>Ga0101942_100536_pt1 | contig 12905 bp, 16 predicted proteins | sample DewCreD2012metaG_4_FD_75243 | JGI IMG/M metagenome (GOLD analysis project Ga0101942, IMG submission 75243) | Hot spring sediment bacterial and archeal communities from British Columbia, Canada, to study Microbial Dark Matter (Phase II) - Dewar... ...
AAGGCCTCTAGGAATACAACGGAGTTCGGGCCATCGAAGCCACTTCTTCGACTCCCGCCGACCGATCCGGCACGCTCTTCTTGGGCTGAAAAGCCCGCTTCTGGCTGGCCTGGAACCCCAGCTCTCTCACGACTTCGGAGACAAGTACTGCTCCTCAGAGCCTCGTCTCTTTACCAAGCCTTATCTTAGCGTCAACTCGAGTTGGCGGTGGCCCAGTCCCAACGGGTCAGCAGGCCGAGTTTCTTCAGGACGAACCTCCGCTGGCCACCGACGATCCACCGAAGGTTGGACTTGCCGTTTTGGCCACTCTGGCTCTGAGTGCGGCCTTCCCCGGATGGGATGTACCAACTCACGCCACTCTCGTCGGTTCAGCGAGAAACTAAGCGATTCAGTCCTGATGCGTTTTCAACAGCCGAAACACCTGGGTTCGGCCTGGCGTCTCCAGGAAACAAAGGGCGATAGGTATTCCCCAAGGAATCTTGCTTTTTTATGCAAGAAAACGGCTTCTGGCGAAACATATAAGGCGGAGTGAAGAGGTCCGGCCTTACCCGAACGGGCTTGCGATTACGCGTTCGGGTTACCCGAATCGGTTTGGGCGAGGAGGAGGATCCTCGATGAGGTCATACCTTCAGCGGCAAACGGAAGCCAGACGCCAAAGGAGGCATACTGCCCTCGATCTGCCTGGCCACAATCCGCAGAGGGGCCGGTTGAGTGTGGTGACAAAGTTGTTCGGCAAAACAGGCCTCAAGAGTTGGCAGACATTTGACGGCCTGGCTCCCCCACAAGTGTACCCGGCGGGAACAGAGTTGTTCCGTCAGGGCGAGCGCATCGAGGAGCTGTACTGGATCCAGCAGGGCCTCATCAAGCTCGCTCGGGTGCACGATGATGGTCGGGAGATGATCACGGGTGTGTACCGTCCCGGTTGGGTGCTCGGTGCTACCGCCGCCCTTTTGCGGCTTCCGGCTCCGGCAACGGCTGTGACGATCACGCGCTGCCACCTGCGCCGAATAGGAGCTGAGGCGTTTCGCCATCGCGTTGAACTGGCGGATGACCTCTTGCGGGCGATCGTTCAGATGGTCAGCCGGGAAGCCTATGAGCAGGCTCTGCACCACGTGAACATAGGACTGCTTTCAGGCCGAGAGCGGCTGGAGCAGTTCCTTTGGGAGTGGCTCTCCTCGATGGAGGGAGTCGAGCCGCGGAAGCCGATCCGACTCCAACTGCCGCTGAAGCAGTGGGAGCTGGCCCAAGCGATCGCCGTCACGCCGCAGTATTTGAGCAAGCTGCTGAGACAATTGGAGCGAGACGGAATCATCCAGCGGCGCAAGGGGTGGTTGATCATTGCTGATCCGGAGAAGCTCTTCCACTCGACTGAGTTTTAGAGAGCGGGATTCCCTGCTGGATGAACCGCTTCTGCACCCTCGGCTGCCTGCTGACAGCTGGGAATGGAGCTCGTTGAAGACCCGTCATCAACTAGTTTAACGACGGACTTCACCTAGTTGAATGACAGCAAAGGTCGAACTCAATATACTGGCAGCCGGTTCTCGATGAAGAACCGGAGCGCGCAGGCGACGGCGCACTCCTAAACCTGGTAAAGAGGAGGAACTGACCATGATTGCTAACGGCTCCATGAAGCTCGCCCTGGTTCCTTTGCTAATAGTGGCTGCGACTTGGAGCAGCCCATCTCGCTTGGCGCAGATTCGGGCAAACCGGCTGACGTTGACGCCTGTGCTGGGGTCTTCGCAGTCAGGTATAGAACCGAAGGTGATCGAGCAAAGGGATTTTTCAGGAAAGGTGGTGGCCCGGCTTCGGATCATGCCCGGAGCCTCAGCGGGCGAGTTCCAGTTCGAGGTGGAAGATTTCAAGCAGCCGATTCCAGCTAGGGCCGTCGGAAGCGGTAAGATTTCAGATGCCGAAGTCAGAGTTCAGATAGTAGAAAGAGCAAGTGGAACACAGCTCGGCTTGCGAGCGGTGGTTAACGGAGGCAGGTCACCAGAGACTCGGATTACGCTGTCGCTGGACCGTCTCAGCTTCCATTTCATTGTGGATGAGAAAGTGAGAGTACTGGTGAGCGAACTTCAGAGGCTCATTGCAGGTGGTGGAAATGATGCTGAACTCATCGCCTTAGCACGGAAGCTCGATCATGCGCTGCAAATAACAACAGGTTACAGACCTTTCGCTGAGCAGGTGAGGAGTTCGGCCGCCTTTGATATTTTGACCACGACCCGTTCACTCATGGCAATGGTCTCCGGCGAAGAGAGGGCGAGAAATCTTCCCCTGATTGTTATTGGATCTACCGTCAGGCTCCTCGCCCCATGGCCGATGCGTAGTGGTACGGTCAGCCAGAAGACGATCAGGGGCGACTTGATTCTCAGAGTCGGCCTGAGGGAGAACCTAGTCTACCCATCACTCAACAACAGCCCCCAATCACGTCCCGTTCAGCCACCCTGCATAATACAGTATCAAGACTGTATGAATGTGAATAACTGTGGGGGACATGGACAACCGATTGATGCACTTTGCTGGCTGGCATGTGCTGCTTTGTATGTGACTTGTGAAATAATTACCTGATTAGATCGTCCGAGATGTAATGAAAGCGAAAGCGGCCTGCGGGTCAACATTCGACTTGTAGACCGCTTTCCTAATGAGTAATATTCTTCTGGAGATTGACTGAGCATCCAACCTTGGGGGCTGTTGCATGTGTGTGATAGAAAAGGGACTCATCCTCAGATCAGGATTGGCCCTTCTCCTTTTGGCTACCCCGTCGATAGGACAAAGTGAAGAGCTGGCGCAGAAAGAAGAGCCGGCGGTACAGCTAAGGGCCGAGCTAGTTTTGGTTCCCGTTCAGGTGCTTGATAGAAAGGGTCGACCTGTCGGTGGGTTGCTGAAAGAAGATTTCGTCTTATTCGAAGATGGGGTGCCCCAGCAGATATCGTTTTTTGGCCACGATGAGATCCCTTTGTCGGTCTTGCTGCTTATTGAAACATTCCATCGGCCTGAGATCTGGCATTTTGAGGAAATTTCCAAGGCGGCCCATGCAATATTAAGTCGTTTAGGGCCTGAGGACCAAGTAGCCTTGATGAAGTTCGATGGCCAGCCCAGCCTCATACAGGAGTTCACCGGGGATAAGAGTGTGGTGCTCCAGAGATTGGAGCAATTAGTGGAAGGTCCTTTAGAAAATGAAGAAGATGGGTTGTATGTGGGCAGCCTGTTATACACCGCGACTACTGAGGCTGCGCGCTACGTGCTTGAAGCGACTGAGCGTAAGCGCCGTCGAGCCATTATTGTGTTCACGTACAACATAGGTGAGGCGCTCCCGCCACGTCCTTTCACAGGAGATCCTGAGGTTGCCAGCAAAAGAAGAATGGAAAGAGAAGAATTGGAACGAAGGCTGCTTCAGCTCCTCTACAGGAGCGATATTGTGGTTTGTGGGGTCATAATTGGTTACGCCCGGATGAGATTCCTTTGGGGACTGATGGTCCGCAATGAAGCGAAAGTGGACAAGCTTGTGAAAGTTACCGGCGGGTGGATGATCACTGCAAAGCCTCAGAGACCGGTGAAGGTAGACCAGATCGCTCAGCTCATAGACAATTTGAGGGCGCAGTACGTTCTGGGGTATGTGCCGGCCAACGCGGCGCGTGATGGGAAGTTCCGCAAGATCAAGATCGAACTCTCTCCCGCAGCAAAGAAGAAATACAAAGACGTGCAACTTCGCTATCGTCAGGGATACATCGCCGCCAGCGGGAGAGAGGGAGAACCAAAATAGAAGTAGTGAGAGTTGAGAAGGCTGGCCCATTGACTTAGTCCTGATCACGAAAACCGTTTAGGATGCTCTGCCACTTGCAGCGGGGATCTTTCCTACGTTTTGCTAAACGAAACCAACTTTTGCGGTTTTGCAGAGGGTTGACCAATGGACTACCAGTCGTCTTCGGTACCGGTTAAGGTTCAATACCGCTTAAGGATAACGGGCCTTGCTGGCATAATAACGGTCACTGTCACGCTCTGGTTCCTACAGCTTGAGCCGGTCATGATGATGAGTCACATGGTCACGACAGTCGTTTCATAACCATTCCATCGGCATACATTCAGCGAAGTAGCTTGCGGATCTTCAATCGCCGACCATACTGGGCAGTTCAGCCACTTGCTTGGAGCCTTCTGGAGTGTGAATCCTTGCCCTATCGGCCACGATGATGACCCGACGTTTGCGACGTGCTGAACGCTGGGGGCACTTTTCAACTAACCAACACTGCATTTCGCTCCTCCGCAATGGATGCGCACAATATCATCAGTTCGCCAATCAGTAGCCGCGCAACGGTGCTGACCGCCGGATTGGCAAATCCGGCGAACGCTTCTTCCGGCGAGACCAGGCCCGTCAGCGTCAACGTCAGCAACACCATCAGCGCGACAAGGTCCACGCGCAGCTTCTCGGTGGCAAACACCACCACCGCCACCCCAATGATCGTTAGCGTAAGAGCGATCTACGGCGTCATGGCCACCGTCGCTCACTCAAGGCCGGGGCTTTCTCACTCTTGAGGTGTGGCCGGATTTGGAGTTCGGGGCCTTGCGCTATATCGCTCGCGCAGTTCATCAACGATGGTTCCCTCCCAGAGCGGCACGCCGGTGAGATAGGCCGCCCGGCCGATCATGTGCGCCGCCACCGGGGCGGTCAGGATCGTGAAAGCCACCCCCGCGACGGCGCGAGAGGTGATCCCCAGCTCGCCAAAATGAACGGCCACCGCCAGCAGGAGCAATCCACCGCCTAACGCTCCGGCCTTCGTCGAGGCGTGCATGCGGGTGAGCAAATCCGGCATTCGCACCACACCAATAGCCGCCACCAGCATGAATGCCGCACCGAGAATCACCAGCACAGCACTGAGCCCTTCACTCATGGTATCCTCCCCTTCCCCACATACAGGGCGAAGGCCACCGTCCCCAAAAAGGCGATCAGTGCCAGCAGGATGGCGACATCCAAAAAAACCGGCTGATGCGTCATGATGGCATAGGCCGCCATCATCCCCACCGCCAGCGTGGACATCAAATCCAACGCCACCACGCGGTCCGGCAGCGTCGGCCCGCGCAGCAGGCGCACAAAGGCGAGGAAGAACGAAACGACCAACATGACCAACGCCAGATGAATGGGCTCGGACACCGCCGTCAGCCATTCTCGGTTCATCGTGTCACCTCGAGGACCTTTCGTTCGAATCTCTTGATCTTCTGGCGGAAGACATCGAGGTCCTCATCGTCAATGTACATGGCGTGAATGTAGAGCGTGCGCTTATCGGCAGACACATCCAGGCTCAGCGTGCCCGGCGTCAGCGAGATCAGATTAGCCACGAGCGTGATTTCTTCGTCGCTTTCCATCTCCAGCAGGATCGCGATCACGCCCGGCCGCATGTAATGCGTGGGCGTCAGGACGTCGTGAGCCACACGCAAACTGGAGGCGATCAGCTCGTAGAGAAAGAACAGGACGAGGCGAATCACATCGAAGACCTTTCCGAAGTAGGGCGAGGGTCCGAGGGCGCGTTGCGCAAATCGCAAGATCACGTAGCTCAGCACGAAGCCGACGAGCAGATTGCCCGGCGTGAACACTCCCGTCAGCGCCAGCCAGGCCAATGCCAATAAGATGTTCCAAAGAAAGATGGTCATACGCCTCCCCCAAGGACGGCTCGGATGTACGCCGCCGGATTGATCAATTGGTCGGCCGCGCGCTCGGCCAGGGCGAAGAACGGTTGGGCGACAAGCCCGATCATCATCGTCAAGAGGGCTAAGGCGATGATCGGGAAGAAGAGGTGTACGCGCTGACGGCGATTGATCGAAGGCTGCGAGTTTCGCGTTGAGGACTTCCAGAACGCTTCGGTCCAGATCTTGAGCATGGAGAACAGCGTGAGCATGCCGACGGCCAGAGCAACGCCCACAATGACATACTGCCCGGTCTCAAGCCCGGCCTGCACCAGCGTCAGCTTCGCCCAAAATCCCGACAGTGGCGGCAGTCCCGCCAACGAGAGAGCCGGGATCATGAATAAGACGGCCAGCCCAGGATGCGCTTGATACAACCCGCCCAGGTTTTTCAACTCGTAGGTCCCGCACAACCGATTGACCACGCCGCTGATCAGAAACAAATTCGTTTTGACGATGATGTGATGGATGATGTAAAAGATCGAGCCGGTCAACGCCAGCGGGGTGAAGAGTCCCAAGCCCATGATCATGTAGCCGATCTGGCTGACGATGTGAAATGAGAGGATGCGTCGGAACTCATTTTGCGCCACAGCGCCCAGCACGCCCGTGATCATCGTCAGCCCGGCGATGATCAGAATCAGCGTGTGGGTGTACCCCACGTCGTGCACAAAGAGCAGCGTGAAGACGCGAATGAGCGCATAGACGCCCACCTTGGTGAGCAGACCGGCGAAGATCGCCGACACAGCCACCGGCGGTGTGTGATAAGACGCCGGCAGCCAGAAGAAGAGCGGGAACACGGCGGCCTTGATGCCGAAGGCGACGAGGAAGAGCATCGAGAGCGTCGTCACTAAACCGGGGTGATGGACGTTCTTTAACTTCTGAGCGAGATCGGCCATGTTCAACGTGCCGGCCATTCCATAGAGAATGCCCACGGCCGCCAGAAAGAGCGCCGACGACATCAGGTTGAGGGTGACGTACTTGATGGCGCCCTCTATTTGCGCTCGCTCGCCGCCGAGCACAAGCAGCACAAACGAGGCCATCAACATCACCTCGAACCAGACATAGAGGTTGAACAAGTCCCCGGTCAGAAACGCCCCGCAGACCCCCATCAGCAGGATGTGCAGCAGCGGGTAATAGCCGAACTTCTCCCGCTCCGCGTCCATGCTGCTCAACGAGTAGATCGCCACAGCCGATCCCATCAACCCGGCCAGCGCGACCATGATCGCGCTGAAGAGGTCGGCCACTACGGTGATGCCGAAGGGCGCTGGCCAGCTCCCGATTTGCACGACCTGAATGCCGTCGCGCCAGACCGAAGTCAACAGCGTCAGCGCTGCGATCAATAGCGCCACGGCGCCCAACAGGCTCACCCAGCGCTGGACGCCTCGCCAGCGCCAGGCCAAGAGCGCCGCCACCGCCGTCATCAACGGGATCAGGATCGGGAGTACCGGTCGCATCGTCGCTAAGCTCTCCTCATGCGGCAGTCCGCGTCCCGCGATCACGTATCCGTCGCCTTCATCTCGTCCAAGTCATCGGTTCCAACCGTTTGATAGGCGCGATGAAACAGCACCACGGCGAAGCCGAGCACGCCGAAACTGATGACGATGGCCGTCAGAATCAACGCCTGCGGCAGCGGGTCGGCATAGGGAGGCTGTAGACCATCAGCCCCCTCCGGGACAAACGGCGCTCGCGCTCGCGTCAGCCGCCCGACGGTGAAGATGAGCAGGTTGGCTCCGTTAGATAAAAGGCCGAGGCCGATGATCAACTTGACCAAACTGCGCCGCAACATCATGTAGATCCCCGTCGCATACAGCACCCCGATAACAACTGCCAGTATGGTCTCCATAGGTATCCCCACCGGATTTTGGATCGGTCTCGTCGTCGGTGTTCCAGCCCACCATCGGCGTCATTCCTCCGCCAACGAAAGGATGATCGTCAGCGTCACACCGACGACCACCAGATACACGCCGACGTCGAAAAACAGAGGCGTGCCCAAATGTACAGGCCCAATGCCGGGCAGCGTGATAGAGCCCCACTGACCGGTCATAAACGGCTTTCGTGCGAGCCATGCCACTAACCCGCTACCGAGCGCGACCAAAAGTCCCACGGCGATCAATTGACGCGGGTCAATCCGCAACAACTGCCGTGCCGTGGCCACGTCGAAGGCCAGCGCATATAGAGCGAACGCCGCCGCCGCGACCAGTCCGCCCACGAAGCCGCCGCCAGGACTGTTGTGGCCGCGCAGGAGCAAAAAGAGCGAAAACAGCAGCAGCAGCGGCAGCAGGAAGCGCGTCGCTGTCCGCAGGATCAGAGACATCACCCGCTCTCCTTCTTTTCCAGACGCAGCTTCAACAGCGCATACGCGCCGATGCCCGCCAGCGCCAGCACCGTGATCTCACCCAGCGTGTCCATGCCCCGAAAGTCCACCAGGATGACATTGACGACGTTCCGCCCATGCGCCCGGACGAGGCTATTCTCGGCGAAATAGTCGGAGATGGGCGGATGAAATCGAATGCTGGTGGCCACCAGCACGAGCGCCGTCATCATCCCCCCAGCGACCACGGCGACCAGAACGTCTCGATAGCGCGCTCGTTGCGTGGAGAGCGAAGCGAAGCGCGGCAGGTGATAGAACACCAGAACGAGCAAGATCACCGTCAGCGATTCGATCAAGACCTGCGTCATCGCCAAATCCGGAGCGCCGAACAACACATACACCAGCGCCACACCGTAACCGACGACGCCCAGCGACGCCACTGCGGCCAGCCGCGATCGTGCGCGCACGGCCGCCACCGCCGCTAGAAAGATGAGTGCGGCCACGCCCACCTCGTAGAAGCGGGCATCGGTTGCGCCCCCCGGCCGAGGAAAACCGCCTCGAGCAGCCAGCGTATACGCGGTCAGTCCGACCGTCGTGCCGATGATCATCAGCAGGTAGTAACGTAGGTAACCGCTCTGGAGCAACCGCGTCTGAGCGCGCGCCAGTGCATTCAGGCCGTCGAGCGCCACATCATACCACCGCGCGGGTCCCCAGCGGACGATGGGTTCTAACCGTGACGCGGCCCGGTGCACCACGCCTCGGGCAAAATAAACGCCCACGCCCGAGGCGAGCGTGAGCACACTGAGCAGCGACACCGGATTCAATCCGTGCCATAAGGCGAGCGTCACTTCGGTCGGTTCAGCACGCACCGCCGTGACTGCCGGCGAGACCAGCGGTGTGGCGATGATGTTCGGCAGTAGGCCGGTGAGAAAACCCAATCCGGCCAAGATCACCGGTCCCAGCCACAGACTCGGCGGCGCTTCATGTGGATTCTTGGGCGTGGCCATCCTCTCTCGGAAAAATGGCCTGACCCCCACGATCCCGGCGACGGCCACGAGCAACACGTTGGCCAAGACCCCCGCACCGGTGATGAGCGGTGCCGCGCGCGGTGCTTGCAACTTGGCTTCGTAGAGCAGTTCCTTGCTGATGAATCCGAGCAGCGGTGGCAACCCGGCCATCGAGAGCGCCGCCAAGCCGCCCGCTACCGCCGTGATCGGCATCACATGTCGCAGGCCGCCGAGCCGCGTCACATCGCGCGTGCCGGTTTCATGGTCCACCGCCCCCGCGACCAAAAACAGCGCACCCTTGTAGAAGGCATGGGCCAGCAGAAAGACCATCGCCGCTTGAATCGAGAGCGTCGTGTCGAGTCCGATGAGCAACGTCAGGATTCCCAATGCGCTCACCGTCGAGTAGGCCAGCAGGCGCTTGAGATCGGTTTGAAACAAGGCCAGCGCCGCGCCCACCAGCATCGTCACCGCCCCGGCCAGAGTGACCAGATAGTGCCAGGCGTCGCTGCCACCCAGTACCGGGCCAAGCCGCGCCAGCAAATAGACGCCGGCCTTGACCATCGTGGCCGAGTGCAGATAGGCGCTCACCGGCGTCGGCGCTTCCATCGCACTCGGCAGCCAGAAGTGAAAGGGGAACTGCGCCGATTTGGTGAACGCGCCCAGAAGGACCAGCAAGAGAATCGGCATGTAGAGAGGATGAGAGCGAACCACCTCGCCTTGACTCAACAACGTTGAGAATTCGAGGCTGCCGCCCACCTGCCCCAGCAGCAGCAATCCGGCCAGCAACGCCAGCCCGCCCACGCCGGTGACCAATAACGCTTGCAGCGCCGCTCGGCGCGCGACCTCTCGTTCATGGTCAAAGCCGATGAGCAAGTAAGAGCTCAGGCTCGTCAGCTCCCAGAACACAAACAGCGCGATCACATTGTCGGCCAGCACCACGCCCAACATCGAGGCCATGAACAGGAAGAGATAGGCGTAGAAGCGCCCCAGGTGGTGATGCCCGGCCAGGTAGCCGCCCGCGTAGATCACCACCAGGGTGCCGATGCCGCTGATGAGCAGAGCGAAGATCAAGCTTAATCCGTCAAGATAGAATGAGACGTTGATCTTCAGGCCGGGCACCCAGGGGGAGCTGAAGGCGAACACCTCACCCCGCGCAATCGGCCTGATAAGACGGGCGAAGGAGACAAACTGGATGAGCGGCAGCAGAGCAAGAATCCACGCCGTCGCCCGCCGACCGACGCGATGCAACCACGGCGCCAGCAGCGCCAGTACAAACCCGGATAGAACGAATGCAATAATCTCTCCACTTATCATGAGCAACCCCAGCGATGTCCTGATTCTCCCCTCTGCTCGTTGCGGGAGGAACCCGTTGCGCGCTCGCGCACAAGCAAAAGGTAGTATTCCGGCAGGTCCTTCCCATGTCAAGACAAAAGGCCCTGAGCCCGCTCAGCGAATCCGCGGCTCATAGAAAGCAACCGAGAGAAGGCTATGGTCCGAAATGCGATCGGCGAGGTCGGGACTTGAGCTTCTGAGCGGGTCTCCGAAGTGGAGCGCGAAAAGATACGACTAACTCCGATCTCGCGGGCGTGTCAGAATCGGCGACTTCACGGAGACCCAGCTGGGCGTGGACTCCTCTCCCTGGCGCGATCGCCATTTCATTTCATGGATGCCTCGCACCGATGCCGCACGCATGGGAACGAGAGTAATGAAGAGCACCTGCCAGGTGCGAGGAGTCGAGCCCAGGGGGTCTGCGCGACCCCCTGGACGCGGTTATGCACCGGGTCGGAAGACCTGTTCGGAGACTTTGTTCTGCTCGACGACGGCGCGCTCTTCGTAGACATCGGTCACGTCCATGGGATTCGTCGTCGCCCCCACGCGATCCGCTCGTTCCTGCCGAGCACGATGACCGGAGTCCCGGCGAAGCTCACCCCCATGACGTTCATCGGATTCGGCCCCTCGACGACGAGATGCATCTCGTAGAAGATCGCGGGCACACCGAGTCCGAGATGCGGATCATTGGCCAGCATGGGGAAGCCCGTATCGGTCTTCGAGCCGCTCACAATCCACCAGTTGCTGCCCGAAGGCGCCGTCGTTCGACCGAGCGCACTCCTTAAAAGCGGAGTCTCTATAGACCACACGCCAGCGCGTTGTCAAGGAAGAGGCGTCCATGTATGCTATCGCGTGTATGAAGATCGCGATCATCGGCTCGCACGGCTGCGGGAAGACGGCGCTCGCCTTCTCCCTCTGCACGGAGCTGCAGAAGCGCGGGCGGCGCGTTGAGCTCGTCGTGGAGATGGCGCGGCGAAGCCCCTTCCCGATCAACGAGGCGACGTCCGAAGCCGGGCAACTATGGATTCTGCATCGCCATATCGCCGCCGAGTTGGAAGCCTCCGCTCGCGCGGATGCCGTCGTGTGCGACCGTTCGGTCTTGGACAACTACGCTTACTATTGCCACAAGTTCGGGCGGCGGTTGCATCTGGATGCGCTGATCAAGGAATGGATCGGCACCTATACGCTTCTCGTCAAAGTCCCGATCGTGGACGAATGGCTCATCCCCGATGGCGTGCGCTCGACGGATCGAGAGTTTCAGCGCGCCATTGATCTGCTCGTCGAGGACCTCATCGCCGATTTGGCCGAAGGGCGGACGCGCATCCTGCGCTTGGATTATCCGTTCGATGTCCGACAGATTCTGGCCGCTTTGCCTCTTGATGCGAATTCCCGATGAAGCGGGAGACCATTCAGAGCGCCTTTCTCATCGCCCTCATCATTGGGGCCGGGTATCTCTTCTTTCGGATGCTCGCTCCTTTCCTCTCGCCGATCATGTGGGCGATCGTGTTGGTGATCCTCTTTCAACCGATTCACCGGCGCATGTCCCGGCGCGTGCGAAATGTTGACGTGGCGGCGCTGCTCTCGTGTCTGCTTGTGCTGGCCGTCGTGATCGTCCCGGCGACGCTGATCGTGATGGGGCTCATCGGAGAACTCATCGCCACCTATCGTCTTATCGAAGAACGCTTCGCCTCAGGCGCGTGGGCGTTTCGTCTTGAGCCCGGGCGAAACCGCATCTTGGAACGCTCACTGAGCTGGCTCACGCAATATGCCGATCTGTCGGAGCTGAACCTGCACGCCTTCATCTTGAACAATCTGCAGCGTCTCTCCGGGTACTTGGCGGCTCGTTCGGCCGAGGTCGTCAAGCAATTCTCCTCGTTCGTCTTCAATACGGGGTTGGCGATCTTCACCACGTATTTCCTCTTCCGAGATGGGCCAGCACTCATGGTGCGGCTCAAGCGCGCGATCCCGCTGCCGGAATCCGAGGCCGAGGAGGTGTTCAAGCGGATGCAGGAGATGATTCAAGCGACGCTGTATGGGGGGATCGCCGTCGCTCTGGCTCAAGGGGCTCTCGGGGGGATCGCCTTTTGGATCGTCGGATTGCCCTCGCCGCTGATCTGGGGAGCGGTGATGTTCTTCTTCTCATTCCTGCCGGTGGTCGGAGCGGCCATCATCTGGGCCCCGGCCGCCATCGTCCTGATCGCACAGGGGAGTTTCGGGAAGGGGCTCTTCGTACTCCTGTGGGGCGCGCTGGTCATCAGCACGGTGGACAACATCATTCGCCCCTGGGTGATCGGCGGGCGCACGCGCTTGCCGATGCTGCTCATCTTCTTCAGCGTGCTCGGAGGCGTGAAACTCTTCGGCTTCATCGGCGTGGTGATGGGGCCGGTCGTGCTGAGCGTCGCCCTCACGTTGGTCGAGATCTTTCGGCGTAAGCTCACGCCCGCGCGCATTTCGGAAGCAGCTGCGGCGTCGCCCTCGTAAGCGCGGGTCGGTCCCTCTCACAGGTGCGACGGCTCATCTTCCTCCCGTCGTGGGGCGAACTGTCGGCGCAGCACGTCGCGCGCCAGATCGCGTCCGGCCAAGCC
>Ga0101942_100538_pt1 | contig 12871 bp, 10 predicted proteins | sample DewCreD2012metaG_4_FD_75243 | JGI IMG/M metagenome (GOLD analysis project Ga0101942, IMG submission 75243) | Hot spring sediment bacterial and archeal communities from British Columbia, Canada, to study Microbial Dark Matter (Phase II) - Dewar... ...
CTATAAACATGCTCTATACCTAAGCTCCAATGAACCAAGAGCAGGAAAACCCTGACTATGGACAGCATCAGGCTTAAGATCAGCCCACAGTCTACCGTTGATAAATAAAGCAGAGTTGGTGCTGAAAAACCTCCAGCTATGATACAGGAATGAAAGCAGCAAACCACAAACAAGCGAAGCCACCCAGAGGGAATCCAACTCCTTAGGGTAAGGAGGATACCAGACAAGACGGGACCTATAGTCGTAATACAAGCCTATTAACTTAACCACGATATTGGGTATTACACCGGCTTAGAGGATACCCTGTTTCTCTAAACCGCTGTGATAATAAATCCACCTAGATATAATTTCTATGGGGTTGGCTAGGGCAGGTTCTGCTAAGGAGAATTCCAGAGATAGGAGAATCGGCTGGGGACTCATACCTTATTTTAGACAGGGATCTGGGCAGGGATCCGCAAGATCATCGGGCAATGGTTCAAAGCACGAAGAAGCTCTCGGTGAAAGGATTGATAGAGGATCTGGGGGTCTTGATAGGTTTATTACCACCAGTGGGAGAGAGCCTGAGAATTTGGGGGAGCCCTCCTCTACAGGCTTGGGGGTTCCGGCTAGTGGTATTCGAATCCAGAGGTCTAGTGGAGAAAAAACAGAAGGAGGCCATGTAGAGATTATATCCTCTAGCTCTAGTGATGTTTCCTCTATATCTAGCGATCTATTTGAGATCCCTGAGGCTATAGATGTTGAGGGCTATGTGCTTGAGGTGGGTTATGATGGATCAGCATCTAGGGCTATGATCCATGTATATGTTGAGGAAGAAAGCAGATTATATAGGGTTTATGACAAGACTGGCCATAGGCCTTACTTCATAGTGGATCTAGATCCTGATAAGGCTAAAGAGATTCTTGAGAGATCGCAGGACGTAGTGGATATCTATAGGGTTGAGAAATACGATCTCCTGCGTAATAGGAAGGCATTATATACAAAGATAGTTGTTAGGGATCCCCTGGCTGTTAGAAGACTCAGAGATAGGTTTCCAAAGGCTTGGGAGGCTAATATAAAGTACCACCATAACTATATATACGACACACAGCTGATACCAGGGCTTAGGTATAGGATAAGGGGTGCTAGGTTCGAGCCTATCCTTAGCATAGACTTTGAGAAGGCTAGTGAGGAAATATCGAGGATCTTTAGCGATGAGCCGGAGCATGTTAGGGAGACTGCTGCAAAATGGTACCCTATATTCGAGGCCCCGCCCCCCAGGGTTAGGAGGCTCTCGATAGATATAGAGGTATATACACCAACTAAGGGCAGAATACCGAGCCCTGAGAATGCCGAGTTCCCTATAATAAGCATAGCCATGTGCAATAACGATAGCGAGTGTGTTGTTATGCTCCTCAAGAGGGGTGGTGGCGAGGATATTAAGAAGCTATATGAGATCGCTGATGGGAAGACAAGGATATATATATTCGAGAGTGAGAGGGATCTCATTGAGAGTTTCTTTAAGGAGATAGGCAGATACCCCGTGATCGTGAGCTTCAATGGGGATAACTTCGATCTCCCATACCTATACACTAGATCCAGGAAGCTGGGCTTCCAGAGAGAGGAGATACCGGTAGTTATTAAGGAGACCCATGCTACTTTTAGGCATGCCCTTCATATAGATCTCTATAGGTTCTTCAAGAATAGGGCTATACAGAACTATGCATTCGAGGGTAGGTATAAGGAGTACACTCTCGACGCTGTTGCTCAGGCTCTCATAGGTAAGGGGAAGCTATCCAGTGATGAGGGTGTTGGCTCGATGAGCCTATATGATCTTGCCAGGTATAATCTGAGGGATGCGCAGCTAACTATGGAGCTAACCACATTCTCCAACGAGCTCCTCTGGAAGCTCATAATACTCCTAATGAGGATAAGCAAGCTGGGCATAGAGGATGTGACCAGAACCCAGGTCTCCACTTGGATAAAGAATCTCTTCTACTGGGAGCACAGGTCTAAGGGGTATCTAATACCCTCGGAATCTGATCTATCTGCGGCTAATTATAGAAAGGCCACCGAGGCTACCATAAAGGGTAAAAAATATGCTGGAGCCATCGTTATAGATCCCCCGCAGGGTGTCTTCTTCGACGTTGTTGTGGCCGACTATGCGTCTCTATATCCGAGCATCATAAAGAGGTGGAACCTTAGCTACGAGACTGTGGATCCTCCAGAGGGTACTTGCAAAAACGCTGAGTCGATAACAGATGAGCATGGTAACGAGATACATCGCGTGTGCATGGATAGGGTTGGGATAACCTCGGTAATGATTGGTCTTCTGAGGGATTTCAGGGTTAAGATATATAAGAAGAAGTCGAAGGATAAGAACCTTCCGGAGGATATTAGGAACTGGTATGATGTTGTTCAGAGGGCTATGAAGGTATATATCAACGCAGCCTACGGTGTATTCGGCCACGAGAAGTTCCCACTATATGCACTGCCAGTTGCCGAGAGCGTTACAGCTATTGGGAGGATGATTATAACAATGAGCCAGAGGAAGGCTAGCGAGCTGAAGCTAATGGTTTTATATGGTGATACGGATTCTCTATTTGTCTGGTCCCCCCAGGAGGATAGGCTAAACGAGCTTAGGAGATGGATAAGGGACTCCTTCGGTCTCGAGCTCGAGGTTGATAAGAGATACAAGTTCGTCGCATTCTCACTCAAGAAGAACTACCTAGGGGTATACCAGGATGGGAGTGTTGATATAAAAGGCCTTGTTGGTAAGAAGAAACACATACCGGAGTTTGTTAAAGAGGCATTCTCAGATGCTGTTAAGAAGCTGGGATCTATAGACACCCCGCAAGACCTCATGAGAATATCATCATGGCTTAAGGAGATACTCCAGGATATATATAGAAAGCTCAAGAACAGGGAATACACTCTAGACCAGCTCAGTTTCAAAATGACTCTAGGAAAACCCCTAGAGGCATATACAAAGAACACGCCACAGCATGTGAAGGCAGCGCTAATGCTAGCAAGAGAGGGCATAAGCGTGACCCAGGGGGATAACATATTGTTTGTTAAGGTCAAGGGCAGAGAGGGCGTTAAACCTGTGCAGCTAGCCAAAGTAAGCGAGATCGATATCGAGAAATATGTTGAGAGCGTTAGATCGGCATTTGAACAGATACTAACACCCCTAAGTATAGAGTGGGAAGAGATCTCAGGACACACAAAGATCTCAGAATATATATAGTTGTAGTATTAGGATCTCACATAAAATAGAACATAGATGAATCATAGCTAGCGTTATAGCTGGGCTTAGATCTCTATGATCTGCGCCTACCAGGATTGTAATTAGTTTCCATCCTAAGATATAAAAATACGCTGCTTACTAGATAACATTAACTAAGGCTTCCTAGTATATAGCATTCAAAAGGCTGTATAAATAGATCCAAATATTATCAGAAACACGAGCCCTCTTCACATTTCAGGAGCTGTGGCTTCATCACCTTATTTTATTGTGCTGCGCTCCTTATATCTATATTCTGTAACTAAATATCGTGTGGCTGACGACTCCCTACCCTTGGGGTAAGGTTCTATCCTCACTGAGGCTTGCATCATCTCTCAGAGCCTCTCATAGGAGCTTTATTTTGGCTCGGGGCCTGTCGCCAGCTCCGGCGCGTGCGGGTCTCATCCCTGCTATGGTTGCCCACACAACATCAAGAATGAAACAGCAGAGGATTTATTAGGCTTTATCAGCGTTAGAAGCGCTCCCTGCCCTAAAGAGCGAGGGCCTCAAAGATATGGTGAAGCTGGTGAATTCACACAATGACTAAATTCCCTCACGGAACTATAACGCTGTGGTGGGGGATGCTTCCTTTTCTAGGTGATCCTATATGGTGTTTATTCTAGCTTCTCTTTATAGATTCTAGGGCTCTTTTTATGAGATCTCTATCGACTCTCCTCTCAAACACCACTAGAACTCTTCTATTCTCTCCCACTTTTCTTAGTTTTATTCTATCAACAACAACCCTCCCCCTTATAAGGTCTGCTTCTCTCTTTACTGGTACGATGTATTCCTTGAACTTCTTGACCGAGTATCTATAGCTCTCGTCGAAGTTCTCTATTATCCTTATAGAATCCATTATATCATCTGTAACATATCCCAGGAGGCTTGCTATCTTTTCCAGCATCTTTATAGCTATACTAGTCTCTAGCTCTATGCATGGGTAGCCCATACAGTCTCCTATCTCGCTCTCCCTGCTAGACAATCTAGAGCCCTTTCCTATGTTCTCGGTGTTATCCAGTATGTCAGCGAGGCGCCTCCCCCTATTGAGATGCTGAGCTTTAGTGGTTTGTTGGGCCCGTATTGCAGTATTACTACGGAATCTGGGTCTATAGTCTTGGCAGCCTGCTTAACAAGATCTATGGAGTACCTGGATGACGCGTTCTCAAGCTTCGACGATAGTGATAGGAGCCCCTTATCCTGTGTTAGTATTGAGTGGTACTCCTTATCCTCCCCTCTAGCTATGAATCTCATAGTATTGCCAGCAACCCTGAACTCTATCTCATCCCCAACAACAGCTGCATCCTTCACAATTGTTGTGAATACCTCCCCACCCATCTGGACCTCGACCTCGAGATCTAGCTGTATATCCCCAACAGGCTGCACACCAACCTCTCTAATCTGTGCTGTGAACTCCCTCTCAGTTCCTGTTTTTAGGTTTACTATGGATATCCTGAGATCCCTAGCACCATCCTCATACAACATGATAACCCTATCCCTCCTAGTAAGCCTCTTAAGGGCTGACATCAGCTCATCCTTATCAACAACCACCGAGACCTCCTCACTAAGCTGGTACTCCTCGAAGACCACGCTGGATATTGTTAGTATACTCATTATAAGCCTATCAGGGGAGAGACCCCTTACCTCAACACCATCGCTCCTAACAAAGAGGGGAGCGCTATCAAGAGGGGCTAGAGCGGCCTTAAAGACATTCTTAATAAACGTGCCCTCACCATGGGCTATTCTAAACAAAAACCTCACCAAAAAGATAAACACAGCGGGGGGAATATATATAAAAGCCAAGAAATGCTAAGGCCGGTGTTTAACACTTATTACTCCTCAATATTAGGATTACTATTAGGGCCCGTAGTCTAGCCCGGTAGGACGCCGCCCTCACGCGGCGGAAGTCCGGGGTTCAAATCCCCGCGGGCCCACCAATAATGCTCACATAAAAATCCAAGACCGTCTATTTGTGGGAAGGTATAGGGTATATTGATTAGCTTCTGTAACAATATTAACATTGGATGTCTTGTAAATGTCTGAGATAAAGGGTATTGTTAAAGGAGACATAATTATCACCTCTCAAACCACTAAGAGAGCTAGAATGTAGAAAAATTATGACGAAAATTATAAGTATTGAAATCCTTGAATCAGAAAACTCTATTATTATTTAAGACTTTTAAGGAAAGGCAAATATGCAGAGGAACTCTTCGATATATAAAAGGAGATATCGTTATATTGGAGCTTTCATTCACGGATTTACTCGGCTCTAAGCTCAGACCAGTTTTAGTGTTAAATGCTATTGATCTAGGCAACAATATAATAGTAGCAAAATAATTAGTTCCTACAGTCGACATAGAGTACCAATAACACGGCCAGACTTAGCTTTTGGTCGTTTAAAGAAAGAGCCAATTCATATAGATTGTTCAAGTATTTTTACTGTAGAAAAGAAACTAGTGTTAAGTTCGTCGATCCGGATGAGATTAGGAGTGTGTTAGAGAGTCTTGGAAGCCCTTTTATCTATGTCTCAGGGCCTCCCCATGGTGTTAGAGCTATTGTGAATATTCTGAGAGCCTCTGAGGTTACCATGTCAAGGGATCCTATAGCTATTCAGGCTTATGGGGGCTATGAGAAGCCCCTTGATACCTTGATAGGGGCTAATAACAATAATAACAAACCTTGCCCTTTAGGGTGGGGACGGGGTAGAAACCTTCTTCATAGTGATCATGATAATTGGATCTTTAGAGGTTATTAGATTATCTGGAAAATCATGCTCCCAGCTATTCGTAGAACGCCAAAAGGCTTATAGATCCAGAATCTATAAGCATATCTATAACCCAGCCCAGGCTATGGGAGCAATGCTCCGAGCCATCCTGGGATAAGCCTAGATGAGGGCCCCATGCCATTAGCTCAACAGAACCAATGAGCACATAATCCCAAGAAAGGATTATGGGCGGGGTGAAAGCCCCAGGGGGCCAATGCAAACCTCGTCCTAAGATACCTCAATCCACCTCTATGGGCAAACGATCATAAGGACTAATGAGATCATCTATATTTCCTCGCTATAGATCGCTGTGGGGACTCTAGTTGTAAGGAGTCATAATTGTGTATATTATTACTGCCGCTATTGATGCTATATAGAATAGGATCCATGTTGATATTACTAGCTCTATCTCTCTTATGCCTTTCTTTGTTGTTGCCGATGCTATGTGGGCTATTGTTATTGGTGCTCTTGGGTCTCTGTTAGCCTTTATTATGCCTTTGTCAACTACTACTGGTCTTGTTTTTATCATGCTCTTCTCCTTGATCCCTCCTATGCTTGTTATTATTGAGAACCCGTTTATGATCATTGGGAATAGTGAGAGTATTAGTAGGAATTCTGATCTGCTGTATAGTGCTAGGAAGGCTATCCATGAGCCTATTATGAATGATCCTGCGTTTCCCACAAATACCCTTGCTGGGTATGTGTTTAGTATTAGAAGACCTGCTATGGATCCCTCTATCGATGCTATTATATAGCTCATGGTCTCTGGATCTATAGATCTATGGATCATTATTGGGGTTAGCACCGCTATAGAGATCATTATGGAGCCTGCTAGAAGCCCGTTGTGGGTGTCCATCATGTTAGCAGCATTTAGAGCCACCATATAGGCTGATGGTATGAGAAAGATATAGAGGATCCTTGCGCTTATCTCGCCAAGAAGAGGTATATAGAGCCTCGGCTCGTATACCCCTAATACTAGGTGGATAATCCCTGGGATTGCTGATAGTGCTACCTTCTCAATGGCTGGAAGCGTTCTCAGATCGTCTATAAGTCCTATAAGCCCTGATGCTAGTGTAACAGCGATGATTGTAATCGAAGCCATAGAGTGATCCACAGTGTATATTGCTATCGGTGCCGATAATAGTGAGAGACCCCCTATTCTCACAGCATAGCTCTCCCAGCTCTTATGCACATCCCTACCAACTATACCCATTCTAGCCCCTACTCTATGGATTACTATGGATAGCGCTAGCGATAGTGTGAAAGAGTATATAGCAATGATCATCAGATCCTTTGGGCCCAATATGAAATACCACGCAGAATATAGCTCTTGGGAATATAAGCAATAAGACGCTACCCTGGAGCAAGGTTTCAAGCTATAGTCGAGGAGTATCCTAGATGCTGTCAAAGAAGCCTGTGGATCATCTAAACCCCATGGCCTTGGTGTCTCGCCAAGCTTATATCGAGACTCATTGTCATCTTTAATAAGTTTGTGATCATAACAACTCATAGTGGCCCGCTTGAGCTTAGGAGAGGCTGGAAGGCCTTGCAAAATAGATCAATCATATACGCTCCTCATAGACCTAGATGGCGTCATGTGGCTCGGCTCAAAACCCCTGTGGGATAATATAGAGGCTGTTAAGATGCTTTCTGAGAAGGGATACAGGATCCTGTTTCTAACGAATAACTCAACAAGGAGCAGGAGATCTTATTCAGATAGGCTAAGAAGTCTCGGGGTATCTGCAGATGCCGGGGATATAGTCACGAGCGGGTATCTAGCATCCATGTGGCTAGCCCAGAAGCAGGGAGCATCAAGGGTATACGCGTTGGGCGAGGAGGGGCTTGTGGAGGAGCTCATCCTAGCAGGGCACAGGGTTCTAGCCATGGATGAGTGGCAATACTCTGACGCGGTAGTAGTTGGTCTGGATAGGGGTATAAGCTATCCAAAGCTCAGAGCAGCTGCGAGAGCCCTTATAAAGGGATCGCTATTCATAGCGACAAACACAGACCACATACTCCCTGTAGAGGATGGGGCAGATCCAGGGGCTGGGTGCCTGGTTAAGGCTCTAGAGGTGGCGAGCGGTAGAAATCCAGACTTCATAGCTGGAAAGCCAAACCCGTGGGTTATTAGCTATATAGCAGACAAGCTGGAGATCGATAGGGGAAGAATAGCGGTGGTTGGGGATAGGGTTGACACGGATATGAGACTAGCAGCAGAGGCTGGCGTGATCGGGGTTCTGGTACTGACAGGGCTAGCAAAGACAGAGGATCTAAAGGCGATCAGCTATAGAGACATATATGTAGTTAAAACACTAAAGGAGCTAGCCTGGATATGTATATAGGATAAGAGATCCAAGCTTTTAGCCCAATAATAGATATACTAACATAGGGGCCGTAGTCTAGCTTGGTAGGATGCGAGGCTTGGGCCCTCGTGGTCCGGGGTTCAAATCCCCGCGGCCCCATCAAATAAGCCCTACATACTAGTTCTCAATACTCCCAGGTTCTATGATCTGGAGGCTTTTTCTAGTTTGGTGCTCACCCTATTTTGTATTTACTAAAGACTGGAGCTCAAGGTTTTTCTCTAGTGGTTCTCCTTGAGGATATTTACAAGAATATTTAGGTGTGTGTTGTAGAGCATTATGGGGTGTGTGTTGTCTGTTGCTAGTTGGGAGAGGATAAGGTCTGGTTGGGTTACTGATATATATTTTCTCAGGAGCCTGAGGATCTTGAGGGAGAAGGGTCTAGACAGGAATATGGTTAGGATCGAGGCCCATGTATATGGCCTTCCCCAGGGTTGGGGGTGGGCTGTTTATGCTGGCTTGGAGGATGCTCTCAAGCTCTTCGAGGGTAGAAATGTCAATATATACTCTGCCCCTGAGGGGACTATATTCAGGACTATGGAGCCCTTGCTTGTTGTTGAGGGGCCTGTTGGGGAGATCCTGGATCTTGAGACAGCTCTTCTTGGGATTATAAGGCATGCTTCTTCTGTAGCTACTAAGGCTGCTAGGATTAAGAAGCTTGCTGGGGATAGGATGGTTGTATTCTTTGGTCTGAGGGCTGCCCACCCAGCTATTGGGCCTATGCTTGATAGATCAGCTTTTATAGGTGGATGCGACGCTGTCTCAGGAGCTTATAGTGAGGAGCTACTGGGCGTAAAGCCTGTTGGTACTATGCCCCACGCTCTTATAGTGGTTTTCGGTGATCAGATTAAGGCTTGGAAGGCTTTTGACGAGGTGATGGAGCCCGATGTCCCTAGGATCATGCTTGTAGACACCTTCTATGATGAGAGGGTCGAGAGCCTCATGGCAGCCCAGCTTCTTGGCGATAGGCTATATGGTGTTAGGCTCGATACTCCGAGCTCCAGGAGGGGTAATATGAGAATGATTGTGAGCGAGGTTAGATGGGTTCTCGATATAAATGGCTATAAGCGCGTCAAGATCTTTGTGAGCGGTGGGATAGATGAGAAGGAGATCACCATGCTCAGGGATCTTGTTGATGGCTTTGGTGTTGGGACCTCTATAGCTTTCCCACCTAGTATTGATTTCAGCATGGATATTGTTGAGGTTATGAGGGATGGCAAGTGGGTTCCCATATCCAAGAGAGGCAAGCTTCCTGGGTTTAAGCAGCTATATAGATGCCCAGAGTCTATGGAGGATCACATACTGCCATGGGGCTCAGAGTCTCCTGTTTGTAGGGATGGCTCTAGGGCTAGGCCTATGCTTGAGCTATACATGGCTAGTGGCAAGATAGTCAAGGATCTCCCCGAGCCTAGGAGGATTAGGGATTATGTTCTGGATCAGTTGAGGAGGGTTGAGATCTAGCTATACATAGACCCTAGAGTTCCTCCAGATCCTCTCTATATCCTCCCTAAGCCTTGATACTATATAGTCTATTTTTCTCACGTTCAAGAGAACCACTGTTGCCTCATATACTGAGTAGCCCTCCTGGGATCCCTTCTTGGAGACGATAGGATCCTCGACGAGTTCTGGTCTAAGGCTCCACACGACCTCTCTTATCTTCTCGATTGTCTCTGGTGTTTCCTGGTCTATGGGTACTAGTATCTTGATCCTATATGTTGTTCCGTAGAGACTTGTTCTGTTTATGAGCACCGAGCTTGCTAGGTAGCTGTTTGGCACGTATATCTTTTCCCTAGTTGGTGTCTCTATTATTATCCCTCTGGAGTCTATGTGTATAACAGTCCCCTCCCTGCCCATGATCTCTACCTGGTCGCCTATTTTTAGCCTTGTAAATGTTCTTACATAGACCTCGGCCCCCCAGTTTCTCAGGAGGTCGCTGAATGCCACTATAACCCCTATTCCTATTATTAGGAGTAGTGCTGAGAAGACCCCGGGTTCTGGGGCTATTATTGCCAGTGTTACTAGCACTCCTATTGCGTATACTAGGTATCTCAGTGCTGTTACTAGGTTATATGCTGCCCTCACTTGCCCTAGTGCTGGTATTATTCTTGGTATGTAGCCCACTATGTACCTGGCTATTATATATGTTGCTAGAAGTACTATTGATGCCTCTATTACTCTTATAATAAGTGTTGTTATAGGTATAGATGCCTGTTCTGCCTGCTGTGCTTGGAGTTCTAGTGCTTGTAACATGTATAGGTGCTTCATGGGTATGCACTCCTCCCGCTCTCCATCTCGGCCCTTATCCTCTGTATTCTTGCTAGCAGGCTTCTTATTTTCTCCACAGCAGCCTCGCCCATTCCCCTGGGTGCTACTAGGGCTATTACGTCTCCCTCTCTGAGCTCGTATAGGGGGTCTCTTATTATTGCTCCTGCTTTTGTCATGCCTATCACATATGCGTCGTATCCTGAGAGTTCTTCTCTTATCTGGGATATTGTTATCCCTATTGCTGATGTCTTTACTACCCTGTAGAGGTAGAGATCTATTCCGAAGAACTCTGGTGTTGTTGCCTTCACCCACTTGTCTGTTGATATTATTGCTTTTATGTGTGATTGGAGAGGCGATGCTGGGCTTATAACATAGTCTGAGCCCCTTGCGATAGCCTCCTCCTGATTTGCTGGGTTGTTTATTAGTGTTATTACTATCGGCACTCTATAGCTCTTTTTGGCTGTTTCTGAGATTCTTATGTTCATTGCGTCTGAGTCGCTTGATGCTATTAATATGTCTGTCTTCTCTATCTCTGCCTTCTCATGTGTTCTAGGATCCATTGGGTCTCCTACTACTGGTTTTCCCCCTATGCTTGATGCTAGCATTTCCGCTGTCTCCATGGATCTGTCAATCACTATTATAATTCCTGCTGGGTCTATCTCTCTCAGTGCTGCTAGTATTAGTGGTGTGTAGTGTGATGATCCTACTACTATGTGTCTCAACCTATCACCCCCAGTATATCTTGCTCTATTCTAGAGGCCTCCTCCTCCCCGATCTTCTTATCCGTTATTGCTCTCTTAAGCAGTGCCCAAAGGATCTCCTGGGCCGTCTCTCTATATAGCTTCGCCTGTCTGCCCCTATCCTTTAGGTCTATCCGAACCTCCCCAACTCTATATCCAGATCTGTGCGCATCTAGCAGGATAGCCATGTCAGCTCCCCAGCCCTGCTCCCACGATACTGCCTCTAGGGTTTTTCTCCTAGCAGCGGTATATGGGCTTAGTGGGTGCTCTATGCTTGATAACCCTGGGTATGTTCTTGCTATGTGGGGTCTCAACCTCTCCTCGAGCTCTGAGAATCTTCTAGAGAACCCTGCCTTAACGAGATCCAGCTCTCCATCTAGTATTGGTCTATATAGAACCTCTATACTCTGTGGCGATATCCTGTCTGTGTTCGAGTCTAGATAGATGATCACATCACCATCTGAGTATAGATAGCCATCCCTCATAGCTATACCCCTCCCAGGGTATCTAAGCATGCTCTGATGTATAACCCTAGCCCTCCCCCTAATCCTATTAGCTATAGACCTATCCATAGACCCTATGACAACTATATTCTCAACATCAACACCCCTAATCCTAGAGGCAGCCTTAAGAATATCGCCAAGCCTGCCCGCAGAGCCCAGCACAGGAACTACTATTGATATAAGCACCCCCAGCCCCAATATAGTTAACAATGACTGGAAATAAGCATTGAGATCAAGGGCCTCAGACCCCCAAAGAGGGGGAGCACCGATCACTATTCACAATATCCGCTGCTCAGCATCGGGCCCCTTAATCGCTACAGTGGCTCCTCACCGCTCAGACCGCCCGTCGGATGCATCGGGGCCCCATATTATATAATTAAAGAAAATAATATAAATAGGTGCACAAAACGCCGGGCTGGAGGCTGAGATGCAAAACATGCGGAATGATATGGGTCTTCGAGGCAAGCTATAGAATCTCTGAATTTCAAACACTATACCACTATTGCAGAAACTGCAATAAAAACACATTCCACGAAATAATAGAGAAAATAGATTAAGAGCGCTGGCAACCCACAAAAGCACCCAGGCTGGCTCCACCCACGCGAGAAACCCCGCGTGGAAACCCCTGGGCAAGCCCACGGCCTCGGGCTATTGGGAGCGGCAGGCTCGCCCCTCGGGAAACCCTCGGGGCATACACCCCCGCCCCATCAACCCCGTCTTCTACGGGAGCCCTCGTCCACCCAAACGGGCGGAACGGCCGCCTCTTTTCGGGGCGAGCTTCCCGCTTAGATGCTTTCAGCGGTTATCCCTTACGGCGTGGCTGCCCGGCATATGCCCTGCCGGACAACCGGTAGACTAGAGGCCGCGGCGACCCGTTCCTTTCGTACTTGGGTCACCCTCCCCTCAGGCGGCCCGCACCCCCCGTGGGTAGAGTCCGACCTGTCTCACGACGGTCTAAACCCAGCTCACGTTCCCCTTTAATG
>Ga0101942_100540_pt1 | contig 12837 bp, 13 predicted proteins | sample DewCreD2012metaG_4_FD_75243 | JGI IMG/M metagenome (GOLD analysis project Ga0101942, IMG submission 75243) | Hot spring sediment bacterial and archeal communities from British Columbia, Canada, to study Microbial Dark Matter (Phase II) - Dewar... ...
GATCGAGGCCAATCACAACCTCCCCTGTCGGTTTGAGAACGGACAGCCTCTCTTCACCGGGGGATGTGGGACGGCGGCTCCGGCAGTGAGTCGGATCGCGTTCTCTCTTTACGCCCGTCGCTTCGATGCTACGGCGAACTATCATTCTATGAGCGTCCAGGTGGCGCGTCGGCTCGCCGCAGGCTTGACCTTCCAAAGCTCCTACGCTTTCTCAAAAGCTCTCTCGGAGTCCGACGCCTTCAATTCCAATAACATCATTCGCGGCGTTGCGCAGGCGAGCCAATATCCGCCGAACCGCAAATTGGATCGTTCGGAATCGCTCTTCAGCATTCGACATCGCGCGACCGTGAACGCCGTGTATGAGTTGCCGGTGGGACGCGGCAAACGATTTCTCGGGGAGGCGCGCGGCCTGACCCAAGCGCTCTTCGGGGGATGGAAGATCACTGCTCTCGGCGAATTTCGCAGCGGATACCCGTTCTCCGTATTGGCCGGATTCGGCATCACGGGCGTAGGGGACAACATAGATTTCCCCGATCGGCCGAACATCCTGCGAGCCAATCCCGTCATCGGGCGTGTGGATCGGTATTTCGATCCGAAGGCGTTCGCGTTGCAAGAGCCCGGTCGCTTGGGGAACGCTCCGCGCACATCCGTGCGCGGCCCGGGCTTCTCGACCCTCGACGTCGGGCTCTCGAAGGAATTCCCCATTCGGGAGACGGCGCGCGCGCAGTTTCGTGTCGAGGCCTTCAACGTCCTCAACCATCCGAACTTCGCTCTCCCGTTCAATCAACTCTACATCGGCTTCGTCCCACAATTCCGACGCGTTCCTACACCGGCCGAACTGGAGGCGCTGCCATGCCGGCTGACGGCCGAGCAGGCGCAGATCCATTCCTGTAATCCGCAAGCGGGCCGGATCACGGGCACTATCGGAACGCCGCGCCAAATCCAGTTCGCGTTGAAGTTGACCTGGTGAGGGAGCGATCGCGCGATGCGTGAGCGCGCGTCCGTCGGTCGAATTCATTCTTTGGAGATCGGCCGATGAAATTCGGCATGCTTGTCAATACTCAGGATCCGCCCGATGGGGCGCGGATCGCGGAGCTCTACGACGAGATCTTGGAAGAAGCCAAGTTGGCCGAAGCTGTCGGGTTCGATGCGGTTTTCGTGCCCGAGCATCACATGATGCCTGACGGATACCTGAGTGCTCCACTGATCCTCTTGGCCGCCATAGCCGCTTGCACGAAGCGATTGCGCGTGGGCACCTCCATCCTGCAGCTTCCCGAATGGCATCCGATCCACGTGGCCGAAGAGGTCGCCGTGTTGGATAACATCTCAAAAGGGCGCGTCATCCTCGGCGTCGGCCTCAATCTCGTCGAATCCGAATTCCGGCTCTTCGGCATCGAGCGGCAGGGCGTAACCCGACGATTTGTCGAGCAGATCGAGATCTTGCGGCGCGCCTGGAGTGGCGAATCCTTCTCCTTCGAGGGGGAATTCTTCACGTTGGAGAACGTCTGCGTCACGCCGCGTGTCGTACAGCGGCCGCACCCGCCGATCTGGATCGGCGCCATGAGCGAGCCCGCCTTGCGCCGCGCCGGGCGCCTCGGCACAGGCTGGATTTCCGATCCGCTGCACGTCATTCAGGTTATGAAGGCTTGGGCCGATATCTATCGGGAGTCGGCGATCGAGCACGGCCACACAGATCAGATCGAGGTCGTCCTCATTCGCGACGGATGGGTCGCGCATGATCCCCGGGAGATTCGCGAGCTGTGGTGGCCGACCGTTCGGGACTATCACCTGTTCTACAAGCATCTCGGCTTCTTCGAATCCGGACGCTTCAACGCCCAATGGGAGCCTTGGGTGCGCGCGGCTCGCGATGAGGACTGGACCTACGAGCGCGTGGCCCCCAATCGGGTGATCGCCGGGACGCCGGACGAAGTCATCGCCGAGATCGAACGCTATCGCCGCGAGGTCGGATGCGAATACATCGTCTTCTACTTCCGCCATCCCACTGGGCCCGATCACCGAGCAACGATGCGATGCATTGAGCTGTTCGGGAAAGAGGTCATCCCGCACTTCCGCCAATGATCTCGGTGGATCGTGCCGGCGGAGGATCGTAAAGGGGGAGCCATGAGGCTGCATTATCTCTTGGACACGCATGCTGGACCTTACAATCGTTCGATCCCGACGCGCGAGGAGGTGGGCGCGTTCATCGATCAGCTCTACCGCGAGATCGAGCTAGCTGAGGAAGTGGGATTCGATTCGATCGTCGTGCCCGAGCGACATGGGCGGACCGAGTGCTTCTTTCCTTCCTCCTTGGTGCTGCTCTCGGTCATCGCGGCTCGAACGAGCCGCATTCGCCTGGGCAGCTACATCCTCGTGCTCCCGCTCCATCATCCGATTCATGTGGCCGAGCAGGTGGCCATGATTGATCACATCTCGCGCGGACGCGTCATCTTCGGAGTCGCCGCCGGATACCATTCCGGATACAGCCGGATGTTCGGCGTCCCCCATCACGAGCGCGGTGCGCGATTCGAGGAACAGGTCGAGATCATCAAGCTCGCCTGGACCGAGGAGCGATTCTCCTATCGTGGCCGATACTACCAGTTCGACGAGGTCATGCTCACGCCGAAGCCCTATCAGAAACCGATGCCCGAATGGTGGGTCGGCGGCATGTTCCCGAAGACGATCGCGCGAGCTGGGCGCATCGGTGATGCGTGGTGCAGCGATCCATTCCCCTTGGATCGCCAGGTGTGGCTCGAGCAAGTCCGTCTTTATCGCGAAGCGGCGCGCGCAGCCGGTCGCCCCTCGAAGGTCGTCCTCATGCGGGATGGATGGGTGGCGCCTACGCGCGCGGAGGCCGAAGAGGTGTTCGGACGACTCGCCGTCGAGGAATGGCTCTTCTATTTCCGTTGGGGCATCCTCACGCATCATCCGGAATTCCAATCCGAATCCGACTTCACCCTCGAGCGCGCCAGCCGTCACTTCATCCTCGGATCTCCGGAAGAGTGCATCCGCCAGATTGAGATGTACGCGCGGGAGTATGACGTGGATGAGATCGTCCTTCGCTTCCGGCTCCCGAAAGGGCCTCGGTGGGATCAGGTCTTGCAATGTCTCGCCCTCTTCGGGCGCGAAGTCGTGCCGTATTTTCACAGCCAGAGCGTATGACGAAGATCCTCGAGCGAAACGTCAACGTGAAGATCTTCGACGACCGCGGGCCGACCCTCCGCGTGCAGGGGTCTCTCCTGGATGTCGAACACAGCTTTCACATCGAGTTGCTCGTTGAGGTCGAGACCGGGCGGATTCTTCGGGCGCGTGCCGAGATGATCAAGCGGCCCTATCCCACGCTATGCCTTCCGGCATTGGCGAACGTCGTCCGCCTCGAGGGAGAGGTCATCGGGCCGGGAATCAATCGGCGGATCACCGAGCGACTCGGCGGAGCGAGCGGCTGCGTGCACCTGGTCGAGGTCGCGCAATCCGCCGTTCGATTCACGGCGACGTATCTCATTGATCGGCGCACGGGAATGAGCGAGGAGGGCTTGGGCGGGCTCTCCGAGCATGAGCATCGCCAGCGCTGGTTGCCGCTCCTTAAAAATACCTGCCAGGTCTTTCGCATAGATGAATCAGAGGTGGGGCGTCCAAACGTTCGTGAGCCAATTGGAGGCCCCACTTCGGATGAAGGTCTGATCTCCGCGTTTCTATCCCGTCCCCGGTCACCGGGGAGAAAGGAGGAAGAGAGAGATGCCTCGGAAGTATGAGTCCGGCAAGAATCTTCGCCCGCACCTCTGCGGGATGATTGGGGGGGTATTGCTCTTGGCCGCCGCGGCTTTCGCCGCGCAGATGCCGGCGATGGCGAGCGTAAACGGCATGGTGACGGACCCGGCGGGGAATGTCGTCATCGGCGCGCAGGTGAGTGTGCGGAACCTCGATACGGGGGTGACTCAACGCGTGGAGACGGATGAGCGCGGAAGGTATCGAGTGATCTCGCTCCAGCCAGGACGATACGAGGTGCGCGTTGAAGCGCCGGGATTTGCCGTTGGCGTGATCCCCGTCGCGTTGACGGTGGGACAAGCGGCGACAGTGGATGTCACATTGGTCGTGAGAGCAGTCGAGGAGAGCGTGGAGATCACGGCGCAAGCGCCGCTTGTGGAGCCGACGCGAACGGAGATCACGCACGTGCTGGACGAACGGCAGGTGCACGCCCTACCGATCAACACGCGCAATTTTGTGCAGTTGACGCTCATCACGCCCAAAGTCGTTCCGGCCAGTGCGGCCAGCGGACGAGGAGCATACATGGGCGATCGCTACAAGGAGAATCAGTTCAGTTTCAGCGGGCTGCGCTATCAGTTCAATTACCAGACGATGGATGGAGCCGACGCCTATGTGTGGACGGCCAATGTGGTGAAATCCTTCTACTCGCTCGAAGCTGTGCGGGAGTTTCGGGTCGTCAACAGCCTGTACACGGTCGAGCAAGGGCACGCTATGGGAGGGATCATCAATGTGATCACCCGTTCGGGGACGAACGAGTGGCACGGGAGCGGATATGGATTTTTGCGAAACGACAAGCTGGACAAGGTGGACCTCTTGACGACGCCGGGCTTCAGTGCCTTTCGGCGCGGACAATTCGGTGGGACGATCGGCGGACCCCTGCGACGGGACCGGTTCTTCCTCTTTGGCAACTACGAGGGGCAGCGACAAGCGAAAGCGCCGCGGTTCCCAGCCGTCTATCTACAGAATCTGGGAGCCATTAACACCGTGTTACAACGGCTTGGGTATCCGGAGCTGGAGACGCCAAATGTGCTGCAGACGTCAGATGTGGATCAATTCTTGGTACGATCGGATTTCGCCCTGGGAGAGAAGCATATGGGGATGGGGCGGTACAACTTCTACGACCTGGAGAATCGGAACGATCGAATTGGGGCATCAGGGGTGACAGGAGAACCGATCACGACGCTGGCGGCGCGCCATCACACGTTGCGGGATCAAGGAGTGGTCCTGACGCTGAATTCCACCTTCTCGTCGCGCTTCGTCACGGCGACGGGTTTCGGCTTCGCCAAGCACGCCTACCAGCTGCGACCGCGACCGGGAGTGCCGATGGTGGAACTGGCCGTCGTTGGGGCATTCTCCAGCGGGGTGGAGGCCGCCGATGAGCAGGGGCTCGATGAAAAGCGGTGGCACTTCTTCCACAACGCGAGTTATCTGCGCGGTGCTCATCACGTGAAGTTCGGTGCTGAATACCTACGGACGGACATCATGAACCACGTCACGCCCGGCTCGTTGGCCATCATTCCGGGCCTCGCGGCTTTCACGGCTCCCAACGGGCCGCTCGTCTTTCAAATTCGCATCCATCCGGAACAGTATCGGCTTCGTCTGTCCATGGACGTGGATCAGTTCGGGTGGTTCGTGCAAGACCAGTGGCAAGCGCGCCGGAACCTGATGTTCACCTATGGAGTTCGATACGACGTCGAGCGGATTCGCAGGATCACGACGCTCGTCGAGGGAGATCACAATAATTTCCAGCCCCGTGTGGGATTCGCATATTCCCTCGGACAGCTCCGTCCGATGGTGATCCGTGGCGGCTACGGGATCTTCATCTCCGATCGCTACCATCCGTACTTGCTCATTGACGGGTTCGTGCACGGATCCAATTTCCCAAACTTCAACGAGGAGTACGCGCGGGCGAATCCCTTCGTTCGGAAATACAAGCCTCTGCCGAATACGGTCGTCCCTCTCATCATCACGGGAACCGATGCGGCGACGGCGGCTTTCCTCGACTACGTGCGGCGCGGGGTGATTCCCACCGGGCCATCGCCGCAATTCGTCGTCATCTCGGCTCCGGATATTCCCAATCCGTATGCCCAGCAATGGAGCTTGGAGATCGAGCGACAGCTTTCCTCATCCTGGGCGGTGACCATCGGTTACTCGGGATTGCGCTCGTTCAAGCTGCCGCTCTTGATCAATCACAACCTGCGGCCGGCTGCCTCCCGTCTTCCCAACGGGAAGAACGACTATCAAGGGCGACTCTACGACACTCGCTTTGGCGTGACCTATATCGGGCAGCCCATCGGATATTCGATCTATCACGCGGGGACGCTCACCGTGCGTCGGGCGTTCGCGCGCCACTTCGGGCTCACGGCCAACTACGTCTTCTCGCGCGCCATCGACCACGGGGCAGGCAATAGCACATTCATCGCGCCCGAGGATCCGTACAATACGCGGCTGGATCGAGGGCTCTCGGCCGAACACGCCAAGCATCGCGTCATCCTGACATTGAGCGCGGAGGCGCCTGCGGGGCTTCCTGTCCTCGGGGGATTCGGAGCGCACGTGATCGCGACGGCTCAGAGCCCTCGCTATTTCAATGTGACGGCGGGCTCGGATGTGAATCGAGACCTCAATGCCCTCACGGATCGGCCGGACACGCTCGGACGGAATACCCATCGAGGGGATGATTTCGTGTCGTTGGATCTGCGCCTGGTGCGGCGCTTCCAGATGGCCGAGCGCTATAGCCTGGAGGCTATCGTCGAATTCTACAATCTCTTCAACCGGGTGAATATCACTGACTTCTTCACCGTGTGGGGACGACCGACGCTGGCGCAGCCCCCAATTGCCACTTTCAATATGCCGCGCGCCGTCGGCGACGCCTTCAAGACGCAACTCGCCCTGAGATTCACGTTTTGAACGGGCGCTCCTTGGAGGCCCACGCATGAGAGGAGGATGGATATGCCAGCCGTCGAGCTGAAGAGAACGAGCGACCTTCCTCAAGATCTCCAACATCTCGTCGCCATGTATGAGACGTGGATCGGCGATGCGACCTTCGCTCGCGTCATCGCCCATCGGCCTGAAGCCTTTCGGGCCTTTCACGAGCTTTATCTCTCGCTCCTCAACGGTCGCGTTGAGTCCGAAATCAAGGAATTGGCACGCCTGCGCTTGGCGCGGTTGAACGGGTGCGAATATTGAAAGGCCGCGAACCTCGCCTGGGCCAGGCGAAATGGCGTTCCCGAAGAGAAGGTCGAGGGCGTTGACGATCCCGAACGTGGGCCGTTCACGCCGCGCGAGCGCGCTATCCTGCGCATGGCCGAATTGATGGCGCATCGATCGGAGGCCGCGCTGGAAGGAGCGGTGCTTGAGGAGCTGAGGCGAGAGCTGACCGATGAGGAACTCGTGGAGGTGGGCATGTATTTCGCCCTCGTCACGGGGTTCCAGAAGTTCAACACCGTGTTCCGCATCGCCTATGCGTGCCAGACCGATCCCTCGCACGCTTGAGGCGATTGGTTTGACAAAAGGCTCGCTTATCGGGTACAGTGAGCGGTTACCAAACGAGCGTTTGGTAAGAAGGAGATGGCGGTGATTGGCAAATTGAATCACATCGCGCTTCTGGTCGCGGACATAGAGGCGAGCATCGAGCGATTTCAGCGATTGCTGGGCGCGACGCTGCTGGAACGGAGCTTCTTGCCGGAATCGAAGACCGAGGTCGCTGTGCTTGAGATCGGGGGCGTGCACTTGGAACTGCTCAGCGCTAGGGAGGAGGATACGAAGGTCGGCCGCTTGCTCAAAGAGCGCGGCGAGGGCATACATCACATCTCCTTTCATGTCCGAGGCCTGGAGGCTGAGCTGGCACACCTTCGGGAGTTGGGGGCGCGCATCCTCGATCCGCAGCCGCGAGCGGGACTGCACGGGCGGAAGATCGCGTTCCTGAACGTGGGGACGCATGGAGAGATCCTCATCGAGTTGGCGGAAGAGCCGGACGAACGCGTGCAGGAGGGGAGCGCATGAAGGGGGCTATTGACGTTTGGTGCAATCCGTTCACGCCGGCGGGGATCAAGCATCTCTTCCTCGACAATGAGGAGGTCTACTTCATGATGGGGATTCAGTGGGGGCGCGCCGCGAACATGAAGGGCTACGAGCCCGAGGAATTTATCGCCATGATGGATCGGCTCGGCATCGAGAAAGTGTGCGTCCCCGCGCTCAAGCAAGCGTTCTATCGAAAGAACAGGATGGGAGCAGACTTCTCCTACGAGGAGATCGCCGAATTGGTTCAAGCGCATCCGGATCGGATCGTGGGGTTGGCGGGCATCAACCCCTTCGAGCGCATGGCGGGTGTGCGTCGGCTCGAGCAGGCCGTTCGAGAATACGGATTTCGGGGCGCCCATATTCATCCTTATGGTTTCGGCTTGCCGCTCAATGCTGCCGAGTGGTATCCCTTCTACGCCAAGTGCGCGGAGCTGGACATTCCGATCGTGATTCAGACCGGCCATTCGGCCGAATTCATGCCGAGCGCCTGCGGGCGCCCGATCCTGCTCGATGACGTCGCCCTCTATTTCCCCGAGCTTCGTCTGGTCGCCGCCCATACCGGGTGGCCGTGGGTCGAGGAATTGATCGCCCTGGCGTGGAAGCATCCGAACGTGTACATCGCCGTCAGCGGGCATGCGCCCAAGTATTGGGACAAATCGCTCGTTCACTTCATGAATTCGCGGGGCATCGGGAAGGTCATGTGGGGAACGGACTATCCGCTCATCTTGCATGAGGAGAGTCTCACGCAGATCGAGCAGCTCGGGTTGAAGCCGGAGGCGAAATGGGCCTTGCTGCGTGAGACGGCCGTGAAGGTCTTCAAGTTCGAGGAGTGAGCGATGTCCGACTATCGCTTCCTGACGATTGTCCGAGCCGATGGCGTGGCTGAAGTGATCGTGCACAAGCCGCCGATGAACACGCTGGATCCGGAGTTGTACGAAGAGCTCCTTCGGGCGAGCGAGGAGTTGGAGGCCGATGAGGAGGCGCGCGCCATCGTCTTTGCCAGCGGCGTGGAGGGCATTTTCATCGCCGGCGCGGACATCAAGCAGATGGCCGAGTATCGGTTCGAGCGAGAGCCACTTGAGCGGAAGATCGAATTGGTGCATGCGACGTTCAATCGCCTCGAGTGTCTCTCCAAACCGACCATCGCGGCCATCACCGGGCATGCGCTGGGCGGAGGATGCGAGCTGGCGCTGGCGTTGGACTTTCGCTTCATGTCCCAAGGAGCGCCCCGCATCGGGCTGCCGGAGATTAAGTTGGGCATCCTCCCCGGGGGGGGTGGGACGCAGCGGCTCCCACGATTGATCGGCCGCATGCGCGCGGCGGAATTGATCATGACTGGGGAGCTCCTGGATGCCAAGCGCGCGGAAGCCATCGGACTGATCACGCGGGCGTGCGAGCCGGAGCGCACGCGGGAGGAAGCGCGCGCGTTCGCGCGGCGTTTGGCGGCTCAAGCCCCTGTGGCCGTGCGCGCGATCAAGCGCTGTTTGGTCGAGTCGGCGGGAGTGACGTTGGCGGAAGGATTGGCGATCGAGAAGCGCTATTGTCTGCACGCGCTCCTCTCCGAGGACGCGCGGGAAGGGATCGCCGCTTTCCTTGAAAAACGCTCTCCACGGTGGAAGGGGCGATGAGGCGGGTGGCGATCATCGGGGCGGCGCAGACGCGGTTTGAAGCCCGAAAGGCTTCGCTCGCGTACAACGAGCTGGTCTATGGGGTCGTTCGAGAACTTCTCGATCGTACGGGCGTTTCGATGCGCGAGATCGAGAGCATGGTGACGGCTTCGCAAGACGCCTATGATGGGAAGACCATCTCCGGGATGGCGATCAATGAGGTCGTGGGCGCGTACTTGAAATCCGAGGCGAAGGTGGCGGCCGATGGTCTGCAAGCGCTGCTCTATGGGGTCGCCCGCATTCTCTCCGGGGAGTTCGATCTGACGCTCGTCGTCGCCCACTGCAAGGAATCCGAAGGACAACCGTCAACGATCACGGGCCTTATGTTCGATCCCTTCGTCCAGCGCCCGTTGGGGTTGGATGAGCTGACGGCTGCGGCATTGCAGGCGCGCCGCTATTGCCGGAAGCGAGGGCTGGCGCCGGAGGACGTGGCGCTCGTCGCCGTGAAAGCGCACCATCAGGGGCTCAAGAATCCGTATGCCCAGCGGGCCGGAACGTTCACCGTCGAGGATGTGCTGGCTTCGCCTATTCTGGCCGATCCCATCCACGAGTTGGAAGCCGCGCCGCGTTCGGATGGAGCGTGCGCTGTGCTCTTAGCGAGCGAATGGCGAGCGCGCCGGCTCACCGACCGTCCGGTGTACGTCGTCGGCATCGGGAATTGCACCGATGCGTATTGGACGGAGCGCGACCTGGCCGAGGCGCGGGCGCTTCAGGAAGCCGCGCGGCGGGCCTATGCGATGGCGGGCATCGGCGATCCTGCTCGTGAGATCGATGTCGTCGAGCTCTCAGCGCGCTATGCGTATGAGGAACTGATGGCCATTGAAGCGCTCGGCCTCCACACCTCGCCGGTGGAATTAATTACGCAAGACCGTGCGCCATTCGTCAATCCATCTGGTGGCCCTCTTTGCGGAAATCCGCCAACCGTCAGCGGGCTCGCGCGCGTCGTCGAGGCGTATTGGCAGTTGAGGGAGGAGGCGGGAGAGCGTCAGATCCCTGGAGCGCGCGTGGCCTTGGCTCATGGCGCAGGGGGTATCTGTGGGCAGAATCAAACGGTCGTGATCTTAAGGCGAGCGTGAAATCGTATGCCACGACGCGTCGCCATCATCGCCACGGGGCAGACCAAACACGCGGCGCGACGGCTCGATGTCAACATTCGCGAGCTGATCACTGAAGCTGTCACTCGCGCATTGCAAGACGCCGATCTGACGATGCGAGACATCGACGCCGTGCTGCTCGGCAATATGGAACCGTTCGAGGGCTTTCTCTTTCCGGAGCTGTGGGCGGTCGAAGGATGGGGGGGATACATGAAGCCCTCAGTGAAGTTCAATACGGGAGGGACGGTGGGGACGACGACGGCCATTGCGGCGTACTACTATGTCGCCAGCGGCATCTACGACGTGGTGATGGCGATCGGATTTGAGAAACAATCCGAGGGACACACGCAGGCGGCTATCACGACCGTCGGTGATCCCATCTGGGAGCGTTCGGTTATGGCCGGCGCTATCGGTAATTTTGCCGTTATGGCGACGACGTACATGCACGAGAGTGGCGTGACCGAGGAGCAAGCGGCGAAGGCGGCCGTCAAAGCACGGCGCAACGCCTGCCTCAACCCGTACGCTCATCTGCAGATGCCCGACATCACGGTCGAGGATGTCCTGAAGTCGGAGATGCTCGCCTATCCGGTGAAGCGGCTCGATATGTGTCCGCAGTCGGATGGAGCGGTGGCGGTCATCTTCGCCGAGGAGTCGAAGGCGCGGAAATTGGCTCCGCGACCGGCGTGGATTCGGGCCGTGGCGACGGCCCACGAGCAGCAGTACATGGGGGATAGTCCGAAGCGCCTGGCCGAGATGCGGAGTTTGATCGCGGCGTCACGTCGGGCCTATCAAGCTGCGGGGATCACGAATCCGCGTAAGGAACTCGATGTCGCCGAGATCTACGAGGTCGCCTCCTTCGCCGAGTTAGCCATGTACGAGAATCTCGGATTTTGCGACCGGGGCGAGGGGGGGAAGCTCATTGATGCGGGCGTGACGGAATTGACTGGGGAGTTGCCGGTGAATCCCTCTGGGGGCGTCATGTCCACGAATCCCATTGGGGCGACGGCGCTCATTCGCGTCGCCGAAGCGGCCTTGCAAATCATGGGGAAAGCTGGGCGACGTCAAGTTGAGGGCGCGCGAACGGCGCTGGCGACGGGCTATGGGGGGAACGCGTGGACCGATGTCATCATCCTGAGTCGGGAGAAACCATGAGCGAGGAATCGCCGACGCTGCGCGTCGATTTCCTTTTGGACATCGAATATCAGTACGCGGTCGGTCAGTATGGGATGCGGTTCTTCACCGAGCTGCGCGATCGTGCGCGGTTCATGGGTGTGCGGTGTCCAGAGTGTGGGCGCGTGTATATTCCGCCGCGTCCTGTGTGTGGCATTTGCTACCGCGAGCTACAGGAATGGGTCGAAGTCGGTCCGGAAGGGACGATCGTCGGCTGGACTGTCGTGCGCATCCCGTTCATTGATCCGATGACGGGGGAACAGCGCCCCGTTCCCTACGGGTTCGCCATCATCCGATTGGATGGCGCTTCGACGAGCCTCTATCACTTCCTGGACGAGACCGACGAGCGAAAGATTCACGTGGGACAGCGTGTGCGGGCCGTCTTCCGCGAGAGGCGCGAGGGATCGTTGCGAGACGTTCTGTATTTTCACCTCCTTGAGGACTGAGATGGATGAGTGGATCGTTCGACAGAAGATTCGCATCCCTTTCCGGTATACGGCAGGTCGGGCGATGTCGCGCTTTCTTATGGGGCTCGCAGAGCGTCGCCTTTGGGCGACGCGATGCCGGGGATGTGGGCGCGTGTATGTTCCGCCACTTGGATTCTGCGGGCGATGCTGGCGAGAGATCGCTGAATGGCTGGAGTTATCCGACGAAGGGGAATTAGTGAGTTACACGGTGCGGCCTGCAAAGCCTCCGGAGATCCTCGGCCTCATTCGGCTAGATGGGGCGGATACTCACCTCGTGCATCGTCTCGGCGAAGTGGAGCCGACCGAGCTGGAACGCGTGGTCCGCGTTCGCGCCGTATGGCGCGAAGATCGAACGGGGAGCATCCTCGACATCGCCTATTTCGCCCCGGTGAGATCGGGGAACCTCACCTGATGAAGGGAGGGGGACGATGGATTTTGGCTTCACCGAGGAGCAGTTGCAGATCAAAAAGGCCGTGCGGGAATTTGCTCTTCGTGAGATCGCGCCCTATGTGGCCGCGTATGATCAGGAGGAGCGGTTCCCCATCGAGATCGTCAAGAAAGCGGCGGCGCAGGGGTACATGGGGGGTGTCGTCCCGGTCGAGTACGGGGGCGCCGGTCTGGACCACGTCACCTATACGCTCATCATCGAGGAGATCT
>Ga0101942_100420_pt2 | contig 12822 bp, 9 predicted proteins | sample DewCreD2012metaG_4_FD_75243 | JGI IMG/M metagenome (GOLD analysis project Ga0101942, IMG submission 75243) | Hot spring sediment bacterial and archeal communities from British Columbia, Canada, to study Microbial Dark Matter (Phase II) - Dewar... ...
GCCCACGATCTCCGGACGGGCATAGAGCGCCACCGCTCCGATCAATCCGTATCCCGGAATCACCACGCTTCGCGCATCCCGCAAGCGCTCCTCCACACGATATCCGGCCGCGCGCAAGGCCTCTTCGAGCGCGATGCGCTGGACAACAGAGAGCGTGTTCCCGTGATCCGAGAGGAGCGTGATCCGCAGCGCGCCGCGACTCTCCAAGAGAAGTTCCCGCACGACCTGCTCGACGGCGAGCAGAAGTGGCCGCACCCGCTCGGGCGAGCGCACGTGAAACAGCACGTCGGTCGTCGAGAGATGCGCGATGAAGACGCGCTTTGACGACGCGCGGAATCGGGCGCGCAAGCGGGCCAGATCGTCGAAAAAGGCCTTCTCGGGGAAGAGATACGCCGGACCCCGCAAAACGCCGGGAAAGGCATAGTCGAGCCGATGATGATACGGCAGATCTTGCCGGAGGGTGACGCGAACGCCTCCGCTCACGCGATTCGTCCGCCGGTCGAAGTACCGATTCTCATATCCCGGCGAAGGCGGCGCATGCAACAGCACCGAGAGTGCGAGATCCGAGTCGGCGGGGAAGGTGCTGATCACGCGCTCCGGCGGAAGGAACTCGCGGAAATGCCCCTCTCGCCAAAGCGCCGCCATGATCTCAAAGGGCACGCCGTCCAAACAGAGCACGAGATGTCGCGCCGGCGCCGAAACGGCGCGCCCTGGACGCCACAGGATCGGCGCCGGACGAGTGACCTCCCATTTCAGCTCTCCCCCCAAGAAGAAGAGGAACCGATCCGCGCGCCCATCCCCGTCCTCATCACGGAAGATCACCCGCTCCCCCTCTCCCGCTTGATACGCCCACTCGTCCGAGACGCCATCCTGATCGCGATCGCGCGCCATGAGGAGATGAAAGCGCGGCGGCAGCGGCTTCCCCCATTGAGAGAGCTGGATCGTCGCTCCCAGGATGAGAAGCGATGCGCCGACCAAGATCCCGGCTCCAACGGCCTTCTTCATAATCGCACCACATTGGGACGCCGCCCGAAGTCTCGCGTCGCGTTCCGAAGGTCCACAACCAGGGGAGCATGCTCCACGATGAGCCGATAGTCGAAGGCCGAGTGGTCGGTCACAATCACCACACCATCGGAAGCTGCCAACGCTTCGGCCGTCAAGGAGATGCTCTGGAAGGCGCGCGTTCCAATCTCCACGCGCTCGACGTGCGGATCCGAATACGCCACCTCTGCCCCACGCCGCAGCAGCTCTTCGAGGATCGTCACCGCCGGAGACTCTCGCACGTCGCCCACGTCTCGCTTGTACGCGACGCCTAAGATCAGGAGGCGGGCGCCTTTCACCGGCTTCCCCCGAGCGTTGAGCGCTTCCGCGATCACATCCACGGCATGATACGGCATGAACCGATTGATCTCCTCCGCCACGCCGATGAGCCGAGGCTCGAAGCCATGTCGCCGAGATTTCCACACCAGGTATCCCGGATTCACCGGAATACACGCTCCGCCGATCCCCGGCCCCGGAGAAAACGGCATGAAGCCAAAAGGCTTGGTCGCCGCCGCCTCAATGACCTCCCACACGTCCACGCCGAGCGCCCGACAGATGAGGGCGAATTCGTTGACGAGCGCGATGTTGACGGCTCGAAACGTGTTCTCCAAGAGCTTGGCCATCTCGGCCACCCGCGCCGAGGAGACGACGTGAACCGTCGGAATGATCTGCCGATAGGCGAGCGCCGCCAGATGCGCGCTTGGCGCACTCGCCCCGCCGATGAGCTTCGGAATATCCCGAAGCCGATAGCGGCGGTTACCGGGATCGATCCGCTCGGGCGAGAAGGCCAGATAGAAGTCGCGATCCAGCTCCAATCCCGTCGCGCGCAGCCGAGGCAACACCACGTCCTCGGTCGTCCCCGGATAGGTCGTGCTCTCCAGCACCACGAGCATCCCCGGATGCAGATGCTCGCATATAGTCTCCACCGCCCGCCAGATGTAGGAGAGGTCCGGCTCCCGAGATTTGCTCATCGGCGTAGGCACGCAGATGAAGGCGAGATCCGCCTCGGCGAGTGCACCCGCGTCTACGGTCACACGCAGCTTCCCGCTTCGAACGAGCGGCTCAAGCTCCGCCGAAGGGACATCGGTCACATAGCTCTCCCCGCGCTCAAGATGCGCGACGCGCTGCGCATCAATCTCCACCCCGGTCACCAGAAATCCCGCTCGCGCGAACTCCACAGCCAGTGGCAATCCCACGTGTCCTAAGCCCAGAACGACCACGCGCGCCCGACGTTCTACGATCTGCGCCTCTAACTCCGCCCGCGCTCCCTCATGCATAGGCACCGCTCCATATGTGTCCGAGTCAGCCGAACGTTCTCCATTATACCAGCTCCCCGCGCCAGCTTCGCCGGCGTATGCCGCGTTATGTCTTAAGGCGACATACGCCCTTCGCCGGAGGCGAAATTACTCCCTTTGGCCGATTGACGAGCCTCCAGATCTGGACCGTATAATCCGGCCAAATCACGAGGAGGAGGGCTATGAGTAAACGGGCGATGCTCGTGAGAAGTCGGAGGAAGGGGCAGGGGCTTCTCCCCATCGTCGCTCTCGTTGGGCTTTTCGCCCTTGGGTCTTCCCAACCAGCGGGTGTTCCCCCTCTCGCTACCGGGCAAGAGCCCGCCACATTGTGGATCCAGAAGTGCATTCAACAAGGATCCCCTGCCGATTTCCGATTCAACATCTACGATGGAGGACTAAACCTCGTAGGCGGCGTATTCCTTCCAGCTTCGACTTTCTCCTCACCCAAAACGGGATGCGCATGGATCGCTTTCGACCGCGTGTCCCTTCCTCCCGGACAGTACTATCTGGAAGAGATTCCTCCAGATGGGTGGCAATTGATCAGCGGACCAGAGTGCAGCGCTAACGGCCAACCTCTGACACTACAATGCACTGCTGTCAAGGGAAGACCACAACCACTCTGTGGGCCACAGTTGGAGCCGGGACAGATCGTTTGGTGTACGTTCACAAATGCTCCAGCAGAGAGGTGCATCCCAGAAACTTGTGACGGTGAAGTGCCGTTCCCGTCGCTCTCGATCACGAAGATCTGCGAGCCACGCACGGTCACCGTGGGTCAGCTGGCGACGTGCACGATCACACTGACCAACAGCAAGGACTGGTCTCACGCGTTCAGGATCATTGAACAGTTGCCACGCGGGATGGACCTCGTCTCAGTCTCCGTCTATCCGCCCTATCCGCCGGTGTGGGTGAACGTGGAGGACGGTCAGCTCATCATCCGAGGAACTGTGGCTCCGAGGTCCAACGTCCAGATCACCATCGTCGTTAAGGTGACCAAGCCGGGGCCCTTGACGAATGTCGCTCTCGGTTCATGGTGCGTTGGCTCGATGCCAGAAGAACATATCGTTGAATGTCGGTGTCCTATAGGACGAACATGTGAGGGTGAAGGAGTCGCTAGCTTTACAGTTCATGGAGTCTCCGATCAGGATCATGATCGAGTCGCCATTACAGACGTACGTCCGAGCACGATGACGGCTTTCATCGCCGCGAGCGCCCTTCAGACGGCAACGGCTTCGGCGACTTCCACAAATGTGCCCAAGGGCGTTCTCTTGGTGGATTCCGAGACGAATCGGCTTCTGGTCTACCTCTCCAAAGGCGATGGGACGTTCCGGCGTTTTAAGACCTATGCGACGGCTGAAAGCCCTGTGGATGTGAAAGCGGGCGACTTCGACGGTGATGGGAAGACCGATGCCGTCGTGGTGAACTCGCTCTCGGACAGCATCACCATCTTCCTCGGCAACGGAGATGGGACGTTCCGAAGGGGGCGCGAGTTGCAACTCTTCGGCACGAAGCCGGTGGCCGTCACTTTGGCGGACTTCGATCGAGATGGCGTGCTCGATCTGGCGATCGCCGAGCAGGGATCGGCCGACATGGCTATTCTCCTTGGTCGAGGAGATGGGACGTTCCGCCCGCTGGCGACCATCCCCTTGTTTAAGGGGAAGCCCAGCTCGGTCGCCGTTGCCGACTGGGACGAGGATGGACTTCTGGATTTGATCGCAACGGCAATCGGAACCAATGAGGTCGTCTTCTTCCGCGGTGACGGACGCGGCCGCTTCAGCGAAGTGGGACGTCGGGAGGTCGGCGAATATCCGATATCGAGCGCTGTGGGCGATTTCGATCGAGACGGTCAGATGGACATCGCCGTCGCCAATCTCTTCTCGAACTCGGTCACCTTCCTCCTTTCCCAAGGCAAGAGCCGAAGTCTCGGCTTCACGCGCGTGGATGTGGAGTCGGTCGAGCGACCGACGTTCATCATCAGCGGTGAGTTCTTCAACGGAATGGCCGGTGTGGCGGTTCCGAACTTCACAGCTCATACGGTCACGTTCATCGGCTTTGACCAAGGACGGCCTCGGATCGTCCGACATCTGCGAGCGATTGCGGAGCCGGTCTCGCTGGGGATCGGCGACTTCAATGAGGATGGGTTGTTGGATATGGCTGTTGCCGGCCTTCCCCCTGGGAGCTTGGCCACGCTCCTTGGCCGAGACAACGGGACGTTCGTCCTGAAGCGATAACGGACGCAAGCGGAGGGCCTTCTCCAGGCCCTTCGCTCATCCCCTCAAACGCGCGAGGTGCTCAAGCAGTAGCTCATTGGGCGGGTTATCGGCGATATCGCGATACCGATGGATGAAACGGATGATCCCCGCGCGATCCACGATGAAAAGGCCGGGCATTTGTCGGACATCCCCAACGGGCTTCCCCGCCGCATACCCACGCCTCATGGCGTGAAATCCGCGCCACCAGACCCGCCATCCGAATATTTGGGCTGGAGTGCCGGCGCCCAAGCCGTACGCCGCATAAGCCTTTCGATCGGGATCGGCCAGACACGGGAAAGGCGCCGCACGTTCCTGACAAAAAGCGCGCGTCTGTTCCACGTCGCCTTGGCCGATGAGCACGACCTCGGCACCCTGTTCCCGAAACCGCTGGTAGTCGCGTCGCAGCCCGGCGACGTGCTCGCGGCAGAAAGGTCAGCCATAATGGCGCAGGAAAACGAGGACGGCGGGCCCCTGCGCCCAAAAATCGGACAAGCGCACGGACCGACCATCAGCGCGAAGAAGCTCCACATCCGGCGCTTGATCCCCAACGTCGAGCATCGTTTCCCCCGCGCCGACCTCGCCTTGCCGTGAGCGTTCGGAGCGACCGACCTGTCCCCGGCCGCTCTCTTCCTGTAGAGGGCGAGCGCTTCAGCCTTTCACCACGCCGATCGGGCGCAGCCGAGCGACGCGTCGCGCGATGCCGGCAGCTTCGACGACGCGCGCGACATCGTTCACATCCTTGTATGCCTCGGGGATCTCCTCCAGCACGCCATCCTTACTGGCCGCTTTGACCAAGACGCCGCGCTCGGCCAGTTGCTTCCGAACTTGGTTGATGTCGCGTCCTTTCTTAGCGGCCGTGCGCGACATGACGCGTCCGGCGCCGTGACAGCTCGACGCGAAGGTCTCCTCGGCCGCCGTGCCGATGAGCACATAGGAAGCGCGTCCCATATCGCCGGGGATGATCACTGGCTGCCCGATGGCGCGATACGTCTCGTGCAGCTCGGGATGTCCGGCTGGCAACGCGCGCGTCGCCCCCTTGCGATGCACCAGGACGCGCCGCCGCTCGCCCTCGATCGTGTGCGTCTCGAACTTGGCGATATTGTGCGCGACGTCGTAGACGATCCGGAGATCCCCATCGGTCCCAAAATGCTTCCGAAAGACCTCGCGCACCCAATGGGTGATCATCTGCCGATTCGCGAAGGCGAAGTTGGCCGCCGCGTTCATCGCTCCCAGATAATCCTGCCCTTCCGGGGACGTGATGTAGGTGGCCGCCATCTCCTTATCGGGCAGATGAATGTTGTACTTCTGCATGGCCGAGCGCAGGACCTTCAGATAATCGGTGCAGACCTGATGGCCGAATCCGCGCGAGCCCGTGTGAATGAGCACGGTGACCTGCCCCGGGCGCAGCCCGAAGGCGTGTGCGGCTGCACGATCGAAGACCTCCTCGACGTACTGGATCTCCAGGAAATGGTTGCCGGATCCGAGCGTGCCGAGCTGATCCGCCCCGCGCTGGCGCGCATACTCGCTCACGGCCTTCGGATTCGCCCCGGGGATGCAGCCGCGCGACTCAATGTGGTCGAGATCCTCCTCTCGTCCGTAGCCCTGCTCGACAGCCCATTGCGCGCCCAAGCGCAAGACGTTATCCATCTCCGCGCGATTGACGCTGATCTGCCCTTCGCGCCCGGTCCCGGCCGGGACGGCATGAAACAGATCATTCACGAGGCTCTCCAGCTTCGGACGGACTTGCTCCAGGGTCAATTCCGATCGCAGCAAACGCACGCCACAGTTGATGTCGAAGCCGATGCCGGCCGGCGAGACGACGCCTTTTTCGGCGTCCGTCGCGGCCACACCGCCGATGGGGAACCCATACCCTTGATGCACATCCGGCAGGACGATCGGACGCCCCACGATGCCGGGCAGAAACGCCAGATTCGCCGCCTGCTCCAGCGAGAGATCTTTGGTCACCGTCTCCAGAAGCGCCTCATCCACGTAGACGATCACATCCGTCTGCATGCCCGGCTTATACGTGCGCGGGATCATGTACCGATACTCATCGAGTTTGACGAGAATCCGATGCCACTCTTTCGACATGGTGACACCCCCCATGCTTTCGCTGAAATTTCAATTATACACGACCGGCGCGCCTTTGCTAAAATCGAAACCCGTATGAGCGAGTCCAGGTGGGAGCGCCTCCGCCACGTCAGTCTTCACGTGAAGATCGCGCTCTCGATCTCGGCGCTCGTCCTTTTGATCTTCGGCGCGCTGCTGATGATTTATCTCTCGACGATGCGGACGCTCATTCTGGAAGAGAATCGGCGACGCGCGGAACTCCTGGCGGCGCAGCTGGCGCAGCACCTTTCCTCCGAGCAGGTGACGGATCTGGCCATGCTGCGCACGGATGCCTTCTATTATCAGCGGGCTCACAGCGAGATCGTCGAGATCCACATCTATAGCCTGACGCGCTCGGGCGTGCGCGAGGTCATCGCCCTGCCCGTGAGCGCCTCGGAGAATCTCCCTCCGATGCCCGTCCCGCTCGACCTCTTGAGCGAGGCCAAACAGGGGAAAGCCGCCTCGCGCCTCGAAGTGGCGCGACAGGGGAGCTATCGCCTCTCCGCCGGAGCCCCGATTGAAAGCGGCGGGAAGCCCATCGGCTTTGTCGTCCTCCGCGCTGAGATGACCTACGGCAAGACGCTGCTCGAGCACCTGAATCGTCTCACATGGCTCGCCCTTTTGGCCGCTGTCGGCGGGATCACCGTCGCCCTGAATCTCCTCTTCCGCCGATCGATCTACCGTCCAATCCGCACGATCCTCGGCGCGATGCGTCGTGCCGAAGCGGGCGATCTTCAAGTTCGCGTGCCTGTGACCTCCCAGGACGAGATCGGGGCCTTGAGCGTGGGGCTGAACGCGCTCCTCTCTCGCATTCGAGAGATGACCGAAGCTTTGGAAGCCGAGCAGGATCGTCTGGAGATGCTCGTGCGCGAAGCGACCGTGGAGCTGAGCGAGCGGAATCGGCAGCTTCAGGAGGCGAACCTTCAGCTCTTCACGATTCAGCGGCAGCTCTTGCACATGGAGCGTCTGGCGGCAGCCGGTCAGCTGGCCGCACAATTCGCGCATGAGATCGGAACGCCGCTGAATCTCATCTCCGGGCATATTCAGTTGCTGCGCGCTCGCACACAAGACGAAGAGGGAATACGCCGACTCACCATCATCCTCGGGCAGATCGAACGCATCGAGCGCATCGTGCGCCGCCTCCTGGATGCCACACGGCGGCCCCGACCGGAATATCTGCCGCTTCGCCTCGAGCCCTTGCTGCAGTACGTCGTGGAGATCGTCATGCCGACGCTCCAAGAACGCCGGATCGAAGTGAGTCTCGAGCTGGCTCCCGACCTCCCGGAAATCCTCGGCTCGCCCGAGCAGTTTCAACAGGTGCTCCTCAATGTGATCGCCAACAGCTTGGATGCGATGCCCGAAGGAGGCCGCCTGATCCTTCGCGCGTTCGCCGAAGGAGATGAGCGGGTCATCATCGAATGCGCGGATACGGGCGTCGGTATGAGCTCCGATGTCTTGGCCCGTATCTTCGACCCCTTCTTCACGACGAAGGCGGAGGGACGCGGAAGCGGACTCGGCCTTTCGATCGTGAGACAGATCGTCAAGGAACACGGGGGCGAGGTCACCGTGCACAGCGAGCCGGGCCGGGGCACGCTCGTGCGCTTGACGTTTCCCGCCCGGATCGCGCGATGCTCGACATCGGAGGGCGAACATGAAGAAGATCCTCATTGTGGACGATGACCCCGAGACGTGCGAGTTCCTGACGGAGCTCCTCTCGGTCTCGGATTGGTCGGTGCAAGCGGCGCTCTCGGCCGAGCGCGCCTTGGAGCTCCTGGAGCGCGAAGACTTCGACTGCGTCATCGCCGATTTGAATTTGAACGAACCGCGAACGGGACTGGACGTGCTCAAGGCCTTCAAGGAGAGAGCGCCGCGCACGGAGGTCATCTTGATCACGGGATTCGGGACATTGGAAGCGGCCGTCGAAGCGCTTCGAGGAGGCGCCTTCGATTTCATCTCCAAGCCCTTCAAAGTCGAAGACGTCCTGGAGACCGTACGCCGCGCGCTGCAACCGCACGAGCCGATGCAGGAAGAGAGCGCTTTGGAGCGCCTGCTTGAGCCCTATGAGGCTTCGGGTCTCATCGGGCGCACGCCTCAGATGATCGAGTTGTACAAGGAGATCGCACGCGTGGCCCCGACGTCCTCGACGGTGCTGATCGTCGGGGAGTCGGGGACGGGGAAGGAATTGATCGCTCGCGCCATCCACGCTCACAGCTTGCGCGCGCACGGCCCCTTCGTCGCCGTCAACTGTGGCGCGTTGACGGAGACGTTGCTCGAAGCCGAACTCTTCGGGCATGTGCGGGGCAGTTTCACTGGCGCCGTCGCCGATAAGAAGGGCCTCTTCGAAGAAGCGCACGGAGGGACGATCTTCCTGGATGAGATCAGCGAGACGACGCCCGCCCTTCAGGTGAAATTGCTCCGCGCCCTGCAGGAAGGCGAGATCAAGCGCGTCGGGGAGACGCGAGCCCGTCGCGTGGACGTGCGCGTCATCGCGGCGACGAATCGGGATCTGGAAGCAGAGGTGAAAGCCGGACGTTTCCGCGAAGATCTCTATTATCGCCTGAGCGTTGTCACCTTGCGCGTGCCTCCGTTGAGAGAGCGTCGCGAGGACATCCCCTTGCTGGCCACACACTTTCTCCGACGCGCCTTACGGCAGACCGGACGCGCGCTCGCTTTCTCCCCAGCTGCTCTGGCGCTCCTGATGGCCTACACGTGGCCCGGAAACGTCCGCGAGTTGGAAAACAGCATCGAATACGCCGTCATTCATGCGCGGGGGGGATTGATCGCTCCGGAAGATCTGCCGGAGAAGGTTCGCTCGGCCGTGCCCTCGCTCCGACGCGGGCGCGCCCCCGCATCTTTGGAAGCCACGCTCTTTCACGATCTGCCCTCGCTCGACGAACTGGAGCGGCGCTACCTGCTCTACGTCCTCGATGTGGTCAACGGTAATCGCAGTCGCGCCGCCGAGATCCTCGGCATTGATCGGCGCACGCTCTATCGTATGGCGGAACGCTTCGGCATCCCGTTGGAGCGAACGAGCGCGGATTCCTGACGAATACTGGGGGAAGGCGTCACTCTCACTCGGGAGAAGGCTCTCCCGCAGTGCTTCAGCATGCAGCGAGTTGGCACGGCTCACGACCTGCCGTGACCTTTATGCCTGCCTAACTCAGAGAGTGCCGCCCGAAATCCCGCGACGAGCCCCTCGACCGGCCCACGCCCGTAGTAATGCAGGAAGATGATGCGCGGCATCTCTCCGAGCATGTGGTGGTGGAGCGCAACGATCTCCAGATTGTGCCGCCGCAGCGCCCGAATCACAGCATTCACTTCAGGCTCCAGCATGGCAATATCACCGGCGATATGAGCACGCTCAGGTTGGCCCGCCAGCGCCGCCCATGAGTTCAATCCCATCGTCGTCGTGATCTCAGCCCCCATTGCCCGGACCGTGAGATCAGCCCGCCCGACCGTGTATTTATATGTCGGTCCGTTGACGACCCCCCGGTAGCCAACGATCTGATCAAGAGCGACTAGGTCGAAGATCTCATTGGCCAGCCGCTGCGGCGGGCGGGGGCTAGGTTGGTTGGCCGGAAAGAGCGGGGTCGCTTTGATCGCATTGGCATAGCGACGGGCTAACTCAGCAACCGAGCCGATCCCGTGCAGATGCAGATAAAAGATGCGCGGCTCTTCGTAGAAAAAATGATTGTGAAGGGCGCTCACCTCAAGCCCTTGTTCTTGAGCCGACGAAATCAAGGGATTGACTTCTCCCTCACGCAGCACGGTATCGCTCATCAAAACAGCCCGTCGCCCATCGAGCGTTTTTTTGAACGATACCCATCCGGCGAAACCAAAAGGAATGGGCACGTCCTCCCCTTTGATGCGAACAGTGAGATCGTTCCGAGGAAGGGCAACGGTATAGACCGCTTCCTCCTCGATATATCGCCCCTTTTTCCCAACCGCCTCCTCGATGGCGGCCATCTCCACGGGCGACAGGGGCGGTGTTCGACCTCTTCTCTGAGAGAGGCCAGGCGTAGCCTCGACTCTTATAGAAGACAGGGCGCTCGCTGTGCCTCCCACCATCATGAGGCCAAGGAAGTGACGACGATTAACAAGTCCGACAGCCATCCCTTTCTCCTCCCCCGAAAATAAAGGTCACCGCAGAGGCGCAGAGGGCACAGAGACGCTCGGCTTTTCTCTGTGTGCTCCTCGGTCACTGCGGTGCGATTTTCCGCAGTGGGCGAAAGCCCATGAACGATTCCTCCGAAAATATCCTGGGAGCGCGGGCCTCCGGCCTGCGAAACAGGCCCGCGGGAAGCGTGCGCTCCCCAGTTTTCATCGCCCGTGTGGGCTTATTGCTCGTGAGCGATGGCTTTAATTTATGTGGATCCCCCCGCACAATCGTCTCTCTGCCCGTTGCTCCTGGATGCTTCTTGTTGGCCTTCGGCGAGGGAGAATTTTATTGCATCAGCCGGGAAAAACAAATCCCCACCAAGTCCAAAAGCCTCTCCGTGGCATAGCCCCTCGCCAGAGTCATAGCAGTGTCCGTCGTCTGGATCATGGAACTCTACGGCCACTCTCCGGTTCCTGCGTCAATGACCCACGGCTCGTAGACCGACCGTGGAAGGCCGTTGCCGCCGCTAGCGGTGTCTCCATGAAGCTACCCACCCGAGCAACTTCCGGTAGGGGCGTCCGTTCAAATCGCCGCTCGCACGGCCACAGCGGAAAGCAGCCGACTGCCGTCAGGTTTATCAACGGTTCGCCAGGCATCTTGTACGTGACACGACTTCACCGGCTTCATGTGGGTTGGGAAAACCGATTCGGCCATCTTCGTTCGTATTCTTGGGAGCAGTTCTCAACTCTTCAGGGTGTCTTTGAGAGGGCCACCACGGGATCCAACCGAGCGGCCTGGAGGGCAGGGAAGAACGACCCCACGAGGCAGCTTCCGATACCCGTTAAAGCGGCTATCAGGATCCAGCGCCATTCAAGGTGAAAGCTCAATGCCGTCGCTCTCATGAGGAGCTTCCCCACAAACGAGGACAGGAGAATCCCCGCCATCACTCCGACAAGCCCCATGCCCAAGGCTTCCTGCAGAATCACCTTCACGATCCAGCGACGATGCGCCCCCAACGATCTCAGCACGCCAATCTCATGCGTGCGCTCGGTGACGGCCGCATACATGGCGACGAAAACGCTGAGACCGGCGACGAGCGAAGCCACACCCACCAGGACGCTCAGGAAAACATCGAGGGCCGGAATGCCCTGACGATACAACCGAGGCAGATCGCGCATGAAGACGACTCGCAGCTCCGGAAACCGGCGATTCAGACGTTCGGCTACCTCTTGCTCGGCTTCCGGGTTGACGCACTGGATCAAGAAAAAAGAGCACCGCTCAGGCGCCTCGCGCAGTTTTTGAAGCGCACGGAGAGAGACCTTGACGCGCGCTCCCATCTCCGGGCTATAGGTACCGACAAGCCGAAATACGCGACCTCCAACGCTTATTCGATCTCCCAGCGCGAGCCGATGCGCGCGCATGTGAGAGAGATCGGCAAGGGCTTCATCATCGGCGACCATAGCCCTCCCGGCGATGATCCGAAGATCACTGAGGCGGGCATAGGAGGCGAAGTCGATACCCTCGATGGCTCGAAAGCCCGTTCCTCCGACTCCCTCCTCGACGAAATATCCCACCGGAGTGACTTCTCTCACGCCCTCGATCTGCCGAAGCAATGCTTCATAAGAGACCGGCAGCGAAAGCGGCAACCCGAGCACTCCAAACGTCGCCCCCTCGGACGGATAAACGAGGATGTCAGCTTTGACCCGCTGATCCCGCTCCGCTCGTTCGCGGATCTCCCCACTGGCTAACCCGGAGAAGAGCAGAATAAGCCCGACGCCAATGGCGATGCTCCCGATGCTGAGGGCAGTACGAACCGGCCGCCCGGCAAGATTAGCCAAAGCCAACTCCCACATGATCTTCCTCCTTCGCTGCCGGACTGGCACCTGTCGAATGGATCCGGCGGGAGCGAATCAACAGAGCGAGCGCAAGAGCAGCCGCCACTACGACGGCCAGCCAGACGCGCCAGTGAGGTGCCGCGATGGCTGACCAGACGAAAGTCAGCATCAGCGCGTAGAACAAGGCCCAGAGC
>Ga0101942_100542_pt1 | contig 12744 bp, 8 predicted proteins | sample DewCreD2012metaG_4_FD_75243 | JGI IMG/M metagenome (GOLD analysis project Ga0101942, IMG submission 75243) | Hot spring sediment bacterial and archeal communities from British Columbia, Canada, to study Microbial Dark Matter (Phase II) - Dewar... ...
AGCTTGAAGCGAGCCGCTCGACTCCTCTCCCGCTTTCCCGAAAGCCGACGCATTTTCCTGCGCGATGGGCGGTACTACGAGGAGGGCGAGGTCTTTCGCCAACCGGAGCTGGCCGAGACGTTCCGACGCCTCATCGAGCACGGCCCGCGGGAATTCTACGAGGGCGAGACGGCGCGTCGCCTCGTCGCCGAGATGGAAGCCGGAGGGGGGATGATCACCCTCGACGACCTCAGGAACTATCGGGCTATCGAACGCGAACCCTTGCGCACGACCTATCGCGGGTATGAGATCCTCACCGTTCCCCCACCCAGCTCCGGCGGCGTCGCCTTAATCGAGATGCTGCACATTCTGGAAGGCTTCGATCTGCGCGCTCTGGGCCATAATTCCGCCGATTACGTACATCTCCTCGTCGAGACGATGCGCCGCGCCTTCGCCGATCGCGCGCGCTACTTGGGCGATCCCGACTTCGCGCGCATCCCCGTGAAGGGGCTCACCTCGCGCCGATATGCGGAGGCGCTGCGCCGAACAATTGATCCGAAGCGGGCGACGCCGAGCGCCACGCTCTCCGGGGGCGATGCCTTCGCCTATGAGTCCGAACACACGACGCATTTCACCGTCGTGGATGCGGCGGGCAATGTCGTCGCCAATACCTACACGCTCAACGGCAGCTATGGCAGTGGCGTCACGGTCCGCGGCGCCGGATTTCTTCTGAATAACGAGATGGATGACTTCACGAGCAAGCCCGGCGCGCCGAATATGTTCGGCCTCCTCCAGAGCGAAGCCAACCAGATCGCTCCCCGCAAGCGCCCGCTCTCGGCCATGACGCCGACGATCGTGCTCAAAGACGGCAAGCCGTGGCTCGCTCTCGGCAGCCCGGGCGGCCCGACGATCATCAACACGGTCCTGCAGGTCATCCTCAACGTCATTGACTTCGGGATGAACCTCCAGCAGGCCATCGCGATGCCCCGCGTGCACCATCAGTGGATGCCGGATCAGATCGTCTACGAACCTTTCGGCCTCTCGCGGGACACGATCGAGGCGCTCCGAGCGCGCGGGCATGCATTCACGGAGAGGCCGCGCTACATGGGCGATGTGCAAGCCATCCTGATCGAGCCGGAAACGGGCGTGCGCTTGGGAGCTTCCGATCCGCGCATGGACGGAAGACCGGTGGGGTATTGACTCCATGAGGCGTGCTCCCTGGACGTTCGTGGCGCTTCTTGGGCTTCTGCTGCTTCCGCCCGGCGGAGATGGCGCGCCCTCGCCGAGGGCGAGACGGAGCGCTTCGGCGCTCATCGCTCGGGATGACTTCGGCATCCCGCACATCTTCGCTCCAGATCTGGAGACGGCGGCCTATGCCGTCGGCTACGCGCAAGCGGAAGATCGGCTCGAAGAGCTGCTCAAGAACTATCGCCGGGCGACAGGGACGATGGCCGAAGTCTTCGGCCCCGAATTCTTCCGCCACGATTACGAGCAACGCCTCTGGCGACACGCCGAAGTGAGCCGCGCGAACTACCATCGCCTCAGCCCGAAGCTGCGGGCCGTGATCGAGGCCTTCATCGAAGGGGTGAAGGCGTACATGCGAGAGCATCCGGAGAAGGTGCCCGCCTGGGCGCCGGAGCTTCAGCCCTGGCACGTCGTCGCCCTGGGACGCTTCATCATCTTCGGATGGCCGGTTGGCGAAGCCCTGGCTGATCTGCGCCGCGTCGGCATCACGCCCGACGTCCCACCGGGGCTTCCCCCCGAATGGCGAAACCTGTGGGGGAAGTCGCATGTCGGTCTCGTGGATCGCGGCTCGAACGCGATGCTCATCGCACCGTGGCGCACGGCGATGCGCGCCCCCATCGCCATCATTGATCCGCATCTCAGTTGGTACGGCGAATTCCGCTTCTATCAGCTCCGCATCTACGCGGGCGAGTTGGCCGTCGCGGGCGTCGCCATCCTCGGTACCCCCCTGCCGGCGCTCGGACACAGCGCCCACTGCTCCATCGCGATGACGACGGGAGGGCCAGATACAGCCGATGTCTACGAGGAAGAGGTCAACCCGGAGAATCCCCGCCAATATCGCTATGAGGGACAGTGGCGCCCAATGCGCGTGCGCACCGAACGGATCGGCGTCCGGCGAGGCGAGCGCGTGGAGTGGGTGACCGTCGAGATCGAGGAGACGCATCATGGGCCGATCGTCGCCCGGCGCGGTCACAAAGCCTATGCCGTGGCGCTCCCTTATGCGGAAGAGGTGGAGCTGATGGAACAGCTATACGAGATGCTGACGGCGCGCAATATCGAGGAGATGAAGCGCGCCCTGGCGCGCCTCCAGCTCATGGCGCAGAACGTCCTGATCGGGTGTACCTCGGGCGACATCTACTACGCGCGCGTCGGGCGGGTGCCGATCCGACCCAAGGGCGTGGATCCGAGCCGTCCTCTTCCCGGACACACGGCGGCCACCGAATGGCGGGGGATTCATCCCCTCTCCGATCTCGTGCAGTTGCTCAATCCCCCCTCGGGCTATATGCAGAACTGTAATGTGACGCCCTTCGCCATGATGCGGGAGAGTCCCCTCGTGCCGGAACGCTATATCCCGTACATCTACAACGCGAGCCGCACGGCGCCGCGCCACCAACGCGGCGAGCGCGTGACGGAATTGTTAGAGGCGGCGACCCGCGTCACCGAGGAGGAAGCGCTCGCCCTCGCCTTCGATACGGGCGTCTGGCACGCCGACCTGTGGCAAGCGCGCCTGAAAGAGGCGTGGGAGCGAGCGCCCGCCTCGGCGAAATCCGCCGACGTGGCCGTCATCTACGACCTCATCCGACAATGGAACCGGCGCAGCGATCCCGATTCCGAAGGCGCGCTCGCCTTCTATGCCTTTAAGAAAGGGCTCGGTCCAACCCTCGCGCCCCGCGTTGATCCTCCGCCGACGGTGACCGATGCGGAGCTACTGGAAGCGCTCGCTCGCGCGGCGACCTGGCTCACCACGACCTTCGGATCGCTCCGCGTCCCCTACGGGCGATATTTTCGCGTCGGCCGCGAAGGGGGAACGCGAACGTGGCCCGTCGGCGGCGGCTCCCTCAATCGCGAACCGAACAATGTGGGAATGGCCACGCCTCGCGCCATCACGTTCGCTCCCGTCGGCGACATCATGCTCGGGCGCGCCGGACAATCGGCGACGCACATCGTCATCTTGACGAAACCACCTCGGTCGTATTCGGTCGTCCCGCTGGGGCACAGCGATGATCCGAAGAGTCCACATTGGGACGATCAGGCGGAGAAACTGTTCAGTCGGGGACGCGCCGCGCCGACGTATTTCCTTCGCCGCGATGAATTGCTCCAGCACATCACGGCACAAAAAGTGGTGAGGCGAACGGTGCGCAGACCGTGAGGCGAATGCAAGAACACGAGACAGGGAAGCCCCCGACGGTGATCCCCCCGCTCCCGCAGACGCTGGAGGAGACGGGGCTCGATCCCGATCTGCTCGTTTCGCTCATCGTGAAGACGCTCTACTACGCGGGCGAGGCGACGGGATCGGAGATCGCTGAGGACCTCCGACTCCCCTACTTCCTGCTCGATCCGCTCTTCCAGTTCCTCCGCGCGGAGAAGCTCATCGAAGTGCGAGGAGTAGAGGGCATCGAGAAGGGCGCCTATCGGTACGCGCTGACGAGTTTGGGACGCGAGCGCGCGCGCGAATTCCTCGACGTGAGCTTTTACGTCGGGCCGGCTCCCGTCCCCCTGGCGCAGTATACGGAGCTCGTGCGCCGACAATCGGTTTACGATCTCCGCGTGGATCGCGAGACGCTGCAGGCTGCCCTCTCAGGGGTCGTCGTGAGCGACGAGGTCATCGAGCAGCTCGGTCCGGCCATCAACTCCGGCCATTCGATCTTCCTCTACGGCCCCTCGGGCAATGGGAAGACGCTCATCGCCGAAGCCATCGGGGCGACGATCGCGGCAGCGGGCGATATCTTCGTCCCTTACGCCTTCGAAGTCAGCCATCAGGTGATCAAAGTGTTCAATCCCGTGGATCATGTTCCCGTCGAAGACACCTCCGGCGCGCCGCATGACCGCCGATGGATCCGCTGTCGTCGGCCCACCGTCTTCGTGGGCGGTGAGCTGACGCTGGAGATGCTCGATCTGCGCCTGAATCCGGTCTCGAAATACTACGAGGCACCGCCGCAGGTGAAGGCCAACGGCGGCGTCTTCATCCTCGACGATCTCGGCCGCCAGCTCGTGCGCCCGCGCGATCTCTTGAATCGGTGGATCGTACCCCTTGAGAAGCGCGTGGACTATTTCACGCTCCACACGGGGGAGAAATTCCCGCTTCCCTTCGATACGCTCCTCATCTTCGTGACGAACATCGAGCCTCGAGAGCTGGTGGATGACGCCTTCCTCCGCCGCATTCGATTCAAAATTCGCGTGGCGAATCCGACGCGCCCGATGTACGAGGAGATCTTCCGCCGCTATTGCGAACGAAGAGGGCTCGCCTACAATCCCGCCGTTGTCGAGTTCCTCTACCGCGAGGTCTACGAGAAATATGGGATCGAGCCGCGCGGGTGTCATCCGCGCGATCTCATCGAGCACGTCCTCGGGCATGCGAAGTTCACCGAGAGCCCCGCCGTGCTCTCCGAAGAAGCGATCGCGCGCGCCTGTCGCAGCTACTTCGTCCTCGAATCGTGACGGCCCGTGCGGGTGACAGCGAAGCCTTCGAACGCGCACAACGGTGATGTCGCCTCCCCTTCGGAGGCGGCTCCGTGCTATGATGAGAAGCCAAAGATGCGGGCGAGGAACGAACAGCCATGATTCACCGCCTTCTCGATCGTCCGATCACTCGGCGTCCGGCGACCCTGCGCCTCACGGGCAGGATCCTCTTCCTCACCGAAGATCCGGATCTCATTCGTCGGCAACTGGCCGGGGAGGACCTCGCCTGGACGCCGGAGATGAAGCTGCGGGACGACATCTCGACGGATGAGATCACGCCCGCCTATGTGTGCTTCTATTTCGACGAGACGCTCGGGGAATTCCCCTACATTGGCCTGAAAGCCGGCGATCACTTCCCGATCGGCCGGGGCGACGTCAAACGCGGAGGATTCGTCGCGTCGGTCTCGGGCAAACGACGAGGTAAGGGGAGCAGTCGCGAGCAAGCGCCGTTCGCCGAACTCTCGGCGGGCATCCGCGTCGTGATCGCGGAGAACATCGAACGCATCTACAAGCAAAATTGCCAAAATCTGGGCCTGCTCACGACGACGAATTTCGACCTCATCGAGAAGATTCGGCGCGGGGAAGAGATCCCGCTCTCCGCCTTCACCGAGGGCGAGGACGAGATCACGCGGCAAATCGTGGAGTTCGGCGGATTGTTCCCCTTCAACGTCGCGCGCCTTCAGGGCCAAGCCATCATCCCTCCGATCACGACGGAGCCGCGCCCGATGACGCTCGCCGAGAAGATCCTGGCGCGTCATATGGTCCTCGACCTCCAGCGCGATCGCGTGGGGGTGCCGGCGGTACGTCCGGGCGATGCCGGATTCGTGCGCGCGGACTGGCGCTTCAGCCACGAATATGTGACGCCGATGGCCGCCATCTTCTTCGAGCGCTACGTCGGCGAGGAAGAACGCGTCGCCGATCCGGATTCGATCCTCCTCTTCCGCGATCACCTGACGTTCCTGGATGAGGTCATGCCGCCGGAGCGACGCGCCATGGGGCTTTTGGACCTGGCCCAGCAGCTCAAGCTCAAGCAAGAGGAGTTCGCTCGAAAACAAGGGATTCGCTATCACGGCGAACTGAGCGATCGGAAAGGGTCAGAGGGGATCTGCCATAGCCTCGTCCTCGAACGCTATGCGCTGCCGGGACAAGTCATCATCGGCTCGGATTCGCACACGCCGCACTCGGGAGCGATCGGCGCGCTCGCCTTCGGCGTGGGCACGACCGATCTGTTTAACTCCTGGATCACCCGCGACGTGCGGGTGCGCGTGCCCGAATCGGTCAAGATCCTCATTCGAGGGCGCTTGCCAGAGAACGTCACGGCGAAAGACATCGTCTTGGCGATCTTGCGCCTCGACTACGTGAAGAGCGGCCGGGCGATCGGCAAGGTGATCGAGTATGCCGGCGAAGCGATTCGCGCGCTCGACATAGACGAGCGGGCCACGCTGACGAATATGGCGGCGGAGATCGGCGGCTTCACCGGGATCGTCGCCCCGGATGAGAAGACGGTGGATTTCCTCGTCGAACGACGCGGCCTGTCGCGCGCTGAGGCGGAGCGGATGATCGAAGACTTACAGAGCGATCCGGACGCCGAGTACGCCCACGTCATCGAGTTGGAGGCATCGGCAATCCGACCGATGGTCGCGTTGCCCGGCGATCCCGGCAACGGCATCGAGATCGCCGCCCTCGATCGCGAGGTGAAGATTCAGATCGCCTACGGGGGCTCCTGCACGGCGGGGAAGAAGGCCGACATGGACATGTACGCGCGCGTGCTCGCCGAAGCCCTCGCCCAAGGGCGACGCGTGCATCCCGACGTGCGCTTCTACATTCAATTCGGCTCGCAAGACGTCCGGCAATACTGCGCCGAACGAGGGTATCTGGAGCTGTTTCGAGAGGCCGGCGCGATCGTGATCGAGCCCAGTTGCGGGGCGTGCATCAACGCCGGTCCGGGCGCGACGACGAGCCGCGAGCAGGTGGCCATCAGCGCGCAGAATCGTAACTTCCCCGGTCGCAGCGGCCCCGGGCAGCTCTACCTCGCCAGTCCCCTCACGGTCGCCGCTTCGGCCATCGAGGGAAAGATCGTCGAATATCGTCCGCGTCGCGGCTCGAGCACGTGATCCCGAGCGGGAGCCACGCGTTCTCCAAAAACCCGAGTTGACTTCGGCTCGCGGAATGTGCACAATTTAGCCTCCAACAAGCAAGAGGGGCTTTCCGAGAGAGAGTCTCTCGACCACCACGGCGAGGAGAGGCACGACGATGGATACGATGCGAACCGTGGAGGCCCTGTTAGCTCAAGGACGGGTCATCGAACCTTCATCGGCGTTTCGTGAACGGGCGTGGATTCGCGATGAACGCCTCTACGAGGAAGCGGCGCGCGATCCCGAAGCCTTTTGGGGACGAGTGGCCGAAGAGTTCGTCCATTGGTTCCGTCCTTGGGAACGCGTGTTCGAATGGACACCTCCGAGGCCGGGGACATCTCCGCCCTGGTTCCGATGGTTCATCGGCGGTCGGCTCAACGTCTGCTACAACTGCGTGGATCGGCACGCGCAGACGTGGCGGCGGACGAAGGCCGCGATCATCTGGGAAGGCGAACCGGGCGAGGAGCGCGTGTTGACCTACCAGGACCTGCATCGCGAAGTGCAGAAGTTCGCCAACGTCCTCAAATCGCTCGGTGTGCGCCGCGGCGATCGCGTGACGATCTATCTGCCGATGATCCCCGAGCTGCCCATCGCCATGCTCGCCTGCGCGCGCATCGGCGCGATTCACAGTGTCGTCTTCGGCGGCTTCTCGGCGGAAGCGCTGCGCGACCGAATCAACGACTCCGGCAGTCGCGTGCTCATCACGGCCGAAGGAGGATGGCGGCGCGGTCAGATCGTCCCGCTCAAGCGAAACGCTGACGAAGCGCTCGCCGAATGTCCGGGCGTGGAGCACGTCATCGTCGTGCATCGTGGCGTCATGGATGCGACGCACGTCCCCATGCAGGAGGGGCGCGACCATTGGTGGCATCGGTTGATGGAGCACGCGCCGCTTCAGTGCCCGTGCGAGGAGATGGAGAGCGAAGATCCGCTCTATATCCTCTACACGAGCGGGACGACGGGGAAACCGAAAGGCCAGCTCCACGTCCAAGGGGGGTATCTCGTGGGCGTCGCCGCCACGCAGAAGTGGATCTTCGATCTGCGCGATGAGGACATCTATTGGTGCACGGCCGACATCGGGTGGGTGACGGGTCATAGTTACATCGTCTACGGTCCGCTCTGCAACGGAGCGACGACGGTCATGTACGAGGGCGCGCCGGATTATCCCGATCGGGATCGGTGGTGGGCGCTCATCGAGAAATACCGCATCAGCATCCTCTACACGGCGCCGACGGCCATTCGCTCGTTCATGAAATGGGGGGAGGAGTATCCGCGACGGCACGATCTCTCCTCGCTGCGTCTGCTGGGGACGGTGGGGGAGCCGATCAATCCCGAAGCGTGGCTCTGGTACTGGGAACACATCGGCGGTCGGCGCTGCCCCGTCGTGGATACCTGGTGGCAAACGGAGACCGGATGCATTCTGATCTCGCCGCTTCCGGGAGTGACGCCGTTGAAGCCGGGATCGGCCACACGACCTTTGCCCGGCATCTTCGCCGATGTCGTGGATGAGGAGGGGCGATCTTGCCCGCCGGAAGTCCCGGGGTATTTGGTTCTGACGCGCCCTTGGCCCGCGCTCTCGCGCACGATCTGGGGAGACCCGGAGCGCTATGTGCAGGTCTACTGGACGCGTTTCCCAGGGATCTACTTCACCGGCGATGCCGCCGTCAAAGACGCGGACGGATATTTCTGGCTGCTCGGCCGCGTGGACGATGTCATCAACGTGGCCGGACATCGGCTGAGCACGATGGAATTGGAGAGCGTGTTGGTCGAACATCCTGCCGTCGCCGAGGCCGCCGTCATTGGGAGATCGGATGAGGTCAAGGGGCAAGTCCCCGTCGCCTTCGTCACGATCCGCGAGGGCATCCCGACGACGACCGAACTCGGCGAGGAATTGAAAGGCTATGTCGTCACCCGTATCGGCGCGTTGGCGCGTCCGGCTGCCGTCTTCTTCACGGCCGAGCTGCCGAAGACGCGCTCGGGGAAGATCATGCGGCGACTCTTGCGCGACATCGCCGAAGGGCGCGTCCTGGGCGATACGACGACGCTCGCCGACCCCATGGTGGTGCAACGGTTGAGGGAGATGTACGAGGAGCGATACGGCGAAGGGAGTTAGCCGCCCCATGAATCCGCCTGAGGGGGGTCCTCGGGACCTCCCGCGATGTCACGCGCGTCCATCTGAGTGCTCAGCGAGTTGGTGAAATCACCGGGTTTCGCGTACACTTCTCCTCTTATGAGGAGAGCGCTCGCCTTCGTCTTTCTTCTTTTGTTCATCCCGCCGATCTTCGGTCAGGAGGCGGCACCAAGCGCAGAGCATTCGCAAACGGTCGCGCGCGTGCTTCTGGCATTGATCCTGATTCTGCTGGGGGCGAAACTCGGCGGCGAGATCTTCGAGCGCTTCCATCAACCGGCTGTGCTCGGGGAGCTGATCGTGGGCATGCTTCTTGGGAATCTCTCGCTCCTTGGCTTCCATGGGCTCGATTTCCTGAAGAATGAGGAGATCTTGGCGCTTCTTGCGGAGCTTGGGGTCATCCTCCTGCTCTTCGAGGTCGGATTGGAATCCGACGTCGCGGAGATGAAGGCCGTTGGGCTCTCGGCGTTTTCGGTGGCGACGGTCGGGGTCATCGCGCCCTTTCTCCTCGGATGGGGCGTCTCGTCCTGGCTCTTGCCGAAAGCGCATCGGCTCGTACATATCTACGTGGGCGCCGTGCTCTGCGCGACGAGCGTAGGGATCACGGCCCGCGTGCTTCGCGACTTGGGGAAGCTGGCGACGCCGGAAGCCCGCATCATCCTCGGTGCGGCTGTCATTGACGATGTCTTGGGCTTGCTCGTGCTCGCCATCGTGAGCGGGCTGATCCGCGCGGCCAATCAGGGGACGGCGACGGTGCCGCTCGGGAGCCTCGTGTGGATCATCGCCAAATCCGTCGGCTTCCTCCTAGGCGCGATCTGGATCGGCCAACGCCTCTCCCCGAGGCTCTTTCATCTCGCGTCGAAGCTGCGCGTGCACGGCATGCTGCTGGTGACGAGCCTCTCGTTCTGCTTCCTCATGGCGTACGTAGCCCATGCCATCGGCCTGGCGACGATCGTCGGCGCCTTCGCAGCCGGCCTATTACTCGATCAGGTGCATTATCGCGATTTTCTCGATCGAGGAGAGCACCGGTTGGAAGAAGCGTTGCGCCCTCTCACGACGATCTTGGTTCCCCTCTTCTTCGTGCTGATGGGGATTCGCGTGGACCTCTCGAGCTTCGGGCGAACCGAGATCCTCGGCTTCGCGGCGCTGGTGACGCTGGCGGCGATCCTCGGCAAGCAGATCTGCGGATTGGCCGTGTGGGAGCGCGGGGTGAATCGGATGGCCATTGGGCTCGGCATGATCCCGCGCGGCGAAGTCGGGTTGATCGTCGCGAGCATCGGCATGACGCTCACGGTGCAGGGCGAGCGCATCGTGACGCCGGCGATCTTCTCGGCCATCGTCATCATGGTGATGGCGACGACGCTGCTGACGCCGCCTTTGCTGAAATGGGTGTTCCTGCGCACAGCCGTCGTCGAGCGCGCGCCCTCGAAGACGACGGTGTGATGGTGAGCGCGCTTGAAGGGGAGGTTCGCCCCCTGCTAAAATCTCAGCTTGAACGATTCCGGCGACACCCAGTAAGGGAGGTGGAGCGAGGATGCCGATTTACGAGTACGTTTGCGAGAAATGCGGTGCGCACCTGGAGGTCCTGCAGAAGATGACCGACAAGCCGCTCACCCGCTGCAAGAACTGCGGCGGGCGGTTGGAGAAGATCCTCTCGCAGAGCAGCTTCATCCTGAAGGGATCGGGATGGTACGTGACCGATTACGCGCGGAAGGAGCGTCGCGAGAAGGAGGGCAAGTCCTCCGAAGGAGATGGGAAGGCCTCGAAGTCCGAGGAGTAGCGCGATGAATGGGCGTCCGACGCTCGCCGATCGAACCCCTCCCGCGCTTGAGCGACAGCGCACGGGCGGCGCTCGTTCCCCGCAAGGGGATGAACCGTTGACGGGAGGTGGCGCGATGCTCGACGTTCGCGCCGAGGTTCGACGCGCGCACGGCCGCTTGAGAGGCGGCGTGAGTCGCCTGCTGGTCGGCGGAAGCGCGGTTCTGCTCATGCTGGAGCCGATCTGGGGCGGTCCACAGGCCGGACGGCGCGAGACGATGGAGCGGATAGGCGCCTCGGTCATCCTCAACGTGATCGTGGAGCCCAAGGGCGGGCAGAAGGAGATTTCGCTCACGCGCGACAAGCTCGAGCTCTACGATGCCGGAATCGAACAACAGATCGAAGCCGTGCAGCCGGATTATTCGGCGGCGCGTATCGCGCTGCTTCTGGATGCGAGCGATTCGCTGCGTGCGGAGCTGGGGCACCTGATTCAGATCGTGAGGGCGTTCGCGGCGAACCTTTACGAAGGCGATCAGGTGATGCTCATCGCCTACGGCGAGGAGCCCGAAGTGCTCGAAGAATTCACGGGGGATCGGGGGAAGCTCGAACAAGCGGGATTGCGATTGAAGCGCACCAGTTCGACCAAGGTGCGCCTCTGGGACGCCCTGCAAGCGACGCTCGATGATGCCCTGCGCGTGCAAGTCGGGTACTCGAAGCGCGTCATCGTGCTCGTCTCCGATGGGTTCGATCGAGAGAGTCGAATGCGCCCGGAGGTCGTGTTGGCCAATCTCGCGCGCGAGAACGTCCTCGTCTATGTCCTGCAAGCCGAGGATCGAACGCGCGGCGCGACGCGCCGACGGGCGCTCAAACCCGAAGAAGCGGTCGCGCGACTCGTGCAGGGGACCGGCGGCAAGGCGTATCCGCTCAAAGAGGCCGAGCGCGCCGCTCGGGAGATTCTGGAGGAGTTGAGCGAGCGATGGTATCAAGTGATCTACAAACCGCAAGGCGTGAATCCCCTCAATCGGCGCCGCATTCTTCTTCTGGCGAACGATCCGACGCTCACCCTGAGGACGAAAGCCGAACATCCCGGGGAGAAGAACTGAGGCCTTCGATGGCCGCGCGCATGACGTCCTCAACGGCTGACGAGGGCTCAGGGTCCATTCCCCTTTCTGTGAGGGAACGTCCGAGTCGGAGAGCGCGCATGGGAGGAGTCATTTGGCGCCGCGTGCGGCAGTGGTTCGTTCACGAGCTGGCCGTGGATTTGGGCACAGCCAATACGTTGATCTACGGTCGAGGGCGCGGCCTGCTGGTGCGCGAACCGTCGGTCGTCGCCATCAACAAATATACGGGAGCCCTGGTGGCCGCCGGAAGTGAGGCGTTGGCGATGCTGGGGCGCGAGCCTCGCGATGTCGTCGTGCGGTATCCGATGCGCGATGGGACGGTGGCCGATGAGCACCTCGCGGCGCTGATGCTCGGCGCCTTTCTGGAGCGCGCTGGCGCACATGGCTTCGGACAGCGAGTTCACATCCTGGTGGGCGTGCCGAGTTCCGCGACCGATGTCGAGCGCATGGCTCTCCGAGAGATCGCCCACCGAGCGGGCGCGGATCGCGTTCACTTGGTTGAGGAGGGGTTGGCCGCGGCCTTGGGTCTCGAACTCCCGCAGCGGAATGGGTGCGCCCACATGATCGTGGACATCGGCGGGGGGACGACAGGGGTGAGCATCGTCTCGGCTTACGGCCTGATCGCCGCGCGCGCGCTCGGCGTGGCCGGAAACGAGATGACCGATGCGATCCTGGAATACCTCCAGCAGGAGCGCGACCTCCTCATCGGCTGGCAGGTGGCCGAGGAGGTGAAGTTCGAGTTGGCCTCGGCGCTCCCCTTCATCGTCGCCGGGCGGAAGCGCGTGCATGGGAAATCGGCCATTACGGGCGAACTGGAGGAGGTCGAAGTGGCGGCCGAGGAAGTCGCGCGCGCCATCGAGCGTCCGATTCGGATCATCGTCAATGCCGTGCGCGCGGTCATCGAGATGGCCCCTCCCGATGT
>Ga0101942_100545_pt1 | contig 12700 bp, 8 predicted proteins | sample DewCreD2012metaG_4_FD_75243 | JGI IMG/M metagenome (GOLD analysis project Ga0101942, IMG submission 75243) | Hot spring sediment bacterial and archeal communities from British Columbia, Canada, to study Microbial Dark Matter (Phase II) - Dewar... ...
CCCTCCCCCACCGCCCGCGCCAGGAAGAGGGTGAGGCCCCCGGAGCCCGTTCCCGCCTCCAGGACCCGCATCCCCGGGGCGAGGTCCAAAAGGGTCACCATGGCGCTCGCGTCCTTGGGGTAGGTGGGGGTGGCGCTCCTTTTCATGTGGAGCACGTACTCCTCCAGGGTAGGGCGGTGGACGGTGAGGACCTCCCCCAGATGGGTGGCCACCCTCCCTCCGGGCCCGGCCTGCCACAGGGCCTCGTGGGCCACCGTTCCCCGGTGGTGGTGGAAGACCCCGCCCGGCCTTGGCCGCACCAGAAAGGCGCGGCCCTTGCTGTCCTTGAGGAGAAGGAGTTCGCCCTCCACCCCGCTCACTTTAGCGGGCGAGTTCCAGGTAGTCCAGCACCCGGCCCAGGTCAAAGGGGTTCGGCACCCGGTAGGGCCCGGCGAAGACCGTGGGGGTGCCCCTGAGGCCGAGCCTTAGGGCCAGGGCCCGGTCCGCCTCCACGGGGGCCCGGGCCGAAGGGTCCTTTAGGCACTGGGCGAATGCCCCTTCCTCCAGGCCCAGGGCCCGGGCGAGGCCCAGGTAGTCCCCAAGCTTTCCCGCCATCAGGAGGTCGTGGTAGGGCCAGAAGGCCCCCTGCCTGTGGGCGCACTCGCTGGCGGTGGCCGCGGGGAGGGCCTCGGGGTGGATCTCCTTTAAGGGGAAGTGGCGGTAGCTCACCCGCACCTCGCCCCGCGCCGCGCGGGCCTTCAGCATCGGGAGCACATCCCGAGCCAGGCGCTGGCAGAAGGGGCACTGGAAGTCGGAGAAGACCCGGAGGAAGGGCCCCTTCTCCCCCAGGAGCAGCCGGTCCTGGCCGAAGGCCCCTTCCGGGACCTCCCGCGGGGCCACCCGGGCCGAGACCTCCTCCCCCAGGCCTAGCTCCAGGAGGAACTCCTCCCCTAGGGCCAGGGTGAGCCGCTTTCCCCAAAGGGCCCCCCGGTTCTTCTCGTACCAATCCAGGAAGGGCTCCCCGTACTCCAGCCCCGTGGTCTTCTCCAGCAGGCGGGCCAGGAAGGGGGCGTTCTCGGGGCCCTGGTAGCGGGCGGCGAGGAGTCGGCCCCCCTTGGCCTCCACCTCCACCCGGGCCCCGGGGGGGAGGGGGCCCAGGGCCTTTTGAAACTCCTCCACCGGCCTTCCTACCTGGGCCAGGGCGAGGCCCATCAGGGGTAGGAGCCAGAGGGCCCTCATACCCGGAAGAACCCCTCTACGGGCAGGACGAAAACCACCGCCCCCCCCACCTGCACCTCCACGGGCTGGGCCAGAAAGGGGTCGGGGGCCTCGGAGAGGGGGAGGCCCCGGGTGACCAGGCGGGTGCGGGTGCGGCACTTCTCCCGGATGAGCTCCAGGGCTTCCTCCACCCGGTCGTCCTCGAGGCCGATGAGAAGCGTGGTGTTGCCCTCCCTCAGGAACCCGCCGGTGGAGGCCAGCTTGGTGGACTGGATTCCCCTCTCCAGGAGGGCCTTGGTGAGCCCCGGGGCGTCCGTGTCCTGCACGATGGCCACGATGAGCTTCATCTGACCCTATTGTACACTCCGTGCCATGCCTGGAGGCTTTTCACCTCTAGGGGCTTCTCCCTGGCGCGGAGGATAGCCTTCAGGCTCCACCAGGCCCCCTCGAGGGTGGTGATGAAGGGAAGCCCCCTCTCCACCGCCTGCCTGAGCTCAGGGTGGGGAACGGGGCTTACGAGGAGGTCGTACTCCCCCTCCACAAGGGCAAAGCCCGCCTCCCGGTAGGCCCGCTTGAGCTCTTCCAGGCGGGGCCTTTCCCGCTCGGGAAGCCCTTCGTCCAGGAAGCGCACCCTTCCCTCCAGGGGAAGCCTCTGCCCCGCCCCGAGCTCCGCCTTGTAGTAGGCGAGGTACGGGTCCTCGTCCAGCCCCATGCTCTCGCCCGTGGAGCGCATCTCCGGGCCCAGGAGGGGGACCACCCCGGGGAACTTGATCCAGGGGATGACCACCTCCTTCACGGCGTAGTAGGGAGGGACGGGCTCCAGCTCCCGGATGCCGAGCTCCTTCAGGGTCTTGCCCACGGCGATCAGGGCCGCGAGCTTGGCCAGGGGTACGCCGATGGCCTTGGAGACGAAGGGCACGGTGCGGCTCGCCCGGGGGTTGGCCTCCAGGACGTAGACCTCCTCGCCCAACACGGCGTACTGGACGTTCAAAAGCCCCCTGACCCCGAGGCCCAGGGCCAGGCGGCGGGTGTAGTCCCGGACCTTGGTCAAGGCGGCCTCGGACAGGTGGACCGGGGGAAGCACCGTGGCCGAGTCCCCGGAGTGGACCCCGGCCCTTTCCACGTGCTCCATCACCCCGGCGATCATCACCTCCCTCCCGTCCGAGAGGGCGTCCACGTCCAGCTCCAGCGCGCCTTCCAGATAGCGGTCCAGGAGGATGGAGGGCTTGTCCTGGAGGGGCTCGTAGACCTCCTCCAGGTAGCGCCTTAGCTCCTCGGGGTCCTCGAGGACCCGCATGGCCCGCCCGCCCAGCACATAGCTGGGCCTGGCCAAGAGGGGAAAGCCCACCTCCTCGGAAAGCCTTAGGGCCTCCTCCGGGGTTTGGGCCACCCGGCCCTCGGGCTGGGGGATGCCGAGCTCCTGGCAGAGCTGGCGGAAGGCCTCCCGGTCCTCCGCCTTGTGGATGGCGCTAAAGGGGGTGCCGAGGAGCCTGACCCCGGCCTCCTCCAGGCCCTGGGCGAGCTTGAGGGGGGTCTGCCCCCCCAAGGTGGCGATGACCCCCAGGGGCTTCTCGTGCTCCACCAGGTTCAGGACGTCCTCGAGGGTCAGGGGCTCAAAGTAGAGGCGGTCGGCGGTGTCGTAGTCGGTGGAGACGGTCTCGGGGTTGGAGTTCACCATGAGGGTCTCGTACCCCGCCTCCTTCAAGGCCCAGACGGCGTGGACCGTGGCGTAGTCAAACTCCACCCCCTGGCCGATCCTTATGGGCCCCGAGCCCAGGATCACCACCTTGGGCTTCTCCGAGGGCCAGACCTCGTCCTCCAGCTCGTAGGTGGAGTAGTGGTAGGGGGTGTAGGCCTCAAACTCGGCGGCGCAGGTGTCCACGGTCTTGTAGACGGGCGTCACCCCAAGAGCCTTCCTTTCGGCCCGCACCGCCTTCTCCTCCTTGCCCAGAAGCTCCCCGATCCTCCGGTCGGAAAGCCCCAGGGCCTTGTAGAAGCGAAAGTCCTCCCGGTCCCTGGGGGGGTGGGCCTGGAGGAAGGCCTCGGCCTCGGCGATCTCCCTCATCTGGTGGAGGAACCAGGGGTCAATGCGGGTGGCCTGGTAGAGCTCCTCCACCGGCATCCCGCGCCTTAGGAGCTCCAGCACAGCGTAGATCCGGTCCGGGTTGGGGTAGAGCTTCCTCTCTAGGGCCTCCGTCCTCACCCCGGCGAGGGCCTTTACGTCCCGCTCCAGGCCCCTTAAGGCCTTGAGGAGGGCCTCCTTGAAGGTGCGGCCGATGGCCATCACCTCCCCCACGCTTTTCATCTGGGTGGAAAGCTCGTCCCTGAGCCCCCCCAGGGTGTTCGGGAGGTCTTGGAACTTCTCAAAGGCAAAGCGGGGGATCTTCACCACCACGTAGTCAATGGTGGGCTCAAAGGAGGCCGGGGTCTTGCGGGTGATGTCGTTCGGGAGCTCGTCCAGGCGGTAGCCCACCGCGAGGAGGGCGGCGATCTTGGCGATGGGGAAGCCCGTGGCCTTGGAGGCCAAGGCGCTGGAGCGGGAGACCCGGGGGTTCATCTCAATGACCACCTGGCGGCCCGTCTTGGGATCCACGGCGAACTGGATGTTGGACCCCCCCGTCTCCACCCCGATCTCCCGGATGATGGCCTTGGCGGCGTCCCGCATGCGCTGGTACTCCACGTCGGAGAGGGTCTGGGCCGGGGCCACGGTGATGGAATCCCCCGTGTGGACCCCCATGGGGTCCAGGTTCTCAATGCTGGTGATGATGACCACGGTGTCGGCGTGGTCCCGCATCACCTCCAGCTCAAACTCCTTCCAGCCCAGGACCGACTCCTCCACCAGGGCGGTGTGGACGGGGGAGAGGGTGAGGCCCCGCCCGAGCACCTCCACGAGCTCCGCCTCGTCCTTGGCGATGCCGCCCCCCGTGCCCCCCAGGGTGAAGGAAGGGCGGACCACCACGGGGAAGCCCACCTCCCGGGCGAAGCGGAGGCCCTCCTCCACGCTCCCCACCAGCTGGCCCCGGGGGACCTCGAGGCCGATTCTGCGCATGGCCTTCTGGAACTCCTCCCGGTCCTCCCCCTTCCGGATGGCCTCCGCTTTGGCCCCGATGAGCTCCACGCCATACTTTTGCAGGATGCCCTCCTCGTGGAGGGCCATGGCCAGGTTCAGGGCCGTCTGCCCCCCTAGGGTGGGGAGGAGGGCATCGGGGGCCTCCCGGGCCAGGATGGCCTCCAGGTGCTCTAGGGTCAGGGGCTCCAGGTAGGTGGCCTCGGCCAGGTCGGGATCGGTCATGATGGTGGCGGGGTTGGAGTTCACCAGCACCACCCGGTACCCCGCCCCCCTCAGGGCCTTGAGGGCCTGGGTGCCCGAGTAGTCAAACTCCGCGGCCTGGCCGATGGTGATGGGCCCTGAACCAATGATGAGGATCTTCCTGAGGTCTCTTCTGGGCGGCATCGCGCACCCAAGGGATGAGCCTAGCACACCGGGCGCCCGGGGCCAAGGGGCCGATGCGGATCTTATGCAATCTGAGCTCAAAAGTATGCGCATCCCGCCGGAACCCGGCGCGGTATACTCGGGCCATGCGCAAGGTGCGCCCCCAGGAGCTCCCGGCCCTTCTGGAGAAGGGGGTGAAGGTGGTGGACGTGCGCCCGGCGGAAAGGAGGACCGCCCCCCTGCCCTTCCCCGCGGAATGGGTTCCGCTGGAGAAGATCCAGAAAGGGGAGCACGGCCTTCCCCGGGTTCCCCTTCTCCTGGTGTGCGAGCGGGGACTCGTGAGCCAGGTGGCCGCCCTCTACCTCGAGGCCGAGGGGTATGAGGCCATGAGCCTGGAAGGCGGCCTGCAGGCCTTGACGGAGGGCATCTAGCCCCGTAGAATGGCGGATGCTGAGCGCGGTGAGCGTAGCTCAGCTGGTCAGAGCACCGGACTGTGGATCCGGGGGTCATGGGTTCAAGTCCCATCGCTCACCCCAACCCGCCACCCCGAAAGGGGTGGTATTTTAAAGGAGGGCCTCGCCCTCCTCGCGAGGATGGCGGAACCGGTAGACGCGCCGGACTTAGGATCCGGTGGGGTAACCCGTGCGGGTTCAAGTCCCGCTCCTCGCACCACAAGGGCGGGGCCCTTGCCTTAGCGCGAGGTGAGGCGTGGCGGAGATCCTGGAGCGTTCCGGCTATCTGGTGAGGGTCCGGGTGGAGGTCCCGGCGGACAAGGTGGCGGCCCGCTACCGGGCCATGTTGGAGGAGCTGGCCCGGAGGGTGAGGATCCCGGGCTTCCGTCCGGGCAAGGCGCCCCTTAAGGTGGTGGAGGCCCGCCTGGGGCGGGAGGAGCTTCTCAAGGACCTCAAGGAGCGGCTGGTGGAGGAGACCTATCCCGAGGCCGTGCGCGAGCTCGGCCTTTCCCCCGTGGCCGCCCGCGTGGTGGAGGAGGAGCTCCGGGAGGGCGAGGGGTTCCGCTACGTGGCCGAGGTGGAGAACTACCCCGAGGTGAGGCTGCCCGACTGGCGGGGCTTCGCCCTGGAGGTCCCTCCCCCTGAGGTCACCGAGGAGATGGTGGAAAGGGCCCTCCAAGAGCTCCGCCAGCGCTATGCGGAGCTCGTGCCCGTGGAACGGGAGGTCCAGGAGAAGGACCACGTCTTCGTGCGCACAGAGGAGGGGGCGGAGTTCCCCATTGACCTCGCCAAAGCCCTTCCCCACGTACGGGAGGCCCTTCTCGGCCGGAAGGCCGGGGAGGTGGTCCCGGTCCCCGTCCTCAACGAGAAGGGGAAGAAGGTGCGGGAGGTGCGGACGGAGATCCTCGAGGTCAAGGCCCTGGAGCTCCCCGAGCTGGACGAGGAGTTCGCCAAGACCCTGGAGGCGGAAAGCCTCGAGGACCTCAGGAGCAAGGTGCGGGAAAGCCTAAAGCGCCAGGCGGAGCGCGCCTACCAGGAGGCCAGGGAGCGGGCCTTTCTGGAGAAGCTGGCCGAGGGGCTGGAGGCGGAGATCCCCCCCTCCCTGGTGGAGGCGGAGGAGCGCCACCTCCTGGAGCACCTGGCCGAGGACCTCTACCGTCAGGGGGTAAGCCTGGAGGCCTACCGGAAGGCCCTGGAGGAGAAGGGGGAGCTTGAGAAGTTCAAGGAGGGGCTCCGCCAGGAGGCCCTGAAGCGGGTGAGGCGGACCTTGGCCAGGGAGAAGCTCGCCGAGGAGCTTTCCCCGGAGGTGAGCGAGGAGGAGTGGCAGGCCTACCTCCAGGCGGTGGCCCGCTCCCAGGGGATGACCCCGCAGCAACTCCAGGAAGAGCTGGGCAGGGCGGGCCTTTCCCGGTTGAGGGCCGCCTACGTGCAGGACAAGGCCCTCCGGGAGGCGGTGGCCAGGCTCGCCTGAGGCCCTCCATGGTGGCCCAGGGGGGTTTTCCCCCTGGGCCTGCCGCTAGAATGGAAGGCGGTATGGTGATCCCTTACGTCATCGAGCAGACGGCCCGCGGCGAGCGGGTCTACGACATCTACTCCCGCCTCCTCAAGGACCGCATCATCTTTCTGGGCACCCCCATTGACGCTCAAGTGGCCAACACCATCGTGGCCCAGCTCCTCTTCCTGGACGCCCAGAACCCCAACCAGGAGATCCGCCTCTACATCAACTCCCCCGGAGGGGAGGTGGACGCGGGCCTCGCCATCTACGATACCATGCAGTTCGTCCGGGCCCCGGTTTCCACCATCGTCATCGGCATGGCGGCTAGCATGGCCGCGGTCATCCTGGCCGCGGGGGAGAAGGGGCGGCGCTACGCCCTGCCCCACTCCAAGGTGATGATCCACCAGCCCTGGGGCGGGGTCCGGGGCACGGCGAGCGACATCGCCATCCAGGCTCAGGAAATCCTCAAGGCCAAGAAGCTCCTCAACGAGATCCTCTCCAAGCACACCGGCCAGCCCCTGGAGAGGGTGGAAAGGGACACGGACCGCGACTACTACCTCTCGGCCCAGGAGGCCCTGGAGTACGGCCTCATTGACCAGGTGGTGAGCCGTGAGGAAGCCTAGGCCCTACTGCAGCTTCTGCGGCCTCCGTCCCCCGGAGACGGGCAGGCTTTTGGAAAGCCCCCTAGAGGACGTCTACATCTGCGAGGACTGCGTGGCCCGGGCGGAGGAGCTCCTCCGCCGGGGGGAGAGGCCCAAGGGGCCGAGCCGCCTGCCCAGGCCCCAGGAGATCAAGGCCCACCTGGACCAGTACGTGGTGGGGCAGGAGGCGGCCAAGCGGGCCCTCTCCGTGGCCGTCTACAACCACTACAAGCGCCTTCTCCACCCCGAGGCGGAGATCGGCAAGTCCAACATCCTCCTCATCGGGCCCACCGGCACCGGCAAGACCCTCCTGGCCGAGACCCTGGCCCGCTTCCTCGAGGTCCCCTTCGCCATCGCCGACGCCACCACCCTCACCGAGGCCGGGTACGTGGGGGAGGACGTGGAGAACGTTCTCCTCCGCCTCCTCCAGAACGCCGACTTTGACGTGGAGCGGGCGGAGATGGGCATCGTCTACATTGACGAGATCGACAAGATCGCCCGCAAGTCGGAAAACCCCTCCCTCACCCGGGACGTCTCCGGGGAGGGGGTGCAGCAGGCCCTCCTCAAGATCATTGAGGGCACCATCGCCAACGTGCCCCCGCAAGGGGGCAGGAAGCACCCGCACCAGGAGTTCATTCCCGTGAACACCCGGAACATCCTCTTCATCCTGGGCGGGGCCTTTGAGGGCCTGGAGCAGATCGTCAAGGCCCGGGCGGGCCGGACGGCCATCGGCTTCACGGGGGGCCGGGAGCGGGAGAGGGAGGAGACCTGGGAGGTCATCCCCGAGGACCTCATCAAGTTCGGCATGATCCCCGAGTTCGTGGGCCGGGCCCCCCTCATCGTCCAGCTCCACCCCCTTTCCGAGGACGACCTGGTGCGCATCCTCACCGAGCCCAAAAACGCCCTGGTGAAGCAGTACCAGGAGCTTTTGCGCATGGAGGGGATTGAGCTCCGCTTCACCCAGGCGGCCCTCAAGGAGGTGGCGAGGCGCGCCCTCAAGCGGGGCACGGGGGCGAGGGGCCTCAGGGCCATCCTGGAGAAGGCCATGGTGGACCTGATGTTTGAGGCCCCGGGGAGCGGGGTGAAGGAGCTCGTCTTTGACCTTCCCCACCTGGACAACCCGCTCAAGGCCCTGGAGGAGGCGAGGCTCCGCCAGGCTTCCTGACCCCCTTGCCCCCGGTCTACGGGTCCTGGGGAGCCCCCTGGGAACCCTTTGCCGGGGCGCCCCCTTTTTCAGGCCTCTTCCAGTTTCCGCAAAAGCGCCTCCTTCAGGGCGAAGAGCCTCTCCGTGAGGGAGACGTGGTAGACGTGGGGGTTCACCAGGCGGCGCACCCCGGGGTCCAGCCGGGCCACGTCCCGGCGGCGCCTCTCCTGGAGAACATCTAGGGATAGGGGAGGGAAGAGGCGCCGGCCCCGGAAGGCCTCCTCCAGGAGGGGCTCGAGGGCGAAGGTCCCGGGCCTTAGGGTGCGGCGCTTCGTGGGGTCGGCGGGGTGGCGTAGGGCGAGGGGCCTTTTCTCCCCCACCTCTTCCTCCGCCAGGGCCAGGAGGTCGGCGGTGGCGAGGCCCCGCTCGTCGTAGACCCGAAAGACCTTCTTGTGCCCCGGGTTCAGGACCTTCTCCAAGGAGTCCGAGACCTTCATGGCCGGGGCCCAGGCGCCGTCCTCCCGCACCGCCACCAGCTTGTAGACCATCCCCAGGGCCGGGGCTCCCCAGGAGACCACCATCCGCGTCCCCACCCCGTAGACCAGGCGCCTCAAGAGGTGGTCGGGGTCCACTCCGTAGCGGGGGGCCTCCTCCAGGATCTGGCTTTTGATCTGCCAGATCACGAGCTCGTCCAGGTCCCCGGAAAGCACGATCAGGACCTCGGGAAACCCCGCCCGGTCCAGCTCCTTCGCCACCTGGATGGCGAGATAGGCCAGGTCCCCGGAGTCAATCCGCACCCCTACGGGCCGGTGCCCCTTCCTCCTCAGGCGCTCAAAGACCCGGATGGCGTGAGGCAGGCCCGAGTGGAGGGTGTCCACGGTGTCCAAGAGGAGGATGGTGTCGTCGGGAAAGACCTCGGCGAAGGCCTGGAAGGCCTCCTCCTCGGAGTGGCCCAGGGCGAGGAAGGCCTGGACCAGGCTGTGGGCGTGGGTGCCGGAGGCGGGGAGGCCCAGGAGGTGGGAGAGGCTCACGGCGCTAGAGCGGTTCGCCCCCCCGATGAGGCTCGCCCGGGTGGCGCTCTCCCCCCCCTTGGCCGGGGCCCGGCGGAGGCCGAACTCCAAAACCACCGCCTCTCCCGCCGCCTCCCGCACTCGGCTCGCCTTGGTGGCGATGAGGGTCTCGTAGCTCAGGCGGTTCAGGAGGGCGGTCTCCAGGAGCTGGGCCTGGAGGAGGGGACCCTCCACGCTCACCAGGGGCACCTGGGGGTGGGCCACCCGCCCCTCGGGGAGGGCCCGCAAGGTGAGGCCGGAGAAGCCGCCCATCCCCCGGAGGTAGGCCAGGTAGTCCTCGGCGAAGAGGGGCTTCCCGGAGCGGCTTTTCAGGGCGCGGAGGGCGGCAAGCTCCTCCTCGCCGAAGCGGGCGGCTTCCATCCAGGAGAGGAGGGGGTCCAGCCCGGCGAAGACGGTGTAGCCCGCCTGGTGGGCCCCGTAGTCCGGGTTTTTGCGGTAGAAGGCCTCAAAGAGGGCTTCCCGCTCGTGGAGGCCCATCCGGAAGTAGACCTGCCCCATGGTGAGCTGGTAGAGGTCGGTGTAGAGGATGCCAAAGGGGTCCATGGGGCTAGCATAGCCCCTCCCTTTTCGCTACACTAGCGGGATATGGTGGAGGTCCACGCCTGCAGTCCCGGCTGCCGCCACCTCCTAGGAGGGGCGGGTTGGGGGGACGGGCCCCTCACCCGCCTGGGATACAACAGGGAGGCCCGGGCCCGGAAGTTCCCCTACCTCCAGGCCCTGTCCGAGCGGGTCCTGGTCTTTGACGGGGCCATGGGGACGGAGCTGCAGAAGCGGGACCTCGCCCCGGAGGACTACGGCGGGGAGGCCTACTTCGGCTGCCCCGAGGTCTTGAACCGGACCCGGCCCGGCGTGGTGCGGGAGGTCCACCTGGCCTACCTCGAGGCCGGGGCCGAGGTCCTTGAGACCAACACCTTCGGGGCGCTCCGCCACGTCCTCGCCGAGTACGGCTTGGGGGAGGAGGCGGAGGAGCTGGCCTACCTGGGGGCGAGGCTCGCTCGGGAGGCCGCCGACCTTTACGGGGCCTTCGTGGCGGGGGCCTTGGGCCCCGGGACCAAGCTCATCTCCCTGGGCCAGATCTCCTGGGACGAGCTCTACCGGGCCTACAAGGAGGCGGCGAGGGGGCTTCTAAGGGGCGGGGTGGACCTGATTCTTTTGGAAACCGCCCAGGATCTTCTCCAGGTGCGCTGCGCCGTGCTGGCGGTGCGGGAGGCCATGGCCGAGCTCAGGCGGGAGGTGCCCCTCCAGGTCCAGGTGACCCTGGAGGCCACCGGCACCATGCTCCTGGGCTCGGACGAGCAGGCGGCCCTGGCCGCCCTGGAAAGCCTCCCCATAGACGTGGTGGGGATGAACTGCGCCACGGGGCCCGACCTCATGGACAGCAAGATCCGCTACTTCGCCCTGCACAGCACCCGCTTTGTCTCCTGCCTGCCCAACGCCGGCCTGCCCCGGAACGAGGGGGGAAGGGTGGTCTACGACCTCACCCCCGAGGAGCTCGCCCGCTGGCACCGGAAGTTCGCCCTGGAGTACGGGGTGAATGCCGTGGGGGGGTGCTGCGGCACGGGGCCGGAGCACATCCGGAGGGTGGCGGAGGCGGTGAAGGGGCTTCCTGCCCCCAGGCGCCCCCAGGCCTTCCCGCCCCAGGTGGCCTCCCTCTACCAGGCGGTCTCCTTACGGCAGGAGGCGAGCCTCCTCCTGGTGGGGGAAAGGCTCAACGCCACCGGGAGCAAGCGCTTCCGGGAGAGGCTCTTTGCGAGGGACCTCGAGGGCGTCCTGGCCCTCGCCCGGGAGCAGGTGGAGGAGGGGGCCCACGCCCTGGACTTAAGCGTGGCCTGGACGGGGCGGAACGAGCTTGAGGACCTCGGCTGGCTCCTGCCCCACCTCGCCACCGCGGTTACCGTGCCCGTCATGGTGGACTCCACCTCCTCCGAGGCCATGGAGCTCGCCCTCCAGTACCTCCCGGGCCGGGTCCTCCTGAACTCGGCCAACCTGGAGGAGGGGCTACCCAAGTTTGACCGCATCGCCTCCCTGGCCAAGGCCCACGGGGCGGCCCTGGTGGTCCTGGCCATTGACGAGAAGGGGATGGCCAAGACCCGGGAGGAGAAGGTGCGGGTGGCTCTGCGGATGTACGAGCGCCTCACCGAGCACCACGGCTTCCGTCCCGAGGACCTCCTCTTGGACCTCCTCACGTTCCCCATCACGCAAGGGGACGAGGAGAGCCGCCCCCTGGCCAGGGAGACCCTCCTCGCCATGGAGGAGCTTAAAGAGAAGCTTCCCGGGGTAGGGTTTATCCTCGGGGTCTCCAACGTCTCCTTCGGGCTCAAGCCCCGGGCGAGGCGGGTCCTCAACTCCGTCTTCCTGGACGAGGCGAGGAAGAGGGGCCTCACCGCCGCCATCGTGGATGCGGGGAAGATCCTGCCCATCCATGAGATCCCCGAGGAGGCCTACGCCCTCGCCTTGGACCTGATCTACGACCGTAGGCGGGAAGGGTACGACCCTCTCTTCGCCTTCATGGCCTACTTTGAGGCCCACAAGGAGGAGGGGGGGGCCAGGGAGGACGCCTTCCAGGCCCTACCCCTCCTGGAGAGGCTGCGAAGGCGGGTGGTGGAGGGGAGGAAGGGGGGCCTCGAGGCCGACCTGGAGGAGGCTCTGAAGGCGGGGCACACGCCTCTGGACCTCATCAACGGGCCCCTGCTCTCCGGCATGAAGGAGGTGGGGGAGCTTTTTGGGGCGGGGAAGATGCAGCTTCCCTTCGTCCTCCAGGCCGCCGAGGTGATGAAGCGGGCCGTGGCCTTCCTGGAGCCCCACATGGAGAGGAAAGGCGAGGGTAAGGGGAAGATCGTCCTCGCCACGGTCAAGGGGGACGTGCACGACATCGGCAAGAACCTGGTGGACATCATCCTCACCAACAACGGCTACCAGGTGGTGAACCTGGGCATCAAGGTGCCCATTGAGGAGATGCTCAAGGCCGTGGAGGCGCACCGGCCCCACGCCCTAGGCATGTCGGGCCTCCTGGTGAAGAGCACCGTGGTCATGAAGGAGAACCTGGAGTACATGCGGGACCGGGGCTACACCCTCCCCGTCATCCTGGGCGGGGCCGCCCTCACCCGGAGCTACGTGGAGGAGCTAAGGGCCATCTACCCCAACGTCTACTACGCCGAGGACGCCTTTGAGGGCCTCAGGCTCATGGAGGAGCTCACGGGCCACGCCCCTCCCAAGCTCACGAGGCGGACCCCCAGGCCCAAGCCCCCCCCTAAGCCCCAGGCAGGAG
>Ga0101942_100546_pt1 | contig 12696 bp, 11 predicted proteins | sample DewCreD2012metaG_4_FD_75243 | JGI IMG/M metagenome (GOLD analysis project Ga0101942, IMG submission 75243) | Hot spring sediment bacterial and archeal communities from British Columbia, Canada, to study Microbial Dark Matter (Phase II) - Dewar... ...
CCACTATAGCACTTCGCGCTCCCCGCCCAGGCCCGGGGAGCGCGAAGTGCTATAGTGGAAAGCGCCGGGGCGGGCGCCCCCCCTCGGAAGGCCGACCTCCCCCAAAGTCCAAGCGGCGGCCCCTTTTCCCCCCCCGGGGGAAGGGAAAGGAGGGCTCATGAAGGACAGCTTCCAGACCCTAAAGACCCTTAAGACCCCAAGCGGCACCTACGGCTACCACGACCTCCTGGAGCTAGAGCGAAAGGGCGTGGCGGAGGTTTCCCGCCTCCCCTTCTCCATCCGGGTGATGCTGGAAAGCCTCCTCCGCAACGAGGACGGCTACCAGGTGACCCGGGAGGACATAGAGGCCCTGGCCCGCTGGCAACCCGAGCCCGGGGAGATCAACGTGCCCCTGAAGCTCGCCCGGGTCATCCTCCAGGACTTCACCGGGGTCCCGGCGGTGGTGGACCTGGCGGCCATGCGGGACGCCATCAAGGCCAGGGGCGGGGACCCGAAGCGCATCAACCCCGTGGTGCCCGCCGACCTGGTCATTGACCACTCCGTCCAGGTGGACGCCTTCGGCACCGCCTACGCCTTCTTCTACAACGTGGAGAAGGAGTACGAGAGGAACCGGGAGCGCTACCTCCTCCTCAAGTGGGCCCAGAAGGCCCTGGAGAACTTCCGGGTGGTGCCCCCGGGCACGGGCATCGTCCACCAGGTGAACATTGAGTACCTCACCCAGGTGGTGATGACCCAAAAGCGGGACAGGCTCACCCTGGCCTTCCCCGACAGCCTCGTGGGCACCGACAGCCACACCACCATGGTGAACGGCCTGGGCGTCCTGGGCTGGGGCGTGGGGGGGATTGAGGCCGAGGCGGTGATGCTGGGCCAGCCCTACTACATGCTCGCCCCCCGGGTGGTGGGCTTCCGGCTCTTTGGGGAGCTCCCCGAGGGGGCCACGGCCACGGACCTCGTCCTCACCGTCACCGAGATGCTGCGCCGGCACGGGGTGGTGGGCAAGTTCGTGGAGTTCTACGGCCCCGGGGTGGCCAAGCTCTCCACCCCCGACCGGGCCACCATCGCCAACATGGCGCCCGAGTACGGGGCCACCATGGGCTTCTTCCCCGTGGACGAGGAGACCCTGAACTACCTGCGCCAGACGGGCCGCCCCGAGGCACTGGTGGAGCTGGTGGAGGCCTACACCAAGGCGGTGGGCCTCTTCCGCACCCCCGAGGCCGAGGGGAAGGTCCAGTACTCCGAGCACCTGGAGCTGGACCTAAGCGCGGTGGAGCCCTCCCTCGCCGGCCCCAAGCGCCCCCAGGACCGGGTGCCCCTCAAGGAGGTCAAGAGGAGCTTCCTCCTTCACCTCACCAAGCCGGTAAAGGAAAGGGGCTTCGGGCTTTCCGAGGGGGAGCTCCAGCGGAAGGTCCTGGTGAAGCGGCAGGACGAGGAGTTTGAGCTCACCCACGGCTCCGTGGTCATCGCCGCCATCACCAGCTGCACCAACACCTCCAACCCCTCGGTGATGCTCGGGGCGGGGCTTCTCGCCAAGAAGGCGGTGGAGGCGGGGCTGGACCGGAAGCCCTGGGTGAAGACCTCCCTGGCCCCGGGCTCCAAGGTGGTGACGGACTACCTGGAGATGAGCGGGCTCATGCCCTTCCTCGAGGCCCTGGGCTTCCACCTGGTGGGCTACGGCTGCACCACCTGCATCGGCAACTCCGGGCCGCTGCCTGAGGACATCGCCAAGGCGGTGGAGGAGGGAAATCTGGTGGTGGCCGCCGTCCTCTCCGGGAACCGCAACTTTGAGGGCCGCATCAACCCCCACGTGAAGGCCAACTACCTGGCGAGCCCCATGCTGGTGGTGGCCTACGCCCTGGCGGGCCGGATGGACATTGACTTCACCACGGAGCCCTTGGGCCTTGACCCCAACGGCAAGCCCATCTACCTCAAGGACATCTGGCCCTCCATGGAGGAGATCCGGGAGGCCATCCAGAAGACCCTGGACCCCGAGCTCTTCAAGAAGGAGTACAGCAAGGTCTTTGAAGGGGACGAGCGCTGGCAGGCCCTCCCCGCCCCCACCGGGGAGCTTTACCGCTGGGACCCCGAGAGCACCTACATCCAGAACCCCCCCTTCTTTGAGGACCTGGGCCAGGGCAAGGTGGGGGACATCCGGGGGGCCAGGGTTCTCCTCGTCCTCGGCGACTCGGTGACCACGGACCACATCTCCCCCGCGGGCGCCATCCCCGTGAAAAGCCCCGCCGGGCAGTACCTGCTCTCCAAGGGGGTAAGGCCGGAGGACTTCAACTCCTACGGCTCCCGGCGCGGCAACCACGAGGTCATGATGCGGGGCACCTTCGCCAACATCCGCATCAAGAACCTCATGCTGGACGGGATTGAGGGGGGTTACGCCAAGAAGCTCCCCGAGGGGGACGTGGACTTCGTCTACAACGTGGCTACACGTTACAAAGCCGAGGGCACGCCCCTCCTCGTCATCGCCGGGAAGGAGTACGGGACCGGCTCTAGCCGCGACTGGGCCGCCAAGGGCACCTACCTCCTCGGGGTGAAGGCGGTCCTGGCAGAAAGCTACGAGAGGATCCACCGCTCCAACCTGGTGGGGATGGGCGTCCTCCCCTTGGAGTTCCTCCCGGGAGAGAACCGGGAGACCCTAGGCCTCACGGGGTACGAGGTTTACGACATCCTGGGCCTCCAGGACCTCACGCCCAAGAAGGTGGTGGAGGTGGTGGCCCGCAAGGAGGACGGCACCGAGATACGCTTCCAGGCCCTCGCCCGCCTGGACACCGCCGTGGAGGTGGACTACTACAAAAACGGGGGAATCCTCCACACCGTGCTCCTCCAGATGCTCCAGGAGACCAGGGCCGGGTAGCGCCCCAAAACACCTTCCCCCCGGGTCTTCCCGGGGGGATTCGCGCTTTTGGGGCGCCTAAAGGCCCCCTTGAACGGCCCCCTCCTCGGCCTCCCGGGCCTCCATCTTTCCCTTGATGCGCTTGAGGCGGAAGGTATCCTCCCTCTCCCGCTGCTCCAGGACCTGCTGGATGAAGCGGATCTGGGAGCGGATCCCGGGAATCACCACCTGCTCCAGGGCGTTCACCCGGCGGGTGGTCTTCTTGATCTCCTCGCCGATCTTCTTGAGGCGGGTCTCGGTGTTGGCCACCCGGACCAGGGCCTCGGCGTAGCGGCGGAAGGCCCGGCTGGCCTCGAGGGTGTAGACCGGGGTCCCCACCGGGGAAAGGAGAGCCCCCTCGGGCAAGGTGGCCTTGAGCCTAGGCACCTTGCTCCCCCAGAGGTTTTCCATCTCCGCCTCCACCCCCTCGAGGGGGGGCACCCCGAGGGCGGCCCCCGCCACCACCTCCGGCCCGTCAAAGGACTGGGCCAGGAGAAGGGCGGCGTAGGCCTCCTGCGCTGCCCGGTTCAGCGCCTTCCGCGCTTCCATGGCCTCCCGCACCAGGCCGAAGAACTCGGCCACCAGGGCGTCCCGCTTCTTCTTGAGGAGGTCCACCCCCTTCTGCGCCAGGCGGAGCTGCCCCCGCCTTTGCAGCAGGTTCATCCGGGTGGGGCTCACCTGGCTCATCTACCCCCCCCTTAGTCCAGGGCCTGGGGCACGCCCCAGATCTCCTCCAGCTTCTGGCCGTAGTACTTGCCGATGTGGTCCTTGGAGATCCGCTTAAGCTCGCCCTGGGGAAGCATGGAGAGGAGGGCCCAGGCGATCTTTAGGCTCTCCTCAAGGGAGCGGTTCTGCTGCCCCTGGTTGATGAAGTGCCGCTCAAAGGCGTCGGCGAACTGCAGGTAGCGGCGGTCGTTCTCCGTGAGGGCGTCCTCGCCGATGATGGCCACGAGCTTCCTTATGTCCACCCCGTTGGCGTAGGCGGAGTAGAGCTGGTCGGAGACCTGCTTGTGGTCCTCCCGGGTCTTGCCCTTGCCCACGCCGTTGTTCATGAGCCGGGAGAGGGAGGGCAGGGGGTCAATGGGCGGGTAGATGCCCTTCCGGTGGAGCTCCCGGGAGAGCTGGATCTGCCCCTCGGTGATGTAGCCCGTGAGGTCGGGGATGGGGTGGGTGCGGTCGTCGTCGGGCATGGAGAGGATGGGGATCTGGGTCACGGAGCCCTTCTTGCCCCGCACCACCCCGGCCCGCTCGTAAATGGTGGCCAGGTCGGTGTACATGTAGCCGGGGTAGCCGCGGCGCCCCGGGATCTCCTCGCGGGCCGCCCCGATCTCCCGCAGGGCCTCGCAGTAGTTGGTCATGTCCGTGAGGATGACCAGCACGTGGTAGTCGTGCTCAAAGGCCAGGTACTCGGCCACGGTGAGGGCCATGCGGGGGGTGAGGATCCGCTCAATGGTGGGATCGTCCGCCTTGTTGAGGAAGAGGACGGAGCGGCTTAGGGCCCCCGTGCGCTCAAACTCCTGGATGAAGTAGGAAAGCTCCCGCTGGGTGATGCCCATGGCGGCGAAGACCACGGCGAAGGGTTCCTCCTCCTCCCCCTCCCCCGAGAGGTCCGGGCGCACCGTGGCCTGCCGGGCGATCTGGGCGGCGATCTCGTTGGCGGGAAGGCCGGAGCCGGAGAAGATGGGGAGCTTCTGCCCCCGCACCAGGGTGTTCATCACGTCAATGGTGGAGATGCCGGTCTGGATGAACTGCTCCGGCTTCTTCCGGGCCACGGGGTTCAGGGGCAGGCCCACGATGGGCAGGCGCTTCTCCGGGGTGATGGGGGGGAGGCCGTCAATGGGCCTGCCGATGCCGTTGAAGCGGCGGCCCAGCATCTCCTTGGAAACGCCGAGCCTCGCCACGTCCTCCACCAGGCTCACCGTGGTGGTGGCGAGGTCCAGGCCCGTGGTCTCCTCAAAGACCTGGATCACCGCGTACTCCTCGGAGACCTCAATCACCTGCCCGCCGCGGACCCGCCCCGTGCCGTCCCGGATATCCACGATGGCCCCGTAGGAGAGGTCCTTGGCGTTCTCCACGAAAAGGAGGGGCCCCGAGATGTACGTGACGCCGGTGTACTCCTTCTTCAAGAGGTCCATGCTTCCCTCCTAGGCCAGGGCCTTGAAGGCCCCCTGGATCTCCCTCATGGCCTCCTCAAAGTAACCGGGGAAGGCCTCCTCGCCCACGTAGCGGGCCCGGCCGATCCGCTCCACCACGGGAAGCCCCAGGACCTCGTCTATGGACACCCCCCGGCGGATGGCCGCCTCCGCCTCCTTGTAGAAGGCGAGGATCATCTTCATGATGCCGTAGGCCTTCCGCATGGAGCAGTAGGCGTCCACCTCGTGGTAGGCGTTCTGCTGCAGGAAGTCCTCGCGGATGATCCGGCCCACCTCAATGACCAGGCGCTCGGCGTCCTGGAGGGCGTCCGGCCCCACCAGCTGGACGATCTCCTGGAGGCCCGCCTCCCGCTGCAGGAGCTCGGAGATCGCGTCCCTAAGCTCGGGGTAGTCCTCGGCCACGTTCTCCCGGTACCAGGGGTCCAGGGCGGTGGTGAAAAGGCTATAGGAGCCGTTCCAGTTGATGGCGGGGAAGTGGCGGCGGAAGGCCAAGGAGGCGTCCAGCCGCCAGAAGGCCCCCACGATGCGCAGGGTGGACTGGGTGACGGGCTCGGACATGTCGCCGCCCGGGGGGGAGACGGCCCCCACGATGGTCACCGCCCCCTCCTCGCCCCCCAGGGTGATGACCTTGCCCGAGCGCTCGTAGAAGGCGGCGAGCCGGGCGGCGAGGTAGGGCGGATACCCCTCCTCGGCGGGCATCTCCTCGAGGCGGCTAGAGATCTCGCGAAGGGCCTCCGCCCAGCGGCTGGTGGAATCCGCCATGAGGGCCACGGAAAGCCCCTGATCGCGGAAGTACTCGGCGAGGGTCACGCCCACGTAGATGCTGGCCTCGCGGGCGGCCACGGGCATGTTGGAGGTGTTGGCGATGAGGACGGTGCGGTGCATCAAAGGCCCCCCCGTCTTGGGGTCGGTGAGCTCGGGGAACTCCACGAGGACATCCGTCATCTCGTTCCCCCGCTCGCCGCAGCCCACGTAGACCACCACATCGGCGTTGGACCACTTGGCCAAGGACTGCTGGGTCACGGTCTTGCCGCTCCCGAAGGGCCCGGGGATGGCGGCGGTGCCCCCCATGGCCACGGGGAAGAGGACGTCCAGGATGCGCATCCCGGTGAGGAAGGGGGTGTTGGGGTCCAGCTTCCTCTGCACGGGCCTGGCCCGGCGCACCGGCCAGGTGTGGTACATCCTGAGCTCGGTGCCGTCCTCGAGGACCACCACCGGCTCCTCCACGGTGTACTCCCCGGCGGGCTTCACCTCCTTGACCCGGCCCCGCACCTCGGGGGGCACCAGGATCTTGTGGGTGAAGCCGAACTCGGGCACCGTGCCCAGGAGCATGCCCCCCCGCACCTCGTCCCCGGGCTTCACCCTGGGCGTCCAGGCCCACCGCTTCTCCCGGTCCAGGGCGTGGACCACCACGCCCCGGGTGATGTAGATCCCGGTCTTCTCCTGGATGCGCTCCAGGGGGCGCTGGATGCCGTCGTAGATGCCGTTGAGCATCCCGGGCCCGAGCTCCACCGCCAGGGGCAGGCCGGTGGAAACCACGGGCTCCCCCACCTTGAGGCCCGAGGTGTCCTCGTAGACCTGGACGAAAGCGGTGTCCCCGTCCAGGCGGATGATCTCCCCTACCAGCCCCTCGTGCCCCACCTTGCAGACGTCGTACATCCGGGCCCCCAGCATCCCCTTGGCGATCACCGCCGGGCCCGCGATCTTCTGGATCACCCCTTGGATCATCTTCCCTCCATTCTAGAGCTTGATGTCAAAGCCGATGGTCCGGCGCACCAGCTCGCGCATGTAGGCCTCCACGTCGGGGTTCTGGAAGGCCTCCTTCAGCCCCGCGATGGGCAGGAGGACGGGGAGGTCCCTCCCCCGCATGAGCCGCTCCACCGCCCGCTCGGGGTCGGGCAGGAGCGCCTGGTCCACGGCCACCAAGGCGTACACCCCCTTCTGGACCACCTCCTCCAGCCGGGCCCGGGCCTCCTCGGAGGTAAGGGCGCCGAAGGCCTCCAGGCCCGCGAGCCGGAAGCCCGAGGCGGTGTCGGGGTCGGCGATCACGGCGATCCTCACGGACAGGTCACCTCCTCCTCCACCTGGGCCCGGGGGAGGCCGTAGTAGGCCCGGCGCGCGAGGAGCCTGAGGCGCACGGCCTCCCACTCGCGCTCCTTCACGTAGGCCAGGACCAGGCCCGCCCCCAGGGGGTCGCTGGCCCCCTTAGCCGCCTCCCTCAGGAGGAGGCAGCGGAGGCGCCGCTCCAGCTCCTTGAGGTCCCGCACCCCGGCCAAGGGGGCGAAGGGGGTGGCAGAAAGTTCGTCCAATACGGCATAGTCCCCCTCCAGAAGCCGGGCGAAGCGGACCCTGTCCACGAAGCGCCCCCCCCGGATGAAGAGGGCCTCTGGGGCCACCTCCTGCCCCTGGAGCTTGAAGGCCGTGCGCAGGTTCTCCCCGTCCACCTCCAGGGAGAGGTAGTCCCTGAGGAAGGCCTCCTCGAGGCCCTTGGCGGTCTTGACCACGTCCTCAAAGAAGCGCTTGGCCACGAGGGCCTCCACCCGGGAGAGGTCCTGGGTCTCCCGGAGCACCTCCCGCAGGGCCCGGGCCAGGGGATGACCGGGAACGGCGAGGACCTGGGCCATGCCCGCCGCGTCCTGGGCCTCGTAGGCCTGGCGCCAGAGGGCCTCCTTCAGGGTACCCGGAAGGAGGAGCACCTCCTCAAAGGGGCGGCCCGTGGCCTTGGCCCGGAGGACCGCCTGCAGGTTGGCCAGGTCATGGCGCAGGAGGAGGAGGCGGACCGCCTCCCGGGCCTCCCCCCCTACCAGTCGGGGCAGGTCCCCCAGAAGCCCTGCCTGGGTGCGGGCGATGGACCGGTCCACCTCGGCCAGGGACTGCCCGGAAAGCTCGGGGCCGTAGACGGTCTCGGAGAGCAGGCGCAGGAAGTCGCCGAAGGAAAGGTCCAGGGCCTCCTGGAAGAAGCTCTCCTTGAGGAGGGTTTGCCGTCTCGCCCGCACCCGGGCGTTCAGGTAGCCGAAGTCGTCCGTCATGGCCTAGCCCCAAAGCACCTGGGCCACCCTCGAGGAGAGGGCGTCCCAGGCCCGCTCCAGCCGGCCCTCCAAGGCGTTTTCCACCTGGGTCCTGCTCCCCTTGCCGATGGCCCGCACCCCCAGGCGCAGGGCGGGGTCCGCCCTGAGCTCCAGGTTCCGCTGCCGGGCCAAGGCCTCGAGGTGGGGCAGGTTCTCCGGATGGGAGGCCAGGGCCTCGGGCTCGGGAAGGGCGGAAAGGGCCTCCTCGGCCAGCTTCCGCACCACCTCGGGCCACTCGGGCCTGGAAGGGAGCTCCCTCAAGGCCGCCTGGACCCGCGCCTTCACCTCGCCCAGCATCTCTCCCCGGGCCTCGGCCCGAAGGGTGGCGAGGAGGAGCTCCCCGGCGCTCTCCGCCCGGCGGAGGGCCGCCTGGAAGGCCGCCTCGAGGGCCCGCCTCCGCCCCTCGAGGAGGGCCGAGGTCTTGGCCTCCGCCTCCCGCCTCAAGGCCTCCGCCCTCCCCCTGGCCTCGGCCAGAAGGGCCTGGATCTCCGCCTCCACCTCCTGGCTCAGGATGGCTTCCAGCTTAGACATCTTCCCTCCTTGGGAAGGGGCCAAGCCCCGACCCCGAGGGGGGCCTGGCCCGAGAAGCTGCTCAGAGCTTGCCGTTCAGGATAAAGGCGATGAGGAGGCCAAAGATCACCAGGGTTTCGGGCAGGAGGAGGAAGATCAGGGCGGTACCGAAGTTGCCCCGGTCCTCGGCGATGGCCCCCACGCCCGCCGCACCGATCCTCGCCTGGGCCACGCCCGTGCCGAGGGCGGCCAGGCCCACCGCAAGCCCCATACCCACGGCGATGAGCCCCCGTTCTAGGCCGCCGGAGGCCGCCCCCTCCTCCGCCGCGAAAGCCAGCGCGCCGAACACCGCCACCAACAGGAGCACCAAAAGCTTCTTCATCTCTTCCCTCCCTACTGCGTCTCGCGGACGCTTTTGAACGGCCGGTAAGGCCTGCCGTTCTCCTCGTAGAACCCGAACTTGGTGAAGAACTCCACCCAGAGCAGACGGATGGGCTGGAGCATGTGCCCCAGGGTGGTGAGGAGGAGGATGAGAAGGTGCAAGACCCCCGCCACCCCAAGGCCCAGGAGCACGCCCAGAAGGCCCAGCCGCTCCGCCAAGGCGAAGCCCACGTCCGTGAGAAGGCCCGCCAGGATCCCGCCCGCCGCCCCCACGGCGTAGATACGGATATGGGAGAGGATGTGCCCCGCCTGGGTGAAGATCTCCGGGATCATGAGCCAGATGCGGCTCATGAGGACCGAGAGCAGGAAGGCACCGAAGCCCAGGTACATGAGGGCCTGGAGCCAGGCCGTCTGGAGGTTGCCCAGGTAGGCCGCCGCCAGGGCCAGGAGGCCCACAAGCCCCCCCAGGTACCCTACCCCCTCCCAGAAGTGGGCCATGTGCCGGTGCTTCAAGCCCAGGTAGGCCCTGAGGAGGAGCCCGTAGAAGACCATGACCACGCCGAAGGCCACGGAAAGGAGGATGAGGAGGCTTGCGGTCCTGGCGGTGTCTATCCTGGGGATGAGGATGGGGATGAGGCCGGGGTGCTCGGGGGTGCCGAAGACCCCGAGGCGCTCCAGAAAGGTGCCGAAGAACTCCCCGTAGATCACCCCCCAGACCGCGGTCCAGAAAACCATCCAGTTCAGGATGTAGACCAGGTTGCGGAGGACCGGGGGCTTGAGCCTGAGGGCGAAGAGGTCAACGATCAGGGGCTGGTTCCGCCTGACGTAGCCGGCAAGCCAACGCCCCACGAGGAGGAAGAGGAGGGCGTAGCCGAGGTCCCCCACGATCATCCCGAACCAGAAGGGGAAGAAGATGGGGACCACGGGGGTGGGGTCAAAGGAGCCGTACTTGGGGGTGTTGAGGAAGCTCACCAGAAGTTCAAAGGGCTTGACCCAGGGGGGGTTGTCCAGGGTGACGGGCACCCGGTCCCTTTCGTGGTGCTCGTCCACGGGCTCAAAGGCGTAGACCACCTCGTCCTTGTGCCGGGCGAGGGCCTCCTCCACCCGGGGCTTGGCCTTCACGGGCACGTAGCCCAGGAGGGCAAAGCCAAAGCGGCCCGAGGCCAGCTCCTCCAGCGCCCTCAAGCGGGCCACCTCGTCCTTGGCCCGGGTCCAGAGGCTCTGCAGGGTGGAGGCGGCCTCCCGGGCCAGCTTGAAGAGGGCCTGCCGCGCCTCGGAAAGCTCCCTGGGCATGGCCTCGGAACGCTCCTTCAGCCGCCTCGCCGCCTCGGAAAGGGGCAGGTCGGCGTAGGGCCCGCCCAGGCGAAGCTCCGCCATGCCCGCGCGGGAGAGGGCGGCCTTGGCCGCCTCCTGGTCCCGGCGGTGGACCACGAGCAAGGCGGCAAGCCCCTTGGCGTAGGGCTCTGCGGCGAGGAGGAAGCGGTCCTCGAGGGCCTTCCTCAAGGCCTCCTCCACCAGGGGAAGCTCCTTCTCCGTGAGGAGGAAGGGCAGGACCCGGAAGAAGGGGCTCCTGTCCAGGCCATGGGCCATGGCCGCGAGCTTCTCCAGGGGCTCCAGGTAGGTCCGGGCCAGGGCAAGCTCCTCCTCCAGCTCCTGCCGTTCGCGGGCGAGGCCCTCCGCCTGCCTCTGGATGGGGGCCAAGGCCCCCTCGGCCGCCTCCAGCCCTTCCGGGAAAGGCCTTCCGGGCTCGGGCTCCCGGCCCAGGAGGGCGAGGGTGTGCTCCGCCCCCGCGGCCACGGCCTCCCAGCGCCTGAGCGCCTCCCGCTCCTCGGGGGAGAGGCGGTACTCGGAAAGCGCCTCCGCCCGCAGGGTCTCCAGGTGCACCACCCCCGCCTGCTGAAGGCTCTGGAGAAGCCCCTTGGCCCGGCCCCTGGGCCCGGCCAGGACCAGCTTCTCCATGGGGGCGATCACGGGAGGACCTCCTTCAAGACCAGGGCCGCCGCCTCCTCCAACCGGACCCGGGCCTTCTCCCTCACCGCCCCGGCCTCGGCCTCCGCCCGGGCCCGGTAGCGGGCCAGGAGGGCCTCGGTCTCCCTCTGCTCCCTCTCCCGGTACTCGGCCTCCAGGGCCCTGGCCTTGGCCTCCGCCTCTTCCAGGAGGGCCCTGGCCTCGGCCTCCGCCCGCGCCAAAAGCTCCTCCGCCTCCTTCTTGGCGGCCTCGAGGCGGGCCAGTAGCTCCCTCTCCTTCTCCGCTAGGGTCCGTATGAGTCCCAGGCCTCCCATCGCCCCTCCCTATGTGAAAAGATGCGCAAACCGCGCCCGCCAGCCATGATACCGGCCATGGGGGCAAGCGTCAACCGACCCCGCCTAAGTATACTTAAGGCGGTGCGGATTCTCGTCAACGAGCGCGGCGCCCGGAGGCTCTTCGCCCGCCATCTCTGGGTCTTCCGGGGGGACGTGGTCTCCGGGCCGGATGCGCCTGGCCTCTTCCCCGTTTACTGGGGGAAGCGCTTCCTGGCCCTGGCCCTCTACAACCCCCACACGGACCTCGCGGTGCGGGCCTTCCGCTTCGGCCCGGCCTCGGGAGAGGACCCGGAGGAGGCCCTGCTGGCCAACCTGAGGCGGGCCCTGGCGCGGCGGGAGGAGGCCCTGGCCCGGGAGCCGGAGGGGGGCTGGCGCCTCGCCCACGCCGAAGGGGACCTCCTCCCCGGCCTGGTGGTGGACTACTACGCGGGCCACGCCGTGGTCCAGGCCACCGCCTACGCCTGGGAACCCCTGCTCCCGCGGGTGGCGGAGGCCCTCGGGCCCTACGTCCAAAGCGTCCTGGCCAAAAACGACGCCAGGGCCCGCGCCCTGGAGGGCCTCCCCCTCTACGTGCGCCCGCTGCGGGGCGAGGTGCCCGAACGGGTGACGGTGCGGGAGGGCCGGGTGCGCTACCTGGCGGACCTCTGGGGAGGGCAGAAGACGGGGGCGTTTTTGGATCAGCGGGAGAACCGCATCCTGATGGAGCGGTTCCGGGGCGAGCGGGCCCTGGACGTCTTCAGCTACGCGGGGGGCTTCGCCCTGCACCTGGCCCTAGGCTTCCGGGAGGTGCTGGCCGTGGACAGCTCCCGGGAGGCCCTGGCCTGGGCGGAGGAAAACGCCAGGCTGAACGGCCTCCGCCTGAAGACCCTCGAGGCCAACGCCTTTGACCTCCTGCGAGACCTGGAAAAGGCGGGAGAGCGCTTTGAGCTGGTGGTCCTGGACCCTCCGGCCTTCGCCAAGGGCAAGAAGGACCTGGAGAGGGCCTACCGGGCCTACAAGGAGATCAACCTGCGGGCCCTCAAGCTCCTCAAAGAGGGGGGGATCCTGGCCACGGCGAGCTGCAGCCACCACCTGGCCGAGCCTCTCTTCTACGAGATGCTCAAGGAGGCGGCCGCAGACGCCCACCGGGTGCTCCGAGTCCTGAAGAAGCGGGGCCAGCCCTCGGACCACCCGGTCCTGCTCAACCACCCCGAGACCCACTACCTCAAGTTCGCCCTGCTGGAGGTCCTCTGAGGGCTACGCCTTCCCCGCCCCCCGGGGCCCCGCTACACTGAGGGATGTGGAGAAGGACCTTTTGGAAGCCCTAGGCCAGCACCTGGTCTGGCGCATGGGCCGGGCGGAGGAGGAGGAGGTCCTGGTGGTGCGGGTGGGCCTGGCCTCGGCCACCCCCCGCTTCCGGG
>Ga0101942_100550_pt1 | contig 12661 bp, 5 predicted proteins | sample DewCreD2012metaG_4_FD_75243 | JGI IMG/M metagenome (GOLD analysis project Ga0101942, IMG submission 75243) | Hot spring sediment bacterial and archeal communities from British Columbia, Canada, to study Microbial Dark Matter (Phase II) - Dewar... ...
GATCGAAGACATGAAGGAGACGGGAACGAAGATGACGGCGAGGCTGAGCGTTGTGGCCGTGACGGCGAGGCCGATCTCGGCGGTCGCCGCGCGCGCCGCCTCAAGGGGGCGCATCTTCTTCTCCTCGACGAAGCGGAAGATGTTCTCCAGCACGACGATGGCATCGTCAATGACGATCCCGACCATGAGCACGAGCGCCAGCATCGTCACGCTGTTGAGCGTGAAATCCAAGGCGCGCATCATGCCGAAGGTCGAGATGACCGAGGCCGGAATCGCCAGGCCCGCGATCAACGTCGAGCGCCAGCTCCGCATGAAGAGGAGGACGACCAAGCACGCCAGCAGGCTGCCGGCCAGCAGATGCGTGTTGATCTCATGAAGCGCCGCGTAGATGTAGCGCGATTGATCCCGAATGATCTCCATCCGCACATCGGGCGGCAATTGCGCTTGAAGACGCGCGAGTCGGGCTTTGACCCCTTCGATGACCTTGACCGTATTGGCGCCGGATTGGCGCCGGATTTCGAGCGTCACCGTGGGGAGGCCGTTCAGTCGGGCGAACGAGCGCTGTTCTTTCGTCCCATCTTCCGCCCAGCCGATGTCGCGCACGCGGATGGGCATGCCGTTGATGGTCGCGATGACCAAGTCATCGAATCGCTTCGGATCCGTGATCCGTCCCATCGTGCGAAGCGTTTGCTCGCGCGGCCCGGCCGTCACGTTGCCTCCCGGGATGTCCGCGTTCTGGCGCACGATGGCTTCGCGCACGGCCGTGATCGGAATCTGATAAGCGGCCAACCGATGGGCATCAATCCAGATGTTGATGGCCCGCTCTAGGCCACCGACCACGCGCACTTCGCCGACGCCCTCGGAGCGCTCCAGTTGCCGCTTCACGATCTTGTCGGCCAGCTCCGTCAGCTCTCGAAGGGGCCGATCGGCCGAGAGGGCGATCGTCATCACCGGCGAGAGGTCGTTATTGAACTTGGAGATGATGGGCGGTTCGGCATCGCGCGGCAGATCCCGTAGCACTGTCGCCACGCGATCGCGAACATCCTGAGCGGCCGCGTCAATGTCGCGCTCCAGATTGAAGGTCACGATGACGATCGAGGTGCCGGGGCCGGAGATCGAACGCAGCTCATAGATGCCCTCGATCGTGTTGACGGCTTCCTCGATGCGTTGCGAGACTTGCGTCTCGACCTCTTCCGGCGAGGCTCCCGGCAAAACCGTGCGCACGCTCACCGTCGGCAGATCAACCGAGGGGAAGCGATCCACGCCCAGACGAAAATAGCTCGCCGCGCCGACGACAACTAAGGCGAGGATGATGTTCGTGGCGAAGACGGGGCGTCGAATGCAGATCTCCGCGAGTTTCTGCATGAGTCCTTCTCCTCTGTTGCTGCGGGCGCCTCAGGATCGCTCGCGCGCGGGACGAACCGCTTGTCCCGGTTGGAGATTACCCGGATCGAGGATGACCTCCTCTCCCGGTTCGAGCCCGGAGAGGATCTCCACCCATTCCCCTGTGCGGCGGCCGGTCGTTACCCGCTTCTCCACAGCCTTTCCCTCCTGCACGACGAAGACCTTCTCCAACCCGGCGAAGCTCACAATCGCCGATGGCGGCACGACGGGGGCCGGGCGTCCCTCCCCGACGAGAATCTCCACGCGCGCGAACGCGCCCGGACGAAGCTGCCCATTGTTGCGCACTTCGGCCTCGACCACGAGCATGCGATTTTGCAGCGTGATCGTTGGGCTGAGGCGCACGACCCGACCGGTATAGATCGCCGGATCGCCCTCGACCATCACGCGCACGCGCTGCCCAGGGCGCACCCGGTGGGCTTCGCGCTCCGGGACCTCAGCGCGCAGCCGCAGCGGATCCATCCGCACGATCGTCACCACCGGAGAGCCGACGGCCAGAAACTCGCCGACGCTCGTGTGCCGCTCCTGCACGACGCCATCAAAAGGCGCAGAGATGACCGTATCGGCCAATTGCTGCCGCGCGAGCATGAGCTCCGACCGCCGCTGCGCCAGAAGCGCCTGGCGATTACGCACTTCTTCGAGGGCATCCTGATAGCGGCTGAGCGCGACTTTGTACGCGGCTTCGTCCGCATCGAAACGCGAGCGCGGGATGACGCCTTCTTCAAGCAGCCGAGCCGAGCGTTCGTAATTGGCGCGCGCTTCCTCTAAAACAGCACGCGCCTGGCGGACCAATGAGGTCTGCTCGGGATCCAGGCGATCGTCCGTTCCCTCCGGCGGCAATCCCAGACGAGCACGCGCTTGCGCCAGCGCCGCTTCGGCCTGCTCCACGCGCAATTCGTAGTCACGCGGCTCGATCTGCGCGATCAACTGTCCTCGGCGCACGACGCTGCCGAAATCCACCGTGATCGTTTGCAATCGTCCGGGGACTTTCACCTTCAGCGTCGCCTGATCGTAGGCGGCCAACGTCCCCACGACCGTTATCGCATCCTCAAGAGGCCGGGCGAGGACGCGCGCCGTCTGCACCCGCTTCGGCGAAGCCGGATCTCCTCCGGTCGCGTTTTGCGTGCTTGAGGCTGGGGATTGGCCCCGGCATCCGCTCAGGAGAAAGAGTGTTCCCACAGAGACAGCAATGATGATGAGAGGCGTTCTCATCTCCCGAAGACCTTCCGGTGAACATCTCGATCGGCTCTCCCTCATCAGTTCTCTTCTCCCCTCGCGCCCCCTTGCGTTGCCCTCCAATCGTACAGGTACGCTTTAGCTTGCGCAAGCGTTACATTCCGAAGCGCGCGTCCAACGAATGGGCGCATACCGATTGCGCGCCTTAGCGGCCGGATTCTACAGGCCATCCCTTTGCTCTCCCAAGGTGCTGAGGGGCTTGACACCCGTCGCCACAATGTGCTAGAAGAAGCACCGCCTTAAAGGCCCAAACTGAGGAGGTGAAGATGGCGAATTACAGGTGGGGTCGCCCACACCTTCGCAGGGACTGCCCAATCCAAACTAAGGAGGAGCCTATGAACCGATATCGAGAATATCTCGCATGGGGCATGGTCTTGTTCCTTGCGGCGGCACTGATGGGGACAGCCACTGTGCGGAGCAGCATGGCGCAAACGGCGGCGACGGCGACGATCTCTGGGATGGTGACCGATCCGACGGGCGCGGTCGTGCCCGGAGCTTCGGTCGAGCTGCTCGATACGACGACCAATCAGGTGCGTAAGCAAACGACCAATGAGGCCGGGCAATACCTCTTCACCTCCGTCCTGCCCGGCGTTTACAAGATCACGGTCACGGCCCAAGGCTTCCGCCAGGCCGTCATCCCTTCGCTCAAAGTGGACGTGGCGAAGTCGTATCAGGTGAATGTCACGCTGGAAGTCGGTGAGATCGCAGAGGTTGTCGAAGTGACGGCGGCTGGCGTGGAGCTGCAGACGTTGGATTCAACGGTGGGGACCGTCATCGGTGGCGAACAACTCCTGCGGTTGCCGACCCTCACTCGGAGCGCGGGAGCCCTCTTGACCCTCCAGCCTCTGGTACAACCGAGCCGAGGCGTCGGCGTGCTCGGCGGTGGGCAGATGGCCGGCGCTCGGAGCGATCAGAACACGTTCCTGATAGATGGGGTTGATGCGACGGATGTGACGGCCGGAACCGGCAGCTATTACAGTGAGGCGATCGATTGGGTCGGGCCGACACCGGCGATTCCTGTCCCGGCCGAGAGCATCGAGGAGTTCCGCGTCGGGAGCACGAATCCCAATGCGACGTTCAGCCGTTCCTCCGGCGGCCAGGTGAGCTTCGTCACCAAGCGCGGGACGAACACGCTTCACGGATCGCTCTACTGGTACCACCAGAACGATAATCTCAATGCCAATCGCTGGGAATTCAATCGCTTGGGCATTCGGAGGCCGGAGTTGAAAGATCACCGTTTCGGATTCACGACCGGCGGGCCGATTCGGAAGGATAAGACGTTCTTCTTCACCCATTATGAAGGGCGGCGTTTCCCCAAGACCGAGAGCATCTTGCGACTGGTTCCCACGGCTACGCTCAAGCAAGGCATCCTGCGCTTCCCCGACGCCGAAGGCAACATCGTGAGCTACAACATCAAGGACTTCGATCCGCGCGGTATCGGCATGAGCCCCGTCATCCGGGAGTTCTGGAGCCGCTTCCCCGAAGGGAACGATCCGAGCGCCGGAGATGGACTGAACACCATCGGATTTCGAGCGCCGGCTGATGCTTCGTTGAACATGGACTTCGCGCTTCTTCGCCTCGACCATCACTTCAGCAGCAACTGGCGCTTCGATGGGACGTATCGCTACTCGTCGCACAGCGTTCGGGATACGACGCAGATCGACATCGCTGGTTTCGTGAAGGGTAATCCTCGCGGACAGGCCGTCACCGTCGCTTCTGTTCCCGTCGAACCGCGGCTTGTGACGGCTCGGCTCACCGGACAGATTCGACCCACGTTGATCAACGAGTTCATCTTCGGGTATCAGCGAAACTGGTATGCCCTGAAGCGCGTGCGGGCTTTCCCGCAGGTCCCCGGAACGACGGGAGCGCTCATGATCGCCCTGGACATTCTGGATCAGGGAGTGGACGTGGATACGCAACGGGCCCGCAGCCGGTACTGGCGGGATCATCTCTTTCAGTTCACCGATAACCTGAGTTGGGTGACGGGGAAGCACAGCTTCCAGTTCGGAGGATCATGGCGGCTTCTCAATACCGTCCACGAGCGAGACGACAAAGTCATCGGCTCGCTGACATCGCTCGTCTACGAGCTGAATGCTCGAACGAGCGTGGGCATCCCGGCGAGTAGCCGTCCACCGACCTGCGGCGGCAACGTGACGCGCAATTGCCTGCGTTCGGGTGATGTCGGCCGCTGGAACGATCTGCTGGCCGGAGCTCTCGGCATCGTGGATAAGGCGGGCGTCATGGTGACTCGCGACATCAATCTGAACCAATTCCCATTGGGGACGCCGTTGTTAGCGACGGTCACGACTCATGCCCTGGAGTTTTATGCGAATGACACGTGGCGAGTCCGACCTTCGCTCACGCTCTCGCTGGGGGTCACCTATTCGCTGCAAATCCCACCGGTGGAGAAGGACGGTTTGCAGACGATGATGATTGATGTCGCGACCGGGAAGGCCATCGTTGGCCGAGAGTACATCGAGCGGCGTCGAGCGGCCGCTCAACGCGGGGAAGTCTGGGATGTGACGCTCGGGTGGGTGCCGATCGGGCGTTCGGGCTACAAGTACATCTATGACATTGACTGGAACAACATCGGACCTCGTCTCGCCGCGGCTTGGAATCCCTCCTTCAAGCAGGGGCTCCTTGGAAAGCTCTTCGGGGATCGCAAGACGGCCATTCGGGGTGGGTATTCCCTCACGTACGATCGCATCAACGGCGTTCCTCTGGTCATGATCAACATGCTAGGCGGCGTGGGCTTGTCGCAGACGATCACCTGCATCGGTCCTCGAGTGGATGGGACCTGCCCCGGGACGAGCGACATCACCAACGCGTTCCGAATCGGCGTTGATGGAGCGACCGTGCCGTTGCCCTTCCCGACGCGACTGGCGTGGCCGGTGATTCCGAATCCTCCCTTCGGCGAGACGATGGTCTCGGCTGTGGATCCGAAGCTCGTTCCCGGAAAATCGCACGGCATTGATTTGACGCTGCAGCGCGAACTGCCTGGCCAGTTGCTCATAGAAGTCGGGTATGTGGGCCGCTTGGCGCGCGATCTCCAGAACTACATCAACATCAATTCGGTCCCGTACTTCATGAAGGATCCGGCGTCGGGGCAAACGTTCGCTCAAGCCTTCGATGCCATCGCCCAGCAGTTGCGAGCCGGAGTGAAACCGAGCGACGTGACGCCGCAGCCGTGGTTCGAGAACCAAATGGGACCGGGTGGGACTGTCCGAGCGGCTACAGCGCGCACGGTGGCCTTCCAACAGGGGCGATTGAACGATCTCTTCACCTGGATCAATCTCAATCGTCCGGGAGGGCCGATCACGAACATTCAAGCGCTCATGCACCGACAGCGAATGAGTGGGACGCTCTCTAACTATCACGCCGGCTTCATCAGCGTGACCAAGCGCCTCTCCCATGGCTTGACGTTCACGCTGAACTACACGCTCTCGCAGAGTCTGGATCAGTTCGGGCTGAATCAGGAACAGAGCTCGGTTCTCTCAAGCGCGTTCGACTTCAACATTGACTATGGACCTTCTTTGTGGGATCGGCGGCACGTTCTCAACGCGTATTGGTACTACGACCTGCCATTTGGTCGAGGCCGCTTCTCCGCGGGGACGGCTCTGGATAAGCTGATCGGAGGGTGGTACACGTCCGGCATTTTCACGGCGAACAGCGGCTTGCCGTTGACAGTAGGACAACATCCTCAGGTTTGGGGAGCCAGCCCGAATAATCTCTCCATCACGGCGGGAGCGATTCCGATCCGCAAGCCGAACTTCGGGAACGCCGTGCATCGGGGAGTGAAGGGCTCCGGCGGCGTGGGCACGACCGGAGATCCGGCTCGTCGGGGTTCGGGACTCAACCTCTTCGCCGATCCCGAGGCCGTCTTCAAGAGCTTCCGTCACATCCTGATCAGTCAGGATACTCGTCATGGACGCGGCGTGCTGCGTGGCTTGCCCAGGTGGAACGTGGATCTCTCGATCGGGAAGAAGACGGCCGTTACGGAGAGCCTGAGGATGGTCTTTGCCCTCGACCTGATCAATGCGTTCAATCACGTGGAGTTCAATGATCCGGGCTTGAGCCTGTTGAATCCGGCGGCGTTCGGCGTGCTCAGCTCGCAATTTGCCGGACCGCGGGCGCTGCAGTTCGGCCTCCGGATCGAATTCTGACATGACATGTGCGCGGATGGCGCGGAAGATGACAGGCGAAAGGTGCTCCGCGCCATCCGCTTCACTGAGGCTCCTCTGCGAGGTCTGCGACGTCTTCTCGTGCTTTCGTCGGCGAGTGACTCCTCGCCGTCGGCCTTGTTTGGGAGACCCTTCTTGACCATGTCCGTGGAGATGCCACTGCGATAGGTTTCGTCCCCTCTTGGTCGCTTGCGTGAGAGGCTCGCGCGCGAAGGCGCCGGAATTGGTTCGGGCGCGCCTGTGCGCGTATAATGCTTCTGCATTTCGCGCGAATTTGAGAGCGCGGTCTTGTGGCGCCGCGATCGTCATGCGAACCTCAGCAGGAGGATGGGCGTATGGGGAGCGCAAAGGGAAGGCGCGGCGTTCTTCGAAAAAGAGGCGTATGGATCGCGATGATGATCGGAATCGGGAAACTTCTCGGGGGATGGCCCGACGGGCCTTCCCGTGCGGAAGGCGAGCGACAAGCAGGCCTGTTGATCTCGTCCAGCGCTTCCGTTCAAGCCTCGGCCGACGCGCGGGCGCTTCAGGCGCGCGTGGATCAACTCTTCGCCGCATGGGATCGGTCGGATTCGCCCGGATGCGCCCTGGGGATCATTCGGGATGGACAGCTCATCTACGCGCGCGGCTATGGCATGGCCAATCTCGAACACGCGATCCCGATCACGCCGCAGACGGTCTTCGACATCGGTTCGACGTCGAAGCAGTTCACGGCGGCGAGCATCTTGCTGCTGGAGCAGCAAGGGAAGCTCTCGCTCGATGACGATATCCGACGGTTCGTGCCGGAGATCCCCGATTACGGACGTCCCATCACCATTCGCCATCTGCTCCATCACACGAGCGGACTGCGAGACTATCTCACGCTCATGGCCTTGGCCGGCATTCATTTCGATGGGGTCACGACGGAAGAGGAGGCGCTTCGGTTGATCGCGCGGCAAAAGGGGCTCAACTTCGCTCCCGGGGAGGAGTACCTGTACAGCAACTCCGGTTACTTCTTGCTCTCGATCATCGTCAAGCGCGCCAGCGGCAAATCGCTTCGCGAGTTCGCCGAGGAGCACATCTTCCGCCCGCTCGGGATGAGCAGCACGCACTTTCATGACGATCACACGCGGATCGTCCCCCGGCGCGCGACCGGTTACGCTCCGGCACCGGGAGGGGGATTTCGCATCAACATGTCTCAGTTCGAGCAGACGGGAGATGGAGCGCTGATGACGACGATCGAGGACCTCGCGCGTTGGGATGCGAATTTCTATGAGCCGAAGGTCGGCGGGCCGGAATTGATTCGGCGTCTGCTGACGCCCGGTCAACTCGCCAATGGCGAGACGCTGCGCTATGCGGGGGGGTTGATCCTCGAGACATATCGTGGCTTGACGATGATCCATCACGGAGGCTCTTGGGCGGGATACCGCGCCGAATTCCTCCGATTTCCTGAGCAGCGTTTCTCGGTGATCTGCTTGTGCAACCTGAGCGCGATCAATCCCACAGTGCTCGCGCGCCGGATCGCCGATCTCTACCTGGCGTCGGTCTTTCCCGAACCCGCGCCTGTGACCGTGCGCGCGGAGTCCTTCGAGCGCGAGCTAGCGGCTCGAGTGGGGATCTATCGGAATCTGAAGACGGGCGCCATCGTGCGCCTCCTCCAACGTGATTCGGTGTTCTCTCTGGAGGCCTTCGGCTCGAATCTGGAATTGAGGCCGATCGCGAAGGATCGCTTTCAGCTTGTGGGAGCGCCGTTCTCGGCGGAACTGATTTTCGAGGAAGCGCGCGGGGGCGAGGCGTCGCCGATGAGGTTCCACCTGTTCCGACCGAACCGACCGGCCGATGTCTACGAGAAAGTGTCTCCGGTGACGCTCCCGCCCGAACGGCTTCTGGAGTACGTGGGGACGTATGAGAGCGAGGAGCTGGATGCCGTCTACACGATCGCGCGCGAGGGCGAGGGATTGGTCGTGCGCGCGCGGGGGCTTCCCGCTTCGCCGCTGCAGTACCTTCGCGAGGACGATTTTCTGAGTCTCAACGGCATGCATTACCAATTCCGTCGGGATGCGCGCGGGCGCATCACGGGCTTCGTCCTGAATGCCGGCCGCGCTCGCGGCCTGTGGTTCGCGCGTCGCTCGTCCGGCTCATGAGGCGCGCTCACATGGTGCGGGGACGGCGTTTCGGTGAGCCCGGCTGAGCGAAAAGCTCGCGGAACAGATTCCCGCCGCGAGGGAATCGTGTTATGATCCTCGCGCTGTACATTCGCAGGGGGAGGAGGACGATGAAGATCCGAATGAAGGTCATCGCTCTTGCCGGAAGTCTTCTGATCGCGTCCGCCCTCGGCGCGATGGAGAAACAATCATCGGGCGCGGCGGACATCGCCTTCGTCCACGTGAACGTCATCCCGATGACGTCCGAGCAAGTCTTGCCGGACCACACGGTCCTCGTTCGAGGAGATCGCATTGTCGAGATCGGTCCGAGCGCGCGGGTGAAGGTCCCCGAAGGGGCCGTGCGGATCGAAGGGCGCGGGTACTATCTGTTGCCGGGCTTGGGGGAGATGCACGGGCACATCCCTCCGCCACAAGCGCCACCGGAATATCTCGAAGACGTCTTGTTCCTGTATCTCGCTAACGGCATCACGACGGTGCGCGGGATGCTGGGCGCGCCCGGGCAGTTGGACCTGCGCGAGAGGGCGAATCGAGGGGAACTCCTCTCGCCGACGCTCTATCTGGCCGGGCCGAGTTTCAGCGACGCTTCGATCAATTCGCCGGAGGAGGCCATCGCGCGCGTGCGCGAGCAGAAGCAGCAGGGGTGGGATCTGTTGAAAATCCATCCCGGGCTCACGCGCGAGGAATATGACGCCATGGCCCGGACGGCTCGCGAAGTGGGCATGCGGTGGGTCGGGCACGTCCCAGCGGCCGTCGGCCTCGTGCACGCGTTGGAGATGGGACAAGAGACGATTGACCATCTCGATGGCTACATCGAGTACCTGGAAGGGGATAAGGGACCGCTCGATCGGGCCAAGCTCGAGGACATCGTCCGGCGAACCCGAGAGGCGGGCGCGTGGGTCGTCCCGACGATGGCTCTTTGGGAGGTCCTGATCGGCGCGCGCCCTCTGGAGACGCTGCTCGCCTATCCGGAGCTGCGCTACATGCCGCCGCAAATGGTCGAGAATTGGACCCGGGCGCACCGCGCGCGGCTGGAGAGTCCGAACTACAATCGAGAGCGAGCCGAGCGGATCGCCGCGAATCGGAAGGAGATCCTGCGGGCGCTGCATCGCGGGGGCGTGCGCATCCTCTTCGGGACTGATGCGCCGCAGCAGTTCAGTGTTCCCGGCTTCTCCATCCATCGCGAGATCCCCGTGCTGCTCGAGTGCGGGCTGACGCCATATGAGATCCTGCGGACGGCGACGCGGAATGTGGGCGAATATTTCCGGCACAAGGATCGTTTCGGGACGATCGAGGTCGGCGCGCGCGCCGATCTGATTCTGGTCAAAGGGAATCCGCTCTCGAACGTGGAGAATCTGAAGCATCTGGCGGGCGTCATGGTGCGCGGGCGGTGGCTTCCGGAGCGAGAGATTCAAGAACGGCTCGAGCGCATTGCCGCGCGCTATCGCCCGGCAGCGCGGTGAAGCGGCGGCCCACTTTCGCCCTCCCCGATCTCGACGGTGCGCGCGTCGCGCTCGAGGAGGTGTGCGGAGGGAAGGGCATGATCGAGGTCGCCATCGAGCGCGTGGTGTACGGTGGCGAGGGCTTGGCGCGCCATGAGGGGCGAGTCCTGCTCATCCCCTATGCGGCGCCGGGAGATCGAGCGCTCGTGGAGATCGTCCAAGAGCGTGCCGATTTCGCGCGGGCGCGGATCGTGCGCGTGGTGGAGGCGTCGCCCGATCGGCGCGATCCGCCCTGCCCGTACTACGGGATGTGCGGCGGTTGTCAGCTCCAACATCTTCACTATGCCGCGCAACAGCGGGCCAAGGTGGGGTTCGTTCGAGAATCGCTCGAGCGTATCGGCGGCATCGCTTGGGCTGAGGCGCTTCCCCTCGTCGCTTCGGAGGAGTTCCACTATCGGCTTCGCGCGCAGTTGAAGGTGCGCGTCTCGGAAGGGCGCGTGGAGATCGGATACTATCGGCCGGCATCGCATGAGATATGCCCGATCGCGGAATGTCCGCTGCTCAGCCCCGAGCTGAACACCGCCTTGCGACGACTGCAGCGCGAAGTGCCCGAACGCTTCTCGAATATACGCGCGCTCGATCTGGCTCAAGGCGAGGACGGACGCGTCGCCATTCATCCGGTGGGCGAGCAAGCGACGGTCTCTTGGTCGGTGGACGCGTTCACCTACGCGTTCGACGCGCGCACGTTCTTTCAGTCGAATCGGTTTTTGCTCGCGGACCTTGTGCGCTTGGTCACGGAAGGAGAAGAAGGGGAACGCGCGCTCGATCTCTTCTGCGGCGTGGGCTTCTTCACGCTGCCACTTGGGCGACGCTTCGCGGAGGTCATCGGCGTGGAGAGCGATCCGCGTGCCGTGTGGTTCGCGCGCCGAAACGCGCGCCACAACGGCGTGAGGAATTGTCGGTTCGAGCCCGAGCGCGCCGAGACCTGGCTCGTGCGAAACGGAGGGCGGCTGGGGCCGGTGGACCTCGTCGTGCTCGATCCGCCGCGGGCGGGACTCTCGCGCGCGCTCATCCGCGCCCTCGTGCGCGCGGCGCCCGAGCGGATCACTTACGTCTCTTGCCATCCGGCGGCGCTCGCCCGGGATCTGAAGCTCTTGCTGGCCGGCGGCTATGCGATCTCCTCGATCGTGGTGCTCGATCTCTTCCCGCAGACGTTTCACGTCGAGACGATCGTGAAGCTTCGCCGCACGATGACTTCTCTTGACGCTTCGCGGATCGGAGCGACATAATGACCCGAAACGGCGAATTCGGAGGGCGTGAGCATGAACATCCTCGTCGCGGAGCCGATCGCCCCATCCGGGATCGAAGTCTTGGAAGAGGCCGGATGGAACGTGGACGTGCGTTCGGCGCTGACGCCGGCGGAGGTGGAGGCGATCATCGGGGACTACGATGCCGTGATCGTTCGCAGTCAGACGCGGCTGACGGCGCGCGCGATTCGCGCGGCGAAACGCTTGAAGGTGATCGGACGCGCGGGCGCCGGCGTGGACAATATTGATCTGGAGGCGGCGACGGCTCAGGGCATCCTCGTGATGAACACGCCGGGGAGTAACAGCGTGAGCGTCGCCGAACACACGTTCGGGTTGATCCTCTGCCTCGTGCGGCATATCGTGGCGGCGAATGAATCGGTGAAGCGCGGGGAGTGGGAGCGACGGCTGTTCCTCGGGCGGGAGCTGAAGGGCAAGACGCTCGGCCTCATCGGGCTCGGGAAGGTCGGGCAGGAGGTGGCCAAGCGCGCCAAGGCCTTCGGCATGACGGTGATCGCTCACGATCCCTTCATCGCGGAGCGGATCGCGCAGGACCTGGACGTGCGACTCGTCCCTCTCGGAGAACTGCTCATGACCTCCGACATCATCTCGCTGCACGCCTCGCTCACGCGCGCGACGCGAGGGATGATCGGTCGGGAGGCGATCGCGCGAATGAAGCCCGGCGTGCTTCTCATCAACACGGCGCGTGGCGAATTGGTGGATGAAGAGGCTGTGCTCGAGGGCCTCGATTCGGGACGGATCGCGGGAGCGGGCCTGGACGTCTTCGCCGAAGAACCGCCGCGCCATCATCGGCTCATCGAACATCCGCGCGTGATCGCGACGCCCCATGTCGGAGCTTCGACGATCGAGGCGCAGGAGCAGGTCGGTCTGGAGATCGCGCTTCAAGTTCGGGAATACCTGCAATCGGGCATCATCCGAAACGCCGTGAACTTCCCGGC
>Ga0101942_100551_pt1 | contig 12646 bp, 13 predicted proteins | sample DewCreD2012metaG_4_FD_75243 | JGI IMG/M metagenome (GOLD analysis project Ga0101942, IMG submission 75243) | Hot spring sediment bacterial and archeal communities from British Columbia, Canada, to study Microbial Dark Matter (Phase II) - Dewar... ...
AGATACACTACCAATGCTTCCAGCTTTATTTATAATTTCTATTACCGTTATTGCTTCATTTCCTGAAACTATAGGTTGCTCTGGAAACGCATTAGTTTTCCAGTATCTGTAAATAACACCCTCTCCTATTGTGCCATAAAGAGCATATTTTTTAGCATAAATTTCTATTACATCGATTAGTTTGTAATTTGAACCATCACTGACATATATTCCGATATCCAATGGTAACTTGACATATATCTTTACTTCATGATCTTCGCCAATATATATCGGTTGTTCAAAAACTATGCCAAAATATTCCGTGACTGCTTCATTTATGCTGAGAATAGGAAATTCCTTTATGGTAAGATTACTAGGTATTTTAATTTTCTTCTCTCCTTTTTGATATACGAAATGATCTCTTTCTTTTATGATTGAATAACCGAGCTCCATATCAATAGCTTATTATTTAATTGATTTAAAACTTAATTAACAGTAACTAATAATTCTGTTTATGAAACGCATTCTAATCAATACTCAGTCTCCTCCGATCAGATTTATAAATTATAAAGGACCATCTTCTGCCCAAGTTGATTTGAATTTCTTCAGTCCAGATATCGATTATGTGATTTCTACTGGTGGTGTTGTAAGAATGGTTTTACCTCTTTTAGAGTCGTTGATAAATCAAAATTATTTCGACGAAGCTTATTGGGTCTCCCTTAACGTTAATGCTCCCGAAAAAGTATCCATGGGTAAGATATTCTTAAATCACGTTATGATACCTGAGCAAGTATTGAAAAATTATGGCTTAATCAAAGAAGAATTATGGAAGTTTTTTCATAAGCTTGAAAAGAAAGAAAAGATCATCGAGAATATTTGGAGAGAAGAATTTGCAGATTTTATTTACTATAATCGCATCGTCGCTGAGAGAATTTTTGAACTTGATAAGAAATTAGACTTCGATATTTTTTACATACACGACTTTCAACAATTAAATATAGGTTACATGTTAAGTTCTTTGAAACCAAAGTTATTTAGATGGCATATACCTTTTTTGGAAGAAATATTACCTCAAGAATGGAGAACGAATCTTTCAATTTATTTAAATAGTTATGATGGTATTATAGTTAGCACAAAGAACTACTTAGAAAATCTTAAAACCCTTGGATACAATGGCAAAAGCTTTGTTTCTTATCCATACATAGATCCTAAAATTTACAAAAAGCCTGAAGAAGATATTATAAAAGAATTTTGTTCGAAATATGATATAAAATATGAAGAAAAGGTTATTCTTTGTATAGCAAGGCTTGATTATGCTAAGAATCAACCTATTTTAGTGAAAGCCTTGAAGGAGATAAGCAAAAGCGTAGATGCAAAAGTGATCTTTGTAGGTAACGGAAGTTTTTCAAGTTCTAAACAAGGTTTAGGGTTGTCTAAAGCAGATTTAGTTAGATCTATGATAATGGAACTTGCTAATGAGCTAGATCTTAAAGAGAAAGTTGTAATCGCAGGCTATCTAGACCAAAAAATGTTAAATGCAGCTTATACAAGAGCTGATTTATTCGTCCTTCCTTCTATTCTTGAGGGTTTTGGACTCGTTGTCGTTGAAGCATGGTTATTCAAGAAACCTGTAATCGTAAGTAAAAATGCAGGGATTTCTGAATTGATTAGAGAAGGAGAAAATGGTTACACAATTAATCCTTATGATTACAATGAGATAGCGGAAAAAGCTATTGAGCTACTAACGAATGAAGAGAAGGCAAAAAGATTAGGAGAAGAAGGATACAAAACTGCTCGGCTGTGTACAATTGAAGAAGGATTGAAAAAAGAAATAGATATAATTTCATTATTCTTATGAAAATCCTTATAGATTTGGATATATTTAAATATATACCTTTAGATATAATATATAAAGTAATTGTTTTCTTTGTGATTATAATTGCTACATGGATAATTGCTATAATAATTGATAAAATACTTAAACAATTACTTTCAGGTACCTTTCCTGCGATTTCTGCTAGCATAAGAAGAGTCGTGGGTATTTTTATTTGGATATTAGGTTCTTTGATTGCACTTTCTCAAGTCGGCTTAAATCTTGAAATTTTATTGGTAGTAGTAGCGCTTGCAGGAATCGGGGCTATAATTTCCATGAGGCATGTTCTTGAAAACTTCGTCGCTAAATATTTTTCAGATGCATATATACCTTTTAACAAAGGCGACGTGATTAAAGTAGGAAATTATGAAGGAGAAGTCATAGAAATAAATCCTGTAGCTACAGTTTTATTGAACGAGAAAGGGGAAATGATAAGTATACCGAATTCAATTTTTATGAAGAAAATCAGCGTGAATTTATCTCCTGCAGCATGGAAGAAAGTAACCATTCCTATAGTCTTAAGTAGCGATATTAACTTTGCAGAATTTGAGAATTTGTTAATGAAATATATGTTTAAAATTAAACATCTTTTAGATGAACGCTTTCAACCCATTTTAAGTATTAAAAGTAAAAGTCAAAATTTCATAGAAGCATCTTTGATTTTTATGATAAACGACAAAAATAAAAAAGATATCATAATTAATCAAGTTAATACGAAGATTTCAGAAATAATAGAGACTTTAAAAAAGAAAAAATAATAAATTTGAAGACGAAAGCAAAGACCAATTTTTCAATAGCTCATCATATCAGTTGAACGACTCAAAGAAGTTACAAGCATAATTCTTGTAAGTTTATTAAATACATTGTTTCTAAATTACTAGGTGAGCCCTCTTACAAAAGAAGATCTGCAAACAATCCAAGAGTTAATAAAAACAGAGGTAGAAATACTATTTAAGCCTATTCTAGACTCTTTAAAGGATATTTATAGAGCACTTAATGAGCTTAGAGCTAGGACAGAAGAAAACACTAAAGCAATCGCAGAATTGAGATTAGCCATTGCTGAATTAAAATCCAGGACAGAAGAAAACACTAAAGCTATCGCTGAGCTTAGAGCTAGGACAGAAGAAAACACTAAAGCAATCGCAGAATTGAGATCTGCTATAATAGAATTGAGAGCGGTAACTGAAGAGAACACAAAAGCTATTATTGAATTAAGATCAAGAACTGAGGAGAATATTAAGGCTATCGCAGAACTAAGGATTAGAACAGAAGAAAACACTAAAGCTATCGCAGAACTAAGAGAAACCGTTGCGGAAATGCGTAAAATATTATTAAGCCATGATATTATGTTGAAAAGATTAGGAAAAGCAGTTGGTGGGTTGGGCAGAAGTTTGGGTTCTCTATTAGAAGATAGCGTAAGGAGAGGATTAAAGAATTGGCTTATTACAAATGGTTATGTAGTTAATCAACTTGAACCAAAAATAATAGACAATATTGAGTTTGATTTGTATATTGATGCAATTAAGGGTAATAGAAGATTGAAAGTGATAGGAGAAATTAAACAAACAATTACGCCTAAGAAGGTAGAAAATTTTGCCTTAAAATTAGAGAAACTTTCAATGAAAGATTTTGAAGCTTTGATGGTTTTCAAGAGGATCAAAAAGAAAAACAGTGTTATAGAGAAAGCAAAGATTAAGAAAATTTATCTCCTTTATCATTTGGGTGATGATGTCTTTGTTAGTTATAAATTAGGAGACTTGTTTTAAACTCTACTAAAAATCATAGTTATAAATCCTTTATTCTAGCAGGAAATAGAGAATATGTTAAGAATCTATTATTGAATAAAGCATTATATATTTCTTAAGATTGTAAAACGTACTTCATAATTAATTGTTTTAAGTAATCTTAGCAGCCTTAATGCATGGACTAAAAAAATGTAAAAAAATATTTCTCTGTAAATGCTTTAATATTTTAATGACACAATACTGGGAGCCTAATATTGAATTAGCACCTAAAAAAGAAATAGAAGAAATTCAACGCAAGAGATTAAAATTTATACTGAATTACGTGTATGAGAGAAGTCCATTTTATAAGAGGAAATTCAAAGAATGCGGGGTTACGCCATATGATTTTAATGAACTGAGAGATATCAAAAAGTTTCCTTTCACTACTAAAGATGATTTAAGAGAATATGCTTATCCTTATGGCGGCGATTTTCTATGTGTACCGAGGGAAGAATTAATAGGATGGCACATGAGTAGCGGTACCACAGGAAAACCAACAATAGGTGGTTATACATTTAAGGATTACGAAACTTGGATGCACATAATGGCGAGGACTTTAGTTACAGCTGGCGTAAGCAAAGGCGATATAATTTTGAATATATATGGTTACGGCCTTTTTACAGGCGGATTAGGATTCCATCAAAGTGCTCATTTGGTAGGCGCTTCAGTAATACCATGGGGTGTGGGGAGAACTGAAGCTATGCTAAACATAATCCAAGATTTCAAGCCTACAGTAATGACAGGAACACCTTCATATCAGCTTCACATATTAGAATTAATTACGAAAAAAGGAATGGATCCAAAGAAATCATCTTTGAAAATAACAATACCAGGTGCTGAAACATGGACTGAAGAAGTGAGGAAAAGGCTTGAAGAGGGATTTGGCCTAAAAGAGAAAGGAGGAGGGGCTAGGAATGTATATGGAGCTACAGAACTATTAGGACCAGGAGCCGGACAAGAATGCGAATATGAAAATGGTTTTCATTTTTGGATAGATCATTTCTTTTTAGAGATCATTGATCCAGAAACTCTTGAACCTGTAAATCCTGGTGAAGAAGGTGAAATGGTAGTTACCACTTTAACAAAGGAGGCCATGCCTTTTATAAGATATAGGATGAGAGATATAACAGTTTTAGATGAAGATAAATGTCCATGTGGAAGGAATGCTTTTCCTAGATGTATGTGGATAAAAGGTAGAGTTGACGATGTAATATACTTCAAAGGAGCAAAAATATGGCCACTAGATATTCAAAAAGTATTATTGAACTATCCAGAGGTTATTGAATATCAAGTAATTATTGATAGACCTGCAGGGGAATTCATAGTTAATCTTGAATTTAAAGAAGGATTAGGTCATAAAGATAGAGAAATTTTACTCGATAAAATAAGAAATGATCTAGTTAGGACATTGATTTTCGTTACTCCAAAGCTAGTACCAGTATATCCTAATACCTTGCCTCGCTATGAAGGTAAGTCAAAGAGAATAATTGTAAAAGAACTATGAAAGTGATTGAGGAAAAATTGGATTTAATCCTTAGAGAGTTGAATGAGATCAATCAAATTGCAAAGGAAAATAACATGCTTTTCTTAGAAAGGATTTCGCTACACTTGATAAGTCATGTTCAGACTTTGCTAGAAAGTTTAAAAAAGAGCCAAGCAGGTTTTTCTATAAAGCCTACTCAGTAATAATTTTTTCACCCGTTCTATAAACAGTAGCTTGACAGAGAGCAATTATTTCTCCTTCCTTATTGTAGACTTTTATTGAGTATACTGCAGTCCTTTTGCCTCCGCTTTCTTCTTTAGCTTCAGCTATTATTTCTTCACCTAAATGAACAGGTCTTCGATAGCAAATCTCTACTACTAACGCTAAGGATCTAATCCCTTCAGAATTGCTTGCTGCTGCGAAAGCTGCATCAGCCAAAGAAAATATAACCCCTCCATGGGCTACGTTATGAAAGTTTATCATGTTTTCTCTAACTATCATTGAATACTTTGCATATCCTTTTCCTATTTCTATGCATTTAATGCCTAAGAATTTTGTATAGTTGTCTTCTCTAATTATTTCATAAAGTTTCTCATTTTTGTCCTCCATTATAATAAAAATACTACATTTGTATTAAGATTTATATTCTTGAATAAATATTATATGAAAAAATGATATTACGTATTGATCGCATCCTCAAAAAATTTGGAGGGCATATTGTTTTAAATGATGTGAGCTTTGGCTTGATAGAAAAAGAAATATTTGGCTTAGTTGGAGCTAATGGTGCAGGTAAAACTACTTTGATTAATGTAATAACTGGCTTTCTTAAACCTGAAAAGGGAAAAATTTTCTTTAACGGTCAAAATATAACTGGATATAAACCACATGAAATTTGCAAATTAGGAATAAATAGAACTTTTCAAATACCGACATGTTTACCAAATTTGACAGTTAAAGAAAACATAATGATAGCATTATTGTTTAATAATGATAAAAAGATTAAAATTGAAGAAAGAATAAAAGAGCTTACAGAACTTTGTGGAATTTCATCTAAATTAAATACCTTAGCTTCAAATCTTAATACTTCAGAACTTAAACGATTAGATTTGGCAAGAGCACTTGCTACGAATCCTAAGATTTTATTGTTGGATGAGTTCTATACAGGTTTAAATGTTGAGCAAGCAAATCAATATATTAAATTATTGAACCAGATAAGAGAAGAAGGTATAACTTTAATGGTTGTTGAGCATAATATGAGAATAATTAGCAAATTGTGTGAACGAATTATGGTATTAGATTATGGAAGAAAGATAGCTGAGGGTAATCCTGAAGAAGTGATGAGAGATCCTTCTGTTATAGAAGCCTATTTAGGAAAGATTCATTAAAATGCTCTTTTTGAAAGAAATTGAAGCAGGATATGGAAAGCTCCAAGTATTATGGAATGTTAATCTTGAAGTTAAGGAAAAAGAAATTGTTTGCCTTTTAGGTCCTAATGGAGCAGGTAAGACAACAACCCTAAAAGTTATTGCAGGATTTATAACACCTTATAGAGGCAAAGTATTCTATAAAGACAGGGATATAACTGAGCTTCAACCTTATGAAAGATTTAAATTAGGTGTTACTTTAGTTCCTGAGACAAGAGAGTTATTTCCTTACATGAGTGTAGAAGAGAATTTATTGATTGGAATTGAAAATTCAAGAAAAAGAATTAAAAGCAAGGAAATAATCGAAAAGGTCTTGGATTTATTTCCTGTGCTTAAAGAAAAGAAAAAACAATTAGCAAAAACTTTAAGCGGTGGTGAACAACAAATGCTAGCTATAGCAAGAGCTCTTGTTTCTGAACCATCCGTGCTTATTTTAGATGAACCATCTACAGGTTTAGCACCCAAGCTAATAGCAAAAATATTTGAAGTATTGCCTAAGTTAAGAGAAAGCGGATTGACAATTTTATTAGTTGAGCAAAACTTAAGACTTGCGCTTAACATTGCAGATAGAGGTTATGTTATGGAAAATGGAAAAATAGTTATTGAAGGTAGTGCAGAAGAGTTGAAAAATAATGAGAAGATTAAATCTGTCTACCTAGGATTCTATTAGTTATTCTTGTAAGTAAATCAATTAAGCCTTTTGGTGCGAATATAATAATTATAGCTAAGAAAAAGCCTATAGCAAGTAATGCTAAATATCCTGCAAACGAACTAAGTTGAATCCATGCTATCCAAATAACGAATGCTCCTAAAATTGGTCCTTCAGGAGTTTTAAGACCACCAGCTAAAGTAAATATCAAAGGCCAAAATGAATTTTGTACATTGAATATCTCAGGGGAAATAAATAAAGTAATTCCATGAACATAAAGTGCTCCTGCAAGTCCTGCTAAATAAGTGCTTATCATGAATGCAATAATCTTGTAAAGTGTTGTGTTAATCCCCGAAATTTTTGCTAATGTTTCGTTTTCGTCAATTGCTTTAAAAGCATAACCTAGTTTTGAATTGTAAATAATTAAAGTAATTAGATAAACCCCGATCGTAATCGTTGCCATGATATAGTAGTTCATAAATTGATAATTTGAAATATAACCCACAAGTGGCTTTGCAAAAATTCCATTCCAACCATCTGTCAAAAATCTTAATCTATCATCAACGATTATTGCTTGGACGATTAGCGAAAATCCAAATGTAACCATTGCCAAAAACCATTCTCTTAATCTCAAAACAATTATTCCCAAAGCTAAACCAATAACAGCTGCAAAGATTGGACCTATAAAGATTGTCAATAAAGGTGGAAGTCCTATATTCTTTGCTAACAATACTGATGAATATGCGCCTATTCCAAGAAATGCAGCATGTCCAAGAGAAACTTGCCCTGAATAGGTTAAGATATTCCAACTCATTGAGTAAATAGCGAACACAAGTATGAGTGAAAAAATTTGCAAATAGTAAGCATCGGGAAATAATAAAGGAATGAGAATCAATACTGCTATAACTGCGATTTGAATCTTACCAAAAATTTTATTCATCATTCTTTTCCGAATATACCTGAGGGTCTTATAATTAACACAATTGAAAGTATCAAAAATGCTATTGCATCTCTCCATGCACCTCCTAGAGTAGCGTCTGTTATATTTTCTGTTAATCCTAGGACTAAACCACCTATTATAGCGCCTGGAATACTTCCTAATCCTCCTAATATGATTATTGCAAATGCTTTTATTGCAGGTAAAGTACCTGAATAAACATCAAAACTATTTATAATTCCAAAGAAAGAGCCTGCCAATGCAGCTAATGCAGCACCTATACCAAAACTTATCATGTCCATCCTTCCAACATTAATTCCCATCAAATTTGCGGCATTTCTATTTTGGCTTGTAGCTCTAAGTCTTCTACCGAAGCTTGTTTTCATTATGATTACATAAAATATAATTAAGAAAATTGAAGTCACTAATAAGATAACTAAATAGTTTAATGGTAGTAACAAAGAACCAAGTTCGATCGAAGAACCACTAAAAATGGTCGTCATTAATACAGGCTTTACTTCTTTATTTACTTCAAGAATTGTTTGTGCAAGAGAATTCTGTATTATTAAAATTAATGCAATGCTAACAAATATTTCATTCAATTTTGAAGTTCCTTTTATAGGTCTGAAAAAAACTTTTTCAATTCCCATGCCCAACAAACCAACAATTATCATTGAAATAGGTATTAAGAAAAAAGGATCAATATTAAGTAAGGTAGATATGAAATACGTTATATACGCTCCCATGATCATGATCTCCCCATGTGCAAAATTTACAACTTTCATTACGCCAAAGATTATATTAAGACCTAAAGCCAGCAAGCTATAAATTATGCCAATTATTAACCCCCAGAATAAAATACTATAAAATGATTCGGAAAAAAACGATAAAAAAATTATCATTTATTCGCCAGGTTGGAAATCTGGAGGAACTTGGAAGTTTGCTTCTTTGATGTTAGATGGCCAAATTATAACAGGACGCAGTTCTTTAATAGTTTCATCCCATCTCAATTGTACTCCGTATATCTCAAATGTTTGCTGTCCTTTTGCACCGAAATAAATTTTACCATTTGGAACAGGAATCATTAACTGGTCGATCGTCATGCTTCTTAAGGTATCTCTTATTTTAATCTTATCTAAAGTTCCTGCTAGCTCAATTGCTTTGGCTGCTATGTAAACTGCATCATAAACTGAGAGACCTTGAGAACCTGGTAATACACCCCATCTTTCTTTAAATTTGTTCATGAAATTCTGAACTTTTTCTCTTGCTGACGGGTGGCTGCTATATGGTCCATAATACGTTTGCATTAAAGAATAATCCCCTGCTTTTCCTAAGTTCTTATAATATGTAGCCTCATCAACACATGTACAAACAGGACCCCAGATTTTCTTTAGACCTAAATCGTTGACACCCTGTTGAATCGCATTAATTGTTTCTGCAATGAATCCAATAGGAACTATTACATCCGGTTTAGCAGCCGCGGCTGCTGACAATAAAGCATGAAAATCGGTCGTTCCAACTTTGAACTTACCAATATAAACAAAGGTTAGAGGTAAGTTCTTACTTACAGTTGTCTGATTAATTCCAAAGAAGAAATCTTGACCAAATGGTGAATCTTGATATATTACTGCCACTCTCAAATTTCTGTTGGGCGCAACAACTGGTTTAACAGCTTCAGCAAGAATCAATGCAATCGAAGCTCCATGTTCTGGTCCTACGGCTTGATATAAAACAAACCAGCTAGTATCTATATCAGTTCTAGTGACAACACGAGGCGTTGAAACTCCTGTTATTATATAAGGCGTTTGTGATTGAGCGATGATAGGCTGAGCAGCATATATGAATGCGCTACCAAAACCTCCTACAATTATATCTACTTTGTGTTGATTTACTAATCTATTTGCTGCATCTATAGTTTTTTGCTGATCGCTTTGCTGATCTTCTACGATTGGAATAAATGGTAATTTCTTGTTGAATTCTTTAACATAAACACCTCCTTGTTCGTTTATTTCTTCGACAGCTAATTGAAAGGCTTTCAACATATCTTGTCCAGTAGGAGAAACGGGCCCTGTAAGATGGGTTAACAATCCTATTTTTATTCCTGCTGGTGCTGCTGGAGGTGTTGGAGGTGCTAGAGAATATAAATAGGCAAAATATACTCCGACTCCTACTGCGGCAATAACTACAATTGCGGCAATTATAATTGCCGTAGCTTTTGTTATAGCCCTAGAATCATTCATCATATATTATTTTTATTTATTGGATATATAAATTTATTTTTTACGTTATATATATATTTATATATATAAAAAAAGATTTTAAATAGATATAAGTCGGAAATATTATATCTAAAAAGTATCTATATAGATTATCACAAATAGATATAGATAATATTATACCATTAATTTCTGCTAAATTTAAAATGGACCAATAAATTATAGAATATGCATCAATACAAATTACGAGTTAGGCTATCTGAGACCGACTTTTTAAAAATTGTATACTATGCGAATTATTTTGTTTATTTTGATGTTGCGAGGATAGAATTGCTTAGAGAAGCAGGTATAAATCAAAAAGAAATGGAAGAAAAAGGCTTAGTATTCTTATGTGCAGAAGCGAGTTGTAAATACATACTTCCTTTGGAATTTGATGAAGAGATAACGATAAAGACTTGGATTGAAAGGATAGGGAAAACAAGTATAACATATAGACATTTAATTTTAAACGAACAAGGTAAAGAGGCTGCAGAAGGTTATGTAAGAGATGTTCTAGCTAACAAAGAAAGAAAACCTTTGGAAATTCCAGAAGAATGGAGAAACGCTTTGAGCAAATATATAAAAGGATAATTATTCACTAATCAATGCTCAGAATTGCTCTTATTCAGCCTGATTCAAGGGGAGATAAAGAAGAGGTGTTGAATAGGGCTATAAAGCTCATTGAAGAAGCAGGTAAAGAGAAAGCTGAACTTGTATGCTTACCTGAACATTGGATAGTTTACTATAATTTTAATGAAATTTTAAAAGTGCTTTCAGATGCTGCAAAAAGATATGGAATCTCTATAATAACAGGTGGTAATTATATTAAAAATAACGAAATAACCGAGGTTTCAAGTTTTATTATAGATGAAAGCGGTCAAATTATAGGAAGTCAAAAGAAGATCCATTTGTTCGGTGCAGAAAAAGAAGTTGCGATACCTGGCGAAGAATACAACGTTTTTGATTTTAAAGGTACGAAGATAGCCATTTCAATATGTCATGATCTCGTCTTTCCCGAGACAATAAGAATATTAGTATTAAAAGGCGCAGAACTAATATTTGCTCCTGCGAGGATAAGATATAAAGGTTTTGAACCATGGAAGTTATATGTCTTAACACGAGCTTTGGAGAATAGAGTTCATATAGCTACTGTAAATACCTTGCTTCCACCTAATTTTTTGGGTAATAGTTTTGTTGTTGATTTTAAGATAGAAGAAGACGTCGTAATACCCTATATGTATAAAGAAACAGGTGGTGAAGAGGGATTTGTTATAGCTGATATAGATCCTAAGAAAGTTGAGAAATTTAGAAAAGAAAGGCTCGCTGCTCGGAGAGTTTCGACTTATTCTCTAATTCTTACAAAATAACTTTAACATGAAAGCTTTAATTTTCGGAGCAGGAGGAGCAGGAGATTGCATTTCTGCCATAATTGCAATGAACTACTATAAAAAACTTGGTTATGAAACACTTCTAGGTTCAATTATTTGGGAAAGATATGTAATCGATCCTGTTCCTGGACCAATAAACTTCGAGGATTTAAGCGATGCAGATAAATTCAATGAATGCATTTATTTACTTAATGAGAAAAGTTATGCAATCAGAGCTGGTCAAATCATAATTCCTACTTTGGTTAAAGTAATTAAAACGTTGAAGATTGAAAATGGAGTAGCTCTAAATAATAAACTGGGACCAAATCATTTAGCCCTTTGTATTAAAGAATTTGCAGAAAAAGAAAATATGGATTTAATAATAGGTGTTGATGCAGGAGGAGATATATTAGCAAGAGGAGATGAAGATTCTCTCGTTAGTCCACTCGTCGATGCAATATCTTTAGCAACTATGTTGAAATTAAAGCAATACGGTTTCAATGTTATAATAGGCGTTATAGGATGTGGAAGTGATGGCGAAATAACTTATGAAGATTTCCTAAAAAGGATTAGCGAAATAGCCAAAATAGGAGGACTGATTGACATAAAAGGTTATGATATCGAGACAGCCGCAATGGTTAAGAATGTTTTACTGAAAGCAGAAAGTGAGGCATCAAAGATACCTTTAGATGCATTTCTCGGTTATTACGGTGAAATCGAAATCAGGAAGAAGACTAAAAAAGTATTTGTTACGCCTGCATCTTCTGTGATGTTTTTCCTCGATCCAATGAAAGTAGCATCTATAAACATTCTCGCAGAAGTAATTAAAGATGCTAATTCCTTAGAGGAAGCAAACTCATTGCTTAATAAAATGGGGATTTATACTGAATACGAT
>Ga0101942_100553_pt1 | contig 12640 bp, 13 predicted proteins | sample DewCreD2012metaG_4_FD_75243 | JGI IMG/M metagenome (GOLD analysis project Ga0101942, IMG submission 75243) | Hot spring sediment bacterial and archeal communities from British Columbia, Canada, to study Microbial Dark Matter (Phase II) - Dewar... ...
CCTGTAAGGAGATGCTTGATAAGGGCTCTACATATCCCTGAGTCCCTAGGATCTGGGAGCTGGGGGCAACCCACGGTGAGGGATAGGGGTAATGGGCTGAAGGCCCAGCCCGTGGTCTACCGCTGGATGAACAGAGCGGGGTGGGTAATCCCCACCAGCCATGAGGTGATGAGAATGAAGGCGGTAAACCACAAACCAATGAACCGCCCAAAGGGAACCCCCGCCCTAAAGGGCGGGGAGGAGGTCAGTGCTGGGGAGGCTATGAGTATGTATATTCAGAGGTCGAGGCAGAGAGCCTATGAGGGGCACTATATCTATGTTACCGATGATAGGGCCCTCTGGTGGGCTATATAGACCCTAGGGCTCTTCTTGCAAACCCCGCGAGGCTAGGCTTGCCAGCATAGCCCAGCCTGTGAGGTTCACAATAGACCCTCTATCGGATAGGGAGGAGACTACTAGGCTTGCTATCAAGCACGACCTCCTGGAGATCCCTGTCGTTGATGCCAATGGGAAGTTTCTTGGTGTTGTCACCCTCGATGATCTCCTTGATGTTGTTGCCAGCAATTACTCTGAGGATCTGCTCAAATACGCGGGCATAGCGGAGGCTATAAAGGGCAGCTACATAGCTGAGAAACCATATAGGCTAGCCTAAAAAGAGCACCAGTAATCCTCTACCTATACCTAATGAAGAGCATAACAGGAGGTATAGTGGCATCATTCCACAGCATAATAGAGAGAATAGCCCTCCTAGCAGCCTTCATGCCAATGCTAGCAGCAAACTCGGGGAACATAGGCTCCCAGGCATCAGCCCTAGTAATAATGGGCTAGTAACGGGAGAGATCAAGCTGACAAGGAGAGACATACTAGCCATAGTGATCAAAGAGATCCTAACCACGATAACACTTCTATTACTACTAGCACCAATAGGATTCGCAATCGGTCTAATACCATATATCGACTACAAAGACCCAGCCTGCTCAGCAAGGCTAGCAGCAACAGTAACAATGGCGCTGATCACATCAAGCTATGTAGCAGACATTGTAGGGTCACTACTACCAGTAGCACTATCAAGGCCCAGAATAGACCCCGCAGTATAATCAGCACCCTTCATAACAGTAGCAGCAGACATACTAATAGTAACAGTATATTTCATCACAGCAACACATTTATTCCGATTCCAGAGCTAGAAAAAGATCAGTCTCCATGCCATTTATAATGGTGGAAAAGCTATCTCACCCACTCTCTCCAGGCTCTCCGAGCTGAAGATCTTGATCTTGTCATGGGATATAGTATATAACCTATCGCCTATATAGAGGGACCTGAAAACACCCTCATGACTTAGTATGGCCCTGAGATGTAGCCTATCCTGGCTATACCCTATAACAGCTACTCCTGATACCCCATCCCTAGCTACTGGTATTAGTAACAGCCTATTATCCAGATCCACAGTTACCGCGTGGTGATCCCATAGGGCCTGGCTCGAGACCCCCTCCATCTTTAGAACGGCTTTCTCAGAGATATTTCTGGGATCTGTTATGTTGTATATAGCGATCTTGAGGCCGCTGCCCTCAACCCCTATCCCGACCAGGGTTCTGTTATCAACTGGGTGGAGGTACTCGCTATACCCGGGAATCTTTATATACCCAATCACAACGGGCTTCTCAGGGTTTCCTATATCTATAGCATATAGTGGATCCACCTGCCTGAATGTAACCAGGTAGAATATGTTGTTGAGAAGCCTTGCAGCATATATCCTCTCACCCCTGGCTAGGTTCTCCAAAAGCCCCTTGATCTTCATGTCACCTATAGAAGCTATTATCACATTATTGCTCGTATTTCCAGATGGCAATAGGTTCATGTAGATCGAGATCTTAGGTGGCGGAGCAGGGATCGCGGTAGCCTCTATTGAGACTATTCTCTCAGTGCATGTTGATGAGCACTCAGTAATCCTTATACTCACATTCCGAGGTGCAGGGATCCTTGTCTCCAGAAGCCCTATGGATAGAGATGCGTTCCTCGAGGTGGTTCCGACAACTAGATAGCCTCCCCTCTCCTCTATAGAGAACTGATCCAGAACAGAGCCAGGGATATCAATATATCCCCTATAGGAGATGCTAGAACCCCTGACATCGATCACAAAGACCCTCGAGCCATCCTGGAATGACGAGCCAGAAAGCTCTCCAGAAGCCCTGGATACTATTGACTTGGCTGAATCTAGATCCAGCGACCCCAGATAGTTCTCAACAAGCCTTAGAGCACCGCTTATATTCCCGGAGAGAGCCTCTGAATACACCCTGGATCCAAGATCCCCTGGGAGATATCTAGCGAGGGCTGATAGTGCTGATATATGGGCATCTATATAGCCCCTATAGGAGACTATATATAGCCTGGAGGGACTCATATAGATCCAGCTCGTGCTCGAGATGAGGAGAGAGATCTCAGAATGCCCACCACCGGCAATATCTATGGAGGCTACGGTTGCGAAAGAGCTTGGCACAGGATCTACTAGGTATATTTTAGAAACACTTATGGGGGAACCATTAATAGATGGTATGAGCCCAGGCCTGGCTGGGGTTGAGAGCACAAGATATATAGATCCATTGATCATTCTGGCACCAGAGAGGAAGCCACTATAGTCTAGGAGAAGCCTCTGAACAGGCCTCGATGGGGAGGATATATCGTATACATACACAGAGGTGTTCTCATAGGTAAAGGGGTAGAAAAGAGGCATAGAAACCCTATCAAGGACCCTGGGGTAAGGGGCAGAACCTATGCCCACTAGGATAACGAGATAACTACCCCACAGAAAAACCCCTCTAGCACTTCCTCTAAGGGGTATCACAGAGGCTAGGGAATTCCTAGATGCATCCACTATATATACGCGATCTCCTGAGGAGACCACAATGATTCTCCCGTCACTCTTAACAGGATCGATCTCATCGATGCCAGCAACCTGGACATTGGTGGATGAATACCTAACAGAAACCCCAGAACCAGAGGCCAGAGGCATAACAGGAGTCACCATCCTAGGAGCAACGCCAGGAGTAGCAGACTCTATAACTGAATCCTGAGCCTTGGAATACAGGCTAGACAGAAAGAATAGAACCTCGGAATAGCTCGCAAAAACCCTTATAAAACCCTGGACACCCATATCTTTTGCAGAGCCCACCGGGCTCGTAACAACATCGCTAGAAAAGGGTGGAGAACGATCACGAGAACCAGGGGGTAAGATATATAGCATAGAAAACATGCTAACAAAAACAATGGATAGAACTATATAGAGGTAAACCCTCTTTATCCTAAGGCGAGATCGAATCCCCAAGGCAAAAACCCCAAATAGCATTGGGCAGGAAATGTTTAAAATATATGCCTTGCACAAAGTGTACAAGGATCTTAACATATACTAAGAATATTTATATCCCAGGGGAATAAAACATGGTGACCCTGATGGCTATATATGTGATAAAGAGAGATGGGAGTAGGGAGGAGTTCGTGTTCGAGAAAATAGTGGTTAGCTGCATGAAGGCGGGAGCAACTGTAGAGGCTGCGAGAAAGATCGCTAAGATCATAGAAGGGAGATTACTAGATCAGGGAGTAAAGGAGGTTAGCGCAAAAGAGCTGACAAGGATGGTGCTCGAGCTACTGAAGAGAGAGAATGAGGACTGGTATAGAAATTGGATAGTGTTTGACGCAGCTGTAAAGAGAAGAAGAACAGAGCAGGAGCTCGCCTCAAAATAGTCATGGCTGCGACAAAAATCCTCGCCCCTAGGATGAGAGAGACTATTTCTTAGAACACCTACACCTATATATAGCGATCCAGCTTCTAGCATGCTCCGACGAGAAGACAGCATGCTCCTATCCTCGGTTTCTGGATAGATTAATATGTTATATATGCTATAATAACCTAGCGGTTGTACCCCATATGGGTTTTGGCGCGGGCTCTAGGATCCTTCCTGGAGGTGTCTCTATAAATGAGTGGCTTCTCAATATATCTACTCTATTATATGTGATAGCCCTTATTGGCGCTTCCACATATCTCCCCCGATACGCTGTCTCCCTAGGTGCTAGCGAGGCTAGCGTCTCTCTTCTTGCGAGTAGCTATGCTGCTGCATCCATACCCCTCAGGCTGGTTGTTGGCTTGCTGAGCGATAAGGGGTATGCTAAGATCCTCATGGTATTCGGATCTATTTTAGGATCTATAGCATGTCTCCTATATATGGTATCAAACAGTCTAGAGCCAATCTATATAGGCAGGCTTGTCCACGGAGTATCTGTTGCCCTCTTCATACCAGCATCCCTGTACTCGGCGAGCATCTCGGGGGGAATGGCCTCTAGAGCTATTCTCTGGAGAAGCCTGATGTGGGGCCTTGGATCCATAGTGGGGCCTTCTGTCTTCGGAGCGGCTCTATCCATAGGATCCTGGGGCCTTGTCTACACACTAGCAATAGTGTTCTCAATAGCCTCAGCGGGAATTAGTATATCCTATAGACTGCCAAGGATCTACGCAAAGCCCCGTGAAAAGGGTGGAGGGCTGCTCAGCGCGCCATTCACACTAGCATCAGCATCCCTATTCTTCTATGTAGCGGGCTACCAGTCGATCTCCTACTTCCTCCCAGCCCTACACGAGGTGAGAGGACTGTCAGCATTCGAGACAGCTATGTTCTTCACACTAATGGCCATAACAAGCCTAGCATCGAGACTAGCCCTAATAGCAGTCAGAGAGCCTGAACCTTGGGCAACAGCGATCACGGGATCTATGGCAAGCATAGCAGGATACATGCTCATAGCATCAAACCCAGAAGGATCTATAGCCATTATATCAGCAGCAATAGCAGGAGCAGGAATGGGCCTCCTATTCCCCTCACTCCAGATAATCTCACTACTAGGAGTACCCGAGCACAAGAGGGGAGCGGCCTCTAGCATATACACAGCAATGTTCGATCTAGGAGCCCTCGTAGGACCACCAACAATAATAACAATAAGCGGGGGATATAGAAACGCCATAGAGATATCAGCAATAGCTGTAACAATAACAGCCCCTCTAATACTAGCAATCAAGCTTATAGGATCGCAAAAAACCAGAGATATGAGTAGGGCAAGCATAGAATAGCGGTAGAAAGCTAGGGGATTATACTATGAGAGCCCAGGCTTCTCCTACCAAATATCGAGGCTAGTGCGAGGGCTATTATTATAGCTATATATGGTGTTGATGATGCTATGAAGTCCCCAATCCCCATTGATGCGAGCTGGGGTCTTAGGAGCATTATTATTCCAATAGCATAGCCTGCTATAGCGACTCCCAGTGGGTTCCAGTAGCCCAGTATCACTGATCCCACAGCGATCCATCCCATCCCAGCTGTTATCCCTGAGAAGTATTTGCCTCCATGAAGTGCTAGCGAGATGTAGGAGCCGGCGATCCCAGCCATGATCCCTCCAAATGCTATAGCTATGGATCTCAGCATATCCACCCTCAAACCCCTCTCTCTAGCTGTGCTCTCATCATATCCTATAGCCCTTATCTCTATCCCGGTGGGTGTTCTGCTGAGCATGATATATAGAGCCGGGGGTGTTACTATGCATATTGATACAAGCAGAATGTGGCTCTCTGATCCCTGAGGGATCCCGGGCCCTATCTTATGCCCCATGCTAGCAACAAGATCCGCTAGTCCTAGTCCTGTGAATGATATTAACAACCCCACAACGAATTGGTTCAGCCTGGCCATTATAACCGCTGCTATATATACCAGCGATAGGGCTACCCCCGCAACAGCCCCACCGAGGATGCCGAGGACTATGGATCCAGTTAGGGATGAGAGGGCCACCGATATAGAGGCACCCAGGGCCATCATACCCTCAACACCTAGATTAACCCTCCCAGCCCTCTCGACAAGGCTCTCACCGAGGGCTGCAATTATTATTGGGGCTGAGTAGAATAGGGCTGCTAGCATGTAGTCAGCTATACCCAACCCCACCACCTGTGATCCTTCTGAAGAGGATTACAGATAACACTATGATCGACTGTATGGCGAGCACATAGCCTATGGATAAACCACTAGCCTGGAGAGCCCCGCCATATACTAGGAGGGTTGAGAAGAACCAAGAGGCCGGGAGGGTCAGGATGGGGTTGTTAGAGGATAGCCACGCAACAAGAGCACCCATATAGCCATAACCTGGGAAGATGCTCATGGGTGTGAGGCTATTCTGAAAGCTAAGCACAGCGACAGCCCCACCAACACCTGCTGTGAAGCCCGATATGGATGAGACATAATATATAGCAAGCCTTGGTCTCAGGCCATAGGTTTCAGCAGCCCTCGGAGACCTGCCAAGAACCTCAACCATCAGGCCAAGCCTGCTTCTAGATAGTATAATATAGAGGGCTATAGATGTTGCTAGCGATATTAGTATAATATCAACATAGCCAAGCCTATACTGCTCGGGAACGCTTTTGGTAACTGGGAAAGCCCCGGATCTCCAGGGTCCTGATACTAGGTAGTTAACAATATATAGAACCACATAGTTGAGCATAAGGCTGGAGAGTATCTCGCTAGCACCAAGATAGATCCTCATAATAGCTGGTAGCAGACCTAGAAGAGAGCCTATAGATCCTGAGAATACTGATGCTAAAACAAATGCTTGGAGAGGGTGAAGCCCTAGATCCATAATGGCTGTTAGCCACAGAGCAGCAGCGGATCCCGCAATAACCTGCCCCTCAGAGCCAACGGTTATAAAGCCAGATCTATAGGCTATAGATAGACCAGCAGCCGAGAGCGCTATGGGGCCCATGAAGAGTATAGAGGCTATGAGGGGGGAGGGGCTTGTATATACCCATAGGAGAGAGCTGAGAGATCCCGAGAGACCAGCTGGGCTCAGAGATCCCAGAGTGATCGATGAGGCGAAGCCCACGATAAGGCCTAGAAGAACCCCTCCATAGGATCTAAGGATCCCAGAATAGACCCTCAAGGCAGGCCCCTTAGCTAATCATAGACCTGGCTATCTCATCATAATCAAAGGGCCTTGTGAAGAGACCCCTTATAGATCCTCTACTCATTACAGCGATCCTATCACAGATCTCTATGAGCTCATCAAGATCCTCGGAGATGATCAGAGCACCAGCCTTTCTAGAGTAGTCCGTTATAAGCCTCCTAACAAACCTAGCTGTCGCAATATCGAGACCCCCGGTTGGGTTCATAGCAACAATAACTCTCGGACCCCTATATAGCTCCCTAGCAACCATGAGTTTCTGCATATTACCCCCACTGAGGATATCTACAGGATCCCTCGTGCTCCTGGCCTTTACACCAACACTATTTATGATCTCGAGAGCTATCATATCCACAGACCTCCAGTCTATGAAGAACCCCCGGCTTCTAGGTTCTATGGATATTGCTATATTCATGGCTATAGAGAGACCGGGCACAAGGCCCCAGTCAAGCCTCTCCTCAGGGACTAGGGATAAACCCCTCCTAATCCTATAATCCTGGCCCTTGTTGGTTATATCCTCGCCATCCAGGATGATAGAGCCCCTAGCAGGTTTCCTCAGGCCTGATAGGACCTCGAAGAGCTCCCTCTGCCCATTACCAGCTATGCCGGCTATTCCAAGGATCTCTCCAGCCCTTATAGAGAGACTAACACCCCTTACTGAGTATCCCCCGTGGTTGCCCGGAACCCATAGATCCCTGATCTCTAGCACAGACCCCCCAGGATCGATCTCCGAGTGTTCCACAAACCCCCTAGTCTGGCTATCATTGATAGGCTTATCACCAAACATTAGCCTGACAATCGTATCGAAATCAGCACCCCTCTCCTCTATTATGCCAGCAATCCTGCCTCCCCTCATAATAGCTATCCTATCAGCTATATCCATAGCCTCGGAGATCTTGTGAGTAATATATATAACAGATCTACCGCTCCTAGCAAGCTCCCTAACAATCTCACCCAGGGATCTAGACTCACTTGGCGTTAGATGAACACTAGGCTCGTCAAAGATGGCAAGCCTCCTACCAAGGATGATAGCCTTAGCAATCTCAACCTTCTGCCTCTCACCCATTGAGAGTGATGAGCACCTGGATTCTATGCTAAACCCCGCACCAAGCCTCCTTAAGGCTCCAGCAAAACCCTCTATAGCATTGCGAAACACTCCCCTATACCCTGAGAGCTTTAGGGAGAGCCTTAGATCCTCTAGAACAGATAGATTCCCAAATAGTTGTGGTGTTTGGGGAACCATGTAGATCCCTAGCCCCACAGCATCCCTATAGCTTGAGAGCCTCCGCCTAGCCCCATCTATATAGATCTCTCCCGAGGAAGGCCTAACAACACCTGAGATCACCTTAGCCAGGGTTGTCTTGCCAGCACCATTCTCCCCCAGAAGTGCCAGAACCTCCCCCCTATAGATCTTGAGGCTCGCATCACTAACAGCAGTAACACCGCTCGGGTATATGACAGAGACCCCCTTCAGCTCTAGGAGTGCTTCCATGGCGTTTAGCCCGCGCTATGCCGGGGATATTATTTTCTCATAGAACCAATCCATATACCAGAGATCATTTCTACCAAGCCTAGATCCCTGCCCAACCTTTAGCCTGGGCTCCTCCTGGGGCCTGCCCTTGAAATCAATCTTGTAACCCCTTATAGGGCCTGTGAAGGGTTCGAAGAGGAGCTCCTTCATATCCTCATAAAGTCTCTTAATCTCGGCAACAGCCTTCGGATGGATTACCTCCGTGTTAAGCGGGGCTAGATACACAGCGCCCTCGGGAAGCCCGGCTGTGGATCTCTCTGAAGGGAGTTTCCACTTGAATGGTGTGAAGTCACCCACCCTAGCCCATATATCCTCTTTAGAGAATGCTCCTGAGTATAGCTTTGAGAGTAGATACTCATATATAGGCCCCCAGTTCACTACCTGCCCAGTCAGGTGGGCCCTCAGGGTTCTCCCCTTCCTCCTATAGTACTCATACATGTTGCTATAGTGGCTAAAGCTATAGACCCTCTTACCCTTATCATGGAAGGACTCTGCAACATCTAGAACAGCTGTTGTATCCTCCGTGTATGCTATGACATCGACATCATATTTATTAACAAGATACGTCGCATAATCCCTAGCCTTGTCAGGGGCAAACCAGGCTTCTAGTGGTGATGTTGAGTATATCTCTAGCCTCTCACCATTACCGCACTTCCCAGCTACTCTAGCACCATATACAGCTCCCAGCGCGAATGCATTTATATGCCTAACAACCTCCGGGATCAGGAATGCCGGCACATAGCCAACCCTGCATGTCTCTGTAGAGGCTCCAGCCGCAACCCCGTTTAGATAATATAGCTGGTAAAACTCGGCAAAATATGTGGCCACATTATCGACACCCTCGAAGTATTCATACTCACCGCTGCAGTGGTAGAACTTAACACCAGGATATCTTGGGGCCAGCTCCTTAATAGCTGTCTTGAACCCATAGCTTGTGGCAAACACAGCATCATACTTCTCCCTAGAGAGCTCAGCCTCAATAACACTCTTAGCCCTATCCTCAGAGACCTTCTCAATATACCTAGCCTCAAGCCATCCAAACTTAGAGGCAACATAGCCCCTACCCTCATGATGAGCAGCTGTCCAGCCGATATCCTCAACAGGGCCCACATAGATCCATAGAGACCTAACCCTCCTAGCCTCTGGAGCCTGCGCAGGAGTTGGAGTCGATATGGCCTGAGGCTGGGCAGCAGAACCCCTACCAAGCACATATCCCCCTCCTACCCCTATTGCAAACGCAGCTAACCCAGCACCTACCAGCCTTATAAACTCCCTTCTCTCCACAGAAACCCCCAATTAGCAATATGATGTAAAACTTATAAATATAAAGCCCCTATGATCTACAAAATATTTACACTTTTAAATTAAAAACAATGATCGCAAGACGAACCCATCACAGCCAGAATACAGGCTCCACAACAAGCATGAAAAATACCATATAACCCCATCCCACACTAATGAGCAGTGTTTCCACAACCAAGGTCTCGGGAGTTGCTCATAATCAGGAGGAGAGGCTTCAACTAGTTATCCACGACATCAAATGCATGCTCGATCTGTTGAGGAATCCATGAGAACGGCAGAGCCCGCCGGGGTCTATATATGCAAAACCCACAGCATAGCCATTAAAGCGGATATCAACTCCTCGAGAAACATATCGAGAAAGCTCGGCTATGACGCCCAATGCCAAGGAAGATACCATCATTATATATCACGAGCAATGGTATGAAGCCCATAATCCCTGTGAGGAGTCGTGCCCGAGACCTTGGCCGTAGAAATCCTATGCTGGTGGGCTGAGGGGGTTAGGGGCTGTGGATGGCTATAGAGCGACAATGGTGTGAGGTATGGGTAGGGCTTCTAGCTATTTTTTGTGGATCCTTGTGTTAGTACTGCTTTTGCATCTATTCTTGTGAATCTCCTTAGCCTGTGGATCGGTATTGCTATGAATCTATTCCCCCTATACGACTCGTAGAGGGTGCCTATGATGGGTATCTTTTCTCCGCAGAAGATGCATCTGTTATCCTTGGTGAGTCTCCAGCTTATGATTTCGAAGCCGTATCTTTCTATTACTATATCACCACATGATGGGCAGTATGTGTGCTCGTAGGGGTGTCCCGGCACGTTTCCTATGTACACGAACTTCATTCCCTCCTTTTTAGCTATCTCGATGTGTTTCTCAAGCGTCTCTATAGGCGTCCATGGGTAGTCCATCATCTTATAGTCTGGGTGGAATCTGAGGAAGTGGAGGGGTGTTTCGGGTCCCAAATTGTCGTGGATCCATCTAACAAGCTTTCTAGCCTTCTCGAGGTCGTCCCCAACTTTTGGGATCACTAGGTCTGTGACCTCAACATAGATTTTCTTCCTCTTAAGCTCTAGAAGAGCGTTGAACACAGGCTCATAGCTTGGGATCAGTATGAATTTTCTGGCGAAAGCATCATCACCATTACCCTTGAAATCAACAGTTATCGCATCCAGGAATCTGGAGAGATAGTCTATAGCCTCATCGGTTAGATAGCCGTTTGACACGAAAGTATTGAACAAGCCCCTCTTATGGGCTATAACACCAACATCGTGGGCAAACTCGGCAAAGATGCTGGGCTCATTATATGTGTAGGTTATGCCATGAGCACCAGCCTCTATAGCTAGGCTAACAACATCCTCGGGAGAGACCTCAAAGCCCTCAACAACCCTCCTCTGAGAGATATCGAAATTCTGGCAATACATACAAGCCCAGCTACACCCAGTAGTGGCTATGGAGAAAACCATAGAGCCCGGGTGAAAATGGCTCAGAGGCTTCTTCTCAATAGGGTCAATATGGGCAGCGATAATCTTACCATAGTTGAGGAGATAGAGAACACCACCCTTATTACCCCTAACACCACAGAAGCCAATCTGACCTGGAGATAGCTTGCACCTCCTAGCACAAGCTAGACACTCAACCCTGTCTCCACCAAGCTCTCTGTATACAACAGCCTGCCTCATAACCCCTCTAAATGTATAGCGCAAGAGGAAATATATTCAAGAGATTGTATGAACTAAAGACGCTAATATTGATCAGTCTTTTCTCCTAGATCTCTTTATAATATAGATAAATGCCTTTAAAGTTAGAAGAGCTAATATATCGATGCTAGAAAGACTTGGAACACTGGCGATCTCTGTTCTTTCTCATCCAAGACCTCTAACCCCTCTCTCACAAAAACCATGGAGGGATCTCCAAGAACTAACAGCTTTCCTGATAACTCAAAAGGCCTTGCTCACACCCAAGCAACCTTGCTATTGATATCAACCCCACTATCTATAAAAGTCTCCCATAATCCTGATGCCGGGTTCCATTTACAACTGAAAGCCTCGCCCTTTAGGGCGGGGATGGCATGGTTTATTAGCTTTCTAGGGTTTCGATTGTTTTTGGAGGGGCTCTATGCCTGCGGGTGTTGAGGGAGCGCTAACCCTTTCGATAGGCATGAGGGTTAGTCCCGAGCCTTCTGGCATAGAGCTCCTCAGAAGATATAATGTGGCCCTTAACTATGCCATAAACAGGATCCTGAGCCTGAACTTAAAAACTATCAAGGATGTTCATAGGGTGCTCTACAGAGAGCTTAGAGAGTGGTTCGGGCTATCATCTAGGATTGCTATTGACTGCTATAGGGATGCACTAGCTAATGCAAAGGCCTGGAGGAGAAACCCACATAAGGGTAAACGCCCTAGGGTTAAGAAGCTCAGCATGTTATTACACCAGGGATCAGGCTATAGAATTGAAGATGGCTATGTTGAGATCATAGGAGGGATTAGGATGAAGATCATCGGCTGGGACAGAAGATATGACCAGTACGAGAATAGGGAGGCTAGGCTTGTCTGTCGAGAGGGGGAGATGGTTCTATGGATCTCTAAGAGGATCCCCAGGCCAGAGCAATACAAGCCTAGAGATGCCATAGCCATAGATATCAATGAGAGGAAAACTGTGTATGGCAACCACGAGATAAACAAGGATATAGGCACAGCTGTTGATAGGGCTTATAAATAAAAGGTCTCGGCAGAGAGCCTTCAGAGGAAATACTCCTCTCCAAGATATCCAGCTTGGAGGAGAAAAGCTATACATAATAGGATTAGATCACATCATAGAAAGGCTAGGAA
>Ga0101942_100556_pt1 | contig 12577 bp, 15 predicted proteins | sample DewCreD2012metaG_4_FD_75243 | JGI IMG/M metagenome (GOLD analysis project Ga0101942, IMG submission 75243) | Hot spring sediment bacterial and archeal communities from British Columbia, Canada, to study Microbial Dark Matter (Phase II) - Dewar... ...
CTCCCCCCCATCCGCCTCCCCGGAAAAGGCGGCTGAGCCCCCGGCCAGGAACGTGGCCTGCCCAAGGGTCCTCCTTCCCCCATGGGCTACCATGGAGGGGATGAGGCGACCTACCCCCACGGTCTGGGTGGGCCGCGTCCCCATCGGGGGCGGCTACCCCGTCGCGGTGCAGTCCATGACCAACACCCCCACCCGCGAGGTGGAGGCCACCACCGCCCAGATCCTGGACCTCCACCGGGCGGGGAGCGAGATCGTCCGCATCACGGTGAACGACGAGGAGGCGGCCCGGGCCGTCCCCGAGATCAAGGAGAGGCTCCTTTCCCTAGGGGTGGAGGTGCCCCTGGTGGGCGACTTCCACTTCAACGGCCACCTCCTCCTCCGCAAGCACCCCCGGATGGCCGAGGCCCTGGACAAGCTCCGCATCAACCCGGGCACCCTGGGCCGGGGGCGGCACAAGGACGAGCACTTCGCCGAGATGGTGCGGATCGCCATGGACCTGGGCAAGCCCGTGAGGATCGGGGCCAACTGGGGAAGCCTGGACCCTGCCCTCCTCACGGAACTCATGGACCAAAACGCCAGGCGCCCCGAGCCCAAGGAGGCCCACGAGGTGGTCCTCGAGGCCCTGGTGGAAAGCGCCGTCCGCTCCTACGAGGCCGCTTTGGAGATGGGCCTCGGGGAGGACAGGATCGTCCTCTCCGCCAAGGTGTCCAAGCCTAAGGACCTGGTATGGGTCTACCGGGAGCTCGCCCGTCGTACCCCAGCCCCCCTCCACCTCGGCCTCACCGAGGCGGGGATGGGGGTGAAGGGGATCGTGGCCTCGGCCGCCGCCTTAGCCCCCCTCCTCCTGGAGGGCATCGGGGACACCATCCGCGTCTCCCTCACCCCGGCCCCAGGGGAGCCCCGCACCAAGGAGGTGGAGGTGGCCCAGGAGATCCTCCAGGCCCTGGGGCTTCGCGCCTTCGCCCCCGAGGTGACGAGCTGCCCGGGGTGCGGCCGCACCACCAGCACCTTCTTCCAGAAGCTCGCCGAGGAGGTCTCCCGCCGACTCAAGGAGAGGCTTCCCGAGTGGAGGACCCGCTACCCCGGGGTGGAGGGGCTCAAGGTGGCGGTGATGGGCTGCGTGGTCAACGGCCCCGGGGAGAGCAAGCACGCCCACATCGGCATCTCCCTCCCAGGGGCGGGGGAGGAGCCCAAGGCCCCCGTCTACGCCGACGGCAAGCTCCTCACCATCCTCAAGGGGGAGAGGATTGCCGAGGAGTTCCTCGCCCTCGTGGAGGACTACGTCAAAACCCGCTTCGCCCCGAAGGCCTGATGGACCCCTTCCGCTTCCAGGTGGAGGCCCGCGCGGGAAGGGCCCGGGTGGGAAGGCTTTTTACCCCCCACGGGGCGGTGGAGACCCCCCTCTTCATGCCCGTGGGCACCCAGGGCTCGGTGAAGGGCCTCCTGCCCCGGGACCTCGAGGAGGTCGGGAGCCAGGTCCTCCTAGCCAACACCTACCACCTCCTCCTGCGCCCGGGGCCCGAAAGGGTGCGGGCCCTCGGGGGGCTTCACGGCTTCGCCGGCTGGAAGGGCCCCTGGCTCACGGACTCCGGGGGCTTCCAGGTGATGAGCCTCGGCCACCTGCGCCGCCTGGACGAGGAGGGGGTGGTCTTCCGGAGCCACCTGGACGGGAGCCTGGTGAGGCTCACCCCCGAAAGGAGCGTGGAGGTGCAGGAAGCCCTGGGGGCGGACCTCATCATGGCCCTGGACGAGTGCCCCCCCTACCCCTCCTCCGGGGAGTACCTGGAATCCTCCCTGGAAAGGACCCTCCGCTGGCTGGAACGAAGCCTCAAGGCCAAGAGCCGGACCGACCAGGCCCTCTTCGGCATCGCCCAGGGGGGGACGGACCCCGGGCTCAGGAGGCGCTCCACCCTGGAGACCTTGCGGTTTGACCTCCCGGGCTACGCCATCGGCGGCCTGGCCGTGGGGGAGCCCAAGGAGGCCATGTTCGCCATGGTGGACCTCTCCACCGCCCTCTTCCCCGAAGGCCGCCCCCGCTACCTCATGGGGGTGGGCCACCCCGAGGACCTGGTGGCGGCGGTGGCCCTGGGGGTGGACCTTTTTGACTGCGTCTACCCCACCCGGACGGGCCGCTTCGGGAGCGCCCTCGTCCCCGAGGGACGGCTCAACCTGAAAAACGCCCGCTTCCTCGAGGACAGGGGGCCCCTGGAGGAGGGGTGCGACTGCTACGCCTGCCGGACCTTTAGCCGCGCCTACCTCGCCCACCTGGTCCGCGCGGGCGAGATGCTCGGGGGGATCCTCCTCTCCCTCCATAACCTCCGCTACCTCCACCGGCTCCTCGAGGGGGCCCGGGCCGCCATCCGGCAGGGGTGCTTCGGGACCTTCGCCCTGGCTTTTGCGGAAAGGCGCTTCGGCAAGGCGGTGCCCACCTGGTTCCGGGAGGCCCTGGTCCGAGGCGGCCACCTTCCCGGCTAACCCTCCCGGTAGAAGCGGCTTTTTCGGTAGTAGTCCTCCAGGAGGAGCTTGAGAAAGGCAGCGGCGGGCACCCCCAGAAGGGCTCCCCAGAGGCCGAAGAGGCTCGCCCCCACCAGGATGGCGGCGATGGCGGTCACCGGGTGGAGCCTGGTGGCCCGGCCCACGATGAGGGGGCCCAGGAGGTTGCCCTCCAGCTGGTTGGCGAGCCAGAGGACGAGGAAGGCGAGGAGCACCTTCAGCCAGCCCCCGGTGGCGGCCAGGAGGAGGGCGGGAACCCCGGAGACGATCACGCCCACGAAGGGGATGAGGTTGAAGGCCCCGGCCAGAAACCCCAGGCTCGCCGCCAGGGGGACCCCCACCAAGGAGAGCCCCACCCCCACGAAGGCGCCCACGAAGAGAGCCACCAGGAGCTGGCCCCGGACGTACCCTCCCACGCTCCGGTCCAGCTTGGCCGCAAGCTCCCCTACCAGGGGCTGGTAGGGCTCGGGAAAGGCCAGTAGGGCCGCCCGCCCCAGGCGGGGAAGGTCGTAGAGGAAGTAGATGGAAAGCGTCAGGGCCGTGAGGAGCTGGAAGACCCCGCCCACCAGGGAGGCGAAGAAGCCGAGGAGGTTCCCTCCCTGGGAGAGAAGCCCCTGCGCCAGGCGCACCAGGGTCTCCAGAAAGCTTTGCAAAAGCCCCTGGAGGTTGCGGCTCACCTCCCCTAGGATGGGCCTCAGGCTCTCTGGCACGGGCACGGCCCGGATCCGGTCGGGAAGACCCGCCAGCCAGGCCAGGAAAGGATCCAAGAGCCGGGGAAGCTCCTGGGCCAGGCGGGAAAGCTCCAGCACCGTCTGGGCGGTGAGGAAGGAGGCCAGGCCCAAAAAGAGGCCAAGCCCCCCGTAGACCAGGACCACCCCCAGGACTCGGGGCAACCTCCTCGCCTCCAGGAAGCGCACCACGGGATGGGTGAGGTAGGCGAAGGCGAAGGCGGCGAGGAGGACGGAGAGAGCGGGCCAGACCCGGACCAGGAAGCGGTAGGCCAGGTAGAAGAGGAGGAGGTAGACCAATACCCGCACGTAGGGGTTCTGCCAAACCTGGACGAAGGCCTGGCGCATGGGGCTATTCTAAGCCGAAAAAGGCCCGGGCCTTGCGCAAAAGCTCCTCCTGGGAGAGCCCCTGGAAGAGGAAGGGGCTGCGCCCGGGAGGCCCCTCCCAGATCTCCAGGAGGAGGCGGGGCGGGCCGCCCTGGAGGGCCGTGTTCCCCACGTAGCCCACGGGGTCCCCCCGGGCCACCCGCTGCCCCACCCTAAGGCCCCGGTAAGGGGCCTTGAGGTGGGCGTAAACGGAGGTGCGTCCGTCCGGGTGGCGGATCCAGACCTGGAGGCCCTTCAGGCGGTCCAGGTCCTCCGGGGAAGCCCCCTCCTTTACCCTTTCCATCAGGGCCCTGTAGGCCTCCGGGGCCAGCTCCTGGTAGGCCTGGTCCACCCGGACCACCTCCCCCGGGGCCACCGCCACCACGCCCGTCCCCAGGACCACGGGGACGCAGGCCTCCCATGGCCGAAAGACGAAGCCCGCGCTCACCCCCTTGCGGTAGGGGCGGGGGGCGTTGGGCAGGTCCTCCGGGCGGGAGGGCAGGCAGGCCCCGGGGAGGGGAAGCCGGTACCCCTCCGGGGCCAGGGCGGCCTTCCTTTCCAGGAGACGCACCTCTTGGCGCAAAGCGGCGAGCTGCCTGCCCCTCACGGCGAAGCCCAGGGTCACCACCAGGGCGTAAAGGGCGAGGACCAGGAGGAGGTAGTGCCCCGGCTTCGGGTTCATAGCCCAAGTGTAAGGGAGAGCCCAGGGAGGAAGGCCTCCCCAGGCCCCCTTCCTCCCGCCCTAGAGAAGCTTCAGGAGCTCCCGCTTCACCTCCTTGGCGGAAAGGCCTTCCAGCTTCAAGCCCTTAGCCCTTTCTAGAAGCTCGTAGAGCTTGGGGATGTGGCTCGTGGCCACGCGGAAGGTGACCTCCTGGCCCGCCACCTTGACCCGCACCCTCTGCAGGTTGGGGTACTGGCGGCGCTTGGAGATGCCCGTGGTCTTCCGGCCCACGCCCCCTTCCCGCTTCGCCTTGCCCCTTCGCTCAATGGAGTTGGCCACGATGGGCCGCTTTCCGCTCAGCTCGCACACCTTGGACATCGCACCCTCCCGTGCCCGAAGGCAAACCCTTAGGAGTATAGCATAGGGTAGACTCTCGGGGATGCCCACGGTGCTCGTACCCCTCCTCCTGGCCCTGGACCAGATCCTGAAGCTTTGGGCCCTGGAGCACCTCTCCCCCATCCCAAGGCCCCTTCTCGGGGACCTCCTCTACCTCACCCTGGTGCGGAACACGGGGGCGGGCTTCGGCCTCTTCCAGGGCCAGGCCTCCCTTTTGGGCTGGATGAGCCTCCTGGTGGGGGGGTTCCTCCTCTACCTCCTGGGCTACCGCCGCTACCCCCTGGGGTGGACCCTGGGCCTCTCCCTGGTGGCGGCCGGCGCCCTGGGAAACGGCATAGACCGCCTGGGCCGGGGGTGGGTGGTGGACTACCTGGACCTGGGGACGAACCTCCCCCTCATCGCTCACTTCCCCGTCTTCAACCTGGCGGACGCGTGCGTGACGCTGGGAGCCCTTCTCCTCCTCCTGAGCCCCAGGCGGCGGCGCCGCTACTGAGCCCGGGCCTCGAGGACCCGGGCGAAGCGCTCCAGGGCCTTCCTGAGGTTGTCCTCCCCCGTGGCGTAGGAGAGGCGCACGTGGCCAAAGGCGGCGAAGTCCGTGCCGGGGACCACGGCCACCCCCGCCTCCAGAAGCCGCTCCGCCGCCTTGACCTCGTCCGCGGCGAAGGGAGAGGTGTCCATGAGCACGTAGAAGGCCCCGCTGGGGCGTACCGCCCTCAGGCCGATCCCGTGAAGGCCCTCAAGGAGCAGGTCCCGCCGCCTGCGGTAGGCCTCGCGGGCCATCTCCACGAAGGCGCGGGAGGCCTCGAGGTTCGTGAGGGCCTCCAGGGCCGCCCACTGGGCGATGGTGTCGGGGCTCGTGGTGGACTGGCTGGAGATGTCGGCCATGGCCCGGATCACCGCCTTGGGCCCGCAGGCGTAGCCGATGCGCCAGCCCGTCATAGCGAAGGCCTTGGCCGCCCCGTTCACGGTGAGGGTGTGCTCGGGGGCCACGCGCCCGGGGGAGAAGTGGGCCCCCTCGTAGATGAGGTGCTCGTAGATCTCGTCGGAAACCAGATAGAAGTCGTGCTCCAGGGCGAGTTCCGCCAGGGCCTTTAGGACCTCCTCGGGGTAGACGGCCCCCGTGGGGTTGTTGGGGGAGTTGACCACGAGGACCTTGGTGCGGGGGGTGATGGCCCGCCGGACCCTTTCGGGGTCGGGGACGAAGCCCTCCTCGGGGAGGGTCTCCACCTCCACGGGCACCCCGCCCGCCAGGCGCACCATCTCCGGGTAGCTCACCCAGTAGGGGCGGAGGAGGATGACCTCGTCCCCGGGGTCCAGGAGGGCCTGGAAGAGGTTGAAGAGGGCCTGCTTCCCCCCCACGGTGACGAGGGTCTCCTCAGGGGTGACCTCCAGGCCGTTTTCCCGGCGGAACTTCTCCGCCAGGGCCTCCCGGAGCTCGGGGATGCCCGCCGGGGGGGCGTACTTGGTCTTGCCCTGGGCCAGGGCCCGCCTCGCCGCCTCCTTCACGTGCTCGGGGGTGTCAAAGTCCGGCTCGCCGGCGGTGAGGGCCACCAGGTCCACCCCCTTCCGCCTGAGCTCGAGGGCCTTGGCGTTCACCGCCACCGTGGCCGAGGGCTTCAGGGCCCGGACTCTTTGGGAGAGGCCGCGCATGGCCTAAGTATATACGCGGGTAGAATGGGCCTGTGACGGAAGGCGAGGTCCTAGAGGAGGTGAAGCGCCGGGTGCGCACGCGGCTCAAGGGGCGGCGCTACCGCCTCTACCTCTTCGGTTCCCGGGCGAGGAAGGAAGGGAGTCCCCGCTCGGACTACGACCTGGCCCTCCTCGCCGACCCTCCTCTGGACCTCGCCACCCTGGCGGAGCTTAGGGAGGCCCTGGAAGGCCTGCCCATCCTCCAGCCCCTGGACCTGGTGGAGCTCTCCTGGGCCCCGGGGCTCAAGGAGGTGGTGGAAAGGGAAGGGATCCTTCTTGACGAGGGAAGAGAAGCTTAGGGTGCAGACGGCCTCCCTGGCCCGGGCGGTGGAGCGGCTAAAGGGCGCCTTGGAAAGGCCCAAGGACGAGTTCGTCCGGGACTCGGCCATCCAGCGGTTTGAGTTCACCTTTGAGCTGGCCTGGAAGACCCTCAAAACCTTTCTGGAACTCCAGGGCCTCGAGGCCCGCTCCCCCCGTTCGGCCATCCGGGGAGCCTTCCAGGTGGGCTTCCTCCCCGAGGACCCCTTCTGGCTGGAGATGCTGGAGCTGCGCAACCTCACGAGCCACACCTACGACGAGGCCTTGGCCGAGCGCATCTACGCCGAGTTGCCTAAGGCCCTGAAGCGTTTCCAGGAACTCCTTCACCGCCTGGAAGAAGCCCTCTAGGCCCCTGCAGGCCTAGGCGAAAGCACCCCCTTCTGGACGCCGGCCCGGCCCCCCACCACCCTCAGGCCCAAGGGCCGCACCTCGGCCCGGTAGACCGAAGCCTCCGGGAGGAGTTCTCCGTCGGCGTGGGCGGGGACGGGCTGGGCGAACTCCACCACCACCTCCCGCCCGGCAAGGGCCAGGATCTGGGGATGGCCCAGGTGGCGCCCCAGGAGGAGGCGGGGAAGGATGAGGGCCACCCCGAAGCGGGAGAACTTCCGGGCAAGGACCAAGGCCAGGAGGCCGTCCCGGGGATCGGCCATGGGAGCGATGGGGATGCCCCCGCCGTACATGGGCCCGTTCATGGCGGCAAGGAGGAGCATTTCCCCCCGGTGGACCTCGGCCCCGTCCACCACCACCCGGCCCTCGGGAAGCCTCAGGTCCTTGAGGACGGCGAAGAGGGCGTAGAGGTAGCGGGGCATTCCCCGGAGGAAAGGGGGGGCGGAGAGGGCCCTTTGGGCCACCAGGGCGTCAAAGCCTATCCCTAAGGAGGCCCCGAAGGGCTCCCCGTTCACCAGGCCCAGGTCTATGGCCTCCTCCGGGGCGAAGAGGGCGAGCTCCAGGGCCTGAGGCCAGGATAGGCCTCTAAGGCTCAGCATGCGGGCGAAATCGTTGCCGCTCCCGATGGGCACCACCCCCAGGACCTTCCTCGTGCCGAAGAGGCCCCTAAGGGTCTCGTGGACCGTCCCGTCCCCGCCCACGGCCACCACCCGGGCCCCCTCGGGGGCCTGGCGGGCGAGCTCCGTGGCGTGGCCGGGACCCTCGGTGAGGAAGGCCCTCGCCCCCCGCTCCCGGGCCGCCTTGAGGATGGCCCCGGAGAGCCTGCCCACCTTGCCGCGATCCGCGGCGGGGTTCACGATGACCCACCGCTCCACCCCCGTATTCTAGGGCCATGGGCCTCCTCGGCCACTTCCTCCGGGGACCGCACCCGAAGACCACCCTGCTCCTCACCCGGGCGGGCCCGGTGGAAAACCCGCACCACCTCCTCTACAGCCACCCCGGGCTTCCCCTCGCCCCCGAGGGCCGGGAGGCCCTCCTCGCCCTCCTCCCCCTTCTAAGGCGCTTTCCCATCGCCCACGTCTACGCCGCCGACAGCCTGGCGGAGGCCGAGGCGGCCGGGCTCCTCGCCGGGGCCTTGGGGGTGCCTTACACCCTTTTCCCCGAGCTTCGGGAGAGGGCCTGGGGAGCCTGGGAGGGGCTTTCCTTCGCCGAGGTGGAGGCCCGCTTCCCCGAGGAGGTGGCGGCCTGGGTGGCGGACGAGGCGGGCTTCGCCCCGCCCCAAGGGGAAAGCCTCCTAAAGGCCTGGGCGCGGGGAAAGGGGGCGGTGAAGGGCCTCCTCGCGCGGCACACCGGGCAGGCCCTCCTCCTCGTGGGCAACTGCACCCTGAACCGGGCCGCCCTGAGCCTCGCCCTGCCCCTTCCCCCCGAGGAGGGCCTGCGGGTGGAGCAGGACTACGCCAGGCTCTCGGTGGTGGACTTCTACGGGGAGGAGGGGGTGGTGAAGGCCCTGAACCTGGGGTTAGACTGAGGGCATGATCCGGCCCCTGGCCAGGAGCGACCTCCCGGGGCTCCTCAGACTCCTCCACCACATGGACCAAAGCCCCGAGCGGGGGGTTCTCGCCCCGGAGGCCCGGGACCTCGAGGGCCTGGCCGAGGAGCTGGAGGACGGCCTGGTCCTGGTGCGGGACGGGGAGGTGGCGGGCTACGTGGGCCTCTACCCCTTCTGGGACGGGGCGGCCCTGGAGGGCCCCCTGGCCTACCGGAGGGAGGACCTCCCCTCCCTCCTGAAGGCCGCCGAGGAGCGGGCCCGAGGGCTTAGCCTGGAGAGGCTCTACGCCTTCCCCCGCGAGGAGAACCAGGCCCTGCGCAAGGCCCTGGAGGAGGCGGGGTACGGCCTCCTCCACCTCACCTACTTCTTCGTGAAGCGGCCCGAGGGCCTGGACTACCCCGTTCCAGAAGGCGTGCGGGTGGAGGAGGGCTTCCCGGGGGCCGAGGTCTACCGGGAGCTCTACCGGGAAAGCGAGGAGGGTTGGGCCCTGAGGCTCAAGTGGACGGACGAGGAGCTTGAGGAGCACTTCCAGGACCCGGCCGTGCACCTCCTGGTGGCCTACCGGGAGGGCCGCCCCGTGGGGATGGCCGAGCTGGAGCTGGAGGGGAGGGAGGCGAGCGTGGCCTACATCGGGGTCGTCCCCGAGGCCCGGGGGCGGGGGATCGGGAGAACCCTCCTCTCCGAGGCGGCGCGGCTCGCCCGAACGAAGGGGGCGGACCTTCTCCGGGTCCGGGCCCACGACCACGAAACCGGGGCCCTGGAACTCTACCGCAACCTGGGCTTCAGCCTCGAGGAGGCCGTGGCCACCTACGCCAAGGAGCTCAGGGCCAGCCGGTAGGTTCCGGCGTGGGCCTCCACGGTGAGGCGGGGGTCGCGGTTGTACCCCCCGCCCATGACCACCACCAGGGGGACCCCGAGCCGCTTGACCAGGGCGAAGACCCTTTGGTCCCGCTGCCTTACCCCCTCCAGGGAGAGGGCAAGCCTCCCGAAGCGGTCCCCCCGCAGGACGTCCACCCCGGCGTTGTAGAAGACGAGGTCGGGGCGGAAGCTTTGGGTCCGCTCCAGGGCCTCGTCCAGGGCCCTCAGGTAGGCCTCGTCCCCCACCCCGTCCGGCAGGCCCACGTCCAGGTCGCTCTCCTCCTTCTTCAGGGGGTAGTTCCGCTCCCCGTGGAGGGAGAGGGTGAAGACGGAAGGGTCCCCCCGGAAGAAGACCGCCGTGCCGTTCCCCTGGTGGGCGTCCAGGTCCACCACCAGCACCCTCCCCGAAAAGCCCCCGGCCCTGAGCCAGCGCACGGCCACGGCCACGTCGTTGAAGAGGCTGTACCCTTCGGCCCGGTCGGGGAAGGCGTGGTGGGTGCCCCCGGCGAGGTTGAGGCCGAGGCCCTCCCTTAGGGCGTCCTCCGCCGCGAGGAGGGTTCCCCCCGCGGCGTGGAGGGCCCTTCGGAGGAGGGAGGGGGTAAAGGGGAGGCCGAGCCTAAGGGACTCCGCCCGGGAAAGCCCCTCCCGGAAAAGCCTTTCCAGGTAGGCGGGGTCGTGGGCCAGGGAGAGGGCCTCCCGGGGGGCCTCGGGAGCGGGGAGGACGGGGAGGAGGCCCTTCAGGGCCTCGGCCACCCCCCGGTACTTGTAGAGGGGGAAGGGGTGCCCCTCGGGCAGGTCCAGGGAGAGGTGGGCCGTGGAGTAGGCCTTCACGCCCCCATTCTGGCAGAATGAGGGGGAAGCGCGCGCCTCCTCCTTCTCTCCGACCAGGTCCACCCCCACATCTACTCCCCCCGCTTTCCCGAAAACCTTCCCCCCTTTGACCTGGTCCTGGCGGCGGGGGACCTGCCCGGGGCGTACCTGGAGTACGTGGCCGCCAAGGTCCGGGTGCCCGTCCTCTTCGTGCCCGGAAACCACGGGGAGGAGTGGGTGTGGGAGGAGGGAAGGCGGAAGCGGCCCGGGGGGGTGGTCAACCTCCACGGCCGGCTTTTCCGCCACCGAGGGCTCCTCCTCTACGGCATCGGGGGCGTTCCCCGCTACCGGAGGGGGAGGGGCAGCTCGCCCCGGGGGAGCTCTTCCACCTGGCCCTGAAGCCCTTCCCCGTAGCCTTCCCCCGGAGGCTTCTAACGGGCCACGGGGTGGACGTCCTCCTCACCCACGCCCCGCCCCCGGGGCCCACGGCCGGGGAGGACTTCGCCCACCGGGGGGCCTCCGCCTTCCTCCTCTTCCACCGCCTCTTCCGCCCCAGGCTCCACGTCCACGGCCACACCCCCCTCCTCGGGGCGAACCCCGAGAGGCGGCACCGCACTCCCCTGGGCGTGGAGGTGGTCCACGCCCAGGGCTACGCCCTCATCGGGCTTCCCTGAGCTGGCGGTAGGCCTCGTAGGCGGCCACGCCCACGGCCACCGCCAGGTTCAGGGAGCGCACCGGCCCCGGCATGGGGATCCTTAGGGTGGGAAACCGGGCGAGGACCTCCTCGGGAAGCCCCCGGGTCTCGGGGCCGAAGAGGAGGTAGTCCCCCTCCCGGAAGCGGGCCTGGTAGAGGGAGGTCTCCCCCCGGGCGGTGAAGGCCCACACCCTCGCCCCCGGGGGCAGGCCCTCCAGGAAGGCCTCAAAGGAGCCGTGGACCCGGAGGTCCACGCGGGGCCAGTAGTCCAGGCCCGCCCGCCGGAGCTTGGGGCTAGAGAGGAGGAAGCCCAGGGGATGGATGAGGTGGAGGGTGGATCCCAAGGCCAAGGCGGTGCGGGCGATGTTTCCGGCGTTCTGGGGGATCTCGGGCTGGTAGAGGACCAGGTGGAGCATCACCGCCTCCGGTACCAGGTGGCCGCTCCCCGGCCCAGCCGCTCCACCCGCCCTTCCCGGATCAGGCGGCCCAGGAGGCTCAGGGCGCCTTTTCGGGAAAGCCCGAGGGCCCTTTCCACCTCGAGGCGGCGCCGCGGCACCTCCAGGAGGGCCAGGGCCCGCTCCGCCAGGGGGTCTTTGCGGGCCAGGTGGTACCGGCCCCCCTCCCGCCGCACCAGCCCCATCCTTTCCATGCGGGCGAGGACCCGGCGCGAGGCCTCCTCGGGGAGCTGGAGGGCCCGGGAAAGCTCCTCCAAGGAGGCCTCCCCCACCCGGCGCAGGTGGGCCACGGCGATCAGGTGGTCCAGGCTGAAGGCCCCGAGGCGCTCCTGAGCCTCGGCGAGCTCCCGCACGAAGGCCTCGTCCAGCTCGGGGTTGTAGAGGACCAGGGTCAGGGCCTCGGGGTAGAGGCGGTACTCCGGGGGCTCCTTGCCGTGCTTGAGGAGGAGTCGGTACATCTTGTCCACCCCGCTCCCCGCCCGCTCCACGTAGCCCAGGCGGTAGAGGGCCTCGGCCAGGCGGGGGTTCCGCCGCTTGGGGGGGTGGCGGAGGACGTTTTCCGGGGTGATCCCCGGGGGGAAGCCGCCGGGGTTGGAGACCTCCAGGCGGTCCCGGTGGTGGTGGACCTGGATGGCGTCCAGGCTCTGCCAGTCACGGTGGACCAAGGCGTTCAAAAGGGCCTCGCGGTAGACCTCCTGGTCAAAGTCCCAGATCTCTATCCGGAAGAGGCCCACGGTGAGGTAGCACACCCGGTTCCGGGCCTGGATCAGGTCGCGAAGCCTCTCCAAAAGGGCGGGGATGGGCCGGAGGAGGTCCTCCCGGAAGCGGTAGCCCTCCTCCCCCTCGTGGTAGTAGTAACTCACCTCGGCCTGGGGGAGAAGCCGCCTTAAGGCGAGGGGCGTCCCGGCGAGGAGGAGGCCCGCCACCGTGGGGCGCTCCTCCCCTTCCACCCGCTCCAGGAGGCCCAGGGCGAAGAGGAGCTCCAGGTCGGGCAGGGCGGCTAAGGAGCTCCCCCGCTCCTCGAGGAGGCGCCGGAGGCGGAGGACCTCCAGGGGGTCCAGATCGGAGAGGCTCGCCGCCGGCAGCACCTGGGCGGTGAAGTCCGGCTCGGGCAGGGGCTGGCCCATCCGGAGCTCCGTGAGGCGCCTCCCGTCCCAAAAGGGCACCCGACCC
>Ga0101942_100558_pt1 | contig 12536 bp, 12 predicted proteins | sample DewCreD2012metaG_4_FD_75243 | JGI IMG/M metagenome (GOLD analysis project Ga0101942, IMG submission 75243) | Hot spring sediment bacterial and archeal communities from British Columbia, Canada, to study Microbial Dark Matter (Phase II) - Dewar... ...
GGTGCGGGAGGGGTTCGGCTTCCGGTCCTTCGTCCTGGGGGCGGACGGGACCGGGGCCAAGGAGCTCTGCCACCCCTGCGTGGCCCCAAGGCTTCCCGACGGCACCTCCATGCGAAACCGCCTCTACATGAACGGGCGCGAGGTCTTCAAGTTCGCCGTGCGGGTGATGAACACCGCCACCCTCGAGGCCATAGAGAAGGCGGGCCTCACCCCGGAGGCCATCAAGGCCTTCATCCCCCACCAGGCGAACCTCAGGATCATTGAAGCCGCCCGGGAGCGCCTGGGCCTGCCCTGGGAGCGGGTGGTGGTGAACGTGGACCGGTACGGCAACACCTCCACCGCCTCCATCCCCCTGGCCCTCAAGGAGGCGGTGGACGAAGGACGGATCCGGGAGGGGGACCACGTCCTTCTGGTCTCCTTCGGGGCCGGCCTCACCTGGGCCGCCGCCGTCCTCACCTGGGGAGGGGCCTGATGTACGCCGCCCTCTTCCCCGGGCAGGGCTCCCAGCGGGTGGGGATGGGGAAGGCCCTCTACGAGGCCTCCCCCGCCGCTAGGGAGGCGCTGGACCGGGCGGAGGCCGCTCTGCCGGGCCTCCTTAGGCTCATGTGGGAGGGCCCCGAGGAGGCCCTCACCCTCACGGAGAACCAGCAGCCCGCCCTCCTCGCCGTGGGCTACGCCGCCTACCGGGCCTTTCTGGAGGCGGGGGGGCCTTTGCCTGCCCTGGCCGCCGGGCACTCCCTGGGGGAGTGGACGGCCCACGTGGCCGCGGGCACCCTGGAGCTGGAAGACGCCCTGCGCCTGGTGCGCCTCCGGGGGCGGTACATGCAGGAGGCCGTCCCCCCGGGGGAAGGAGCCATGGCCGCCGTCCTGAAGCTTCCCCTCCAGGAGGTCCAAAAGGCCCTGGAGGGCCTTAAGGGGGTGGAGATCGCCAACCTCAACGCCCCCGAGCAGACGGTGATCTCGGGGAGGAAGGAGGCGGTAGAGCGCGCGGCGGAAAGGCTCAAGGAAAAGCGGGCCCGCGTGGTCTTCCTCCCCGTCTCCGCTCCCTTCCACTCCTCCCTCATGGCCCAGGCCCGGGAGAGGCTGGCCCGGGACCTGGAAAAAGTTCAGCTGAAGAGGCCCCGCTTCCCCGTTTACTCCAACGTTACCGCGAGGCCCGAGGAGGACCCGGAAAGGATCCGGGAACTGCTCCTTCAGCAGGTCACCGCCCCCGTGCGCTGGGTGGAGATCCTAAGGGACATGGAGGCCCGGGGCCTCAACCGCTTTTTGGAGTTCGGGAGCGGAGAGGTGCTCAAGGGCCTCGTCCTCCGCACCCTGGAGGGCGCCCTGGCCCAGAGCGTCCAAGACCCGGAAAGCCTAAAAAAGGCCCTGGAGGTGGCGCATGCGTAAGGCCCTCGTCACGGGAGCAAGCCGCGGCATCGGCCGGGCCATCGCCTTGAGGCTCGCGGAGGACGGCTTCGCCCTGGCCCTTCACTATGGGCAAAACCGGGAGAAGGCCCTGGAGGTGGCCGAGGAGGCAAGGCGCCGGGGAAGCCCCCTGGTAGCGGTCCTCGGGGCGAACCTGTTGGAGGCGGAGGCCGCCACGGCCCTGGTCCACCAGGCGGCGGAAGCCCTCGGGGGCCTGGACACCCTGGTGAACAACGCCGGCATCACCCGGGACACCCTCCTCGTCCGCATGAAGGACGAGGACTGGGAGGCGGTCCTCGAGGCCAACCTCTCCGCCGCCTTCCGCACCACCCGGGAGGCGGTCAAGCTCATGATGAAGGCCCGCTTCGGGCGCATTGTGAACGTCACCAGCGTGGTGGGGATCCTGGGCAACCCGGGCCAGGCCAACTACGTGGCCTCCAAGGCGGGCCTCATCGGCTTCACCCGGGCGGTGGCCAAGGAGTACGCAGGGAGGGGGATCACGGTGAACGCCGTGGCCCCGGGCTTCATTGAAACCGAGATGACCGGGAGGCTTCCCCAGGAGGTGAAGGAGGCCTACCTGAAAGAGATCCCCGCTGGGCGCTTCGGCAAGCCGGAGGAAGTGGCGGAGGCCGTGGCCTTCCTCGTCTCCGAAAAGGCGGGGTACATCAACGGCCAGACCCTCTGCGTGGACGGGGGCCTCACCCCCCACTGAGGTCCGTGCTAGAATCCCCCAGGGAGGTTTTCATGACGGAGCAGGAGATCTTTGAAAAGGTCAAGGCGGTGATCGCGGACAAGCTCCAGGTGGAGGAGGAGAAGGTAACCCCGGAGGCCCGCTTTGTGGAGGACCTGGGGGCGGATAGCCTGGACACCGTGGAGCTCATCATGGGCCTGGAGGACGAGTTCGGCCTGGAGATCTCCGACGAGGAGGCCGAGAAGATCCGCACCGTCAAGGACGCGGTGGCGTACATCAAAGCCAAGGTGGGCTAGGGCAGGGCCCCGGGCCGGACGCGGTCTTTGGGCGTCCGGCCCTTTCCCTTGGGGAAGCCGCCCGCGAGGCTCCCGCCTTACCGGGTTATACTACGCCCATGCGACGCGTGGTGGTCACCGGCCTAGGGGCCCTCACCCCCGTGGGGGTGGGGCAGGAGGCCTTTCACCGAGCCCAGCTTGCGGGCCAAAGCGGGGTCCGCCCCATCACCCGCTTTGACGCCTCGGCCCTCCCCGTGCGCATTGCCGCCGAGGTGGACGTGAACCCCGAGGACTACCTGGACAAGAGGGAGCTTAGAAGGCTGGACCGCTTCGTCCAGTACGCCCTGATCGCCGCCCATCTGGCCCTGGAGGACGCGGGGCTGGAACCCGGGAAGCTGGACCCCGAGAGGGTAGGCACCCTGGTGGGCACAGGGATTGGGGGGATGGAGACCTGGGAGGCCCAGAGCCGGGTCTTCCTGGAAAGGGGTCCGAACCGCCTCAGCCCCTTCTTCATCCCCATGATGATCGCCAACATGGCCTCGGCCCAGGTCGCCATGCGCTACGGCTTCATGGGGCCCTCCTCCACCCCGGTCACCGCCTGCGCCACCGGCTCGGACGCACTGGGGCAGGCCCTGCGCATGATCCAGCTGGGGGAGGCGGACGTCGTCCTCGCCGGGGGAACGGAGGCGGCCATCACCCCCATGGCCATAGGGGCCTTCGCGGTGATGCGGGCGCTCTCCACCAGGAACGAGGAGCCCACCAAGGCGAGCCGCCCCTTCGCCCTCTCCCGGGACGGGTTCGTGATGGGGGAGGGGGCGGGGGTTTTGGTGCTAGAGGAGTACGAGTACGCACGAAGGCGGGGCGCCCGCATCTACGCCGAGCTCGTGGGCTTCGGCCGCAGCGCCGACGCCCACCACGTCACCGAGCCCCACCCGGAGGGCAAGGGAGCGGCCTTGGCCATGCGGCGGGCGCTGGAAGATGCGGGGGTGGACCCGGAACGGGTAGGCTACATCAACGCCCACGGCACCTCCACCCCTGCGGGGGACCGGGCGGAGGTTCTGGCCATCAAGCAGGTCTTCGGGGAGCACGCCAAAAGGCTCATGGTCTCCAGCACCAAGAGCATGATCGGCCACCTCCTGGGGGCCGCGGGGGCGGTGGAGGCCATCGCCACGGTCCAGGCCCTCTACCACGGGGTCATCCCCCCCACGATCAACCTCGAGGACCCCGACCCCGAGCTAGACCTGGACTTCGTGCCCGAGCCCCGGGAGGTGCGGGTGGACTACGCCCTTTCCAACTCCTTCGCCTTCGGCGGCCACAACGCCGTCCTCCTCTTCAAGCGGGTTTAGCGGCCCCAACCTCGAGGCCGGGGATGCTCTTTCCGCGGGAAAAGCTCCTGGAGCTGGAGGCAACCCGGCTCGCCCCCTACGCCCAAAGGGCCGGGGACACCCGGGGGCGCCAATACCCTGAGCCCGAGTCCCGCTACCGCACCCCCTACCAGAAGGACCGGGACCGGATCCTCCACACCACCGCCTTCCGCCGCCTGGAGTACAAGACCCAGGTCTTCCCCAACTGGGCCGGGGACTACTACCGCACCCGGCTCACCCACACCCTGGAGGTGGCCCAGGTATCCCGCTCCATCGCCCGCGCCCTGGGGCTCAACGAGGACCTCACCGAGGCCATCGCCCTCTCCCACGACCTGGGCCACCCCCCCTTCGGCCACACCGGGGAGCGGATCCTGAACGCCCTCATGCAGGACCACGGGGGCTTTGAGCATAACGCCCAGGCCCTGCGCATCCTCACCCACCTGGAGGAGCGCTACCCTGGCTTCAAGGGGCTGAACCTCACCTACGAGGTGCTGGAAGGCATCGCCACCCACGAGGCCGCCTACGCCCCCGGCTTCAAGCCCGACTACCCCGGACAGGGGACCCTCGAGGCCCAGGTGGTGGACCTCTCCGACGCCATCGCCTACGCCGCCCACGACCTGGACGACGGCCTCCGCTCGGGGCTCCTCCGCCCCGAGGAGCTCGCCGAGGTCCCCCTCCTGCGGGCGCTGGCCCAGGAGGAAGGGCTGGAGCTCTCCCGCCTCTCGGAGCTGGGGCGGCGGGTCCTCATCCGCCAGCTCCTCGGCTACCTCATCGCCGAGGCCACGGAGGCCACCCACCGGAGGGTGGAAGAGGCGGGGGTGAGGAGCGCAGAGGAGGTGCGCCGCTATCCCGAGCGCCTGGCGGCCCTCTCCTCTAAGGCCGAGGGAGCGCACCGGGAGCTTCAGGCCTTTCTCCGGGAAAGGCTTTACCAGCACCCGGAGGTCCTGAGGGAGAGGCGCAAGGCGGAGATGGTCCTGGAGGGGCTCTTTGCCACCTACGTGGGGCACCCGGAAATCCTGCCCAAGGAGGTGCAGGGCAGGATCCCGGAAGAGGGACTGGAGAGGGCCGTCTGCGACTACCTGGCCGGCATGACCGACCGCTTCGCCCTGGAGGCGTACCGGCGGCTTTTCCCCTGAAGACCCCGGGCCGCGGGGGTAAAATGTTCCGGTGAAAACCCTGCGCTGGAACACCCTGTTCGGGGAGCGGGCGGCCCGGATCCAGGCCTCCACCATCCGAGAGCTCCTCAAGCTCACCCAGCGGCCCGGGATCCTCAGCTTCGCCGGGGGGCTCCCTGCCCCCGAGCTCTTCCCCAAGGAGGAGGCGGCGGAGAAGGCCCAAAGGATCCTGCGGGAGAAGGGCGAGGTGGCCCTGCAGTACGGACCCACCGAGGGGTACCCCCCCTTAAGGGCGTGGGTGGCGGAGTGGCTTTCGGTCAGCCCGGAGAAGGTCCTCATCACCACGGGAAGCCAGCAGGGCCTGGACCTTCTCGGCAAGGTCTTCCTGGACGAGGGCGCCCCGGTCCTCCTGGAAGCCCCCAGCTACATAGGGGCCATCCAGGCCTTCCGGGCCTATGGACCCCGGTTCCTCACGGTGCCCGCCGGGGAGGAGGGGCCGGACCTGGCCGCCCTGGAGGAGGCGCTCCAGCGGGAACGCCCCCGCTTCCTCTACCTCATCCCCTCCTTCCAGAACCCCTCGGGCGGCCTCATGCCCCTTCCCGCCCGGGAGAGGCTCTTGGAGATGGTGATGGAGCGGGGCCTCGTGGTGGTGGAGGACGACGCTTACCGGGAGCTCTACTTTGGCGAGGCCCGCCTCAAAAGCCTCTTTGAGCTCGCCCGGGAGGCGGGCTACCCCGGGGTCATCTACCTCGGGAGCTTCTCCAAGGTCCTGGCCCCTGGCCTGCGGGTGGCCTTCGCCGTGGGCCACCCGGAGGCCTTGCAGAAGCTAGTCCAGGCCAAGCAGGGAACGGACCTGCACACCCCCGTCCTGAACCAGATCCTGGTGCACGAGCTGGTGAAGGAGGGCTTTGAGGCCAGGCTGGCGCTCATCCGAAGGACCTACAGGGAGAAGGCGGAGGCCATGCTCCAGGCCCTAGACCGGGAGATGCCCCAGGGGGTGCGCTTCACCCGGCCCAGGGGGGGATGTTCGTCTGGATGGAGCTTCCCAAAGGGCTTTCCGCCGAGGCCCTCTTCCAAAGGGCCATCGCCGAGAACGTGGCCTTCGTGCCCGGGGGGTCCTTCTTCGCGAATGGCGGCGGGGAGAACACCCTGAGGCTCTCCTACGCCACCCTGGACCGGGAGGGGATTCAAGAGGGCGTGCGGCGCCTGGGGCGGGCGCTAAAGGGGCTTTTGGCCGTGGTTTAGGAAGAGGAGGGGCTCCCGCTCCCTCAGGGCCCCCACGAGGGCTTCAAAGAAGGCCTCTCCCGCCTCCAGGGAGGCCTCGAGGTCCAGGAAGAGGCCAGGGGTCCGAGTGTCCACCTCAATGACCCAGTGTCCCTCAATGAGGCCCTGGGCCCACAAGGGAGGCCGCCGCTGGGTCAAGTGGTCCAGCCGCTCCTTAAAGCGGCTGTAGCTCTCCTCCCACTCCTCTCCTCCTGCCTTAGCGGCCTTCCCCCCCGTGCGTTTGCCAAAGGCCCCGCGGTCCAACACCACGGCGTAGCCGATGACCACCTCCGGGTAGAGCATCTGGACAGAGGAAACCTCGCCGAGAAGGTCGCCCAACCGGTTGGGGAGGGCATAGGCTGCTTCCCCGTCAGGGGAACATCTTGGGGCCCCTACCCCAAGTGAACCGCTTGCGACCACCAGGGACGGGCCCGGACCACGGACTTCGCCCGTGCCCTGCGCCGGAGGAACCGGAGAGCGCCTCATTAGGCGGTTCATTTGGGGCAGGGGCCCCAAAGAGGGATTATACGGGGTCTTCCGCCAACGCGATCCCCTCGGGCCACTCCCCCCCGAGGGCGTGCCAGGCCGCCACCATGTCCCGGGGCACGGGGGCCAAGAACTCCAGGACGCGCCCCGTGCGGGGATGGGGAAGGCGGAGCTCGTAGGCGTGCAGGGCCTGGCGGGGAATGTAAGGGCTCTTGCGCCCGTAGAGCTCGTCCCCCAGGACGGGGGCCCTGAGGTGCTTAAGGTGAACCCGGATCTGGTGGGTGCGGCCCGTGTGGGGCCTCGCCTCCACCAAGGCGTAGGCCCCGGCCCGGCCCAGGACCTGGAACTCGGTCTCCGCATACCGGGAGGCCACCCCCCCCACGTGCATCTTGTGCCGCTCCACCGGGTGGCGGCCGATGGGGGCGATAAGGGTGCCCTCCCTAGGATGGCCCTCGGTGAGGGCCAGGTACCGCTTCATGACCATCCGGTCGCGGAACGCCCGGGAAAGGGCCTCAAGGGCCCCGGGACGCTTGGCCACCACCAGAACCCCGCTCGTATCCTTGTCCAGGCGGTGAACGATGCCTGGGCGCACCCTTTCAGGGGGCACCCCCCCCTCGGGAGGGGGGAAGTAGCGCCCCAAGAGGGCGTTCACCACCGTGCCGGTGTAGACCCCCGGGGCGGGGTGGCTTAAGAGCCCCGGGGGCTTGTTCAGGACCAGGAGGTCCTCGTCCTCGTAAAGCACGGGCAAGGCGAAGTCCTCCGGCAGCACCAGGGGACGCTCCTCCAGGGGCTTCACCACCACCTCCTCACCCTTCAGGCGATAGGCGGGCTTGACCACCACCTGTTCCCCCACCCGCACCAGGCCCCGGGCGATCCAGTCCTGGGCTTTGGCCCGGCTTACGCCGCAGACCTCGGCCACCGCCTGGTCCAGGCGAAGGCCCTCCCTGCGGAAGCGCACCACGCCCCCCATGATATCCCCCTTGGTCAGACCCGAAGGGGCTACCTGGAGGCGGTCGCCCTCCTCCGCCTAGCAAAAAAACCCCGGCCTCAGGGCCGAGGGCAGGCTTGGCGGAGAGGGCGGGATTCGAACCCGCGAGGCAGGTTTAAGCCCGCCTACACGATTTCCAGTCGTGTCCCTTCAGCCGCTCGGGCACCTCTCCAAGCGCCAGCCTTGAGTCTACCAAGGGGATTTCCCTCAAGTCAAGGGAGGCGGTAGAGGCTCTTATACCACCCCATGCTGGCTTGCGCCAGCATGGGGGCCCCGGCAAAACGCTCCTGGGGGGCTTACCAGGGCTGGTGGGCCGAAGGAAACGGGAAGCAAGGGTATTACTCCCTGGGAGGTTTTTTAGAACTACCTGGGAATGGGCCGCCGACGGGAAGGCCCAGCCATCCGCCAAACGCCTCCCACATCAGGAGGGCGGGCCCGTCCCCCGCGGGTAGACTGGGGCTATGCCTCGGAACGCGCGGCCCAAACCCCTAGGGGAGCCCCCCTTCCTTATCGCCTCGCCCCGCAAGAAGGGGAAGCCTCCCCTTCCCGAGCCCGTGGTGCCCAAGCCCGGTAGGCCGAGCCTCGCCGTCCTCCAGGAGGCCCGGCGCTGAGGGCCCTTCCGAGCCCGCAGGCAGGCACCTCCCCAGGGCCGGGGTCCAGGTACCGGGAGCCGGGGGTCAAAAGGGCTCCCCTCCTCACTTCCGAGGAGGGGAGTTTTGCGTCCTGAAGCTGGAGCCGGTGGCCGGATTTGAACCGGCGGCCTACCACTTACGAGGCGGTTGCTCTACCGCTGAGCTACACCGGCCCGCCCTCCAAAAGTCTAGGGCAGGACGCCCCGGCGCGCAACTACCGGAGGACCACCCCCGGGCGCACCCCCAGGGCCCGGGAAAGGGGCAGGAGGGCCGAGGCCAGGCTGGCCAAAAGGCTGGCCGCGCTCACCTGGAGAAAGTCGGCAAGGCGCATCTCCACCGGAAGGCGGGTGAGGAAGTAAAGCTCCCCCGGCAGGCCCACGGGCCTCAGGGCCAGGTAGAGGCAGAGGAGGTAGCCCAGGAGGTTCCCCAAAACCACCCCGCCCAGGCCCAGGACCGCCCCTTCCAGGGCGAAGACCAAGCCCACGGTGAGCCTCGAGGCCCCCATGGCCCTAAGGAGGGCGATCTCGGGGGTCTTCTCCACCACCTTGAGGACGAGCAGGTTCGCCACCCCCAGGGCGGCCACGGCCACGATCAAGAAGATGAGCACGCCCAACACCCGCTTCTGGAGGGCCAGCTGCTCCAGGAGGGTGCGCTGGGTGTCCTGCCAGGCCTGGGGGAAAAAGCGCTTGCCCGCGAGGACCTGGCCCACCTCCTTGGCCCGCCAGGGGTCCCTTAGGCGCACCTGGTACCCCTGGGCCCGGGCGCCGGTAAGGGCCTCCACCGTTTTGAGGTCCACAAAGGCATAGCCCGAGTCCAGGAGGAAGTTGCCTGTGCGGAAAGAGCCCAGGACCCTAAGCCTCACCCGCTTCTGGGTGGCGGAAAGGGCGAACAGGGCCTCGCCGGGATAGACCCCCAGGGTCTGGGCCAGGGCCGAGCCCAGGTAGATGCCCCCGGGCTCCAGCTTCAGGCCCAGCTCGGGGTACAAGGCCTCTCCCCCCTCCCCGAGGCCCACCAGGGTGGCGAAGTCCACGCCTGGCCCCCGCGACCCCTCCGCGGGGTGCACCAAAAGGGCCTTGGTGGCGGCGAAGGGGGCGCTGGCCTCCACCTCGGGGTGCGGCGGCAACGGAGGAAGCCCCTCGCCGAGGCGAAAGAGGACCAGGTGAGGGTAGGCCTTCAGGGTAGCCCTGACCAGGCCGCTGGTGAAGCCGTTGGTGAGGGAAAGGGCGGCCAGGAGCACCGCCACCCCCACTCCGATCCCCAGGAGGGCCAAGGCGGTCTGCAGGGGCCGCCGCTTGAGGTGGGCGAGGGCGAGGAAGAGGGCAAAGCGCACGCCCTCAGGATACGCTCAGCGCCTCGGGTACTCCACCACCTCCAGCTCCACGTACCTGCGGCCAAAGCGCAAGGCGGTGGCCCGGTCGGGAAGCCAGACGTCCACCTTCTCCCGCATCCTTGGGTGCATGAGGTCGGCGACCACGAAAACCCTCCCCTCAAAGAGGTAGTCAAACTGGCCCCTGCCCCGGCCCTGAACGGAGCCCAGGTCCCGCAGGCGTACCTTGGTGCCGTAGGGAAGCACCGGGAGGAGGTCCGGGCTCACCGCCACGACCCCCAGGCGGGTACGCGCGCCTGTGGCCGTCACAAAGGGCGTCCGGTCGGTCTCCCCCACGCTGGAGGTGTAGGCTGTGGCCTGGAGGACCATCTTCCTTGGGTTGATCTGCGCGAAGGCCCCGGCAATGGCCAGGGCGAGGAGAAGCAAAGGGAGAAAACCCCGCATAGCGTTCCTGAGTATGGCGAGGAACCCAGGAAGAACCTGAGAACCATGAGGCCCGCTCCTCATCCTGGGGAGCGCCGGACAACTTGTACCTATTCCAAGGGCTTAATAACCTCGGTGGATAGGGAGCTTTCCCGGTGGGTTTGGATGAGAAAAATACCAATACCCTTTAGCCGACTCTAACCTGGCTCAAACAAGAGGTCTAGGGGCAGGGGGTTTCGGAGATTTCCAAGGTGTAGCGGCCGCTGCCGTCCTCGTCAAACCCGGCCCGGGCCAGACCCCGGTCGCGGACCACGAGGAGGGTAGCCGGGCTGATCTTGGCGCAGTTCACCACGGGGTCCAGGGTGAGGGGATTGGGGTCTTCGGGAGAAAGGTAGAGGAGGGCCACCAGGTCCAAGGGGCCCGAGTAGGTGAGGCGCAGGTACCCCATGGCCGAGGCCACGTTGTAGCGGTCAAACTCTCCCACGAACTCTATGGCTCCCTCCTCGATGCCCCAGGTGAAGGCTTCCCCAAGCCCTGCGGGGTTGGGGACGAAGGGGTCCGCGTAAAGGGTCACCTGGTCCTCGCCCAAGGCGTAGTTCTCGACCCGCAGGTAGAAGACCTGCCCCGCCTGCCCCCGGAAGTTGAGGCGGACGCCGGGGTCGGTGGTGACCTGGGGCCTAAGGGCCAGGGGGGTAAGCTCCGGGCGGGCCCCGAACCAGCGGCGGGCCACGCTCACCCCCTGAACCACGCCCCGCTCGTCCAGGAGGACCAGGCGGAGCCGGGCCCTGAGCCCGAGTCCTGCGGAAACGGCCGAGACCCGCACGGCCCCGTCCGCGGGAAGGGCGATCCGGTAGACGGCCACGCCGGGGCGGAGCTCGCCCCCAGGCCCTCCCTGGGCCGGGGGAAGGGTGGCCACCTGGTACCCACCCGGCCGGAGGTCCCCGCTCACCGGAGGGTTGCCCTGGAGGTTGCAGGCCGCCAGGAACAAGGCGAGGAGCCAGCCTTTGCGCCACATAGAACCCCCTTGCTCCCATCCTACCTACGATAGGGAGGAGCGGGCTTAGCCTTTCCTTTACCTACTCCAGCACGCCCAGGTAGGCACAGAGGTCAGGGCCCCCCGGCAGGATCTCCGCCGCAAGCTCGGGGAACTGGGCCACCACGGCCTCGGCCTTCTCCCGGGGGGTGTGGGGACCCAGGAAAAGGGTGAGGACCTCCTTGCCCTCCCGGGCCAGGCGGATCAGGCCCTCCAGCACCTCCTCGGGGGTCTCCCCCACCAGAAGGAGCCTTCCGTCCCAAAGGCCTATGGGCTTGTCCTTGAGCACCTTGAGGCCGTCCACCTCGGCGTCGCGGCTCGCCCAGGTGACCTCCAGGGTCACCGTCCCCTCGAGGGCCTCCTCCATCTCGGGAAGGAGGGCCTCGAGGTCGGCCTCGGGACTATACCGCACCGCCGCCGCCAGGCCCTGGCCCAGGGTCCGGGTCTTGAGGACGTGAACCTCCTTTCCCAACTCCCGGGCCAGCCGCGCCGCCTCCTCCGCGGCCAGGAAGACGTTGGGGTTGTTGGGCAGGAGGATCACCTGGGGGTGGGGCACGTTCCGGATGGCCGCGAGGAGGTCCTCCACGCTGGGGTTCTGCGCCTGCCCCCCGGCCACCACCCGGGCCCCCAGGCTCCGGAACACCCGGGCCACCCCGGGCCCGGAGGCCACGGCCACCAGGTCCAGGGGAGGCGGGGCCTCCTCCAGGAGCCCCGACCTGGCCAGGATCTCCGTGTGCTGCGCCGCCATGTCCTCCACCTTGGTCCGCACCATGCGGCCAAAGCGGGCCACGGCGGAAAGGAGGCCGTCGGGGTCGGCGGTGTGGATGTGCCCCTTCACGTAGCCCTCCGCGCGGCCAGGGCGTTCTCGGTCACCGTCACGCGGCCTTGCATCCTACCTCCTTAAGGCCTCCTCGGGAGGCGTGTAGGGCAGGCCGAAGGCCTCGGCCACCCCGGGATGGGTGAGGCGGCCCCGGTGGGTGTTGAGCCCCTTCAGGAGGGCCTCGTCCTCCAGGAGGGCGTCCAGCCCCTTCTCGGCAAGCTTCAGCACGTAGGGCAGGGTCTGGTTGGTGAGGGCGAAGGTGGAGGTACGGGGCACAGCCCCCGGCATGTTGGCCACCCCGTAGTGGACCACCCCGTCCACCACATAGGTGGGCTCGGCGTGGGTGGTGGGCCGGATGGTCTCCACGCACCCCCCCTGGTCCACGGCCACGTCCACGATCACCGCCCCCTCCTTCATGAGGGGCAGCATGTCCCGCGTCACCAGCTTGGGGGCCTTGGCCCCGGGCACGAGGACCGCCCCGATAAGGAGGTCCGCGTGCTGGAGGCTCTTCTTGACGTTGGCCTCGGTGGCGGTGAGGGTCACCACCCGCCCGCCGAAGATGTCATCTAGGTACTGGAGGCGCCTGTGGTTCACGTCCAGGATGGTGACCTGGGCGCCCATCCCCAGGGCGATCTTGGCGGCGTTGGTGCCCACGGTGCCGCCCCCCAGGATAACCACGCTGGCCGGGGCTACGCCGGGCACCCCCCCGAGG
>Ga0101942_100559_pt1 | contig 12530 bp, 10 predicted proteins | sample DewCreD2012metaG_4_FD_75243 | JGI IMG/M metagenome (GOLD analysis project Ga0101942, IMG submission 75243) | Hot spring sediment bacterial and archeal communities from British Columbia, Canada, to study Microbial Dark Matter (Phase II) - Dewar... ...
GGTATATAGATCTTCTTGGAAGCCTTATTGAGTATAAAACAGTGGCTGCCTGGGGAGGAGACGATATGGCTAGGTGTGCAGATTACCTTGCATCAATTCTCAGGGAGAGGGGTTTCAAGACCCAGATTAAAAGTGGTGGTGGGCATCCAGTGGTTCTAGCCGAGGTTGGTTCAGGCTCTAGGAGCGTGCTTATATATAACCACTATGACGTCCAGCCCCCCGATCCTGTTGAGCTCTGGGAGAGTGATCCTTTTAAGCTGTCTAGGAGGGGGGATTATCTGTTCGCGAGGGGTGTTGCTGATAATAAGGGTAATATTGCTGCTAGGATCGGCGCGATCGACGCGATCATTGATAGCATCGATAAGCTCGACCTCAAGATCAAGTTCTTTATAGAGGGCGAGGAGGAGATCGGATCACCAACCCTTGGGAGGGTTATTCAGGATAATAAGGAGTGGATAAGATCTGATGGGGGGATATGGGAGACGGGATATATTAGAAGAGATGATAGGCTCGGCATAAGCCTTGGCTTCAAGGGCATGCTATATATAGAGATTATTCTCAAAGGGGCTTCGAGGGATGTTCACAGCGGTAATGCCCCCCTGGTTCCCAACCCTGTGTGGAGGATGGTTAGGCTGCTCTCTCTCCTCAAGGATGAGCATGGCAGGATCTATGTTCCAGGCTTCTACGACGACATAGATCCCGAGTTCGTGAGGGCTGGTGAAGAGCTTGTGAAGAAAATGGATACAGCAGAGCTTGAGGAGATGATGAAGGATCTAGGGCTTAAGAGCTTCGTCGGGGGTGTAAGCGGTTACGAGGCTCTCAGGAAACTCCACCTAGAACCATCGCTAAACGTCTCAGGCCTCTACTCCGGCTATACTGGTAAGGGTTCAAAAACAATAGTACCCTCGATAGCTGGGGCTAAGATCGATATAAGACCAGTCCCAGGCCAAGACCCAGAGAAGATCCTCGGCAATCTCAAGAAATATCTGAAGGAGAACGGCTTTGAAGACGCCCAGATCGTTGTGCACAGCATGTATAGATCTGGATATACAAAGCCCGGAGAGGCAATAGTGAGGGCTACGGTTAACGCAGCTATAAAAGCCTATGGGAAAGAGCCGTCTGTATCTCCTCTCTCCGGAGGCTCAGGCCCTATGTATTACTTCACCAACATTGCTGGAACCCCAATGAGCGGGGCTGGTGTAGGGTATTACGGCTCGAAAGCCCATGCACCTAACGAGAACATAAGGGTTAGGGATTTCGTTAACGGGATGAAACACTTCGCCCTAACCCTTATAGAGTTCTCAGCCCTAGCTAGGAAGTAGAGTCTCCACCGGATCCTAGTTTTTCCCAGCAAGGTTTTTGGTAAGCCGTGATCCTATGTGGGGTTCGGGCTTCATTGCGGTTGATATTGATATCAACCGCTCTTCCCTTGGCTTCATAGGCCTCAGGGCTCCTTTCATTGGGGCCCATATCCTGGATCTCTCTGTATTTACCCCGCCCACTCGGGTCTTTATTTTTTACCCTCATTGTTGGGCAGCATCCCATAGAATAACAGGGCTTATATAATGTTCATTACTGCAGAACTACGGGTTTAATATCAACCCCTATAAACCACCATGAAACCTGAAACAGCCGGCTATGGCGGTGACAACTATATAGCCATTAGGAAGACTCCTGTGAATGCTACTACCGCTGCTATGTAACCCCGCAGCCCGGGGTTCTCGGCTGTTCTGCTATAGAAAACCCTTGTCAGTGTTGTTGCAACAACGGGTCTTATGTTCTGTAGAGGGGTTACTATGCTTGCTCCTAGCTGGACTAGCGCGACATATCTAGCCACCTGCCCCAGCGATGCTAGAACCCCTGCTAGGTATACTGCTGTGTTGTTTCTGCTAAAGATACCGCGGATCTCTGTGTTTCTCAGTAGGAATGCCTCGAAGGCTATGCTGGAGGTATATGCTATCAAGGCTCCTGCGAACGGGTCTCCGCCATTTATATTTCCAAGCCTGCTTAGAAAGATGGCTAGCGCTAGCCCGAAAGAGGCTATAAGCCCGGCAATTATCCCTCTTGGATCCTTTTTGATCTCGCCCCTCCATGCCACCATGATGGCTGCTATAAGTATTAAAAGAGCTCCTAGTGCCTGGGTTGGTGATACTCTTTCTCCCACACCAGTACCTAGAGCTATACCGATCACTATGCTTAGGGTGAGCATTATACTTGCTCCGCTAGCACCTATAGTCCTTATAGCCACATAGAGAGAGGCTCTCCCAACGTTGAAGTTCACCAGCCCGGCTATTATGTATAGTATAATAGACTCGATGCTAATTGCACTAAAACCCCAGAAAACCAGTGAGAAGAGAAACACGACAGGATAGCCCGAGATGAGAGATGCAAGCAACATATGGCGGGAATCCATATTAGAGCGGGAACCCCTGATCACAACATCGTGCATACCGAAGAAAACACCAACGCTAGTCCCTACAGCATATAAAACCAGGGGATCGAGCAATCGAGATTCACCAATGTATGCTCAATTATAGGTTTCTGTTACCAGCCTAAATACTGCGAACCACTCCTAGCAGATCTGAAATACATCAACCACATCGAGGAAAGATCCTAGCGAGCCTGATTGGCTGAATAGCCCCAGAATCGCGGGGCCAAGTTTTCGAGGGTCTTGTATCTGCAAACAGCTTCAGGCTTTATTAAACCTGGTCTAGGTTTAACTCTAGAGGCTTATCATTTAATCGAAATGGATCTATGCTCGGCTCGTTTGGTTTGCTAGTATACCGGTGTAACCCATTCTCTATACTTCGGAACTTTGTTGAGCACTATTTCCTTGTAATAGTTAGAGATCTTTTGTGTCGCAGGCCCTGGGGATCCTGATCCTATGGTTTTTCCATCCACCTCGATCACTGGTGTAACCTCGGCTGCTGTACCTACCATGAAGATCTCGTCTGCTACATAGAGTTCTTCCCTCGTTATGTCTCTCTCTTCAACCTTGTAGCCTAGGTCTTCTGCGATCCTGAAGACGGTGTCTCTTGTAATCCCCTCGAGTATAGATGCATATACAGGTGGTGTGTATATAACGCCCCTCCTGACTATGAATAGATTCTCCCCAGACCCCTCGGCTATATAGCCCCTCCAGTCGAGCAACACGGCTTCGTCATAGCCTGATGATATCGCCTCCGAGAGGGCTATGACTGAGTTTAGATAGATCCCAGATGCTTTAGCCATAACAGGCATTGAGAAGCCTGGAACTCTTCTCCAGCTCACGACCTTCACTTTAACCCCCTTTGGTTTGAGGTAGTGTCCGAAGGGGATGGCTGCTATGGATACCCTTGTGGGTACTTTGGATATATCTAGCGAGATGCTTCCCTCACCGGCGAAGGCTATGGGTCTTATGTATATATTCTCCTGGAACTCGTTAACCCTCACGGTCTTCACCGTAGCGTCGATCAGATCTTCAAGTCCGTATCCCAGTCTAAGCCCCACTATCTTAGCCGAGTTGATCATTCTTACCATATGGTCCCTGAGCCTGAATATATAGAGATTATTACCATCCCAGTAGCCCCTGATCCCCTCGAACACCGCTGTCCCGTAGTGGAGGGCGTGTGTCATTACATGGATATATGCCTTACCACACTCAACAAGATCGCCGTCCATCCATATATACCTAGTCCTTGTGCACATGGACATTTTTGATCGTGTGGTAGTGTTGCTGAGCACCTTATAAGGTTTACGCCTATAGTTATTCATAGAATCCCTAGGGCTCTGGCTAGCAGTGTAAAGCCTTATCAGCCTAGAGAGTATATCTGGCAGGTGAGTCTATGAGGAAGGCTCTGGTGAGGGCATATATGTCATCAGCCAACCTGGGGCCTGGGTTCGATATACTCGCGGTAGCTCTTGATGCGTTCTACGATGAGGTGGAGGTTAGGGTTGTTGGAGAGGGTCTGAGCAGGATCAGCCTGAGTGTTGGCGGTAAATACGGATCCCAGGTACCAGCTGGGGAGGATAACGCTGTGCTTGCACCAATAGAGAAGGCCTTAGAAATAGCTGGGGAGAAGCTCCAGCTCGAGGTAACACTTAATAAGGGAGTACCTCCGGGTAGGGGTCTTGGGAGTAGTGGTGCCTCTTCAGCAGCTGCTGCGAGGGCTGTGAGCGAGATCCTGGGCGGTGTTTTTCGTGATAGCGAGCTGGTATACATAGCAGGGGAGGGTGAGAGGAAAGTCTCTGGGGAGCCTCACTATGATAATGTCTCTGCAAGCCTCCTCGGAGGATTCGTCCTGGTAAGCCCTGGGGAGAGTGTTAGGGCTAGCAGGATACCTGGTGGTGAGGGTTTCAGCTTCCTCCTAGCAATCCCAGAGATCCAGGTGCCTCCTAAGAAGACAGGGCATGCTAGATCCGTGATCCCGAGGCAGGTGAGCCTGGCTGACTATATAGCTAACTCCTCCAGCCTGGCAAAACTTATCCTAGGGATAGTTACTAACAATCCAAAGCTAGCTGGCGAGGGGATGATGGATAGGATAGTAGAGCCGGCTAGGGAGAGGGCAGGGCTCATACCACTATACTCTGAGGTGAAGAACAACGCTCTAAAGGCAGGAGCCTATGGCGTTGTTGTAAGCGGTGCCGGGCCAAGCATATTGATCCTAGCAGATAGAGAGATCCATGGAGAGCTTAGGAACATGTTAACCGAGATCTATGCTAAGAGGGGCTATAAAGCTACGATCGTGAGCGCCACCCCAGCCCCGGGTGCCCGTGTAATTATAGGCTAGATTGTTTAGAGATGGCGAGCTCACCAGGATCTATGGCTCGGGCCATTTTCTCCAATCACCGAACTTCCTATCATATTCAGGACACCCTCTTCTATAGCTAACGCCTCCCTTCCATTCAACATTAACGAACAGGCTATAGAATAGCCTCTCCCTCAATGAGGGTTTCTTAACGAGGGGCGAGATCGTCTTTATAAACCTCTCCATATCATCTCTTGAGGAGAAGTAGATAATCACGATCCCTGAAGATGCTAGGGATAATGGTGGACCGAATATCGAGTATTTAACCACCATATTCATCTCTTTCAGCATTTTTAGCAAGTCCTTCAAAGGGATCTTTAGCGATGATACCGGGATCCCGACTTTATAGCATGAGAGCGAGTTACTATGCTGGACTCCTCTCTCAAAGCTAGCCCAGCACTCACCGCACTTGTTCCACTCGCCAAACCTCTTCCATCTAATACCCATATCTTATCATCTAGCCTGATTTTGAATACCACTAGCCAGCTATATATTACCCTAAATCCAGGCTTTAACGCTGCTATCGTGCTAAACGCTGGCGATCCTATAGATCCTTTACATGTGGAGTTATTTAGATAAGATACATAGCAACGTATAAAGCTATATGGCTATCAGGCAGTATAAGAGTTGTTAAGAATCACAATGGGGTCTTCGGCTAATACGTAGGTAACTCTGCTAAGATCAGAGAGATCCTAGGATTATTGTTAATAATTCAGCTAGTAGGGAAGTGTTCTCATTAACTCACTATCATATAGGTATGTGGAGAGAGTATGGAGGTAGATATCAAGAGGCTTGAGAGGCTCGCGCTCCTAAAGCTAAGTGATGAGGAGGAGAGGGCGTTGTCGAAAGATATTGAGAAGATCATTGGTTTTTTCAAACAGCTGGACGGGATCGTTCTCGAAGGTGTAGAGCCTTTATTCCATGTTATGGAGAAGGAGGCCGGGGTTAGGGAGGATAGTGTTGAGAAGGGTATAGAGAAGGCGTGGATAGAGAAGAGCGCGGCAAAAACGATAGACGGCTATGTTGTTGGTCCTAGAACGATAACTGGTGAGGAGTCTTGAGTCTCGTTGACAAGCAGCTGAGGTATGTGGTTGAGGCTGTTAGGGATAATAGGGAGGCTTTGAGTGAGTATATATATAGGCTTTACGAGAGGATCGAGAGGTATGAGGAGAGGCTTAAAGGCTTCATAACACTCAGGCCAGCTGATACAGTGATCAGGGAGGCTCTTGAGGCTAACAGGCTTGGCAAACCCCTCGCAGGGATCCCGATAGCTGTTAAGGATAACATATCAACCGAGGGGGTTAGAACAACATGCGCCTCGGCCATCCTTGAGAACTATATACCGCCCTACGATGCTACGGTTGTTAAAAGGCTTAGAGAAGCTGGTGCGGTGGTCATCGGTAAGACTAATATGGATGAGTTTGCAATGGGATCTACTACAGAGACAAGCCATTTCGGCCCTTCGAGAAACCCCTGGGATCCCTCTAGAGTTCCCGGCGGTAGTTCCGGAGGTAGTGGTGTTGTTGTTTCAGCATATATGGCTCCAGCAGCCCTTGGAAGCGATACGGGAGGCTCTGTGAGGAATCCAGCAGCATATACAGGGATCTTTGGGTATAAACCCACATACGGCGGCTTGAGCAGGTATGGCTTGATAGCGTACGCAAGCTCTCTAGACCAGATTGGTCTTATGACGAGGGATTCTGTCGATGCAGCCCTTCTCCTCGAATACATAGCTGGTGAGGATCCCAGAGACCCTACATCCCTGGATCTGAGGGTTAGTGGGCTTTTCAAAGAGATCTCAGGGTTAGGGGAGGGTAGAGATCTTCCAAAGGCTAGGCTGGTCATTGTTAAGGAGATGTGGAGCGGTGTCGAAGATCACGTGTTTAGAACAACCATGAATGCTGTTGAGAAGCTCTCCTCAGAGGGCTTTGAGGTTGAGGAGGTAAGTGTTCCTGAGGTTTCCTACGCACTCCCAGCTTACTATGTGATCGCCTTTGCAGAGGCTAGTTCTAATCTCTCTAGATATGGGATCCCCTTATACGGGTTATCAAGAGATCCTGAGAACACCTCGTGGATCGACTACTACTCTGAGATAAGATCCAAGGGGTTTGGTAGAGAGGTTAAGAGGAGGATCATGCTTGGAAGCTTTATACTGAGTGCTGGGTATTATGAGCAATACTATATCAAAGCCCTCAAGGTTAGGAGGATCCTTAGGGATAGATTGCTGCCATTATTGAGAAGGGGCTATATAGCATCGCCAACAATGCCTATACAGCCTCCAAGGCTTGGAGAGGCTATCGAGGATCCTTTGAGGCTATATGCTATGGATATAGAGACAGTCATACCTAACCTCATAGGATCTCCAGCCATAAGCCTTGTCGCTGGTTTCGCTAACTCCCTCCCAGTAGGGCTCCAGCTAATAGGCCCTCCCCTAGGCGATCGAGATCTCCTCTTAATAGCCAGGACTATCGAGATCATTATAGGGTTGTCCAACCTAAGCCCGCAGATGGGGTGAATAAAGTGACCCCACAGAAAGCAGTTATAGGGCTTGAGATCCACATCCAGGTTAATACTGTGAGGAGTAAGATGTTCTGCACATGCTCACAGGATTATAGAGGAGCACCGCCGAACACTAACGTGTGCCCCGTATGTCTAGGCCTCCCAGGATCTCTCCCCGTACCTAACAGGGAGGTTATTAGGAAGGCTATTATGCTCGCCCTAGCCCTAGGATCCAGGGTATTGGATAAGGTGGTATTTGTTAGAAAACACTACTTCTACCCAGATCTCCCGAAGGGGTATCAGATAAGCCAGCATAGAGGTCCCGGGATGGCTCCCATAGCTGTTGGGGGTTCTCTTGAGATAGAGGGCGATAGCGGTCCCAAGAGGGTTAGGATGAGGAGGCTAGGGGTTGAGGAGGATCCAGCTAGGATCACCTACCCATCAGGCGATCCTACTAGGAGTAGCTATAGCCTTATCGACTATAACAGATCCGGTGTACCATTAATAGAGGTTGTAACAGAACCAGATCTCTCAAGCCCGAAGGAGGCTAGAGTATTTATGGAGAAACTGTTAGAGCTTGTGGATCATCTCGGGATCTCTAACCCAGATCTAGAGGGCGCCTTCAGAGTTGATGTAAACATATCCATAGAGGGTGGCGAGAGGGTTGAGGTTAAGAACATAGGCTCTCTCAAGGATATCGAGAAGGCTATAAGCTATGAGGTTGTTAGGCAGAGGGCCGTGCTAGCAGCTGGGGGGAAGATCCAGAGGGAGACCAGGCACTGGGATCCTGTGAAGGGTGTAACCATAGTCTCAAGGTATAAGGAGCTTGAGGAGGAATATAGATACTTCCCAGACCCCGACCTACCCCCTATAGCTATTACTAGCAGCATTGTGGAGGAGATAGCTTCTAAAATGCCCGAGCTGCCATGGCATAGGGCTGAGAGGTATGTTAAGACCTATGGATTAACCCAATATGTGTCGAGAGTCCTGGTGAGTAGGAAAAGGCTTTCAGAGTTCTTCGAAGAAGTTGTAAAGATCTATGGCGATCCGAGGAGGGTTGCTGACCTCCTCATAAACGACTTCTTAGGGATCGTTAATGAGAGGGGAGGAAACCTCGATATGGTGAAGGCCTCGCCCCAGAGTATTGCGAAGCTCCTCTCATTAATGGATCAGGGCGTGATCAGTGTAAAGATCATGAAGATGATCCTCGAGAGAGTAGTGCTGGGAGGAGAGGATCCGGAAGAGATAGTTGCTAGGGAGAACCTAAAGGTAATAGCAAGCGATGAGGAGCTTGAGGAGCTTGCAGAGAAGGTTATCAAGGAGAACCCCAAGGCTGTTGAAGATGCTAAGAAGAATCCTAAGGCTATAAACTATCTAGTCGGGCAGGTGATGAAACTAACTAGGGGGAGAGCGGATCCCCAGAAGATAGCTGCGATAATAAGGAGAAAACTCTCCATAGGATCCTGAGCCGTTCTAAATTATTTCAGGCATCGTACAGGTTACAGGCTTACAGGTCTAGAATATATTTCGATGATCCCTGACCAATGATGATATTAATAGAGATCCAGGTGTGTTGGTAAAAGAAGAACAAGGGCATAGGGTTTCTCTATAATAGCGAGCAGAGGATCTGTGAAGAAGAGCTATGGGTTGAGAAGGCTCTGAATTGGTTGAGACTAATTAATATGGGTTCCGGTGAGAGGTATTAACAGCTATGAACCCCGAACCTGAGCTCTACTCATTAATACCTGCCTTAGCATATATAGATGGGTTTAGCCGCTATGAAGTACTCTACCGCCGAGCCGTTGGTGGATCCTTACGAGGCTGTGGAGATCTTTCTTAAAGAGTTAGGGCCTTTAGAGATAGGTTGTGAGGAGATCTTCATAGAAGATAGCATTGGGAGGGTTGCTTGTAGCGATATAGTGCTACCCATACCACTCCCACCCTTTCCAAGATCCCTGGTTGATGGCTATGCTGTTCTCTACAGCGATGTGGCTGGCGCTTCTAGGGATAGGCCTGTTAGGCTAAGCCTTGCTGGGAGGATAGGTGTTGGTGTCGGTGCCGAGCACATATTGATCAAGCCGGGTACTTGTTACGAGGTGGCAACAGGCTCCCATCTCCCTAGGAACACGGATCTAGTGGTTCCTTTTGAAGATACTGAGGAGAAAGGTTCTGAGGTGATTATCTATAGCTCTCCCAAGAGGGGTGATAATATAGCCTACCCGGGCAGCGACCTACCCTCGGGAACCGTTATTGTTAAGAAGGGATGGGTTATGGATGAGAAAGCCCTAGCAGCACTTGCATCTGCAGGGATTAAGAGGATATCTGTTTATAGAAAGCCGAGGGTATGTGTAGTATCAACTGGCAAGGAGCTTCTGGAGCCTGGAGAGCCTCTCAGGCCTGGTATGGTGTATGAGTCTAATCTAAGATCTCTGAAAGCTCTTCTAGAATCCAGGGGGTTTGATGTAGAGCCTGTTGGCATTGTTGGCGATGATATAGATGATCTGAGGAGAGCGATTCTTAGCAGTGTCGAAAGATGCGATCTAGTAGTGACCACCGGGGGAACCTCGGCTGGTGTTGAGGATAACGTATACAGGGTTGTGGGCGAGGCTGGAAGAATTATTGTGAGAGGTGTGAAGCTAAGGCCAGGCAAACCAACAAGCCTCGGGATCATTAAGGGTAAGCCTGTTGTGAGCATCTCGGGGAACCCCGTAGCTGTGTTTGTTCTAGTGGAGATGGTTCTGCCAAGGCTTCTTAGGAGGATTAAGGGTGAAGATGAGATCCCCAGAGCCCCTACCCAGGGGCGTGCAAGGCTTCTTAGGAGGATTAAGGGTTCGAGGGGAAGGATAGCTGTTATACCAAGTATACTTGTTAAAGGCTCTGGAGGGCTTTTCATCCTACCCTGGGTTCTTGGGAGCTATATGATCTCGAGGCTGTCCTTGGCAGATGCATATATAGAGATCCACTATAGCAGGGGTAAGCCTGTAGAGGTTGGTGAGGAGGTAGAGTACAAGGCCCTTGGAAGAGAGCCTAGAGTGTTTGTTCTTGAGGCGAGCGAGATCGCGGGGGGAGTGGATGTGGTGGGCGATAGGCTTATAATATATGCCTCGCGGGAAGAGGCTGAGATGTGGCTTGGTATGGGGGCAGCATCCTTGATCCATGTGTGCGATGGTTACAGGATAAAGGGTGATAGGGTTTTGGTTGAGATGAAAACACTCCCAGAGAGTAGGAGTTATGGTAGGGAATTCGGTGTTCTTGCTAGAGATAGGATCGAGAGGGTTCCGGGATATGGTGGGGATAGCTGCTTCTCAAGAATCGTGGGAGAGATCCTTAGGGAGAGGGGTGTGGAGGACTATGTGGTTATCGATGTGGACTTACCCTCACAGGCTAGAGATATGTTTGCACAGGGTCTTGTGGACATAGCTTTAGAGCCTCTCTAAATGAGATCCAATAGATCTCTAGCCACAGCTTAAAGATCGAGCAAGCAGATCGAGATCCTCATCGTTCATGTTACCATTAAATGTCCTTCTTATTATAGTTAATGGTGGTAACACCTATTGGGCTTTTTAAGAGATCTTTTATCTCTTGTGTCGTTTCTAACGATCTATCCGGTTCCGAGTAAATATAGATCTCTATATGATGCTGCGTCAGCATTCTATCTATCCCCTATGGTTGGCTTTCTAAGAGGTGTTCCCGGCTTTATCATCCTAACAATAGCGGGATCTCTACCCCAACAATTCCTAGCAGGATTCGCTATTGCTCTCCACATCATTATACAGGGTTTTCTACATATAGACGGCTTTATAGACTTCAGCGAGGCTCTTCTAGCATCTAGGTTTGGTAGGGATGCAAGGGCTATTATGAAGGATAGGTATAGAGGATCCTATGGGATCGCCTCTATGGGTCTATATATAGCTTTGCTCTACTCCTCATTATCATCGATAGATCCTAAGCTCCTCCCAGTGGTTTACCTCCTGGGCGAGGTTATCCATGGTGGATCTATGGTTATCTGCATGGGGCTTGGGAGGGTCGAGCCCTATGAGGGTCTTGGAAGCGTTTTTAAAAGATCCCTTAGCCGTGGTAGGGTAGCGATCTCCATGGTGGTTCTAATCACACTCTACAGCTTGGTGTCCCTGTTATCACTAGGATCCCTGCCCCTATATCAGTTAGTCCTTGCTATACTAGCACCGGTGTTTTCAGCTATGATCGCTAACAGGGTTCTCGGGTATGTTAGTGGGGATGTAGCCGGCTTCTCTGGCGAGGCTAGCTATGTGTTTTTCATGATCTCGTGGGTATCCATATGATCGATTTTCTCCTACCCGCGGGATTGTTTGAGATAGTTGCTCCTATATTATTAGGACTCTTAATGGATCTCCTATACCCGTATCACAGGGGCTTGCTCCTCAAGGTACACCCGGTTCATACAGCATATACTATGGCTAGGTTTCTCTCCCCACCTGGTTCTAGTAGGGCTAGGGGGGTTGTTACATGGCTTGTTGTCATGATTGTTCACTGCACCGTCTATGGATCTCTTCTCTATATAGCCCGCATGCTCGGAGAGATCTTCTGGATCCTTGTCTCGGCATATATAGTGAAGCTCTCAGTATCCGTAAGGCTTTTAGTAGATATCGTGAGGGGCGTGGCGAGATGTCTCGAGGCAGGCGATATAGCATGTGCTAGGGAGAAGACATCGTGGATCGTTAGGAGGGATACTAGCAGGCTGGGGGAGGGGCATTTAGCATCAGCCTCGATAGAATCGCTCTTTGAGAGCACAGTCGATGGTATAGCATCGCCCCTGCTATACACAGCCCTCCTAGGACCTATGGGAGGACTTATACAGAGGCTTATAAACACTCTAGACGGGGCTCTTGGATTCAAAACACCCGAGTATATAAAGGCCGGGTGGCTCTCGGCAAAAGCCGATACTATTATTAACTATATACCAGCCAGGCTCGTGGCAATCATGATCATTATCCTCGCGCCAATAGCTGGGGGTAGTATTGGGAGAGCCCTAAAGATCTATATAGAGTATAGGAGAAAGACTGAGAGTGTGAATGCCGGGCACCCTATGGCGGCTGCTGCCGGGAGTCTCGGTATCAGACTAGAGAAGGTGGGGAGCTATGTGCTTGGTGAGGGCCCTTTACCAGGTTATCGAGATATATATAGAGCTTTGGGACTATTTGCAGCTGTCCTGATCCTTGTATACATAGTTACACTTGTTATTGCTATCTATGCAAACTATCTCGT
>Ga0101942_100560_pt1 | contig 12526 bp, 13 predicted proteins | sample DewCreD2012metaG_4_FD_75243 | JGI IMG/M metagenome (GOLD analysis project Ga0101942, IMG submission 75243) | Hot spring sediment bacterial and archeal communities from British Columbia, Canada, to study Microbial Dark Matter (Phase II) - Dewar... ...
AAATGTATTATAGAAATGATACAATGTTTGTTAAAATAATTTTCGGAAATTCAGAAAATATGAAAGAAATAAATAGCGAAGCTATTCATTTAGTAGTAACATCGCCACCTTATTACAATGCTCCTTTTGATTTTCCTAATCTTTATAATTCTTATGAGGAATTTCTTGGAACTATTGAAAAAGTAGGTAGAGAAATTTTTAGGGTTCTTCAAAAAGGTAGAATGGCATGTTTTGTAACACAAGATGTTAGAATAAATGGAAAACTTTACCCAATAGTTTCAGATTTAACAAGAATAATGCAAGATATAGGTTTCGATTATCAAGAAAGAATTATATGGAGAAAACCTGAAGGATACATTAGAATCTCAAGAAGAAGCGGTGTTGTCATCCAACATCCTTATCCTATGTATTATTTTCCTGATAATATATACGAAGATATACTCATATTTAAAAAACCAGGAAAATTTGAGAAAAATATCTTATCGGAGGAAATAAAGCAAAAAAGCAAAATTGATTTGAAAAAATTCCAAGAGGAAAAATGGTACCTGTCTGTATGGGATATCAAAAACGTTCTCCCAAGTGAAAAATGGAGTAAATATACTGCAGCATTCCCTGAAGAGCTTGTTGAGAGGATCATAACTTTATACAGTTACTATGGAGAAACAGTATTAGACCCCTTCTTAGGTACTGGAACTACATGCATAGTAGCTAAAAGACTCGGAAGAAGTTTCATAGGATATGAAATAGATCTTGAACTAAAAGATGTGATAGAAGAAAGAATAGGAATAAAAAATCTTCAATTAACTAAATATTTAGGTTTACAGGAAGAAATTGAAATTGTGATTAGAGAAGATGCAAAAAGATTGAGAACTAAGTTAAGATCAGAGATTGAAAAGAAGTTGGCTGAAAAGCAATAATCATCTTCTTCTAAGGAGTAGTTTTTGGTTCTCATTCGTTGGCAACTTTACAAGATAATCTTTCGCTTTCTTGAGTGAAATATAAATGTGATTTGGCTCTATCGCAATATATTGATATTTGTTGATATGTTGACAATATACCAAGTTTCCCCTTCCTTTTCCTTTAATTTCGTTTTTAATCACGCCCTGAATCTGTTTAGGCGATACTGAAGCTATTTTAAACATTATCTGAGGATTCTTATTCAAAATTTTCGCGACACCAACTTTAAGACCTATTCTTATATTTTGATCATATTCCAGTCTTAGTTTGAGCCTATTCACTATATCTGGATTAAGAGAATTTTCAAATGCTTTTTTCCTTAAATATCTCAATGCTAAATCAAAACATCCCAAACAAACTGTATAGTAGCTTAAAGGTATACCTATATCTGCATGATCGGTAAGATAGGAATAGTACGTGATCTCTTTTTTACCCTGCTGCTCTTCTTTTGTAATCTCAAAATTTGCTTCCAATCTGTTCAATTTATTGTTCTCGGTAAACTCTTTTATTGCATCTAACAGCTCATCATAGTACGATACATCGATATAAAACATAAGCCAGCTATTCCATTTTTCAGGATTTACTCCTCTTATTGAGGTTCTTTCTAGATGATATTGTTAAACATCAAGTAATAATAAAATTCTATCACTTTCATCATAACCTATTAATAAGTAAGACTTTTCAGGCGGGATCACGTATGCCACTCTATTACCGACTCGTGTTTCCTTCCAAGCTAGGCTATTTATATCTAAATCCATCCATTCAGGCAAAATAAGTCTTTCCAGAGTAATTGGTTCACGAGGAATGACCCATCCTTTGAAGTTGCTATAAATGATTGGAATAGGCGTTTTAATCTTTCTATCTGGACTAAATGGAACGTTGAAACCATGATTTAAAAGCTCCTGTTGAAGTTCTAGTGAAGAAGCGAAATAAATTTGAACCGAATCAAGAGGAAACTTTTTTAAGATCTTTAATTTTTCCACATTGAAAATGTTTTCTCAAGGAATTGAATTATAATTTTATACATTTCTATTCGATTGCTTTCTTTTCTAATCGAATGACCTTCATCCTCAAATATCTTAAGCTCAAAGTATTTTCCTATTTTTCTTAGCTTTTCCTCTATTTGATGAACTTCACTTACAGGGCATCTAGGATCCTTAGCGCCTTGAATTAACAATATAGGAGCTTTGAGATTTTCGATGAAAAATATAGGAGATCTTTCATAAAACAAAGATTTATCCATTTTAATCGAATCGTAACTTTTCAAATAATCTGCTTCACTTTCATATTCAGTAAACCAATTATAGAATCCTACTATTGCTATGCCTGCATCCCATAATTCAGGAGCTTTAACTAAACAAAGTGCAGCTAAGTAACCACCATATGATGCGCCAAGAACAACTATCTTAGCAGCTCCTAGCTGTTTCACATATTCTCTCGCATATAGTATATCTTTCATATCACCTCCGCCTAAGTCTTTATCATTCAAATGTAAGAAGCTTTTACCATATCCTGTACTTCCTCTATAGTTTGGCAATATCACCATGTAACCCTTCAAGGCTAGAAGTTGTGAAAGAGGGCTCCATGCATCTGAAGCATGAGCATCAGGACCACCATGGATATTTATTACTGCAATACCATTCCATTCTTTAGGTTCGTATATAATTGTTTCAATTTTTCTACCATCAAAAGTTATGTAACTATTAACCTGCGCTTTGATTAATTTATTTTTTAGAATTTGAGGTGTGTTATCTAAAATCTCATCATTGTTTATGAATAAGCTATTTGGCTTGTCTGAAGTGCTCTTTATATATGCAATATCATTACCGATTATTTCATATTCTACCACACCTTTTGCGATTCTCTCAATCTTGGTATTATATTTTCTCAGGATGTTTTCTCCTTTGAAGAATTCAATAAAAGCAATACCATCGCTAAGGTACTTTGGTGAGTATTTTTCACTATTGCTTACATAAACCCAGAGCCATTTTCTTTCTTTCAAATCATATTCTGCAATATCGAAATACTCATTCATATTAGTTGAAAATAGGAATTTCTTTTTTTCTAAATCAACGTCTCCAAGCTCTATCTCAGATCTTTCAAATTTTAAAAGCAATTCATCAGTTTTGTCATGTATATTCAAAAGCCTGATTTCATTTTCGTATATTCCTTTGTTATAAATTATATCTTCATTACTTATCCATTTGAAATCAAAAATGGGTTCATTCCAGTTTGTAAGTTCTTCGATTTCACCATTATCTATTAAGAATAATTGAGCTGGCTTCCCTTTTCTATTCGAAATTACTGCTATTCTTTTATCAGATGGATCGAATTTAGGATTTAGATGATAAAAATTAAATTCGTTAGTCAATTGTATTTCTTCATTGCTTATAAGATTTCTTAGAATGACTTGAAAATTTTCATCTCCTTCTCTATCCTTCAAATACAAAATCTCTTTACCGCTATGAGAGAAAGTTGGATTTAGATAAGATTCTCGGCCTGATGTTATTTTATGAATTTGTTTTTCTTTGAAATCATAAACATATACATCCCATTTGCCTTCCTTATTCCAGTTAAAGCTAATTGCTTGAGCTTTAGAATTCCCGTTCAAATTTGCAATTGTTTTTATGCTAGCTATTATCTCAGGTAATTTATCCTCCATATCTAACAAAATCTAACTTTTAATAAAAACTGGATTAATTACACAAAGTCAGCACATAGATAATCTGATTAGGAGTAAATGAATTCAGAAAGAATGAAAATTAAAATCGAATTCAAACATTTAATCTAAAAAAAATCATAAAAGCTAATTAGGAGTTATTAATTTTTTCCAATTTGTTTTTCTTGCTCTTCAACGCTAGCAGCCTCTAGTTCATTTAAAGTAACTTTTGCGATTTTCTCTCCTTTTAAAGATAACCTGATAGCATCAGGCAAAGGTTTTAAAAGAAGATAACCACCTTTTATTTCAACTAAAAGACTGGAACCTTCATCTAAATTTAAAGCTTCAGCGATTGCCTTAGGTATAACAATTGTCCTCTTCTTACCAACGCGTAATTCTGTTGTCAAACTCATTTTTATATCAAAATATATAAAAATCAGATAAATAAAGTATTCCGATCGTTTCCGATTAATTACATAAAATGAAAATCTCGCCATTTAGATTAGGAAGAATATGATTAATGCTAGTATTAGTAAATGAGTGAAATGGTTATATTTTAACTAGAAATTGTTAATTGATGAATTTAGAAATAGCGTTAAAGCTAAGCGAATCGATTAGTTATGAAGAAGCTTTGAGAATTTTCCATGAATTAAGCAATGAAGAAATTTTTGAAATAGCTTCATTGATACGCGATGCTTATAAAGGAAATATAATCACTTATTCAAGAAAGATATTCTTACCAATCACAACGCTCTGCAAAGATCATTGTTTATATTGCATATATAAAAAAGAGCCAAACGAAGGAGGCCGTTATTTAGAATTAAGCGAAATCATCGAGACTGCAAAGAGAGGCTTGGAATTAGGTTGTACTGAAGCATTATTAGTGACAGGAGAAAGACCTGAAGTAAAATATAAAGAAGCGATCGAATTTCTCAAGAGTAAGAATTCAAGTAGCACCATTGGATGGCTTCACTCCGTTTCGAAAATATTGTTGGAATTAGGAATAATTCCGCATACTAATGCAGGTCTTCTTACTAGATACGAGATGGAAAAGTTGAAAAGATATAATGCAAGCTTAGGTCTAATGTTAGAAAACATAAGTGAAAGATTGATGAAAAAAGGCATGCCCCATGAATTTGCACCCAGCAAGAACCCAAAATTAAGAATGAAGGTCATCGAAGAGGCTGGAGAATTGAAAATTCCCTTCACTACAGGTATTCTTTTTGGAATAGGAGAAACTCTTGAAGAAGCAATCCGCTCGATATTCGCCATAAAAGAAATGCATAAAAAATACGGTCACATACAAGAAGTTATAATTCAACCATTCATACCTAAGAAAGGTACTGGAATGGAAAATTTTCCGCCTCCTTCTGAGCAATATTTTTTGAAGTTTTTAGCTTTGACAAGAATTATATTAGGAGATATGAACCTTCAAGCGCCTCCGAATTTATATTCAAACGTTAGAAAGCTCGTAAGAGCAGGCATAAACGATTTAGGAGGTATTTCTCCTTTAACAATAGATTATGTAAATCCTGAAAAACCTTGGCCGCACATCGAATGGATAAGAAGGGAGCTTACAAAGGAAGGATTTATTCTGAAACAGAGATTGCCGGTCTATCCTGAATATCTAAATAAAGAAGGATTTTTATCTGAAGAAGTAAAGGAAATTGCTTCAAGGTTGGTAGATAGAAACGGTTACGTGTTTGAAAAGCTACTATGAATCTCGAATCAATTGAAAAAATAGCGGATCCTGAAATCGTAAGCATAGTAGAAAGAGCTTTATCGCATAAAGATCTTACTCTTGATGAAGTAGAAAAGCTATTGAAATGTAGAGATTTAGAGTTATATTTAATTTGTTTGGCCGCCGATTTTCTAAGAAGAGAAACTGTAGGAGACTTGGTAACTTACGTGATAAACAGGAACATTAATTTCACGAATGTTTGTATTATGAGTTGCGGCTTTTGTGCATTCAGTAAAGATTTTAGAAGCGAAGAAACTTATTTTCTACCCCTAGAAGAAGTAGTTAGAAGAGCAAAAGAAGCATATGAACTTGGAGCGACTGAAGTATGCATTCAAGGAGGTTTACCGCCAAAGTTAGATTGGGAATTTTATCCTAGGCTGATTAGGGCTATAAAAAGAGAAATTCCTCAAATACATATACATGCTTTTTCGCCTATCGAAATTTGGTATGGGGCAAACCTTGCTAGGCTGTCTTATAAAGAATATTTAAAGATACTCAAAGAGGCTGGTTTGGATTCAATACCAGGTACAGCTGCAGAAATTTTAGATGACGAGATAAGACAGATGATATCGCAAGGAAGAATTTCTGCATCTGAATGGATCAAAATAATCAAAACTGCACATGAACTGGGCATTCCTTCTACTTCAACGATGATGTTTGGCCATGTAGAAAAAGAAATTCATAGAGCTAAGCATTTATTAATTCTTCGAGAAATTCAAAAAGAGACAAAGGGATTTACAGAATTTATACCTTTGAGCTTCATATATGAAGAAGCTCCTATGTATAGATATAAACTTATCAATGGAGTTAAAGCAGGCCCTACAGGCGAGGAAATAATCGCCTTATATGCGACTGCTAGGCTTGTTTTAAATGATTATATAAGAAACATTCAAGTTTCATGGGTTAAAGAAGGTCCTAAATTTGCCCAATTTCTTTTAAATTGCGGTGCTAACGATTTTGGAGGAACTCTCATAAATGAGAGCATATCCTCTTCTGCTGGAGCTAAATATGGTCAATTCCTGTCGCCGCAAGAAATAAGGAGATTGATTTTCGATGCTAAGAGAATTCCCGCTCAGAGGACAACTACTTATAGAATAATAAAGATATACAAAAGCCCTGAAGAAAAAGGATCAGAACCAATAGAAAATATTACATGGACTGAAGAAAGATTCGGCTCATATTTTAAGTTGATACGAGATGAGAGATTTAGATATAGATTAGAAACGAAGGAAAGGAAAAACTAATCACTGGATACAATCAATTCCTCCTCTAATTATTATATTTAGTTCTGAAATCGTTTTGGTTAATCCTCAATTTCCTAGCAAGATAGAATGCTAAACGAGATTTAATTTTTAGCAAAAGATAAGAAGGCATAACATTGATAAATTATCTCTATATTTTATTGCGATGGAAACTTTTGACTTCAAGGAAGAAAAAGAAATTAAAGCGAAATATGCGTTGCTTGATGATTTTGAATTCCATGAAAACGTATTACTGACAATAGAAAATGGAATCATAAAAAAGATTGAAATAGGTAAGAATGGAAGTTTTCCGCCAATAATAGTAACGCCTCCCTTTGTGAATGCACATATTCATACAGGTGATTCTTGTTTTTCAGATTTGGGGCACGATTTATCTCTAGAGGAATTGGTGAAACCTGAAACGGGTATAAAACATAAAATGCTCGAGAAAATAGATAAGACTTTGCTGAAAAACAACAGAATTGAATGGGTGAAAAATCTTATTCAATCAGGTTGCTCAATAGTAGCAGATTTTGTTGAAGGAGGCTTTAAAGGAGTCAGCGAAGCTGCTCAGAAATTTCATGACCGATACATAATTCTAGGAAGACCCTCGAAATCGAATACAGAAGAAGAGCTCACGAAACTTTATCATCATGCAGATGGCTTAGGTATTCCAGATTCCTTTGCTTATAATGAAAATGAGATGAGACTAATGAGAGAAATATTCAAAGATAAACCTATTCATATACACATTAGCGAAACTAAAGCAAACCATGATAGAAAGGATTTTTGGATAGCATTAGAGAACTTAAATCCTGATGCTTTCGTTCATTGCACACACTTAAATATCGATGAAATAAGGAAGATTAAGGAATTGAATAAATTCATCATCATATGCCCTAGGTCTAACCTTTGGTTCGACGTAGGTTTTCCTGACACAATGAGCTTTCTAAAAGAGGAAGTTAATGTTGCAATCGGTAGCGATAACATAGGCTGGATTTCACCATACATTTGGAGAGAGATTGAAATTTTGTTGATCAAAACAAGGAGTTTTACTAAAATGGATTATTCTAAGCAATTTATTAAGTGGGCTACGATTAATGGGTATAAACTCTTTAATATTAAGGGAGGAATAATTAAAGAGGAATACCCTGCCGATTTTTTAATTATTTCTAATGAAAGAATAAGATTAGATACATCTTATAATAAATTATTAACCTTTATAAAAAGAATTGATAGCGGTTCAATAACCGCAGTATATATTAACGGTATCAAAATTAGTTTCTAGATCAATTAGATTAAATTGTATAGTAAAATTTATTAAAGCATTTTTGTATTTAGATAAAATTAATTCAATAAATTCGATGAAAATCCAGTCTTAAGTGAGATTCGTTCCATCAATAATCTAATAGCTTTGCATTTCTGAAATGAACACAGCCCATCAAGGATAAGCGACCTTATAAATTAAATGAATTTCATTGCCACATTCGCAAATTTCATAACTTTTCAATTCAAATTTAGGGCTTTCTGTTGTAGTAGCATAACCTTCTCCATCAAATAAACTTCTTCCTTTACCGAAAACGTAAGGCGATATTGTCACTCTCAGTTCATCGACTAGCCTAGCGCTTAACAAATTCCAATTCAATATACCTCCGCCTTCAACCATTATCTTCTTCATTCCCAACTCATACAATTTACTCAATACCTCCTTCATGTCAAGAATTTTAGATTCGAATTGAAATACTTTGACACCTTTTTCCTTTAACGCTTTTATTTTTTCTTCATCAACAAATCTCGAAGTGAATAATATAGCCTTCTCAGGATTAATGGTGAAAACTCTGGCATTTACAGGTATTCTAAACGACCCGTCAATGATTATTTTAAACGGATCTTCTCCTCTAAAATATTTCAATCTCAATGAAGGATCATCTTTTATGACAGTTTCTGCACCTATCATTACTGCACCTGTTTCGGCTCTTAGCTTGTGCAATCTTTCAAGATCTTTCGGACAGCTTAAATTTGAAAACCATGTCTTACTTGCAATCCTACCATCTATTGTCATGGTCGAAAAGATTATCAAATAGGGCTTATTATGAGCTTCTTTATCCATAATAAGAAATCGTTAAGTAAGTTAATTGAATTTTATCGTTAAATATTAATTTTCAAAATTGATGATACTATTGATATGACATTTTCAATCGTAATTTATGATCCTAATGAAGATGCATGGGGTGTAGGTGTAGCGAGTAAGTTTTTAGCAGTAGGAGCTTTCGTTCCTTGGGTTAAAGCAAAAGTTGGAGCAATAGCTACGCAATCTCTTGCTAATCTTGAATATGGAACTAAAGGTTTAGAGTTATTAACAAAATATAGTGCTGAAGAAACTTTGAAGATATTAATAAACAATGATGCTTTGAGAGAAAAAAGACAAGTAGGAATTGTCGATTCGAGAGGTAATGCAGCTGCATTTACAGGTAAAGAATGTTATCCTTATGCAGGTCATATTATAGGAAATTATTATTCTGTTCAGGGAAATATCCTCGCAGGTAAAGAAGTAATCGAAGCAATGGCTAAGGAAGCTGAAGGAAAAGGAAAAATATATGAGAAAATCATTAGAGCTTTGAAAGCAGGGGAACAAAAAGGAGGAGATATAAGAGGCAAGCAGAGCGCTGCTATTATAATTGCTAAAAAGATTGATAAAAGCGAAAAAGAGTTCGATCCTTTAATCGTTGGAAAATATTTTGACTTGCGCGTCGATGATCATCCCGATCCTATAAAAGAATTAGAAAGAATCATGAATATCTGGATTGCTACCTTCATTGAAGAAGAAATGGTTGATATTAATGATTACAAATTAGAAATAGAAAATGCGCTCAGAAAACTAGGATACGAGGATTTGAAAACATGGGTTGAAATGAATAATTTCGAAGGAAAATTCACAGGTTATAAAATAGGCAAAAGTGTACTGAAAATATTGCTAGAAGAAGCCAAAAATAAGTAAAATCATGCTTGCTGAAATAATCCTTATTATATTAATCACATTGACTGGTGAACTATTGGTTGCGCTTCCTATAGCCTTAGTAATTGGTTTAAATCCTATACTTGCGTTATTTTTAATACTTATTATAAATATAATCCCTGCTTATCCAATTTTTAAATTATTTGAAAAAGTTTATAAAAAAGAAAATAAAATAGTGAGATTTTTATTAAAAAGAGGAGAATACTTGAAAAGTAAAGCTAAAAGAGGATTAGATTTTGCAATAATTATATTTACTCCAATTGTAGGGGTTTATGCAACTTCTCTTTTCTTAGCTCTAATAAAATTTCCAAGCAAAAAGGGTATAATATTACAAACATTAAGTTTATTTATATATGGTTTGATTATAATTTTTGGATATTATTTCTTAAATATACTATTTTAAAGCTTTTTATAATTTCTAGTCGAAATTAAGGTAAACACCTATATATACCTATCTTTTTTTCTTTATCTTAAATGGGGGGAATTAGTAAAGCAGGGCTTGAAGAAAAAGTAAAAGTTAATACAAGAGTTGAGACAATTGCTGGTATAACTACGTTCTTAACAATGGCATATATAATTTTTGTAAACCCTATCATTGTAGGCTCAGGATTCGAAATTGCCTTGAAAAATGCTTTGGGTACACAGAATTTAACTGATGATCAAATTGCACTAGTAAATAGCGTAAAAATTGGCATTGCTACAGCTACCATGATAGCAGCTGCATTCGGTTCAATATTAATGGGTTTGCTTGCAAGACTACCACTAGGTCTAGCTCCTGGAATGGGAGAAAACAGTTTCATAGCTTTTACTGTAATTCCTGCATTCACATCAACTCTTTTAACTTTAGGAATAAAAGGAGTGGATGCTGCTACAATTGCTTTATTCGTAGCTCTCTTTTGTGTTTTCGTAGATGGTTTAATATTCTTATTCGCTTCATGGAGTGGAATAAGAGAAGCAATATTACGTTCAATATCTCCAAACTTAGCATATGGAATAAGTGTTGGAATTGGAATATTCATTACATTAATAGGTTTTGCAAATAGCGGACTAATAAGTTCATTGCCCGTAACACCTCTTTTACAATTCAATTTCAAAGCTTTCGTTACTCCAAGCACATTACTTGCTTTAGGTGGATTTTTTTTAGCAGCTTATCTTTATGTAAAGAAATTTCCACCTGCTTTCTTATTGACAATAATAGTTCTAACAGTATTAGGTATGATTTTAGGTCTTGCATCATTGCCATCTCAAGTATTTCAAATTCCTGCATTTACAACCTCTTTAATCCCAAATTTCCCCAATAACTTAAGGTTTTACATTGAGCTTATAGCATTATCTTTTCCTATAGCATTCACTTTATTTTTTGTAGAATTTTTTGATGCATTAGGTTCTATTACAGGAATTACAGCAAAAGCTGGACTTGTAGATGAAAAAGGAAGACCTCATAATATAGATAAAGCTTTATATACTGATGCAGCTGCTACAGTAGTTGGAGCCTTAGCAGGTACAACAACTACAGTTGTTTATATTGAATCAGCTTCAGGAGTTGAAGCAGGAGGTAGGACAGGATTTACAGCAATAGTAGTAGGCTTATTATTCCTGTTATTTTTACCTCTTGCTCCTCTTGTTACTGCAATACCTAGTTTTGCTACTGCACCTGTATTAATTCTTGTAGGCTTGATGTTCATTTCTTTAATAAAAAAAATAGACTTTGAAGATTTAACAGAAGCAATACCTGCATTCATTGCAATAATAGGAATACCTTTGACAGGAAGTATAGCTGATGGAATAGGTTTAGCTTTCATAACTTATACAATTATAAAGCTATTAACAAGAAGATTTAAAGATATAAACATAGCCACTTTAGTAGTTACGACGATATTCATAGTATATTTCGTGATGATATCATATCTCCATACTTAATTAATTCAATTTTTATAATATGTAAAAATAATTCAGAATCATATTTAAAATCAAAGTAGTATTACTAGATTTAGGTCACTTTATTTATTCATGACTATCTTTAAATGTTTATTGACTTGACAGAGGAAAATCCTGAGAATTAATAGTTAACTTTATATATCTATAAATAATAAGCCAAACATGGCTGGCGTAAAAGATGCGAAAATTTTAGGAGGCATAGGGTCAATACTCTTAATTTTCCCCTATACAAATATAGTTGGACTCATATTAATACTGATAGCTCTTAAGTTCATAGCAGGTGAAACTAAAAAATCTGAAATATTCACTAATGCTCTATATGCTGTCATTATGGGAATAATCGGATTAGCTGTATTATCCTTCTCTTTCACTTCATTGATAGGCTTTTTTTTCACTTTTAATATATTTGCAGCAATCTTCTTCTTAATCCTCGTTGCTATAGCTGCTGTAATATTAATAATTGGCATGTGGTTTTTTAAAAGAAGCTTAGACGAAACAGGAAATACTTTCAATATAGGTTACTTCAAAACAGCCGGATTATTATTTTTTATAGGTGCTATAATTGCTATAACTATAATAGGAACAATAATTACTTTAATCCTATTCTTTATAGGTGCAATATTTCTAATAATTGCATTTTTCTCTTTACCTGAGCAATACCAAGCGCCTCCTCAAGTACCTGCAGAACCAATTTAAACTTAAACGATTTTTTTATTAAATTAAATTAATGCAAACAGATTTCTTTATAGCCTTTATCTTATTCATAGCAACTTATTCTGCAATAATAGTTAGTAATGTAAAGAAAAGCGGTTTCCCTATATGGCTAATCATGAATATTGGTGCTTCAATAATGGTTCTTTTTGGAATAGTAAGCGTTGAAGAAGCCTATTCTTCTATCAATCTACGTGTTATTTCAAGTTCTACAAATAACTTTACTTCTTGCTTTAAATTTTCCCATGTCATATGCTAATAAT
>Ga0101942_100568_pt1 | contig 12384 bp, 12 predicted proteins | sample DewCreD2012metaG_4_FD_75243 | JGI IMG/M metagenome (GOLD analysis project Ga0101942, IMG submission 75243) | Hot spring sediment bacterial and archeal communities from British Columbia, Canada, to study Microbial Dark Matter (Phase II) - Dewar... ...
GGGTGGGGGTGGCTTAGGTGCAGGGCCACGAAGCGCTTGCCCTTGAGGGCCCCTTCCGGGGGCACGAAGCCGTAGTAGGCGTAGAGGGCCCCGGGCTCGTCCCAGGCGGCGCCCCTTTCCCCGGGGAAGACCCCCATGGCCTCGAGGCCCCGGGCGTTGGCCGCCGGGGTCATGGCGAGGACCTTGGCTCCCTTGCGCTCGACGAGGAGGCGGGCCCTTTCCGCGGCCACGGAGTCCTGGAGCACCCCCGCCCCCAGGATGAGGACGGGGCGCGCCGCCTTCTCCCAGGCTTCCTTCGCCCTCCGCGCCGCCTCGCTCCCCTCCCTCTCCCCCAGGAGGGCGAGGAGGATCTCCCGCTCCTCGCCGGGGGCGTGGACCTCCTGGATGGCGGCCCACCTCATGAGGGGCGCCCGGTAGGGGGCGAAGAGGGCCATCTTGTCCGCGCGGCGGGGCATCCTCTCCTTGATGGAGAGGTCGGCGAAGGGGGTGCCGTGGGCGAAGCGATAGGGGGGCTTGAGGCCCCGCACGAACTCGGAAAGCCTGAGGTGGAGGATGGGGGCCTCCTCCGTGGGGTCGCCGAGGACCAGAGCGAAGTCCGCCTGGAGGAGGTCCTCCAGGGTGGCCGCCGGGAAGAGGCTCGCCGGGGCAGCGGTGCGGCCCTGGAAGTCCAGGTGGGGGGTCTTGAGGACCTTGGCGAGCTCGGCCGCCATGAGGCCCTCCTCGAGGGTGGCGTCGTGGGCGAGGTAGAGCCCCACCTCCTCACCCCTCGCCCCCTTAAGCCCCTCCTTCAGGGCCAGGAAGGCCTCCTCCCAGGTGGCCTCCACGAGCCTCCCCTCCTTCCGCACCAAGGGGGTCTTGAGGCGCCCCTGGTCCGCCCACTCGTGCCCGAAGCGGCCCGCGTCGCACAGCCAGATCTCGTTCACCTCGGGCACCTCCCGGCCCCGGATCCTCAGGAGCTCGCCGCTCCGGGTGTCAGCGGTGATCCCGCACCCCACGGCGCAGAGGGCGCAGGTGGTGGGCGTCTCCTCCATCTCCCAGTTCCGGGCGCGGAAGCGGGCGGTGAGGTCTAGAAGAGCCCCCACCGGGCAGATGTCGGTGATGTTCCCGGAAAAGCCCGAGGGCAGGCCGAAGTCCATGGTGCCGATGAAGGTGTGCACGCCCCTTTCTATGAAGTCCAGGACCTCGTCCCCGGGGATCTCCTCAAAGTAGCGCACGCACCTTTTGCAGTGGATGCACCGCTCCCGGTCCAGGACCACGAAGGGGGAGAGGGGATGGTGCTTGTCCTCGTGGCGGCGGGTGAACTCAAAGCGGGTGTAGACGGGAAGGGAGAGGGGGTCCTTCTGGTAGTGCTTCTCGTAGAGCCCGTACTCCACGGTGCGGTCCTGGAGCTCGCAGGCCCCGCCCTTGTCGCAGGTGGGGCAGTCCAGGGGGTGGTTGAGGAGGGTGAACTCCACCATCCCCGCCTGGGCCTCCCGCACCACGTCCGAGAGGGTGTCCACCACCATCCCGTCCGCCACCGCCGTCACGCAGCTTGCGGCGAGCTTAGGCTGCCAGGCGATCTCCGGCTCCCCTCGCTCGGTGAGCACCGGCTTCCCGTCGGGGCCCTTCTTGGGCAGGCCGATCCGCACCAAACACATGCGGCAGGCCCCGATGGGGGAGAGGTAGCGCTCCGAGCAGAAGAGGGGCACGTCGTACCCCGCGTGGAAGACCGCGTCCATGACGCTGGTCCCCGGGGGCACCTCCACCACGCGGTCGTTGACCTTGACCTTGACCACCTTCACCTCCAGAGGGCAGGCCTGGGCACGGGCCGCTTCTCCCGCACCAGGACCAGGTACTGCTCCTTGAAATGCTTCAAAGAGCCCTTCACCGGCCACACCGCCGCGTCGGCCAGGGGGCAGAAGCTCCGGCCCTCAATGAGGGGGAGGAGGGCCTCGAGGGTCTCCACGTCCTTCTCCTCCCCCTCGCCCCGGCCGATCTTGGCGAAGAGCTCCACCATGAACCCCGCCACCCCTTCCCGGCAGGGGGTGCACTTGCCGCAGGACTCGTGGGCGTAAAAGCGGGTGACGTTCCACATGGCGTCCACCATGCTCACCCGCTCGGGGACGAGGATCACGCCCCCCGTCCCCAGCATGGAGCCCTTGGCCTGGAGGTGCTCGTAGCTCATGGGGGTGTCCAGGACCTCCTCGGTGAAGGGCAGGGGCGGGGTGGAGGACCCCCCGGGGATCAGGGCCTGGATGGGCTCCAGGGGCCCTCCGGCCCACTCGTAGAGGAGCTCGCGGAAGGTGGTGCCCATGGGCAGCTCATACACCCCGGGGCGCTTCACCGGCCCCGAGACCTGGTAGAGCTTCATCCCCTTGGACTGCTCCGTGCCCATCTGGGCGAACCAGTCCGCCCCCCTTTCGAGGATGGGCACCACCGCGGCCAGGGTCTCCACGTTGTTGATGGTGGTGGGCTTGCCCCAGAGGCCTGACTGGGCGGGGAAGGGGGGCTTGAGGCGGGGGTTAGCCCTTAGGCCCTCCAGGGAGTTCATGAGGGCCGTCTCCTCCCCGCAGATGTAGGCCCCGGCCCCCCGGTGGACGTGAACGTCAAAGGAGAAGCCGGTGCCGAAGAGGTTCTTTCCCAGGTAGCCCCGCGCCCGGGCCTCCCCTATGGCCGCCTCGAGGCGGTCCGCCGCCCTGCGGTACTCCCCTCGGACGTAGATGTACCCCACCGTGGCCCCGATGGCGTACCCGGCAAGGATCATGCCCTCCAGGAGGAGGTGGGGGACATCCTCCAGGATGTACCGGTCCTTGAAGCTGCCGGGCTCGGACTCGTCGGCGTTGCAGATGAGGTAGTGCTGCTTCCCGTCCTTGGGCATGAAGCTCCACTTGACCCCGGTGGGGAAGCCCGCCCCGCCCCGGCCCCGTAGCCCCGAGCGCTTCACCTCCTCGGTGACCTCCTCTGGGGTCTTCTCCTTGAGGACCCGCTTCGCCGTCTCGTACCCCCCGTGGCGGAGGTAGTAGTCCAGGGTCCAGGACCCCTCCTTCCCCACGTGGGTGTAGAGGGTCCGTTCAAACCTGGGGTCCAGTCCGGAAAGAATGGGCCCGGTCATCCCTCCACCTCGTGCACGTGGTGGCCGCATTTCCCGGGAAGCGGGATCTCCTCCAGGCGCTTCCCTGCCCTTAGGCCCTCGAGGAGGGCCTCGAGCCTCGCCCGGGTCACGCACTCCACGTAGGGCTCATCGTTCACCTGGATCACGGGGGCGGTGTGGCAACTGCCCAGGCACTCCACCTTCTGCACGCTGAAAAGCCCCTCCGGGGTCACCTCCCCGGGACCGATGCCCAGGGTCTCGGTGAGGTAGTCCCAAAGCTCGTCCGCCCCGGCGAGCTTGCAGCTTAGGGTGGCGCAGACCTGAAGGTGGTACCTGCCGGTGGGCACGAACTGGTAGTAGGAGTAAAAGCTCGCCACCCCCAGGACCTCGGTGGGGGTGGTGCCCACCAGGCGGGCGATCTCCTCTATGCGCTCGGGCCGGATCCAGCCCTCCTCCTGCTGCACCCGCCGGAGAAGGGGCATGAGGGCGGCCCGGCGCCCTTCCGGCGGGTACTTGGCAAAGGTCTCCTCCAGGAAGTCCTGCTTGTCGTCAAAGAAGCCCATCTTCCCTCCTAGCGGTCCACGTCCCCCATCACGGGGTCCAGGCTGGCGATGATGGCCACCATGTCCGGCACCTGCTCCCCCTTGCAGGCGTAGGGGAGGCTTTGCAGGTTGACGAAGCTCGGGGCCCGCACCTTGACCCGGTAGGGCATGGAGCCGCCGTCGGAGACGATGTAGTAGCCGAGCTCCCCCCGGGCCGACTCCGTGGGCACGTAGACCTCCCCCTTGGGGGGGTGGAAGCCCTCGGTGTAGTGCTTGAAGTGGTAGATGACCGCCTCCATGGAGGTCTCCAGGAGGGGCCTTGGAGGCGGGGTGATCTGGGGGTTGGGGTCGCGGAGGGGCCCGGGCTCGAGGCGCTCCAGGGCCTGCTTGAGGATCTTCACCGACTCCCGCATCTCCCGGATGCGGAGGATCATGCGGTCAAAGACGTCCCCGTGCTCCCCCAGGGGCACGTCGAAGGCGTAGGTCTCGTAGCCCGAGTAGGGGTAGGCCTTGCGCACGTCGTAGTTGACCCCGCTCGCCCGCAAAGACCCCCCGGTGAGGCCGAGGTGGATGGCTACCTCGGGCGGGATCACCCCCACGCCCCGGGCCCTCTCGTAGAAGATGGGGCTTTCGGCGAAGAGGGCCTCGTACTCGTCAATGCGGTGGGGCATGACCTCCAGGAGCTTCTTGAGCTCGGGGACGAACTCCTCCGGCAGGTCCTCCTTGACCCCGCCGATGCGAATGTAGTTGTGGTGGAAGCGCTGGCCCGTGACCCACTCAAAGAGGTCCAGGATCGTCTCCCGCTCCCGGAAGGCGTAGAAGAAGGGGGTGAGGGCCCCGAGGTCCAAAAGCCCCGTGCCCAGGAAGACCAGGTGGCTCGCCAGGCGGGAGAGCTCGTTCAGGATGACCCTTATGGTCTCCGCCCGGGGCGGCACCACCGCCCCCACCAGCCTCTCCACCGCCAGGGCGTAGGCTAGGTCGTGGGCGAAGGAGTGGAGGTAGTCCATCCGAGGGGTGTAGGTGAGGTTCTGGAGGTAGGTGCGGTACTCCATGGTCTTCTCAAAGCCGGTGTGGAGGTAGCCGATGTGGGGCACCACCTCCAGGACCTCTTCCCCGGAAAGGGTCACCACCAGGCGCAGCACCCCGTGGGTGGAGGGGTGCTGGGGGCCCACGTTCAGGGTCATGACCTCGGTGCGGAGCTCCCGCGGCTCCTCGGGGAGGGGGGCGTCCAGCTCCAGGTAGTCCTTCATTTGACCTCCTTGGCCTTCATGAGCTCGGCCCACAGGGCGCGGTAGCCCTTGCGGCTCCCTCCCCGGTAGGAGGTGAGGCCGGCGTCCTTCCCCGTCAGGCTCGCGCGGAACTCGCTCGGGAGGATGTACCGCCCCTCGCGGAAGAGGGTGGGGGTTTCGCCCAGGGGGAAGTCCTTGCGCAAGGGATGGCCCTCGAGGTCCTCCGGGGTGAGGATCTTCCGCAGGTCCGGGTGGCCCTCAAAGACGATGCCGAAGAGGTCGTAGACCTCCCTTTCCAGGAAGTTCGCGCTCCCCCAGAGGTCGGTCACCGTGGGGAGCCTGGGGTCCCCCTCGGGCACAAAGGCCCTTGCGAAGAAGCGGCTCCCGTCCCCGTCCTTCCAGCCCGGGAGGGAGACCAGCTCGTAGACCACGGCGAAGCGCTCGGGGCGGGGGTCGGGGTACTCCAGGTAGTCTATCCCCACGATGTCCGCCAGGTAGTTGAAGCCCATCTCCTTGTACCGGGCCATCTCCTCCTTGAAGCGCTCCCTCGGCAGGACCACCCAGAGGTTGCCGAGGCCGTTGTCCTCAACGGGGTACCCCTTGGCCCGGGCCTCCTCCAAGACGCGCTCAAGCCGCATGCCTCACCCCCTCGCCCGCCGCCAGGCGGCCACCGGGGGAAGCTTCTCCCCCCGCTCGTTGTAGGCCTCGCCCCGCACCTTCTTCTGGAGCTGCATCACCGCGTAGATGAGGGCCTCGGGCCTGGGGGGGCAGCCGGGGACGTAGACGTCCACCGGCACCACGGAGTCCACGTTCTGCACGATGGCGTAGTTGTTGAACATCCCCCCCGAGCTCGCGCAGGCCCCCATGGAGATCACCCACTTGGGGTCGGGCATCTGCTCCCAGACCCGGCGCATCACCGGGGCCATCTTCTTGGAAAGCCTCCCGGCGACGATCATCACGTCCGCCTGGCGCGGGCTCGCCCGGAAGACCTCGCTCCCGAAGCGGGCCAGGTCGTTCCGGGGGTCGGTGGAGGCCATCATCTCAATGGCGCAGCAGGCGAGGCCGAAGGTGGCGGGCCACAAGGAGTTGCTTCGCCCCCAGGCCACGAGCTTCTCCAAGGTGGTGAAGAGGATCCCCTCCCGTTCCAGCTCCTGGACGTCCCGCTCAAAGAGGTCCTTCAGTGCCACCGCATCACCCCCTTCCACCACTCGTAGAGGAAGCCCACGAAGAGGAGGAGGGTGAAGCCCAGGACCCCCAGGAAGCCGTAGAGGCCAAGGCCCTTGGCGCTCACGGCGTAGGGCCAGAGGAAGGCCACCTCCACGTCAAAGAGGATGAAGAGCATGGCCACCACGTAGAAGTGGACGGGAAAGCGCCGCACCTCCCCGGCGGGGTCGTTCCCCGACTCGTAGGGCATGAGCTTGGCCCGGCCCGGCTTCTTGGGGCCGAGGAGGGCCCCCACCACCAGGGCCGCCGTCCCCACCAGGAGGGCGACCCCCAGGTAAACCAGGACGTTCAGGTACTCTTGAATCGGCGCCAAGGTTCCCTCCTTTCGTGCATCTCTTTACGAGGTGGGTCCCCAGAAATCCCCAAACCCCCCCTCGTCTCCTGCCCATCTTACTACCCCCTCCCGGGGCCATGGGGGGTCGGGCCTGCCGTCAAGGGGGTGAGCCGCCCTCCCCCCTACCCAAGGCCTCCCTGAAGAGGCGGAAGCCCTCGAGGTCCAGCTCCTCCGCCCTTACCTCCTGGGGCAGGCCCAGGCTGGCCAGGGCGCGCTCCACCGCCTCTTTGGGGTAGCCCGCCCCCACCAGGGCGTTCTTTAGGGTTTTCCGCCTTTGGGCGAAGGCGGCCTCCAGGAGGGCGAAGAGTTCGGGGTCGTCGGGCGCCCCCTTGGGGGTGAGGCGTACCAGGCTGCTCCACACCCTGGGCGGGGGGAAGAAGGCTCCCGGAGGGAGGTCCAGAAGCCGTTCCGCCCGGGCGTGGTGGGCCACCCTAAGGGAGAGGAGGCCGTAGGCGGGGGTCTTGGGGGGCGCGGTCATCCTGTCCGCCACCTCCTTCTGCACCAGGAAGACGAGGCGGGCGAGGCGGCCTCCTTTTAGGAGGCGGGTGACGAGGGGGGTGGCGATCTGGTAGGGAAGGTTGGCCACGAGGAGGCTTCCTTGCGGCACCTCCTCCCAGGGAAAGGCCAGGGCGTCTTGGAAGTGGAGCTTCACGCGAAGCCCGGCGAGGGTTTCCTCCAGGACCGGGCGGAGCCGCTCGTCCTTCTCTATGGCCGTGACCTCCGCCCCGGCCTGGGCCAAGGCCCGGGTGAGCACCCCAAGCCCCGGCCCTACCTCAAAGACGGGCCCGGTGAAGGGCTGGGCCGCCTCCACGATGCGGCGGAGGTGGGCTTCGGAGGTCAGGAAGTGCTGCCCGAGGCGCTTGTCGGCGAAAAGGCCGTGCCGGGCCAGGAGCTCCCGGACGCCTTTGGGCGAGGTGAGGGGGTTAGCCATGGGGAAGGCGCTTCACCCTAGGGCAGAGGGGCTCTTCCTCGGGGACGAGCTCCAGGTACTCCCCGAGGTCCAGGGCGTCAATGAGGGCAAACCGCTCCTTGAGCAGGATCCCCCCCTTCATGGGCACGTGGCCGTAGACCCCGTAGCGGTAACCCATGCGCTCCACGTAGTCGGGGGTGCGGAACCACCAGGTCTTGGGCTCGCTTTGGGCGTAGAAGAGGTCGTCGTACTCTTGGAGCCAGGGTACGGGACCCACGTGGGCGAAGTGGATTCCCTGCAGAACGAGCTCACGCGGGAAGCCCGCCATCCAGGCCCTTAGCGCCTCGGGTAGGGCTTTCCCCCCGTACTCGGGATGGAACTCCAGGTGCTTGAGGTGCTGGTTTCCTAGGATGGGCTCGCCCTTTAAGGCGGCCTCGTCGTGGTTTCCCAGGAGAATCGTGGCGTGGCCTCCCGCGTCCTCCTGGAAGGATTTCAAGCGGAAGAGCTCCCGGATCTGCGCTCCCGCCGCCAGGCGCAGGTGTGCGGGGTCAAAGGGGTCGTAAGGGGAAAGCCCCGTGAGGCGCTCGTAGTCCTCGGGGGTTTTGGGGTGGACAAGGTCCCCCAGGAGGACGAGGCGGACCCTCCCCGAGCGCAATCCCGCGGTCGGGCGAAGGGCAGCGTCCGCTAGGCCCTCGGCCTTGAGGAGGCGCCACAGGGCGGGAAAGTTGCCGTGGAGGTCCCCGACGGCGATGACCCTCATCCCTTGAGGAGGGCCCGGAGCTCCCCGTAAAGGCGGCGGGTTTCCTCGGGGGTCTTGCCGTACCCCCCGTACTTCGTGACGATCCTGGCCGCCTCCTTGCCCAGGCCCCGCTCCTTAAGGCGCTCCAGGAGCTGATCAATGAGGCGGTACGCCTCGGGCTTCTCCGCCTCTTCCGGGGTCCCTTCGGGGCCCTCGGGCTCCGGCAGGCTAGGCGGGGTGAAGCGGCCCCGCTCGGCGTCGTAGTCCACCCACTGCTTCTCCAGGCGATAGAGGTACCGCCCCACGCCGAACTTGACCGCGGCCCGCTTCAGGGCGTCGGAGAAGGCGGCCTTCAGGGAGTCCCCCTCCCCCACGTCCTCCTTGCTCACCCCCAGGACGGTGAGGCGGCACTTCACCTCCACCACCCGCTCCCGGCGCTCCCCCCGCTCGTCCTCTAGGGTCCTCTCCTGGTCCGAAAGCACCTCGTAGGTGTCGTGCCAGCCCTCCGGACCCACCACCTTGTCCAGCCGGTCCAAAACGGTGCGGGCGTCCACATAGGGGACCACGAGGGCCCGCTTGCGGTCCTTGGAGACCGCCTCAATCCGCCACTGGACCTCCTGGGCCGGGAAGGGCTCGGAGAGCTTTTGCCAGACTTCGTCCATAGGGTTGATTGTACTTTAAGCCCCTCTCATCCGCAATTCATCCGAAAGGCGGCCCGCGGTTGTAAGATGGAGGCATGAGGCGAATCCTGGCCCTAGGACTTTTGGTGGCCTCGGCCATGGGGTTGGCCCTGAAGCCTTCGGTGACCGCTTCCTTGAGCGTGAGCCCCTTTCCCCAGGGGGTGGTGGTGGAGCGCGTGCCCGAGCCCCAGGGCCTCGTGACAGTCTACAGCTACTCGCGTCCGGATCTGGAGGCCATCTTCCGCTATTACGATGAGGACCTGCGGCGCCGGGGCTGGGTACCGGTGAAGTATGAGGTCGAGATAAACGAGTGGGAGGCGGAGTACCGTAAGGGCAACGCCAAGGTCAAGCTCTCGGTGAAGAACAAAAAGGGTCGGGTGGAGGTGCGGCTCAAGGAAGGGTACTACTGGCACTACTAGACAAGGCCCGGGCCCCCCGCTACCATATAGGGCGCGTGGGGCCGTGGCGCAGCTGGGAGCGCGCCTGAATCGCACTCAGGAGGTCACGGGTTCGAGTCCCGTCGGCTCCACCAGAAACCCCCCCGCCCAAAGGCGGGGGGCAAGCCTTAGCGCCCTAATGCCCCGTGGACGAGCCCGGGTTCAGGAGCGGGGTGGGCGCTTGCGGGGCGATAACCGTCCTTTGGGGAAGGGCCAGGGCCAGAGGAAGGGGGGTGGGGTCAATGGTGGCTACGGCCGAAAGCACCTGGGTGTTGGTGGAGTCGTAGTAGAGGGTAGTCGTTGGGCACGGGCACCAGCACCGAGGAGCAGGCGATGGTTACGTCGGTCATGCCCTGGGTGGTCTGGTGGGGGCGCAGGGAGGCTTGGGGCAGGGTCTTGTAGCCGCAGTCCACGGCCTGGCCGGTGTTGGTCATCACCGCTCCCATCTTGCTCAGGAAGTCGTTCTCCAGGGTGATGGCATCGTAGTAGCCCTGCCACTCCCCCACGAAGACCACCCGCCCGCCTTCGCTGGCGAACTTCTTGAAAACATTGATCTCAGCGTTGGTGAAGGTCTGGCGCGGGTTCCAGAGGAAGATCACCTTGGCCTCGGACGCCAGCGCGGTGATGGAGCCTTGGGTGGAGTTCAGCTCCTCTATGGTGAACCCCTGGCCCTGGATGACGCTCCGGAAGGTGGAGAGGCTCGCGTCGGAGCACTCTCCCATGCCCGCGCACGTGGAGTTTCTCCCCCGGTCAAAGAGCACCTTGGTGCCGCTGTCCCTGGGGCCGGGGGGAGGTGGAGTAGTTCACCAGATTGGGGGCCATGAGCTGGTTGTTGGGGTTGTTCATGCCGTTATTGTCAGAGGGGTTGATGTCGTTGAAGACCACGATGTCCTTGCCGGGCGGGAGCGGGGCGTTCTTGCAGGCCTGCACCGTGTACTCCAGCCGCCCCTGGGCCTCGGCGAGGCTGTAGCTCGGGCTCAGCAGGAAGGTGTGGCCGGCCACCTGGAGGGTGTCGCCGGGGTTGGCCCCCAGGTCGGCCAGGGCGAAGGCGTAGGTGAGGGTGTTCACATAAGGGTCGTGTACCGCCCGGGCAGGGTAGCTCCACCAGCCACCCGGGGGAAGGGTGCCTGCGTAGGCGTGGCTTTCCGTGAGCTGGTAGGGGAAAACGCCCGAAAGGCGCACGAAGAGGGTGGAGGAGGTGTTCCACACCAGAAGGCTGCCGTTTTGCCCCATGGCGACCTGGGCCACCTTGCCGCACGCTTGGGCGGGGTCCCCGCCCGCATCCTCCCGGGGTCCTGGGGCCGCCATGTTGGGCTTGACGCCCTGGGGGCTGGAGCAGGCCCCGAGGGCCGCCACCAGCGCCAACGCACCTAAACGCCAATACCTGGGAATGCCCATCCGAATCCGCCTCCAATCGGGTCCCGTGAGACCAGGATTAGTGTAGGCGGTCTTGGGCGTTACAAGGCCGTTACGCCGTTACAGCCCCAGGATCCATTCCACGAAGGCGTTCACCACGTCGCTTTTCCCGAGGAGCTCCGGCGCCTCGAGGACCGCCTGGTAGAAGGCCCGCACCAGCTCGGGGGTGGGGTTTCGGAGGAGATCCTGCACGGTTTTGCCCGCGTAGGGGCCTTTCTTCAAGGGGGTGGTGAGGCGGGCGTCGGTGGCCAGGGGGGCGGCCTCCATCAGCGCCGCGAGGGTCCGTTCCACGAGGAGCTTGTCCCCCTCTTCCCCCAGGGCCTCCTTGGCGGTGAGGAGAGGGCTTCCCGAGAGGTCCCGGGCCTCGAGCCCCAGGGCGTAGAGCCTGCGGGCGAGGCTCGGGGGGCCCACCTCCAGGGGGAGGAGGGCCTGTGCCTCCCCGTAGCGGACCTCGAGGGTGTACCGCCCGGGCTCCTTGGGGGAAACCGCGGGGGCGGTTTCCACGAGCCCCACGGTGAGGGGGGGTATCCCGAGGCCCTTGGCGGCTTCCACCACCTTCCGGCCCTCCTTGTAGAGGGCGACCTGCAGGGCGCTCCGGGGAAGGTAGGGCTCCCCCTCCAGCCGGACCTGAGCGAAGATGGCTTCCCCGGCACGGAAGGGCCTCGCGTCTAGGTCGCCGGGGATTAAGGAGAGCCGTTCCACACTCAATGCCACTTTCCGGCCCGACAGGGCCTTCAAGGCCCTCTCGGCCCTGGCGGCGAAGGGGTGATGGGGGCTTTCCTGGAGGAAGGCCCGGTACAGGGGGGCGGCCTCGAGGCCCGCCCGCTCCGCGAGGTAGCCGCGGAAGAAGAGGGCGAGGGGCTCCTTGCGCGCCTCCAGGTCCTTGAGGGCGGCCTCCACCTCCGTCCCCGCGTCCAGCCTCAGGGCCCGGTCGTAGGCCTCCTTGGCTCCCAGGAGGTCCCCGTGGAGGGCCCGGAAGAGGCCCAGGTTGTAGTAGGCGGTGGGGTTGGGCGAGAGGCGCACCGCCCTTTCTGAGGCCAGGATGGCCCGGGGCAGGTCCCCCGTGAGGTAGTAGGCCCAGCCCAGGTTGGTCCAGTAGAGGGGGTGGTCGGGACGGAGCTTGACCGCCCTGAGGAGGGCTTCCCTGGCCTCCTCCCCGCGGCCTTCCTCAAAGGCGGCGAAGCTCACCTCCTCCCAGGCGAAGGGGACCTCGGGGGCCTTCTCGGCCAGGGTGCGGGCGAGGGCCTTCCAGCGGGGGTCCTCGGCGATGCGGTAGATGAGGAGGGCGGCGATCCCCTCCAGGAGCCCGCCCTTTTCCAGCGCCTGGGCCTCCTTCAAGGCCTCCTCCCGCCCTTCCTGGGAGAGGCGGCTCAAGGCCCGGTAGGCGGGGGGGAGCTTCTCCTGCCAGAGGAGGAGGAGGGGCTTGGGGAGAAGACCTTCCAGGAGCCCCGCTCCCCGGCCTTCCTTCAGGTCCAAGGCGGAGCGGTGGAGGGGGTCCGGTTCCTCCCCCTGGGCCAGGGCCCGGAGGCGCGCCTCGGGGAGGCGGGGAGTGGGGAGGGCGCTAAAGCGGGGGGCTAGGCCCTCCTTCTGGAGCCAGAGCCAGGCCAGGGCAGGGGTGGCGAAGAGGCCTTCCTGGACCCCCTCTGCCCGGGCCAGGTAGAGGCGAAGCCCCCTCGCCTCCTCCTTCCCCAAAAGCAGCCATTCCGCCCCGGTGATCTCCCGGGCTAGGCGGGCCCCGCCCGGGCTGTAAAGCCCGCCCACCAGGTCGTACCCTCCCTGCCAGGGGGGTTCGGGGAGGAGGAG
>Ga0101942_100570_pt1 | contig 12379 bp, 7 predicted proteins | sample DewCreD2012metaG_4_FD_75243 | JGI IMG/M metagenome (GOLD analysis project Ga0101942, IMG submission 75243) | Hot spring sediment bacterial and archeal communities from British Columbia, Canada, to study Microbial Dark Matter (Phase II) - Dewar... ...
CCCCGATACGGATCCCGTCCTCCCGATCAAGCTGCCGGAACGACCGGCCGGAGCCCAATGGGCGCGACCGGCCATCGTCGTGGACCGGCTCACGTGGGCGCGCGACGGCCAGGGGTTGTTGCCGCGCGGCTATACGCATGTCTTCGTGATCGATGCGACGCTCGGGGGTACGCCCCGGCAAATCACCAGCGGCAAGTACAACCACGCCGATCCCGAGTGGTCGGCCGATGGAAGGACGATCTACGTCTCGGCCATACGCAAGCCCGATTGGGAGTACCTGCGCGGTGATACGGAGATCTACGCCGTCGACCTCCAAACGCTCGATATCAAACCGCTGACCGATCGGCGGGGCCCGGATACAAACCCGACCGTCTCCCCGGATGGCCGCTGGATCGCCTATACGGGCTATGACGAAAAGGGCTACACCTTCCACATCTCGAGCCTCTACCTGATGGACAAGGAGGGTGGAAACAAACGCGTCCTCGCCGACAATCTGCCCAGCTCGCCGACGGCTGTGACGTGGGCTCCTGATGGCTCGGGCGTGTACTTCCTCGTCGGGGAAAAGGGGACGACGAGCGTCTACTTCGCCTCGCTCGATGGCAAAGTCCGAAAGGTCCTGGAAGGGACGCACGTTCTCTCCGGCTTCTCGCTCGCCAAGAACGGGCAAGTCGCCACCGTACGCTCGACGTTCAAGGAGCCGGGAGTGCTCGTCACCTTCAACCTGCGCGATCCGGCGAATGTGAAGAAACTCGTGGACGTCAACGAGGATGTGCTCGCCGGCGTGAAGCTCGGCGATGTCGAGGAGCTATGGTTCACCTCGAGCGACGGATGGAAGATCCAGGGCTGGTTGATCAAACCCGCGGAATTCGATCCCACGAAGAAGTATCCGATGGTGCTCTGGATCCACGGCGGCCCTTGGGCGATGTACAACGTGGCCTTCAATTGGGCCTTCCAGAATTTCGCGGCCAACGGCTACGCCGTCCTCTACACGAATCCGCGCGGGAGCACGGGATACGGGCAAGAGTTCGTCAACGGCATCCAGTACGCCTACCCGGGCAAGGATTATGACGACCTGATGGCCGGCGTTGATGCCGCTCTCGCCAAGGGCTGGATTGACGAACGCAATCTCTTCGTCTGTGGCGGCAGTGGTGGGGGCGTCCTCACGGCCTGGATCGTCGGACACACGGATCGGTTCGCCGCGGCCGTCTCCATGCGCCCGGTCATCAACTGGCATTCGTTCGTGGGGACGACCGATGGCCCCAACTGGTACTACCAGTTTCGAAAATTCCCGTGGGAAGACCCGATGGAATACGCGCTCCGCTCTCCGCTGCATTATGTCGCCAACGTGAAGACGCCGACGATGATCATGACGGGCGAAGCCGATCTTCGCACGCCAATCGGTCAGAGCGAGGAGTTCTATCGCGCCCTGAAGATGCTCAAGAAGGAGACGCTGCTGGTGCGGATGCCCGAGGAATATCACGGTTGGCGCCGACCCTCACATCAATTGGCCCAACAGCTCTATCTGCTCGCCTGGTTCGAGAAGTACAAGCGAAAGGATAAAGACGTGCCCGTCGAGAATGCTCCGCAGCAGACCGGGCGCGCGCGACAGGAGCCATGACCCGCCACCCACTTGACTCACGCGGGCTCGCGTCCGGGCGACCCCGCATCTGACGCGAGCCCGCGTGAGCCTTTCTGAAACGCTCTTCAAGGAGGGGACATGATGAGAAGACCGAGGGGACGAAGCTTAAGGATCGGATTCGTACTTCTTCTGGCTCTCCTCCTGCCATGGGGAGGGACGAGGGCACAACAGCTTCGAAAGCCGCCGACGACTCCGACGGACAACGTCAAAGAAGTCCTGCATGGCGTGGAGATCGTTGATCCCTATCGGTGGCTCGAAGATCAATGGAGCCCGAAGACGCGGGCCTGGATCGAGGAGCAGAACGCCTACACGCGCGCGCTACTGGATACGGTCGCCGGACGCGAGCAGATCCGGCAACGCCTCACGGAGCTGATGAAGGTGGAAGCCATCGGGCTGCCGGTTGAGCGCGGCGGCCGATACTTCTTCGCCAAGCGACGCGCCGACCAGGAGCAATTCGTCATCTACATGCGGAAGGGACGTCAGGGGCCGGATGAGGCGTTGATCGATCCACATCCCTGGAGCCCAGACCATACGACGAGCGTGACGCTGCTGGACGTCTCCGATGACGGGACTGTGCTCGCCTACGGCGTGCGCCAGGGCGGAGAGGACGAGCTCACCATTCGGCTCTTCGACGTCGAGGCGCGTCGCGATCTCCCCGATGTCCTCCCCAAAGGGCGATATTTCGGCCTCTCGCTCACGCCGGACAAAAGCGGCTTCTATTACACGCGCCATACGCCCGAAGGCCCGCGCGTGTACTTTCACCGGATGGGTGAGGACCCGGCGCGCGACCGCGAGATCTTCGGTCGCGGCTATGGCGTGGACAAGATCATCACGGCCACGCTCTCGGAGGATGGGCGGTATCTGCTCTTCACGGTCTCGCACGGTGCCGGAGCCCGTCGGACGGAGATCTATCTCCAAGACGTGGCGCGCGGCGGCCCCATCATCACGGTCGTCAACGACATCGAAGCGCGATTCAGTGGAGAGATCGTCGCCGACACGCTCTATCTGCTGACGAACTGGAACGCTCCGCGAGGCCGTCTTCTGGCCGTGAGCGTGCGGGATGCCGCAGCGCGCGACCGATGGCGTGAGGTCATCCCCCAATCGTCTGCGGTGATCAACGGCTTCGCCTTGGTGGGGGGACGGCTCGTGGTGAATCACCTGGAGAACGTGCAGGCGCGCGTGCGGATGTTCGATCCCGATGGGAGATTCCTCGCCGAGATCCCGCTGCCGGCGATCGGTTCGGTCAGTGGCCTGAGGGGGCGTTGGGCGAGCTCGGAGATCTTCTACGCCTTCTCCTCTTTCCACATCCCGACGACGATCTATCGCTACGATGTGACCACTGGGACGTCGGAAGTGTGGGCCGCTCTGAAGGTGCCGATCCGCAGCGAGCAGTTCGAGGTCAAGCAGGTCTGGTATGAGTCGCGCGATGGGACGCGCGTTCCGATGTTTATCGCCCATGCCCGTGGCCTGAAACTCGATGGCGCACGCCCGACGTTGCTCACCGGCTACGGTGGATTCAACGTCAGTTTGCTGCCCGGATTCTCAGCGCGCGCCGCCCTGTGGATGGAGCTGGGCGGCGTCTATGCGCTGCCGAACCTGCGCGGCGGAGGAGAGTTCGGCGAAGAGTGGCATCGCGCGGGGATGTTGGAGAAGAAGCAGAACGTCTTTGACGATTTCCTCGCCGCCGCCGAATGGCTCATCAAGAACGGCTACACGAATCCTTCGCGCCTGGCCATCTCCGGCGGCAGCAATGGAGGACTTCTGGTCGGAGCGGCCCTCACGCAGCGCCCGGAGCTGTTCGCGGCCGTCGTCTGCTCCTATCCGCTGCTGGACATGATCCGCTATCACCGCTTTTTGGTCGCCCGCTTCTGGATCCCGGAATACGGATCTTCGGACGATCCGGAACAGTTCAAGTACTTGCTCGCGTACTCGCCCTATCATCAAGTGAAACCCGGCACTCGATATCCGGCCGTCCTCTTCATCACCGGAGATGCCGATACGCGCGTGGATCCGCTTCACGCTCGGAAGATGACGGCGCGACTTCAAGCGGCGACGGCTTCGGACCGACCGATCCTCCTTCGCTACGATACGAAAGCCGGCCATTCGGGAGGCCTGCCGCTCAGCAAACAGATCGAGGACCTGACCGATGAGCTGAGCTTCCTCCTGTGGCAGCTTGGCGTCCGAAGTCCGGAGAACTGATCGGCATTCGCAGAGAAAGCCCCCCTTGTCCGGGCGCATCTGGCCAGACCGGCGCGCGAGCCAAGATGGGGTTGGCCCATCGGGACTTCTCGCGCGCCGCCCGCATCCTCGCGGTCGAAGGACGATCATTTGGAGGCGGCTCCCTCGCGGCTCGCCGATGGGCCATCGGTCTGGTAAAATTTCTCCTCTCCAAGGAGCGGACGCGATGGGGACGAGACGATTCGACGGTCGCACATTTTACGAACGGTTCACCCGTTACGCGGCGGATTTATACCCAGGGCGATATGAGAGCCTGAGCTTTTGCGAGGAACTGGCCGAGCTGGCCAATGAGATCCTGGAGTGGAAAGAGAAGCGCGATGCCGTCATCCTCGCCCACAACTACCAGTTCCCCGAAGTTCAAGAGATCGCCGACTTCATCGGCGATTCGCTGGGACTCAGTCAGCAAGCCGCTCAAACCCCGGCGCGAGTGATCGTCTTCTGCGGCGTGCACTTTATGGCCGAGACGGCGGCGATCCTCTGCCCGGACAAGCTCGTGCTGTTGCCCGATCTGGAGGCGGGCTGCTCTCTGGCCGCGTGCGTGACGGCGCCGCAACTGGCCGCGTGGCGCGAGCGAAATCCCGATGCCGTCGTAGTCACGTATGTGAACTCGACGGCCGATGTCAAAGCCCTCTCGGACTACTGCTGCACCTCGCGCAACGCGCAGAAAGTCATCGAGGCGATCCCTGAGGATCGAGAAATCCTCTTCCTCCCGGACAAGTACCTGGGGGCGGTCATCAGCGGACTCACCCGACGTTCCCTCACGCTCTGGCCCGGTCAATGCCACGTTCATGCCAAGATCGCCGAGACGGCGATCGAGCGCGCGCTGGAGGAACACCCGGACGCCGAGATCCTGATCCATCCCGAATGCGGGTGCGCGACGACATGCCTGGCTCGGGCTGTCGCCGGGCAGCTCCCGCGCAACGCCTACTTCCTCTCGACCGAAGGCATGGTGCGGCACATCGAAACCTCCACGGCGAAGACGTTCCTGGTCGCGACCGAGAAGGGGATGGTCTATCGGCTGCGCGTGCTCTATCCCGATCGCACGTTTTATCCGGTCTCGCACGATGCGCTCTGCGAGTACATGAAATGCACCACCTTGCCCAAGGTCTTACGCTCGCTCAAGGAATTGATCCATCCGATCCGCGTCCCAGAGGAGATCGCCGCGCGCGCGCGCGGCGCTATCTCCCGCATGCTCGCCCTCATCTGAGCGTATCGCCCGCGACGGGCCGCGGCGCTTCGGCCCGCCGCACACGGAGAAGCCCCGATTCGACTTCAGCGAATGAGGAGATTATCGAGCAACCGAGCCGCGCCCACGCGCGCGGCGACAAGCACAAGGACTGGCCCCTCGATGCGCTCCAACTCTTCCAAAGTCTCCGGATGCGCGATGCTCACGTAGTCGAGCGTCACGCCAGGGGACGCGCACAAGTACTCGCACACGCGCCGTCGGACCTCGACAGCATCCCGTAGACCTTCTTCGAGGATGAGGCGGCGCGCCAATTCCAGTGATCGAGAGAGGGCCAGAGCCTGCTCGCGCTCTTCGGGCGAAAGGTAGACGTTGCGGCTGGAGAGCGCCAATCCATCGGGCTCCCTCACGGTAGGACACGGGACGATCTCGATCGGCACGTTGAGATCAACGGTCATACGCCGGATGAGGCGGAGCTGTTGGGCGTCCTTCTCGCCAAAGTACGCCCGATGCGGCTGCACCAGATGAAAGAGCTTGAGGACGACCGTCGCGACGCCGCGAAAATGTCCCGGACGACTCGCTCCCTCCAATCGCTCCGCCAGAGGACCGGTCACCTCGACCCACGTGCTGAATCCGGGGGGGTACATCTCCTCGACCGTGGGGATGAAGACCACGTCTACAGCTTCCCGCTCCAGGAGGGCGAGATCGCGCGCCTCATCGCGGGGATACCGCTCATAATCCTCCCCGGGACCGAACTGCGTGGGATTGACGAAGATGCTCACCACCACGGCATCGCATTCGGCGCGGGCGCGGCGGACGAGCGAGAGATGCCCTTCGTGCAGATATCCCATCGTGGGGACGAAACCCACGCAGCCCGACAGAGCCGCTCGAACTTCCCGCATCTCGGCCAAGCGGCGAACGACGCGCATGACGATGCCTCACGAGGCATTGACGAGAGCCAGCACTTCGGCCAGAACGGCCTCATCCATCGCATGACTTTGTTCCGGGCCGGGAAAGGCGCCTTCTTGAACCTCACGCCTGTAGGCCGCGACCGCCTCGCGGATCACCTCGCCCAAGCGGGCATAGGGCTTCGCGTGCTTGGGCATCAGATCGGGATAGAGACCGAGGATGTCGTGGATCACCTGCACTTGGCCATCGCACCAGGGGCCGGCGCCGATGCCGATGGTCGGGATCTGCACCCGCTCGGTGATGACTCGCGCTAAGGGAGCGGGGATCGTCTCCAAGATGATGGCGTAAACGCCAGCCTCCTCCAAGGCCAGCGCATCGTGAAGGAGCTTGAGCGCAGCCTCGCGACTTCGCCCCTGAACGCGATAGCCGCCCAGCTGATGAATCGCTTGCGGCGTCAACCCCAAATGCCCCATGACCGGAATACCCGCCTGCACGAGGCGACGAACGATGGGGGCGACCTCGCTGCCCCCTTCGAGCTTCACCGATTGGGCTCCCCCTTCTTTCAGCAAGCGCCCCGCGTTGCGCACGGCGTCCTCGGGCCCCGTTTGATAGCTGAGGAAGGGCATGTCGGCGACGACATGCGCGCGGCGGCTACCCCGCACGACCGCCCTCACATGATGCAGCATCTCGTCCACAGTGACCGGGAGCGTCGTCTCGTAGCCGAGCATCACCATCCCCAGACTGTCGCCCACCAGCAGGACCGGAATCCCCGCCTCATCCAATAACCGGGCCATGCTGTAATCGTAGGCGGTGAGCATGACGATCTTCTCGCCCCGCCGCTTCATAGCCTTCAGATCATGAATGGTGATGCGCGTCATCCGCTTCTCCTCCTCACCCGCGTGAGTTCACCCGGCGCGCAGCGCTCGGCCGAAAGGCCGCTTTTGATCCCGCAGCTCATCAGGACCCTCTCTCCTCGCGGAGAATTGTATCGGCTCTCCTCGCGGTGAGCAACGGACGGATCACTGCGCCCCGGAGTGCTTCAGCGGCCTCGCTCAGTACGCGTCTTCTCGCAAGAGGTGAAGGTTCCCGATGCTGACGCGCTCCAGGCCCGCCTCGCGCGCCGCGCGATAGCACCGCGCGGCATGCTGCCGCGAGGTCGTCGGAAGATCGGAGAGATAGAAGGCGGGATGAAAGGCCAAAAGCCGATAGGGGATCGCGCGGTCCAACGAGGCGATGAATCGAGCCAAGGCGCGAACCTCTTCCTCGTCCACGTATCCGGGCACAAGCAACGTGCTCGCGACAAGTGGGGGCGGATCGGGACGCTCCGAGATGCGCCGCGCCAAACGGGCGAAGTTCTCCAACGTACGGGTATTCGTCACGCCCGTCAGCGCGATGTGAACGGGCTCGCTCCACGCCTTCAGGTCGAACTTGACGCATCCGCCGGAAGCCAACGCGAGGTCCATCATCCGTTCGGCGAGCCGCGGATGCATGGTCCCGTTCGTCTCAAAGCAAATGCGCAAGATCCGCCCCGCTCTTTGCGCTCGCTCCACCGCCTCGCGCGCAGCTTCCAGGGCGTGAGGTAACTGAGGAGTCGGATCGCCGCCGAAAAAACAGATACATGAGGTCCGGGCGTCAACGGCGTGAGCTAAGTCTTTCGCACTGGCTTTCGCACCGTTCATTCGGTCCCAGCGATAGTGCCAGTTCTGACAGAACAAACAGTTGAACGTGCACGCTCCGTAGAAGACGGCCAGGTTCTTGTACCCGAACTCCGGACCATCTCGGTAGGCGAATCGGGGATATCCGGCACCCGTCCCTCCGGCGCATACCCAATCGGCCACACAATTGGTAGGGAGCGGATCGTGGTACCATCGGACGACGGCCACCTTACGCCCGGCGAAGGGAAGCCCGCAATACCCGAGGCTCTCCCCGACCAGCCGACATTCATTCACGCAGATCGAGCAAAGCCGTCCGCGCGGATCCCGAGGCGGCGATTCAGGGAGTCCGAACGCGCGCCGCGTGAGTCCATGTAGGCGCGCCACGCGCTCCAACACCTCGACGTCTCCGCGCCGAAGACACGCTCCGCATACCCCGAGGCGCTCGGCCACAACAGGAGAGCGAACGCCGCATCGCTCACATCGTCCCATCCCAGCGCAATTATACCTCTTCGCAGAACGGGCGCGGGAGCGAACGGCCATGTTCGCCCTCGGCATGAGCCGCTTCTGAGAAGCGAGGGCCCCTCTCTCCTCTCGTGAAGGGCACGGCTGCTTCCGAAGTGGAGATCAGAGGGGCCTCTTCGAGACGATGTCGGCGTTGGGAGACCAGACCCCGTGGAAGGGTCGGCGTCTCCCCTCCCCTTTGCAGATCGCGAGGGCTTCACACGTCCAGGTACAAATAGAACTCCATCGGATGCGGACGCAGGCGCACGGCATCCACCTCGCGCTCGCGCTTGTACCGAATCCACCGTTCGATCAACGCCGGCGTGAAGACATCCCCTTTGAGCAGGAACTCACAATCCTGTTCGAGCGCGGCGAGCGCCTCTTCAAGCGAGCCCGGCAGCTTCGGCACATCCCTCAACTCCTCGGGGCTCATGTCGTAGATATCGCGGTCAAGCGGCTCTCCCGGCTCGATCCGTTGCTGGATGCCGTCCAAGCCCGCCATCAGCATCGCCGCGAAGGCGAGATAGGGGTTGCAACTCGGATCCGGAGGCCGAAACTCCAGCCGCTTTGTCGCCGGATCGGCCGAATACATCGGAATGCGAACGGCAGCGCTGCGATTCCGACGCGAATAGGCGAGATTCACCGGCGCCTCGAACCCGGGTACCAATCGGCGATAGCTATTGGTCGTCGGCGCGACGAAGGCGGCCAAGGCTGGTCCATGACGCAGCAGTCCGCCGATGTACCAGAGCGCTTCCTGAGAGAGCCCGGCATAGCCCTCACCCGCGAAGAGCGGACGTCCGCCCTTCCAGAGCGACTGATGGCAATGCATGCCACTGCCGTTATCCCCGAAGATGGGCTTCGGCATAAACGTCGCGACCTTCCCCCGCCGCCAGGCCACCTGCCGTACGACGTACTTGAAGGCCATCACGTGATCGGCCGTCTCCACCAACCCCCCATAGCGAAAATCCACCTCGCCCTGTCCGCCGCTCGCCACCTCGTGATGATGACACTCCACCTCGATGCCGATCTGTCGGAGGCGCTCGGCGATCTCCGTCCGGACGTCCTGAAGTTGATCCACGGGCGGGATCGGCACATATCCCTCCTTCCCGCGCATGCGATACCCCCGCGCTCCCCACTCTTCACTGCGCACCTCATACCCGCTCCGCACGCCGTCCACCTCGTACCGCACTTCGTCGAAGATGAAGAACTCGACCTCCGGACCGAAATACGCTTCATCGGCGATCCCCGTGAACCGCATATACGCCTCGGCCCGCTTGGCGACTCCCCGCGGATCATACTCGTAGCCCTGCCGCGTGATCGGATCCACAGCATCCCCGATCAGACAGAGCGTCGGCTCTTCATAGAACGGATCCATCCAGTACCATCGCGCATCCGGAATGAGCAACATATCGCTCTCATGGATCGCCGCCCATCCCCGGATGCTCGACCCATCGAATCCGAAACCCTCTTCGAAGCTCTCTTCCTTCAACTGCTCGATGGGGAACGTCATGTGCTGCCACTGCCCCACCAAGTCCGTGAACCGAATATCTACATACTTCGCGCCATGCTCGCGCGCGTACTCGAGGACCTTCTGTGGCGTCATAGATCTTCCTCCTCATATGACGAAAATCTCACGAGTGCGCCCGAAGACCGCACGACGTCCCTCCGAGGTCCCCCTTTCCGACAGCGAAGACCTCAGAAGCGATGACGCCCTTCTCCTGCGAACGCCGATCTCGGCCTGAGGCACTCGGGTAAAATCGAGATCACAAGGCCATAGTCTCTGGCGTCCTTGACAAACCGTCGCACCTCTTCCGTCAAGAACGCGCGAAACTCCTCCTCCGACGAGAAACGCTCCCTAAAGTGGAGCAGGAATCGCATGATCTCCCCGTACTCGCTCCGCATTGGCTGCTCCTCTCCCAGACAGAGCTTAACCCGAATCTTCCAAGCAAACGGCATGCCAGAGAGGAGCGAGAGATCGCGGTGACCGCCATAACCCATTGGAATTGCAACGCTTTTTGCACCTTTTGGCCGGGTCGCGCGTCTATCACCGGATTTGCACAAAAATGTGCCATAGAGCTAACTGAAAGACAGTTTTGGCCCTGAAATCCCTCCCCTCGCCTCTTGCGATCTCACGGGGATTTCGCGAGACCCCCTCGCCAGGTCCCCTTGTCGTCGCCCTCGAGGTGGCCCAAACATAGGGCTGATATTGTTACAAATTCCGCCGATTTTTACAAGTTCGTTCAAGGGCAAACGGGTCTCGATGGGGCCCTCGCTTGAGTCTTATACCGGTGAGTAGCCCGTTCTCAAACGGGGCGGAGGAAGACGCCCCCGCCCCGTCCTCATCGTCACCACTCGAAACGGAAGCCGAGCTGAATGAATCGCGGCGTATTGAACTGCGTCGTCAGAACGCCGAACGAAGCCGGATCAAGCATGCTGAGCGTGGGATCGGCCAACTCCAAGCGATTGAAGGCGTTCAGCAAATCGCAGGTGAAGACCAAGCGCACGCTCTCGGTGATCGCCGTCTTCTTCCCGATGGAGAGATCGAAGTTCCAGCGCGGGAATCCGCGGAGCACGCCGCGTCCTTGCCGCCCATCTTCGCTGATGCGAATCTTTCGGAAGCTGTTGAACACGGCCTCCGGGTTGGCGAAGAGGTTCAGCCCCGTCCCTCCGCGTTTGGGATCGCCGACCGTGCCGATGCCACTTGATCCGGCGACGTTGCGATGCACCTTGTTGGGGAAGTCGGGCTTCTTGAGCGGGATCGCTCCAGCGCCTACGGAGAAGTTGAGCGGATCTCCACCCCAGACCTGATTGCTCTGCACGAAGGTGAGCGGCAATCCGCTATTGGCCGTGAAGATCCCAGACAAGTACCACCCCCCGACGACCTTGTCGAACCACGTGCCCGTGCTCCAGCGCTGTCCTCGCCCGAAGGGGAGTTCATAGAATCCCAGCGCGTTCACCACATGCCGGCGATCGAAGAAAGCCGGGCCGTAGTCAATATCTGGATCGTAGGATGAGGAGAAGGTGCCGATGAAATTCTGAATGAGCCCCGCTTGATCCAAGGCTTTCGACAACGTGTAGTTGATGTCGAAGGTCAGGTTCCGCGAGAAGGCCTTACGCACCGTCAGGAAGAACGAGTGGTAGTTCGATCGCCCGCCATCGGTCCTCATCCAGAGGTCGAGCACCTGCATATTGGTGATCGTCGGCTGTCCGGCCACCAACAAGGACGTTTGGATGAACGTCCAGAGATCGTTCAACAACCCATCTCGAAATGCTGCTGTGCGGGCCGTAGCCACGCGAACGGTTCCTCCAGGACCCAGGAGATTCTCGAACCACGGCTGCGGGGTCACTCGATCTGGGGTCACGCCGGCTCGCAGCTGCTCGGCTACGGCGTCAAAGGCTTGCGCGAAAGTCTGCCGCGTCGCCCGATCGCGCATGAAGAACGGCACGGCGCTCAACTGCACGTTCTGATTCAAATTCCGTCCCAATCGTCCGGCATAACCGAACTCGACGAGGAAGTTCCCGGGCAACTCTCGCTGGATCGTCAGATCGAAGCTGTGTGAGCGCCCGACCTTGATGTCCGGATCGACTTGGAACGACAGGATCTCCCCGAAGGGGATGCTGGGGACAACCGGAGGGGTCACAGCTGGAATCGTTGGGATTGGAGCGGGTCCGTCAACGCCGATGCGGAAGGCGTTCGAGGGGTCGTTGTTCCCCGCGCAGACGCCGCCGATGCGCGGCCCGCGGCAGTTGATCGTCTGCGCGAATCCGACGCCCAGAAGCGGGATGACGATCGTCTGGACCGTATTCAGGCGGTCGTACACGATCCCGTATCCCACGCGGATGACGCCCTTGCGGTTCCCGAACAACGCACCGCCCACGCCGCGCTCGAACGCCGGATTCCACGCCACGGCCACGCGCGGACCGAAATTCGTTCGATCCACATCGAAGATGCGATCCCGACCGGAATTCCGGATCGGCTGGAAGGCGAGCGCGGGATTGTAGATCTCCCCCCGCAGGGCCGCCTGCCGCCGCGCGGCGAAGTACTGGCTCGACGTCACGATCCTCCCGGTCCCCTGCTCGATCAAGAACGTCTGTCGCCCGTCCTTCTCCACCGGGGGTGTCTGCCACTGATAGCTCGCGCCGAGCGTGAGCGTCAGCGAGGGACGAAGGCGCCAGACGTCGTTGAAATAGAACTCGTAGGCATTGATCCGAGCATCCACCTCAAGCGGCGAACCGATCGGACGAGGATTCAAT
>Ga0101942_100575_pt1 | contig 12332 bp, 13 predicted proteins | sample DewCreD2012metaG_4_FD_75243 | JGI IMG/M metagenome (GOLD analysis project Ga0101942, IMG submission 75243) | Hot spring sediment bacterial and archeal communities from British Columbia, Canada, to study Microbial Dark Matter (Phase II) - Dewar... ...
GATAAAGTTTATATACGGCGATAGCTATTTATTAGTTTTTGAAGCTTTATCTTTGGAATAACACCTACGATTCTATCTCTATATTCACCATTTTTAAAAATAATTAATGTAGGTATTGCTGAAACATAAAATCTTTCTGCTAAATCTGGATTTTCATCAACATTTACTTTTCCAAATAATACATCAGGATATTCTCTTGCTAATTCTTCAATTATGGGTGCAATAATTTTACATGGCATACACCATTCAGCCCAAAAATCTATAATGGCAAATTTTGCTTTATGTATATATTCATCAAAATTATTCGAATTTAAAACAATAGGTTTTCCATATTTTAACTTAGCTTTTTCAAATTCTTTTAATATCTCTTTATATTTCTTTTCAAGAATTCTTTCCAATTCCTCATCCTCTAATTCTCCGACCATCCTATTCCTTTATATTTATTACCAAAAATTTTAGCTTTTACGCGGTCCAATATTCTCCTTCCATCAATTATCGGAATGTTGAACTTTGAATAGTCTATATCTTTGAATTCTTCCCAATCTGTTGCAATAATACATGCATCAGAGTCTTTTAGACATTCTATAGGTGATTTGCAATATTCTACTTTGTCTCCTAAAATCTTCTTTGCATTTTCCATAGCTTTAGGATCATAGGCTTTAACATGTGCACCTTCTTCGATAAGTTTATTAGCTATTTTTATAGCAGAAGATTCTCTCACATCATCTGTATTAGATTTAAACGATAAGCCAAGCAATGCGATCTTTTTATTCTTTAAGTTTGGTATGACGGATTTCAACAATTCTATTGCTCTATACGGTTGTTTCTCATTTCTTTCTAAAATAGATTTCAAAACTATTACTTCTACTCCTTTTGATTCTGCTGCATTTATCAAAGCTTTCAAATCCTTTGGTAAGCAGCTTCCTCCAAAACCTATTCCAGCTTTTAAGAAATATGGACCTATACGAGGATCTAAACCTATTGCATAAGCTACATCTAATATATCAACGTTGAACTTTTCGCAAATGTTTGCGATTTCATTTATGAATGAGATTCTCGAAGCTAATGCTGCATTTTGTGCATATTTTATCATTTCAGCAGTATTTGGATTGGTTATTATTCTAGGAACTCTGTCATCAACCCATTTATATAACTCAAGCATTATTTCTTTAGATTTTTCATCGAGGACACCAATTACTATTTTATCTGGATTCAAGAAATCTCGGACAGCACTTCCTTCCTTTAAAAATTCAGGATTCATGCAAATACCGAAATCCCTCGTTGCTTTTTTACCTGATATTTCTTCAATGATAGGAATTAAAGAAATCGTTGTCCCTGGTAAGATAGTACTCTTAAATGCGATGACAACGAACTTATTCACATATTTCAAAACCTTTGCTACGTTTTCTGTTGCATTTCGAACATAATATAAGTTGATTGAACCATCATCATTAGAAGGCGTTGGAACGCATATGAAAATAACATCGCAATCAATTAGTTTATTATAATCATTGTATGCCCATATTCTCTTTCCTATATTTCTTCTAATTATATCATCTAAGCCTGGTTCAAAAATAGGTGAAGAACCTTCGTTTATTTTTTTAACTTTATTCTCATCTATATCAATGAAAATAACTTCATGACCTTTATCAGCGAGACACGCTAATGTTAACCCTGCATAGCCCGCTCCTATTACGCCAACTTTCATTTTTTCTTATTAGAAATTTCTATTATTTAAGCCAGGTAGAAGATTCAAAAGATTCGATTAAAGATTTGTAATAAAATATTGGATGACCTATATCTAAGCATTTGCTATCCTTATCTAGAATTTCATATGTAATTTTTAGTTCCCAAGATATGAGTCTTTGTATCGCATCAGTTAACTGGATTTCTCCTCCATGGCCTTTATGGGTAGCTTCCAGAGAATTGAAGATTATCGGCTCAAATACGTATATTGGCAATATTGCTAAATTTGAAATCTTTTCTTTAGGTTTTTCAACTACCTTTATGACTTTTTCATCCTTAACTATTGCAACGCCGTATTCGCTTGGATCTTCAACTTCATGAAGAAGAAGAGTAGCAATCGCTCCTTCTTTTTGATGCTTATTTATTAATCTTTTAATATGAGATTCATTCTTTGTTAGGACTACAGTATCACCTGCAGCTACTATAAACGGTTCGTCTCTCACAAATTTCTTCGATAAATAAACAGCATGACCAAAACCTAAAGGTTCAGGTTGATTTATCCAAACAATTATAGAGTCTTGAACCATTTCATAAAATTCTTCCATCATTTCAGCAATTTTCTCTTTACCTCTTTCTCTTAACAAGGAAAGGAATGAAAAATCAGGAGTGAAATGATCTTCTACAGCTCTTTTACCTCTACCGACGATAAAACAAAATTCCCTAAATCCTTCTTTATAAAACTGTTCAAAAATGACCTGCAAGATTGGCTTGAGATAAATGTCACCATTTGAGTTTCTATAAAATATTGGTAGCATTTCTTTAGGCAGTTCTTTGGTCACGGATAATAATCTAGTGCCTAAACCTGCTGCTGGGATAACAACTTTTCTTATCATGATGCTACTTTTTTTAAAAAATACAAACTTAAAACTATATCGTAGCTAGTATTCGCTCGAAATAACTTTTGGAAATATTCAAAGCTATATCGGTTACTTCTAATGGATTTCTGCCGAATATATAACAAACAGGTTCCAATCCTTTTCCTCCTTTATCTATTAATATTTGAGGTAAAGGATTATTTTTTAAAAATTCCTTAAAAGCCTCAACCACAGGATCTCGGTAAATTTTTTTCTTCTGATAGTTGAAGTTATAAGAATACTTCAATGATTTTATTATCCCTAAAATTTTTTCATCATACTTTATACAAAGACAAGATCTTATTTCTGGATTTTTCTTGTTAGCTTCTATTAACATGTTTGCTATATGCTTAGAAGCTCCGAATTCAGGTTCTGAAATTATCTTTACAACATTCTTAAACTTTATTATTCTTCCTGGAAAAGACAAAACATCGTTTATCCCTTGAGGATTGGGTAGGGAATAAGCTAAGTTTGTGTATACTTCAGGAATTAAAAAGAAGAACTCTTTTGAAGAAACCAAGCTTTCAGCGGCTTTTTTAATTTCTTGCATCATTTTCAGTCTTTCAGTTAAGTTCGAAAATTCTTTATATTTTAAACATACATCACAATAAGGGCTTAAATTAGAAACTTTAATGTGATATTTGCACAATGAGCCCGAAGTTAAAGATGAAAGGAAATAATTGCGAAGATTTCTAAGTATGAATATAGCATCTAAAGATTGTTCATTAACAATCGAATCGATTAGAGAGTTGAATTCTTCTATATTGAAGCCAATTTCTCCAATCTTATCCAATGCTTTTTTCAAGTCAGCTTTAGCATATGTATTAACTCTTGCTTGCGTTACGCCTATGAGCTTAGCTATTTTAGATTGTGAATATCCTTTCTCTATTAGTTTTTTTGCCAAAACGATTCTGAAATTAGGTAAAATATCTTTAATGAATAATTCCTCAGGATATAACATAATAACTAATTTATAAAGCGACTTATTAGTTTATCTTGATGAGTCTACCATGGTTCTTAAGGAAGGAATACGTCGAGACTTATGAGAGTTTCTATGAAACAAAATATAAAAAAGTAGTAGAACTTGAAAAAGAACTCTTGAGCAAAGCACTAAAAGAATTGGGAAATGCTGAAAGTTTACTCGAAGTTGGATGTGGAACGAGCTATTTTACTAGATGGTTTGAGAAAAATTTCAAGCTATACGCTGTAGGTATGGATATTTCGCCACTAATGCTAAAGGAAGCTAAAAAGAGATGGAGAGGAGATTTAGTTCAAGGAGAAGCACATTATTTGCCTTTTAGAGATAGATCTTTCGATGCTATTGCCTTCATAACATGTATGGAATATATGCCTAGGTTGGAAGAAGTAATAAAGGAGGCTACAAGAGTTTCAAGAAAAGGCTTAATAATAGGCTTAATGAATAAATGGAGCTTACCTACTTTAAGAAGAATGATACAAATTGCATTAGGCAAAAATCCATATTATACTAATACTACTTTTTATTCAATTTTAGGAATAAAGAAAAAACTAAAGAAAGCATTGAATAACGATTTCAAAATAGTATATTGGGATACTACAGCCTTTCCAAAGATATTTGGAAGACTAAAATCAAGAAAATTCCCTTTCGGAGCTTTCCTTTGTTTAGGCGTGAAAACAGAAAATGAGCGAAATAGGTAAAGCTAGTCAAAGGTTTTTGAAAGAAGTAATATTCAAAAAACTTGGAAAAAGTAATGAAAAAGTTATTTTAGGTCCAAAGCTTGGAGGAGATTTTGCTGCTATTAAAATAGACGAAGAAAACGTTTTACTCATCACTTCAGATCCTCTTTCGATCATTCCATCATTAGGATTGAGAGAATCAGCTTGGATCACAGTTCATTTGCTTGCTTCTGATCTAGCAACCTCAGGTGTAGCTCCGCAATTTGCAGTCCTTGATTACAATTTACCTCCCCATTTGAGCTATTCTGATTTCGAAATATATTGGAATTCTATACATGAAGAGATGGAAAAATTAGGCATCGCAATTGTAGGCGGCCATACTGGAAAATATGAAGGATGTGATTTCACAGTTGTAGGAGGAGGCGTAATGTTTAGCTTTGCAAAAAAAGATGAATATGTAGCTAGCTCTATGGCAAAAGAAGGTGACGCATTGATATTGACTAAAGGAGTTGCTATATCAGCATCTTCAATACTTGCAAGGGTTTTCAAAGAAAAAGTTGAAAAAGAATTCGGAGCAAGAGTTCAAAAGAAGCTAAGCGATATGTTGTATTCATTTTCAACAGTAAAAGATAGCTTAACTGCAGCTAGATTAGGGCTTAGAAAGGTTGTTCATGCTATGCATGATTGCACAGAAGGAGGATTGTTGGGTGCTATTTATGAACTTTGTGAAGCTTCAGAGAAAGGAGTTATAGTATATAAAGATAGAATAGAGATTGATGAAGATATAAAAGCAGTTTGCGAGCTATTCAAAATAGATCCTTTAAAGTCTTTGAATGAAGGAGGATTGCTTTGTTGTGTTGAAAAAGAATACGCTGAAGATTTGGTAAAAGAATTCAAAAAGGAAGGAATAAAGGCATTCGAGATTGGAGAAATTAAAAATAAAGATTATGGAAGATGGTTAATTGAAGATAACAAAAAAATCATGATTGAAAGTGTAGATATAGATCCTTATTGGGAAGCATTTTGGAGAGAATTTAGAAATAAATAAATCGAAGTTAAATTAGTTCATTAACGATGAAAGGAGGATTATATCTCGTAGTCGATGCAAGCATGGAAAAAAATGAATTGCTAAAAAGAGTTGAAAAAGCCTTGAGAGGTGGTGTTGATATTTTACAACTCTGGTCTAATTGGAAAAGCATAGAAGAGGCGAGAATTTTAGGAAAAGAATTATTAACTCTTGCTAGAAAATATGATGCATTGTTAATAATAAACAACGATCATAATTTAGCCTTAGAGCTAGGTGCAGACGGCGTGCATTTCGACAACTATGATATATTACCTTCAGATGTTAAAGAAATAAGGAAAGATATGATTGTTGGCTATACAATAGGCAACAATCTAGAAAGAGCACTTTGGGCCGAAAAAGTAGGAGCCGATTACATTTCTTTCTGCGCATGCTTCCCAACTTCGAGTGTAGATAGTTGTGAAATAGTCCCTTTAAGTGTCGTAGCAGAAGCAAAGAGAAGACTTAAGATTCCTGTTTTCGCTTCAGGAGGCATTAATTTGAAAAACGTAGAACAAGTTTTATCTAAAGGAGTTGATGGCATAGCTGTAATCTCAGCAATATTGAAAGCTGAAGATCCAGAAATTGCTGCAAGAGCATTCAAATCAAAAATCCTCGAATATAGACAAGCTTTAAGTCCGTTAAGCAAAGCTTAATTCTTTAACTCCTAGTGTTTTATTTAAGTCAGCATTATGCCTAATTATTTTGGAGTATAAATGAATTTACAGGAGTTAACTAAAATTAGAAGAGTATTAAGTATTGAAGAGCTAAGTGAAATCCTCAAAGCAAAAGGCGAAGAATTAAATTCAATCTTAGATAAATTAGAAAAAGAAGGATTTTTAATAAAAGGAAGGGTTTTTGGAGAAGATTCTTTTGTTTACTTACCCATCGATACGAATGATGAATATCTAGATAAGGTAAGAATAATTGAAGTGAGAGGTAAGCTGCATTTAGTTGCGACATGGAAGTTAAAAGATGAATGGAAAGTAGCTAATATGTATCTAGGAGATATTGATGAAATTGCAAAGGAAAATTTCAGTAAAGCTATACTCATACTCAACGATAAGAATAAAGTAATTTTCGAAAGTTATAAATGACTAAGGACAAAAGCTATTAGAATATAAACCAAAATAAAAATCATTATAATAAATTCCAATTAAAAATGAAATGATAATAATTATTGAAATAATAATTGAGAATAAATAATCTTTTAAGCCTATTTTAAGTTCCTTTCTAAATATTCTATAATCATAACTCCCAAATCCACGGCTCTCTGCAGAGATCGCTATTGTAAATAATTTTCTCATAGTTGAAAAGAAAATTAAGGAAATTAAAGCAAAAAATCTTCTTGGATTCCAAGGTTTAAGACCTCGAACTTTAAAAGCTTGATTGAAATCATTGATTATTGCTCTCGATTCCTTAAGCAACCTTATTGCTATGAAAGCTGCAAAAGCAATCCTGTAATCCATTTTAAAATACTTGACAAGTGCTTGAAGGAAGTCTCTGGGATTTGTAGAAGAAACGAATATGTAAGAAACTAAAAGCATGGTAAATATTCTCAGTGTTATTGTTGTTCCTGCAATGAAGCCTGCATCTGTAAGTTTCCAAGTATAGAAATTCATTATTTCTTTACCGCAAAAAGTAAAAGCAGCATTGACTACCCAAATAATCATTAAGAAAGGCAATATGCTTAAAAGAAACAGACCAAATGACCTCTTCGATGTATAAATTAAAATTAAGATGACAAATAAAAATGAAGCTAATGCTAAAGGTATTATTCCTTTAACGAAAATTACTATAGCGAAAACTAAGATTGCAAACAAGAACTTTGTTATAGGATTTATATCTTCAAATTTCATTGCTTCCGCGCATTTCAATAATGAAGCTTTTCAATTCTTCTAAGCTCAAAGATTCAAGAGCTGCAGGTAAAGCTATGTTAAGTTTGCTAATACTTTTGATGAAATCATTAACTGAACCTTCAAATTTCACTTCACCGTTCTCCAAAAAAATAATATGATCTGCATATTCGAGAGCAAATCTAATATCCTGTGTAGTAAATATGACTGTTTTATTCCCATTAGCTAAAGATCTCAAAATGTTCATTACCCTTCTAGAATTATATCTATCTAGAGCAAACGTAGGTTCATCGCAAATCAAGATATCTGGATCGTAAATTAAAGATAATGCAATCGTTAACACCTTCTTCTGTCCTTCACTGAGCATGTGAGGATTGAAATTAGATAATTCTTCTAAATCGAAGATTTTCATAATTTCAATTGGATTATATTTTTTGTTTTTACTCAACTTATAAGAAATCTCTAGCTCTTCAAGCACAGTGTTGCCTATGAATTGTACATCAGGATTTTGGAAACAAAAGCGAACATCTCTTGAATTATAAAATTTTAACATGCCTGTCTGATTCTTTAATAGGCCTGCGATGATCTTGCAAAGTGTAGTCTTGCCAGCTCCATTAGGACCAAGGATTGCATATAACTTTCCTTTTTCAAAGATTAAATTTACATTATTTAATACAGGCTTTTTATATTTAAAATTAAGATTTTTTATTTCTAATACTTTCTCATTGATATTTCTAACTACGTTATTCTTTATTTTATTCTTTTTAAATAATTTTAATTCTAAAGAAAAAGGAAGCCAAATTCCGAGTTTTTCAAGATCTTCTGCGCTTAGTTCATAAATCGCATCTGGAAACTTTCCCCATTTTATTAATTCTCCTTTTTTATTCAAAACTAAAACCTTATCAACGAACTTTGCAATTTCATCTACATTATGCTCTATTATTATTGTAGAGACATTTCTTTCCTTCAAATCTTTGAGTATTTTGAAAAATTCTTTTCGAGATATCGAATCCAAATTTGAAGTAGGCTCATCTAGAATCAAGAGTTCATTATCGAGAGCAAGAACGCTTGCAAGGATTACTTTTTGTTTCTCTCCATAAGACAAGGAATAAGTTTCATCATATCTTTTATGTTCTATTCTTGCAAGGTTTAGTGCTTTAGAAATCCTTTCTTCAATATCTTGGTAAAGCAAGTTTTCTAAACCAAAGGCAACTTCATCTTCGACGTATAATGTAATTATTTGCGCTTCAGGATCTTGTTGAACTATGCTTATTTCTCTCGCGAGCTCATATCTTTCATATTCAAGTATGCTTTTCCCTTTATAGATTATTTCTCCTTTGAATTCGGAAGGATATTTTTGTGCTATTCCAAGCAAAGAAAGAGCAAGAGTTGACTTTCCGCTACCATTTGGACCTAATATCAGTAATGTTTCTCCTTTGTTTAAATTAAAACTAATATTTTTTAGAATCCAATCTCTAGAATTTAAATATTTAAAAAAATATGAATTAACTTTTAAAAAATCCAATTTAAATCTTCTTTTTTACTTCTTTTCCAATTTCAAATAAATCAAAGATCCCTGTCAATGCAATCTTGTCTATGAAATACTTAGTAAGTATTCCTGCAATTATTAAACCACTTATTGAATGTAACAATATGAATGCCGCAAGGCCTGCATAACCTGCATAATTTATCACAGCAATATAAAGATCTGGATAAAGGAACCAGCCAGCTATGTTAATAGGTAAGCCAGGTAGAAAACCAGCTAAGCTCATGCTAACATAATCATATCTTTTATATTTCCATATTGCAAAAGCAGCTTCGCTAGATAATCCTTGCAAAACACCCCAAATTAATACGCTAATTCCGAAAAAGGATCCTAAAACCATCTCTACTAAGCCTCCTAGAAATTCACCGAAGAAAGCAGCACCTGGCTTTCTAATAATGTAAGCAGCAGCGGTTGCTCCTATGAACCAAAGCCCATACATGGCTGGCCATGTTACTGAAATTATTGGATATAATGTAGCAAGCCCTTGGAGAGGAAAATATACGTAATTACTTGCGATCAAGAATATAACACCAGATATGACTGCGACGCCTGCTAACGCTGAGATGTCTAAGCTTGTATATTTATAGCTCTTGTTTTTCTGCATACGCACCACAAATTTATTATAACTTGCTTATAAAGATATCAATAAGTTAGTTATAGCTTTTCAGGAGGCTCTGGAGGATTCTTGAATTTCGGAGGAAAGACTGCTTTATTACTTTCATCCTGTTCTTTCAATCTCGATTCAATTTCTTTTCTATATTTTTCAAGCCAAGGAGGTAAAACAAGCTTCGTTCCAAGTTCTTCAGGTTTTTCATCTACTTCATATCCAGGACCAACGGTTGCGATTTCTAAAAGATTACCATTCAAGTCTCTGAAGTATAGCGATTTGAACCATAATCGGTTTATTATTCCTGAATTTCTTATTCCCAAAGAGCTCAACTTTTTCATTATTTCTCTTTGTTGAGATTCGTCTTCTATTGCAAAAGCTATGTGATGAATTGAACCTATGCCAACATACCCTTCGATTGCTGAATCAGAATAAATGTAGCGAATAAAATCTTGCTTTTCATCATTTCCAAGTGCAAGTATTTTCGTATTAGGATCATCAGGATTAGGTAGCTCATAGTTCTTCTTCAAGCCTAGTATTTTCTCGAAGAATCGAATCGATTCATGCTCTAAGTTAGTTATAGGTGTTGCATGGTCAAAAGCAATCAATTTCATGTCTGAGCTTAGCTGTTTGATTTCTTTTTCATCTTTCATTAGTTCATTCAAATATTCATCGCTAAGCTTCTCGTTTAAATTAACTTTAATTTCTATCAAAACACCATCAGGATCCTTGAAATATATTGAAGCACTATTGAATCTATAATATATTTTACTTACAGGAATATTGTTGTATTTAAGCCAAGATCTCCATTTAATCAAAGCTTCTAAAGAATTAACGAGATATGAAAGATGATGAGGAGAGCCAAGACCTGCATATCCTTCATCTAGGAAGGGCCATTCGAAAAAGGTTATTGTTGAACCGACTGTTTTATTTTCATTTGCATAAAATGCATGTCTATGGAAAATATCATCTTGATTTACACTAAGTTTTACCTGCTTCAATCCTAAAATTTTTGTATAAAACCATGAATTGACATGGTAATTTCTTGTTACGAGCGTTATATGATGCAAACCCTTTATCAAACTTTCCATTGTAAAGTTGATGGTGCAACCTAAATAAAAGTGTTATTATTAAAATTTCCAGTTTCAGAATCTGTATAAAAGATTGTTCAATGTTGCAACTACTTGCCTAAGATCTGTTTCCTCTCTGTTCCAAAGGGCGAAGTCCCCTTCAAGAAAGGTTCAGCTTTTCCACCATCGATTCTTAGCTACATTTGTAAAGGCAAACACTAGGAAAAAACATGAGTTTTGTTGATTTCGTTATTGCATGGTATTTATGCGAAAGACAAAAATCGCATGCATACTAAACTAGTTTTTAGAATAAGCCTCGGGCGGGATTTGAACCCGCGACCTCCGCATTACCAGTGCGGCGCTATAACCAGCTAAGCTACCGAGGCTTCTAGAATATTATTTCTTTAAACAATTTAAAATCATTTTTACGTACAATTCCTGCAATACGTAATAAGGAAAGAAAATTGCTTACCAGCTAAAGTAGCTACTCAACTTTTTAAAAAGAAAAATACAGAATAAAAAACTATGCAAAAATAAATTATATTACTAACTATACTTAGTAAGATCTTTTAATATTACAAAGTATAATTAGCAATATTAAAAGAGAAGAAATACTGAGAATACTTTTAGACTGGGACTTTGGAAAAAAGATTTAGAATGTAGCACTGAAAGATATTAACATGTTGAAAAGCCTTCGCTTTATTGCCCAAACTCCTATTTCAGCTAGCTTTACTCCTTCATTGCACATAACGATAGCCAATTCTTTATGAACTTTTGAGATGTTTCAGGTTCAACCTTCAAGAAATTTGGATTTATTTCAACTACCTTAGTCAAATCATAACCATTTCCTCCAACTTCTCTGTTATTGTTTTAGAAATTTCCACGCTTTAACATTATATTTGAAGCTTAAATCCTAGTTTAAACTTAATAAGATTAAGCCGCTATTTAGAGAAGAAGCAGGGAGTAAATGACGAATCTATTTAATTGACTTCCTTCCATTCTAAGGGTTGATTTTTATTCCATCCCAAATTTAAGAAAAGTGGTCCATAATAGACTAGAATTAATAAAAAACTGGTCTGAAATAGGTTAATTTATGGATTAACATCAATAATAGTTATGAGAACAGAAGATTTTAAGCATGTCATTACTGAATGGCTAATTCAAGGACCGCCCAATACTTTAGAAAGAGAAATCTCCATCCCTTTGGAATCAAACTTGATTATAACGATTACAGGGGGAAGAAGAACAGGAAAAACTTACCTCCTATTTAATATCATTAACAAACTGATTAAAGAAAATAAAGCGAATATAAGAAATATTATATGTTGATTTTGAACATAGTAGATTAAAAGGTCTCAAAGTTAGCGATTTAGATGATATGCTTAAAGCTTTCATCGAGTTGACTGGTAAGAAACCAGCTTATATTTTCTTGGATGAAATACATAATGTTGAAAATTATGGGAGTTGGTTCAGAAAAAGGCTTAACGCAAAAATTTATCTTTCAGGATCCTCTTATTCTTTAACCCCAAGAAAGATAGCTGAGGAATTAAGAGGAAGAAGTATAAATTACGAGATATATCAGCTATCCTTTAGGGAATATCTTTATTTTTTAAAAGATAAATCGATCCAAAACTATTGTCTTATACTGAGTACAGAGGAAGAATCCTCTCTCTTCTTAAAGATTATCTTTACTATGGAGCTTATCCTGCAGTAATATTTGAAAAAGAAAAAGTAAAATTATTGAGATCGTATTTTGATTCTATAATAGTTAGAGATTTAAAAATAGTTAATCCTGAAATTGCTGAAGCTTTTGCATCATATATAATCTCGAATTATTCTTCTTTGTTCACTGTAAACAGAGTTTATAACTATTTAAAAAGTTTAGGATACAAAATAGGAAAAGAAAAAGTATTAGAATTAATTGAGAGATCAAG
>Ga0101942_100580_pt1 | contig 12173 bp, 7 predicted proteins | sample DewCreD2012metaG_4_FD_75243 | JGI IMG/M metagenome (GOLD analysis project Ga0101942, IMG submission 75243) | Hot spring sediment bacterial and archeal communities from British Columbia, Canada, to study Microbial Dark Matter (Phase II) - Dewar... ...
GGGCCTATCCCCCGACCCCGCCGCCACCAACCTTCTCCTGCGCTCGGATGCCCTGCGCTATAGCGCCGTGCCCGTGGGGTTCAACAACGGGGAGGTGGAGGTGGTCCTCGCCGATCCCCGGCACAAGGAGGCGGTGGCGGAGCTCCTTGGGCGCCCCGCCCGCTTCCTCCTCACCCTTCCCAAGGAGTGGGAAGCCCTTTTCCACCAGGCCTATCCGGAAAAAAGCCGCCTGGGGGAGGTCCTGGTCCAGGAGGGGCGCCTAAGCCGGGAGGAGTTAAGGGAAGCCCTCGAGGTGCAAAGGCGCCTGCCCAAGGCCAAGCCCCTGGGGGAGATCCTGGTGGAGCTGGGCCTGGCCCGGCCCGAGGACGTGGAGGAAGCCCTGAAGAAGCAACGCCAGGGTGGGGGCCGCCTCGAGGACACCTTGGTGGCCTCGGGCAAACTCAAACCCGAGGCCCTGGCCCAGGCGGTGGCTGCCCAGCTGGGCTACACCTACATCAACCCCGAGGAGAACCCCCCGGACCCCGGGGCCGCCCTCCTCCTCCCCGAGGACCTGGCCCGGCGGTACGGGGTCTTCCCCCACCACCTGGAGGGCAAGACCCTGGTCCTCCTCATGAAGGATCCCAGGAACATCCTGGCCCTGGACGACGTGCGCCTGGCCCTGAAGCGCAAGGGCCTGGCCTACGAGGTTCAGCCCGCCGTGGCCACGGAGGCCGCCATCACCAAGCTCATCGAGCGCTTCTACGGCAAGGAGGAACTGGGCGAGATCGCCAAGGAACTTTCCAAGGGCTACCAGGAGGAGGAGGCCGTCGCCCCCGAGCTGGACGAAAGCGCCGCCCAGAAGTTCGTCAAGCAGGTGATCCGGGAAGCCTACCTGCAGGATGCCTCCGACATCCACATAGAACCCCGGCAGTCCGATGTGCTGGTGCGCCTCCGCATCGACGGCACCCTGCGCCAGTACACCACCCTGCCCAAGGGGGCCCTAAACTCCATCATCAGCGTGGTCAAGATCATGGGCGGCCTCAACATCGCCGAAAGGCGCCTGCCCCAGGACGGGCGGGTGCGCTACCGGGAAGGGGCCATCGACGTGGACCTCCGCCTCTCCACCCTGCCCACGGTCTACGGGGAAAAGGCGGTGATGCGCCTTTTGAAGAAGGCCGCCGACATCCCCGAGATCGAGGGCCTGGGCTTCGCTCCCGGGGTCTTTGAGCGCTTCCAGGAGGTGATCTCCAAGCCCTACGGCATCTTCCTCATCACCGGGCCCACCGGAAGCGGCAAAAGCTTCACCACCTTCTCCATCCTCAAGCGCATCGCCACCCCAGACAAGAACACCCAGACCATCGAGGATCCCGTGGAGTACGAGATCCCCGGCATCAACCAGACCCAGGTGAACCCCCAGGCGGGCCTCACCTTTGCCCGGGCCCTCAGGGCCTTCCTCAGGCAGGACCCGGACATCATCATGGTGGGGGAGATCCGGGACTCGGAAACCGCCAAGATCGCCACCGAGGCCGCCCTCACCGGCCACCTGGTCATCGCCACCCTGCACACCAACGACGCCGCCCAGGCCATCACCCGCCTGGACGAGATGGGGGTGGAGCTTTTCAATATCTCCGCCGCCCTCATCGGGGTTCTCTCCCAGCGCCTGGTGCGGAGGATCTGCGACCACTGCAAGGTGGAGGTGAAGCCCGACCCCGAGGTCCTGCGGCGCCTGGGCCTTTCCCAGGAGGAGATCCAAGGGGCCAAACTCTACAAGGGGATGGGGTGCGAGCGCTGCGGGGGAACGGGCTATAAGGGACGCTACGCCATCCACGAACTCCTGGTGGTGGACGACGAGATCCGCCACGCCATCGTGGCCAGCAAGTCGGCCACGGAGATCAAGGAGATCGCCAGGAAAAAGGGTATGAAAACCCTGCGGGAGGACGGCATCTACAAGGCCTTCCAGGGAATCACCACCCTCGAGGAGGTCCTGGCACGTACCATTGAGTAAAGGAGTGAACTATGGCCAAAGCACCGGATATCGTGGATCTTCTGACCCTGGCGGCGGATCGGGGGGCCAGCGATTTGGTGATCACCGTGGGCCTTCCCCCCATGATCAAGGTGGACGGGGAGTTCCACCCCACGGAGTACGAGCCCCTTTCTCCCCAGGATACCCGCCGGCTCATGTACGCCCTAATGGACGAGAAGCAGCAGCGGATCTTTGAAGAGGAAAAGGAGCTGGACTTCTCCTTCAGCCTCCCCGGAAAAGGGCGGTACCGGGTAAACGTTTTCCTCCAACGGGGAAGCGTGGGGGGGGTCTTAAGGGTGGTGCCCGCCACCATCAAGAGCTTTGAGGAACTCGGCTTGCCCAAGACCATCGCCGAGATCGCCATGGCTCCCAGGGGCCTGGTCCTGGTCACGGGGCCCACCGGGTCGGGGAAGAGCACCACCCTGGCCTCCATGATCGACTACATCAACGAACGCAAGCCCGTGCACATCGTGACCATTGAGGATCCCATAGAGTTTTTCCACAAGCACAAAAAGGCCATCGTCAACCAGCGGGAGATCGGCTCCGATACCCACGGCTTCCACAAGGCGCTTAGGAGCGTTCTCCGCCAGGCCCCGGACGTGATCCTGGTGGGGGAGATGCGGGACTACGAGACCATCGCCGCCGCCATCACCGCCGCGGAAACCGGGCACTTGGTCATGGGGACCCTGCACACCAACTCCGCCCCCGAAACCATCGACCGCATCATCGACGTCTTCCCGGAAAACCAGCAGGAGCAGGTGCGGGTGCAGCTTTCCAACAACCTGGTGGCGGTGCTCACCCAGCAGCTTCTGCCCAAGGCCTTCGGGGGCGGAAGGGTCTTGGCCTACGAGCTCATGATCGCCACCCCTGCGGTAAGGGCCTTGATCCGGGAGGGCAAAAGCCACCAGCTCCGGAGCGTCATCCAGACCGGGGGCCAGTACGGGATGATCACCATGGATGCCTGCCTGGCGGATCTCTACCGGCGCAAGCTGATCACCTACGAGATGGGCTTGAGCCGGGCGGTGGACCCCAAGGAGTTCATGCGCCTGGCCGGGGTGCAGGAGGGGAGCAAGCGCCCTTAAGTACCCAGGGGGCTTGGTAAACTTTAGGCCATGTACGAGGCGGCCATCGGCCTCGAGGTCCACCTGCACCTGAAGACCCGGACCAAGGCCTTCTGCGGCTGCGAAGCCGACTACTTTGGCGCTCCCCCCAACACCCACACCTGCCCCGTCTGCCTAGGCCTGCCCGGAAGCCTCCCCGTGCCCAACAAAAAGGCAGTGGAGTTCGGCCTAAAGCTGGCCCTGGCCCTGGGAAGCCGGGTTCCGGAAAGGCTCGTTTTCCACCGCAAGAACTACTTCTACCCCGACCTGCCCAAAAACTACCAGATCAGCCAGTACGACCTCCCCTTGGGCCAAGGGGGAGGGCTGCCCCTGGGGGAAAGAACCGTGCGCATCAAGCGCCTCCACCTGGAAGAGGATGCCGGGAAAAGCCTCCACCTGGAGGACCGCACCCTTTTGGACCTGAACCGGGCGGGAAGCCCCCTGATAGAGCTGGTAACCGAGCCCGATATCCATAGCCCCGAGGAAGCCCGGCTTTTCCTGCAACACATCCAAGCTTTGGTGCAAACCCTGGGCATCTCCGAGGCCAGCCCCGAGGAAGGCAAAATGCGGGCCGATGTCAACGTTTCCGTTCGCCGCATGGGGGAGCCCTTGGGCACCAAGGTGGAGATCAAAAACCTCAACTCCTTTAAGAGCGTGCAGAGGGCCTTAGAGTACGAGATCCGCCGCCAGACGGAGATCCTAAGGCGCGGGGAGCGGGTGAAGCAGGCCACCCTGGGCTTTGAGGAGGGAAGCGGCAAAACCTACCCCATGCGCACCAAGGAGGAGGAAGCCGACTACCGCTACTTCCCCGAGCCCGACATCCCCCCGGTCCCCATCCCCCGGGAATGGCTGGAGGAGATCCATAAGGGGTTACCGGAACTCCCCTGGGAGAAGGAAAAACGCTACCAGGCCTTGGGGATCAAGGCCCAAGACGCCGAGGTCCTGGCCTACACCCCTTCCCTGGCCCGCTTCCTGGACCGAGCCCTAGAGCTTGGCCAGGCCTCCCCTCAGGCCCTGGCCAACTGGCTTTTGGCGGATGTGGCCGGGCTCTTGAACGAACGAGGGCTTACCTTGGAGCAAACCCGCCTTACCCCAGAAGGCCTCGCCCGCCTGGTGGCCCTCTTTGAGCGGGGGGAGATCACCAGCCGGGTGGCTAAGGAGCTTCTGCCCGAGGTGCTGGAGGGCAAGGATCCCGAGGCCCTGGTGCGGGAGCGGGGCCTAAGGGTGGTGACGGACGAGGGAGCCTTGAGGGCTGTGGTGACCGAGGTGATCGCCGCCATGCCCGAGGCAGCGGAAAGCGTGCGCCAGGGCAAGCTCAAAGCCCTGGACGCCCTTTTGGGCCAGGTAATGCGGAGGACCAAGGGCCAGGCCAAGCCCGACTTGGTGCGAAGGCTTCTCCTCGAGGCCCTTGGGGTAGGATAAGGCCGATGCGTTACGAGGAAGCCGGGGTGCACATCGAGGCCAAGGCGGAAGCCCTGAAAAGGGCCAAGGAGGCCATCGCCGCCACCTATACCCCCAGGGTGTTACGGGGGCTTGGAGCCTTTGGGGGGCTTTTCGACGCCGGGGGGCTAAAGGAAATGAAGGAGCCCGTCCTGGTGGCCACCACGGACGGGGTGGGCACCAAGACCCTCTTGGCCCTCCAGGTGGGCGATGTGTCCGGGCTGGGCTTTGACCTGGTGAACCACTCCGTGAACGACCTCCTGGCCCAGGGAGCCCTGCCCCTCTTCTTCATGGACTACCTGGCGGCAAGCCGCCTGGAGGAGGAGGTGCTCTCCGCGCTCCTCACCTCCCTGGCCGAGGCCTGTAAGGCCCTGGGCATTCCCCTTCTGGGCGGGGAGACCGCCGAGATGCCCGGGGTCTACCGGGAAGGGGCCTGGGATGTGGCGGGCACCCTGGTGGGCGTGGTGGAGAAGGAGGAAATCCTGGGCCCGGAAAGGGTCCAGGAAGGGGATCTCCTCCTGGCCCTTCCCTCCTCCGGCCCCCACACCAACGGCTACTCCCTGATCCGGAAGGTGGTGGAAGGGCTGGACCTCGAGGCGCCCATACCCGAGCTTGGGGAAAGCCTAAAAGAAGCCCTCCTCCGCCCCCACCGGGCTTACCTCAAGGAGTTCCTAACGCTCAAGGAAGCTGGGGTGAGGATCCACGCCATCGCCCACATCACCGGGGGCGGCCTCCCGGAAAACCTGCCCCGGGCTCTTCCCCAGGGCCTGGGAGCGGAGATCCAAAAGGGAAGCTGGCCCATCCCCCCTATCTTCCCCTACCTGCAACGCCTGGGAAACATACCGGAGGAGGAGATGTACCGGGTCTTCAACATGGGCCTTGGGCTTATCCTGGTTCTGCCGGAAAAAGAGGCCCAAAGAGCTCAAGAACTAGTGGAAAGCTTCCCAGTGGGACGGGTGGTGGCAGGCTCCGGAGTTCGGCTGGTATGAAAGAGCTCTGGCTCATCCGCCACGGGGAAACCGAGTGGAACGTCAAGAAGCGCTTCCAGGGCCACCTGGATGTACCCCTCTCCCCTGCGGGGATCGGCCAGGCCTTTCGCCTGGCCCAGCGCCTTTCCCGAAGCCAGCTTCCCTTTCACGGGCTCTACGCCTCCGACCTCCGCCGGGCCCGGGAAACCGCCGAGCCCCTGGCGGCGGTGCTGGGCCTTCCCTTGGAAACCACCCCCCTTTTGCGGGAAATCGACGTGGGCGCCTTGGCCGGCCTGAGCCGGGAGGAAGCGGAGGTCCGTTACCCCGAGTTCATCCGGGCTGCCCAAAGGGATCCCTGGCATACCCCCCGCCCTGGTGGGGAAAGCATGGCGGACCTGGCCCGGCGCCTGGAAGCTTTCCTCGAAACCCTCCCACCCGGCCGGCATCTCCTGGTGACCCATGGAGGCGTGATCCGCGCCGCCTTGAAAATGGCCCTGGACCTCGAGGGCGACGCCTGGCGGCGCTTCCACATCCCCAACACCTCCATCACCCGGATCCTCCTGCCCGAGCGGGAGGTCCTCGCCGTTTCCGATAGCGCCCACCTGGAAACCTGGGCCGACTGGCTCTCCGACGAGAGCGTCAAATAAAAACCCCCAGAACCTAGCGTCCGGGGGCTTACGTGGAGCGGGAGACGGGACTTGAACCCGCGACCCCGACCTTGGCAAGGTCGTGCTCTACCGACTGAGCTACTCCCGCATGGAAAAAATCCCCCGCACCGACCTACTCTCCCAGGACCCTGCGGTCCCAGTACCATCGGCGCTGGCGCGTTTCACTTCCGTGTTCGGAATGGGAACGGGTGGTTCCACGCCGCTATGGGCACGGGGGATTCTCGTGTTTTGCCTTTCAAAATCCCGCGCCGCCTTTGGGCGGCAGGGGATCCAAGCTGGGGTGGCCATCAGGGCAAGGAGGGTCAAGACCTCGGACGATTGGGACCGGTCAGCTCAACGCCTCGCGGCGCTTACACCTCCGGCCCATCCACCGGGTCGTCTTCCCGGGTCCTTACCGGCTTGACGCCGTGGGAGGCCTCATCTTGGGGCGGGCTTCCCGCTTAGATGCTTTCAGCGGTTATCCCTCCCGCACATGGCTACCCAGCTTATGCCCCTGGAGGGACAGCTGGGAAACCAGAGGTGCGTCCCTTCCGGTCCTCTCGTACTAGGAAGAGCCCCCCTCAAGCCTCCTGCGCCCGTGGCGGATAGAGACCGAACTGTCTCACGACGTTCTGAACCCAGCTCGCGTGCCGCTTTAATGGGCGAACAGCCCAACCCTTGGGACCTTCTTCAGCCCCAGGATGCGACGAGCCGACATCGAGGTGCCAAACCTCCCCGCCGCTGTGGACGCTCGGGGGAGATCAGCCTGTTATCCCCGGGGTAACTTTTATCCGTTGATCGATGGCCCTTCCACACGGGACCACCGGTTCACTAGGCCCGGCTTTCGCCCCTGCTCGGCTTGCAGGCCTCACAGTCAGGCCCCCTTCTACCCTTGCGCTCTCCGGCGGATTTCCGTCCCGCCTGAGGGGACCTTTGGGCGCCTCCGTTACCCTTTAGGAGGCGACCGCCCCAGTCAAACTGCCCGCCAAGCGCTGTCCCCAATCCCTTGGGTTAGGCCCCCAGCCGCACCAGGGTGGTATTTCACCGGCGCCTCCACCGCCCCCGAAAGGGCGGCTTCGCAGGCTCCCACCTATCCTACGCAGGCGCGACCAAAGGCCAACACCAGGCTGCAGTAAAGCTCCACGGGGTCTTTTCGTCCTGCCACGGGTAGGCCGCATCTTCACGGCCAGTTCAATTTCACCGGGTCCCTCGCCGAGACAGCGCTCTGGTCGTTACGCTTTTCGTGCAGGTCGGAACTTACCCGACAAGGAATTTCGCTACCTTAGGACCGTTATAGTTACGGCCGCCGTTCACCGGGGCTTCGGTTCAGGGCTTGCACCCCTCCCCTTGACCTTCCGGCACCGGGCAAGCGTCGCTCCCTATACCTCCCCTTACGGGTTCGCAGAGAGCTGTGTTTTTGGTAAACAGTCGCCAGAGCCTGTTCACTGCGGCTCCCCTCGCGGGGAGCACCCCTTCTCCCGAAGTTACGGGGCCAACTTGCAGAGTTCCTTGGCGAGGGTTCTCCCGCGCGCCTTGGTGCCCTCGCACCCGCCCACCTGTGTCGGTTTGCGGTACGGGTTCCCGCAGGTTGTGCTTAGAGGCTTTTCTCGGCTCCCTGGCTTCGGGAGGTTGTCACCCTCACGGGCTTCCCCACCACGCAGGGCTTTTGGAGGGCGGATTTGCCTACCCCCCACCCTGCGCTTCTGGCCGGGCACGTCCATGGCTCCGGTCCCCCTAGCCTAGAGCGTCCCCCCATCGCACCTGCGGGAAGGGCCGGAATATTAACCGGCTGCCCTTCGGCTACGCCTTTCGGCCTCACCTTAGGTCCCGCCTAACCCTACGCTGACGACCATGGCGTAGGAACCCTTGGGCTTACGGCGACAGGGATTCTCACCCTGTTTATCGTTACTCATGCCGGCATTCGCACTTCCCTTGCCTCCAGCCGCCCTCGCGGACGACCTTCCTCGGCATCGGGAACGCTCCCCTACCGCCTGGGGGTCGCCCCCCAGACCCGCAGCTTCGGCGCTGGGCTTGAGCCCCGATCATTTTCGGCGCGGCACCGCTCGACCAGTGAGCTATTACGCACTCTTTAAAGGATGGCTGCTTCTAAGCCAACCTCCTGGCTGTCTCTGCGGCGCCACATCCTTTCCCACTTAGCCCAGACTTGGGGACCTTAGCTGGCGGTCTCGGTTGTTCCCGCGCTCGGACGCGGACGTTATCGCTCGCGCCCTCACTCCCAGGCTCCACCTGGGACCCTTCGGAGTTTGACAGGGTTTGGTAGGCTGGTGGGCCCCCTAGCCCTATCAGTGCTCTACAGGCCCCAGTCAGCACCTGAGGCTGACCCTAAAGTCATTTCGGGGAGAACCAGCTATCTCCGGGCTCGGTTAGCTTTTCACTCCTAACCCCAGCTCATCCGAGGGGTTTGCATCCCCCACCGGTTCGGGCCTCCACTGGGTTTCACCCCAGCTTCACCCTGGCCAGGGCTAGCTCGCCCGGTTTCGGGTCCACGGCCGCGGACTTCGCGCCCTGTTCGGACTCGGTTTCCCTACGCCTCCGCCTCCACGGCTTAAGCTCGCCCGCGACCGTGAGTCGCCGGCTCATGCTTCAATAGGCACGCCGCAACCCCCAAAGGGGCCGCGACTGCTTGTAAGCCCACGGTTTCAGGCTCTGTTTCACTCCCCTCCCGGGGTTCTTTTCACCTTTCCCTCACGGTACTGGTGCACTATCGGTCACCCGGAGTACTTAGCCTTGGGCGGTGGTCCGCCCAGATTCCCCCAGGGCTCCACGAACCCCGGGGTACTCGGGTACCCTCGCCTATCCCCCCACCTTTCGCCTACGGGGCTTTCACCCTCTTTGGCGCTGCTTCCCAACAGCTTCGGCTAGGCTGGGGATTCGGCATTTGAGGGCCCCACAACCCCGCCCGGACAAGCCGGGCGGTTTGGGCTCGTCCCCTTTCGCTCGCCGCTACTCAGGGAGTCGATGTCTCTTTCTTCTCCTCTGGGTACTGAGATGTTTCAGTTCCCCAGGTTCCCCCCGCCCCTAAGGGCGGTGACCCGTGTTCCCACGGGCCGGGTTCCCCCATTCGGACATCCAGGGATCCACGCCCGCTACCGGCTCCCCCTGGCTTATCGCAGGTAGCCGCGTCCTTCCTCGGCTCGGGTGCCTAGGCATCCACCGTGGGCCCTTAGCATCTTGACCCTCACAAGACCACGCTACCGCGCGGCCTCTAACCTCACCATCTCCACCCCGGCTTTCAAGATCCCCCGCCGCCCACCAGGCAGCGCAAAGAAAAATCTACCAGACCCCCAGAAACGTGTCAAGGGGAGGGGCTGAACCGCTCCCGGGCTCAGGGCGCCTCCCCCGGGGTGCAAGGGGGGGATCCGGCAGGTCCAGCCCTTCAAAGGCCAGGACCAGGTGGGGTAGGTCCTCTGAGGAGACGAAGGTGAAGAAGTTTTCCTCTAGCTCGCACCGGGCCGCCCACGCCCCCTCCACCCCGGCCAGGGCGAGGGAGCGGGCCTCCTCCTTCAGCACCTCCAGCTGGTCTGGACCTTCCAGGACGATCTCGTAGTACCCCGCGTAGAGGACGATGCGTCCCCGGGCCCGTACCCGCTTGCCCAGATAGCTTTCGGGGAAGGGCTGGGCGAAAAGCCCGTAGGCTCGGGAAAAGACCACGAGCCGGAGGTCGCTTTCCCCCTGGCCGAAGTGCAGGAAGGCCACGGTGCCGCGGTCTTCCACCCGGGCCACCCTTCCCTCCACGGTGGCGATGCGGCCGAAGTAGCGGGGGGCGTCCTGCCAGGGCACCACGGCCTCCACGGGGGGTAGGGCAAAGGGGTTTTCCGGAAGCCCCTTCTGCCAGTCCCCCTCCAGGGTCTTGAGGAGTCGGGCGAAGGCTTCGGGGGCCTCCTTGGCCGTGAACCGCACCGCAAGCTCCCGGTTGGCGTTCAGGCTGTTGGCGCTGAGGTTGAGGCTTCCCAGGAGGGCTTCCTCCCCGTCCCGCACCAGGGCCTTGGCGTGCACGTAGGGGGCAGGGAGGAAGCGGACCCCCGCCCCTGCCTTCTCCAGGGCCATGGCCCTAGAGAGGAAGTAGGTGTCCCCCGCTTCCTGGGGGCTTCCGATGAGACGCACCCGCACCCCCCGCCTCAGGGCGGCCTCGAGGGCCTCGGGATCGGCCATGGCCTGGTGCTCTAGGAGGAGTTCCTTCCTCGCCCGGACGATCATTCCCAGGACCACTTCCCGGGCGTTGCCCTCCCTCACCCCGGAGAGGGTGCGGCTCGGGGCCCAGGCCAGGAGGGCTCGGGAGAGGTCCAGCCTCTCCCCCTCCCAGTCCGCCTCAAAGACCCGGGCGATCTCGGCCACCTGCGGGGTCGTCCAGGATGATGCTCCCGGTTGGCGGCGAAGGAACTTCCCGTGAGGTTCATGGTCCCCACCCAGGCCCGCTTGCGGTCCACCACCAGGCTCTTTTCGTGCACGAAGACGAAGCGGAAGGGGGTGGTGAGCCGGACCTCCACCCCCCGCTCTTTGAGGGCCTGGAAGACGGCGAGGTCTACCCGGCCCCCCGAGGGCTCCCGCTCCAGGAGGACCCTTACCCTCACCCCCCGCTTCACCGCCTCGCCCAGGGCCTCCACCAGGTCCATGCGGCTTGGGGTCCAGAGGTACATCTTGACCAGGACCTCTTTCTTGGCGGAGGCGATGAGGTCCAGGAGGGGCTTTACCCCGTCTTCGGGCTCCACCACCAGCCGGGGTGCCGCCAGGGCCAGGCCCAGGAGCCAGAGGAGGATAAGGAGGCGCCGCATCACCAACCAAAGCATACCTGGGCGTTTCCGTCGGTGCGGGCCTCCATCTCGGCGAAGTCCACCCCTCGCACCTCGGCGAGCTTCTCCAGGGTATGGCGCACGTAGTGGGGAAGGTTGCGCTTTCCCCGGTGGGGCTCCGGGGGGAGGAAGGGGGTGTCGGTCTCCACGAGAAGCCTGTCCTCCGGGAGCCGGGCCGCGGCCTCGCGGAGGGCGGCGTTTTTCCTGTAGGTGAGGGGGCCGGCGAAGCTGAAGTAGGCCCCCACCTTTAGGCCCGCCTCCTCCAGGGCGGGGTGGCCGGAGAAGGCGTGAAGGACCGCCCGCTTGGGCCGGTGGAGAAGAAGCCAGGCCGCCAGGTCCTCCTCCGCCCTCCCGTCCCGGCTCCGCACGTGGAGGACCAGGGGTAGGCCGAGCTCCTCCGCCAGGGCCGCCTGGAAGTCCAGGGCCCGGAGCTGGGCGGCCCTGGTCTCGGGGGTCCAGTGGTAGTCCAGCCCCGTCTCCCCGATGGCCCGCACCCGGGGGTGGCGGGCCTGGTGGCGGAGGGCCTCCTCCACCTCGGGGGAGAGGAGGTGGGCGCTGGTGGGGTGGAGGCCAAGGGCGGCGTAAACGTTCCCCTGGGCCAGGCTTAGGGTTTTTCCCCAGCGGCTGGGGTCTACCCCCAGGGTGAGGACCGCCCGAAGCTCAGGGAGGTGGGCCTGGACCTCCGCAAGCTCCGGGGGCTCTAGGAAGTCCAGGTGGGCGTGGGTGTCGGTCATGGGCCTCACTGTAACGCAGGCCCCGGAACCAGGAAGGCGCTTCCGGGTAGGATGCACTCGGGATGAGGCGGCTCCTCTGGCTGGCGGGGCTTCTTGCCGCCTGTGCCCCGGCCCTTCTCGGGGTGGAGCCCGCCCGGCTTCCCGACCCCGGGGACTGGGACCCCAAGCCTGCCCGGGTGGAGTGGTGGTACGCCTGGGCATGGGCCCACCCCTACGCCCTTCACTTCGCCTTTTTCAAGGCCTACGCCCCGCCTTCCTACCGCATCCTGGGCTTGCCGGGAAGCCTCTTCGGGGCCTTTCACGCCGCCCACCTGGTCCTCACCGACCTGCGCACGGGAACGAGGCGGTTTCTGGAGGTTTCCGACCAGGACCTCCTCGCCCCCAGGGGGCGGGCGGAGCCTGGCCCGAGGCTCGAGGTCGGGGGCTGGCGCCTCTACCGGGAGGGGGCGGGCTTCCGGCTCGAGGCCCCTG
>Ga0101942_100582_pt1 | contig 12127 bp, 10 predicted proteins | sample DewCreD2012metaG_4_FD_75243 | JGI IMG/M metagenome (GOLD analysis project Ga0101942, IMG submission 75243) | Hot spring sediment bacterial and archeal communities from British Columbia, Canada, to study Microbial Dark Matter (Phase II) - Dewar... ...
ATCGAGGACCTGGCGCAGCTCATCTACGACCTGCGCCAGATCAATCCCCTGGCGCGCATCGCCGTGAAGCTCGTCGCCGAAGCCGGGATCGGAACGATCGCGGCGGGCGTGGCCAAAGCCGGCGCCGATGTCATCCACGTGAGCGGTCATGATGGAGGGACAGGCGCTTCGCCCTTGGGCTCGATCAAACACGCCGGTATCCCGTGGGAGCTGGGGTTGAGCGAAGTGCACCGCGTGCTGTGCGCCAATCGGCTTCGCGAGCGCGTCCGCGTGCGCGTGGATGGCGGCTTGAAGACGGGACGCGATGTCGTCGTGGCGGCGCTGCTCGGCGCCGATGAGTTCGGATTCGGAACGACAGCCCTGGTGGCCCTCGGGTGCGTGATGGCGCGGCAATGCCATCTGAACACGTGCCCGGTTGGCATCGCCTCGCAGCGCGAGGACTTGCGGGCGCGCTTCTCCGGACGGCCGGAACACGTCGAGCGATTCTTCCTCTTCATCGCCGAACAGGTGCGAGGGATTCTCGCCGAACTCGGCGTCCGGAGCCTGGATGAGGTCCTCGGGCGCACGGATCTCCTCGTCCTGAAGGGGGTGGAGACGAAGGGCACAGACCCACTCCTCTCCGAAGAGCCAGCGTGGACGGTTCCTCTCCTCCATCGGGAGGCCCGTCTTTTCTTCGATGAGTTGCTCTGTGGGAACCCACAGGCTTCGATCCCAGGTGCGGGACGCCAGGCGAGAAGCGTCCGTCGGGAGAGGGCATCGCTCTCCGGCGCTCGGACGGATTTTTCCGGCACGCTTGATGAGCGTCTTTTACCAGAGGTCATGCCGGCCATCGAGGGAGAGCGAACGGTTCGGCTCGCGCTTCCGATTCGGAACACGGATCGAGCGGTCGGCGCGCGCATCGCCGGAGAGATCGTGCGGCGCTACGGCGATGCCGGATTGCCGGGGACGGAGATCGAGCTTCAGTTTCACGGATCGGCCGGACAGAGTTTCGGCGCGTTCTGCGTGCCGGGGATGCGGTTGATCCTCATCGGGGAGGCGAATGACTACGTCGGTAAGGGGATGCACGGCGGGGAGATTATCGTCCGTCCACCAGAAGGCGCATCGTACATCTGGCATGAGAGCGTCATCATGGGGAACACGGTCCTCTACGGGGCGACCGGCGGGCGACTGTTCGCCGCCGGGCGGGCGGGCGAACGCTTCGCCGTGCGCAATAGCGGCGCCATCGCCGTCGTCGAAGGGGTCGGCGATCACGGATGCGAGTACATGACGGGCGGCCTCGTCCTTGTGCTCGGCGAGGTGGGGCGAAACTTCGCGGCGGGCATGACCGGCGGTCTCGCCTTCGTCTTCGATGAGGAGGGGCAGCTTCCGGTGCGCTATAATCCCGAGCTGGTGCGTTTGCAGCGACTTCGTGAGGATGACCAAGAGCTTGTCCGCCTACTGCTTCACGAACATCTCCGCATGACGCTGAGTCCGCGCGCGCAACAGATCCTCGACCGATGGGACGAGCGGAAGGAATTTTTTTGGAAAGTCACCCCCCTGGCTGCCGATGAGCACAGCGAGGCCCTCCTGCGAGAGCATGCGTTCGCCTCAGTGAAAGGGGGCGAGATCTCCGAGGACGTATTCGCCTGATGCACCTCATCGGCCGCTTGCGGCCATCCGAGGGGACGATCGGATCATCGCTCCCGGTCACAATCAGCGTGGGGATGCGGAGCGCGCTCAAGCGCGATTCGGTCTCGAAGCGGAGACAGGCGGCGAATTGTCGCTGCCACGCGTAGGCGGGAGGGAAATGGGCTTTTCGTCGCGCGAGGAATTCCTCGACGATCTCCGGATGCTCGGCCAGGAACCGGTCGCTGAATCGCAGGGAGAGGCCTCGCCGCAAGGCCGTTTCCCGATCCTCCGCTTCGAGTTCCGAGCGCATTTGCGCCGCCGTCTCCGGGGACATGAGCACCGCATTCTTTCCCCCAAAGCTCGTCGAGACCAGGATGAGCTTGGAGACGACATCGGGATGCCGGAGAGCTATCTCCTGCGCGATGTATCCGCCCATGGAATGGCCGAGCACATGAGCGCGTGCTACGTTCAGAGTGCGAAGCAATGCCACGGCATCTTCCGCCATCATCTCGATGGTGTATTCGCAATCGGGCTTCTCCGAGAGTCCGGCACCCCGATTGTCGAAGGCGATGACCCGGAAATGCTGCGAGAGGTCCGGGATTTGGCGGAACCAGCTCCAAGCGCCGAAGCCCAATCCGGCGACAAGCAACAACGGCTCTCCCGCACCAGAGACCTCATAGTACAGCTCGACCCCATGAACCCGCGTGCGCGGCATCTCCCCTCCTCAGCTCACACTCAAATTCAGGACGAGGACGTGCGGCTCGGTCATCTCCTCGATGGCCGAGCGGACACCCTCGCGGCCAAACCCGGAGTCTTTGACGCCCCCGTAGGGCATATGATCAGCGCGATAAGTCGGGACGTCGTTGACGATGAGCCCGCCGACTTCGATGACCTCGTAGGCGCGGAAGATCCGCCCCACGTCGCGAGTGAAGATTCCGGCCTGCAACCCATAGCGCGAGGCGTTGACCTGCCGTAGCGCTTCTTCGAACTCCCGATACCGGCTCACGACGACCACCGGAGCGAAGACCTCCTCGCAGCTCACCTTCATCTCCGGCGTGACATCTGTGAGCACCGTCGGCATCAGCAACGCCCCGCTGCGCTCGCCGCCGATGAGAACTTTCGCCCCGGACTGAACCGCTTCCCGAATCCAGCTCTCGGCGCGTTCGGCCGCGGCCACGCTGATCATCGGGCCGACATCGGTCCGCTCGTCTCTCGGATCGCCGACGACCAGGTTCCTCACGCCCTCCAACACGCGCTCGAGAAATGGTTCACACACGGCTTCGTGCACATAGATCCGCTGTACCGAAATGCAAGTTTGGCCGGCATAGACGAAACCACCCTGCACACACCGTTTAGCGGCATAGTCCAGATCCGCATCCTCGTGCACGATGACGGCGGCATTTCCGCCGAGTTCCAGCGTCACCTTCTTTTTCGGCACGCGCGCCTTCAACATCCAGCCGACCTCGGCGCTGCCGGTGAAGGTGAGCTTCTTGATGCGCTCGTCCTCAAGCATCTGCCCGGCGACGTCATTGGAGCAGGGCAGGATGCTCAAGCCCCCTTCGGGCCAGCCCGCCTCGCACACGATCTCGCCCAACCGCAGGGCCGACAGCGGCGTCTGCGGCGCCGGCTTGATGAGGATGGGATTGCCGGAGGCCAGCGCCGGAGCGACTTTGTGCGCGACCAGGTTGAGCGGGAAATTGAATGGCGTGATGCCGAGGATCGGCCCGATGGGAAACCGGCGCACGACCGCCCAGCGATTTTCTGAACCGGCCAGCCAATCCAATGGCAGCAGCTCCCCACCCAATCGCTTGGCCTCTTCCGCGGCCACCGTGAACGTCTGAATGGCGCGCGCGACTTCGGTGCGCGCGTCCCGGATGGGCTTTCCCGCTTCCAGCGTGATCAGCTCGGCGAGTTCCTCTTTGCGTGCCGTAAGCTCGTCGGCCACGCGACGGAGTACCTCCGCCCGCCTGTAGGATGGCAACTGCCGCGTCGTCTCAAACGCCGAGGCCGCCCGCGCGATGGCTTCCTCCACATCCTGCGCCGAAGCATAGTTGACGACGGCGATCGCCTCTTGGTCGTACGGATTACGGATCTCCACTTTCTCCGCCGACGTTCGGCGTTCGCCTCCGACGATGAAGGGATATTCTTTGACCATAGTTCACCTCCTGCGCTCCGAAGTTTTAACGACTCGAAGCGCAGATGGCAACCCCCTTCGCGTTCACCAGTTCAGCTTCAGCGCGAATTGAATCACGCGCGGGCCCGTGCTCGTGCTCGAAATCTGTCCGAACGCCGAATTGCCATTGTTGGAGAAGGCCGGCAGAGGCACGACGAATTGTCCCGTCGCCGGATTGAAAATGGGTTGGTTGAGATTGAAGAGCTGCGTGAGCTTGATCCCGTGCGTTCCCGTGTATCCGATCTCCAGAAGCAGCGAGCGCGTCATCTCCCATTGCAGGTTCAAGCCGAATTGATGCGTGTACGGCGTGCGAGATCCGCGATCCAGATAGACGCCGGAGATGGGGATGGGATTGCCGAATTGATTCCGCAAGGGCGAGGGGATTTCGGGAACGACCGGGAAGGCCGAAGGCGGGGGCACTTGAATGAAGGGCCGGTTGAAAGGAAGGCCAAGCGTGCGCGCGACGGGCAGTGAGAATCCCAGGGATTGCAAGAGGCGCGATCCCGCCCCGACCGGCAGGATGAAGTAGGGGTAGTTGAAAAGCTGGATCCCGCCGCCGATCTGTCCCGACGTGCGGATGAAGTAGACGCCATAGCCACCGCGCAGGGCGACGCGCTCATATCGCCGGAAGGGTCTCCACGCGAAGCCGAAACGAGGGGCCCAGTTGTTCTCATCTTGGGGGATGAGCGTCTTCTCCACAAGCGGCACGTTGGGCAAAGGCCTCTTCGCGTTCCCGGCGAGCACGAAGCCATTCGGAGGTGGGCCCGTGCGATATTGATCGGGGAAGAAGCCGACGAGCCGTCCCTGCACTTCGCTCATGTAGCCGAGCAGCTCATAGCGGACGCCAAAGAGGAACCAGAACCTTGGCATCGCGCAGGCGCAGGCCGGTGACTGGTCGGGCGCACTCAGCAGTCACCGCCGCGCGCCCCGGTACTTTGAGGCGTTAATGCAGACCAATTCTAATGATTGGCAAGCGGCGCCACGGCTGGCGCGAGGTTATAACCAGGTCGGCGAACTGCTCCTCAAGGTTGGTGACGCGACGACCGCCTTGGACCATTTCCGTCGAGCCCTGGCGGTCGTCGAGCAAGCTCGGTCTCAGGGCTCGACCCGCCATCCGACGCTCCGGCAGTTGGCGCTGAGCTATTTTCACATCGGCCAGACCTATGCGGCCATGGCGGCGTCGGCGCCAACCCGCCAGAGGCCCCAGCATTGGCGTGACGTCCGCCACGCCTATCAACGCAGCCTCGATCTCTTCCTGGAACTCTGTCAAAAAGGCGCGTTGTTGCCGGAACAGGCTGACAAGCCTGAACAGATCACTCGCGCCATTGCCCGGTGCGATGCCACGCTGGCGAAGTGAGGTTGTTGGGAGCGCACGCCTCCGGCGTGCTTAAGCCCGCTGGAAGCGGGCGCTCCTAAGGCGCTCTCATGCTCATCGCGTTGCACACGCTCGAAGAGGTTCAAGGGTTCGGATCCTCACACGTGAGGCGCAGGACGATCCCAATCACCCGGCCACGTCTTCGTTGTTGAAGCGTTTTACTCGATAGTTCAGCAAACACGCCAGGAGGACGAAAGATGTCAAAGAACCCTCGTGGGCTCCCCATCAGGCTTCTGGCCACTCGTGAGCGGCCTAGCTTCGTCGGGCCGGACGGTTGTTCTTCCGTGATCATCAACTCAAAAGTTCCTTGCACGGATTGATTCGGAAGAGAAAACATCAGGTCCATCGTGACCGTCCCATTAGGGTTCACCGTGTAGGTGCCCTCGACCTGGCCTTCGATAACCTGCCGTTCTCCATCAGGCCCCGGCACATTCAGCAACAGCGCACCGTCAACGAGATGGCCCGCTTTATCAGCGGTCACGATGCCAAAGCCGATGGCCGCCTGCGATTCGAAGCTCAATTCAAAGGCCAGGGGGCCATCGAGACTGGCGTCGCCAAACCCTCCTGGGGCCGGCAGCCGCCTCAGCTCAATCGTGACCCCGACGCCGGGTACAAAATCCGACCGCTCTCTCACGGCGCCAAACAACTCGATCAGCCGGGAGACCCCATCATCTCGTCGCACAACCAGGTCGAAAACCCGATTCAAGGTCCGATTGGGGAACGTAAATTGGGCCATGAGAATGGCTGTCCCATTGGGGTTGATGTGGTACTGTCCCTGAAGCTGTCCACGAAGCACTTCGCCTTCCCCACCCTGGGTCGGCACGTGCAGTAGCAGCGAGCCGTCCTGGAGATCGCCAGCTCCATTGGCGGTCACAACCCCCAGGCCAGCCCCGTTGTTGGCACCGAACGTGAGGGATACCGCGTACCGGCCTTGAAGGGCGGCATCAGTGAAGATCTGCGCCTGCGCCTGCTCTATATGTCCCAACAGACACACCAGCCCACAACTGAGCAGCATCAAGGTGGGTTTTGAAATGCAAGCTGAAAGGTTCATCACACCCTCTCCTTTCTTTTAAATTGGGCAGGCTTTATTCTGCCCTCATCTCTCCACGCAGGAATTCGGCGTGAAAAGGCTCAAACTATTTTCGCCCTTGGGAGCGCACACCTCCGCGCGTGCTTCCGTTTCGCTTCGGACACGTTGACATCGAACAAGTTGGTCAGCAACGCTTGGCACGCTGGAAGCGGACACTCCCAAGGCATAATTATGGACACGTCGGCGCCGGCCCCGGTCCGGTGTAGGGATAGATGACCTGCTGCGGCTGCTGACCCGTCCACCAATTCCACAGAACGTCATGAGCACTGTACAGAACCCCACCACTGGAAACCCTCACATTGAAGAATGCTTGATTGTTGGTCAAGCCCACATGGTGCGTGCATTGAGGGCCAAACGTGCCCGGCGTCACGAGCGGCGCTCCGCCGCTCATGACGCTGCCTTCCTCGGCAAAGCTATTGAGATTGGGCAAGTTGATGAGCCCATTATACGCGGCCTGACCATAGTCACCCTCCGTGCCGAATCCGGCCTCAACAAAATTGCGTCGTTTCAGCTCGTCCTGGAGGTCCGCGCGCACGAAATACGGCGTGGTGATGTGATTCTCCATCACATGCTCCAGATCAGCGCATTTCCATTCGGTGCCGGGCTGATTGGCCCTGTGCCAGTCGACGCAGGATTGATCGGGCCGCCCGTCATACAGGCCCCTGAGCACGCTGTTCCACTGGTCCTGCATAAGGGCGGTGTAACTGCACAGGTTCGGAGGATTGAGACAGCCGACGAAGTTGGTATAGTTCATGTTTTCAAATTTCGGCCCGTACCCGGCGTCAATCACGGCCCGATACACCAGCGGACAACTGCCGCCGGATTGACACTGAACGTTGTCCCGACGCAGAACTTGCCCGAGCCGGTCGGCGTGATGTCTGACGCCGCCTGATCCCGCCGACGTGCCGGAGAAGAGAACGTGGGTGGCATTGTCTAAATCGGGCATCATGACGGTCTCGCGTTCAGCGTTCTGGTAGGTGACCGCCTGGCCGCCCGGCTGTCGTTGCAACATTTTGATGACGGCGTCCACGATGTTCGCGCCTTCGAAATGGATTCGGTATTGGATCGTGGTGCCGCCCGGTCCCGTCACCGACAATGACACATTGCGAGCGGTCCCGGACCAGGTGTCAGAACTGCAATAGTAAATGAGCACGTGGTTCCAGCCGGCGAAATTGTTCCGCGTGTCCTGAGCGAAGATGCCATCGCCTCGGATCGCGGCTGGGAGCGGTCTGAACGTAGTGCTCATCTTGTCAGCGCCGAAGTTGGTCCCGGCGCTGCACCACCGTTCGGCGCACGATTGGCCGTCCTGGCAGCTACCGCCACCTTGCAAGTGGATGTGCCATTTGTTCCGGTTGGCCTCAGTGGAATATCGCCGGACATAGAAGACGGCTCCCGACCCGTCGTTGCAAATGGCGTCGGGGAAGTTGTTGAGATTGACATCCACTCGAAACAGGGCCATGCCGGGGGCGACATCGCCGACTTCTCCCACCCGGCCACAGGGCAAAGCGTTGTCAATCTCCGGCGGTTGTTGAGCAGTGCTGGCGCTGAATCCCAGGGCAGCCATCACCGCAAGAACGAAAGCGAAGCCCCACCAGCGGCGTCGCGCCGCGCGAGAGCAAATGAGCGTTTTCAATGTCTGTTGATTCACCATACAGTCTCTCCTCCTCACCTCAGCTTACTGACACCGCGGACGGCACTCACTGAGCAGGATATCGCGAACTCTCTCGGCCCCTTCACGCGAGCTCGGCACATCATGGGGCGTGTTGGGCACGGTCTCCATGCGAATCAAGGGCGAGCCCTCTTGCCTTAACTGCTCGTAGTAGATGATCCCTTGCGGCACAGCGTTGCTGAGGTCGTTCTGGCCAAAGACGAACCAGACCATCGTCTTTGGATAGACGTACTGCCAATTGCCGAAGGCGATGCTGGCCTCTTGAAACCGCTCGCGGAACGAGGCATCGCTGCGGCTGCAGGGGCCGGTTCCATCCTCGGGAAATCCGAATCCCAGATCAATGAGGCGGGCCGTACCTTGAGGGGGATACCAGAGCGAGCGATTGGCCGGGTCATCACGAATGCAGCCAAGATCAATGCGTCCCATGGGCGGGCCGCCCGTGGCTACGACGGCCGAGAGAATCTCTGACAGTCCGTAGTGACTCAGCATGTAGCTGGCCTGCGCGGCGCCCCCGGAATTGCCGGTCGCACAGAAGGCTGTGGTCGGGCCGCGGTCGTGGAGCATCAGGTAGACCCAGGCGGCGACCGTCGCCGGTCGGCACGCCAGCCGCGCTTGACCTTCCGGTTGTCCCGGCGCGCTCACCAGCCAGCCGCGCGTCCACTGAAGCTGCACGGTGCGAAAGCCAGCCGCGCGCAGCTCTCCGAGAACGCGTAGCGCGTCCGGACCGAACCGCTCCCATAATCCCGTGCCGCGAGCGCCCGTCATGAACAAGATCGTTCCTCGCGATGGGGAGCCGGTACGACGACCCACTTTCAGTGTGGCGCGCTCGGATTGTGCCACCTCCGGGCAAGTGACTTCGATTTGATAACACTCCTGCCCCTCACACGGAGTTGGCCCGGAGATGACCTGGAGGCTGCCCAGCGGGCGCGCCGGGGGCGCATCTTGCTCCGTGTTTGGTTGATGGGTGCCCTCTCGCGCCTGCGGCGTTGCCGCAGGAAACACGAGCAACAATACCAGAAGGGCCAGGGCCAGGAGCCTTCCGATGTTGCGATTCATACCGTCCTCCTTTCTACGCATGCCTCATGACCAAGGCATCATTGGTGACCCGTTTTGATATTCTGACGACGCAGGAACGGGCACATGCGGCATCAACACCTGAGCCTGATGTTTATCACCGGGCTCTTCACATCCTGGGGCAGATTCTTTCCGCCCTCACCCATACACGCAGGAATTGACGCCAAAATGGCTCATCCGGTCGTAGCAATTTTTGTGACCTTATGAACAAGCATTTTTCCAAGAACGGATTCTCAGCCATACGGCAGATCTGGTTATGGAACTCCAAATCCTACTCGAGAAACCTTGCAGGATCCCCTTCCACACTGGCCGCCATCATCTGACTGGCACACTCTTGGAGGTGCTCCAGCCCAGACCGGTTTTGCGCCTCGATGGCGAACTTGACGCTGAGGGTTTCGAGCTCAGATCGGAGGCGGAAGATCTGGTTGATTTCGATGGGCGTCAGTTGGGTCACAATCGTTCCTCTGTTGGGGTAACGCGTCACCAATCCAAGGTGCTCGAGCTGATACAAGGCTTCACGAACTGGTGAAATGCCAACTCCAAGCTCTTTGGCCAGTTTGCCTTCGACGAGGCGATCCCCCGGCTTGAGGGTTCCGGCAAAGATAGCATCCCGGAGCACCTCCGCAACCCAACCGCTTGTACTCTTGGGCTTATTTCTTTTGGCACGTGGGACATACTATTTTTTGGCTCTATGATCGAATTTAGACCTTGGATTCTAGCAGAGTAGTCACCTCAAAGTCAAGTGATTTTTTCTGGGAGCGGCTGATAGCGCATAAGATTGAGGGGAAGGGCTCCTACTGGTATCAACGCGGCGATCCTTTCAAGCCGTGAAGGATCAGGTCAATGGCCTGGTTGAAAACGTGTGTGGGCAGCGAGGCCTGTTTGGACCAGACGACCCAGCGCAGGCCCAGGAAGTGGCCGATCCCCATGAGGCTATACGCCAACGTCTCGGCATCGAGCGGGCGAATCTCTCCTCGGCGCATCCCTTCCTGAAGCCCACGGACGTATCCTTGGGCTAATCGCTCGAAGTACCAGCGAGCGACGGACGGGGAGACAAATTCGGCCTCTCGGACGATGCGATACGCCTCGCGATTTCGGCGAATGAAGTCGAAGAAGGCGCGAAACCCCTCGCGCTCGATCTCGCGACGATCGGTGAGGCCGGCGATCGCCGCGCGGGCATTCCGGCGCAATTGCGTATTGAGGTCGCGAACGAGTTCGTCGAGGATCTCGGTCTTGCTGGAGAAGTAGAGGTAGAAGGTTCCGAGCGAGACGCCGGCGCGCCGGGTGATCTCGGCGATGGACGTCGCGTAAAAACCTTTACGGCTGAAGCAGGTTTTTGCGGCTTGCAGGAGCTTCCGACGGGACACCTCACCGCGAGTCAGGGCTTGCGTCGTGGTGACTTCCCCGGGTGGAGCGGCTACAGGGCGTTGCGGGGAGGAGGCCAAAGGACGCCCGCTGTCTATGCCGTGCATGAGGAACTCGACGGCGGTATGGCGAACGGATTCGGGGACGTCCCCTGGACCGAGGATGAGCCACCGAAGGGTCAAGAAGTACGCCACACCGATCAAGGCGACGGCCGCGACCTCGGGGTCGAGCGCGCGGACTTGCCCCCGGCGACGCTGCTCGGTGAGGAACTCTCTCAAGAGCGCAAGAAGTCCGTCATAGAACCGATGGTGCATGCGCTTGTTGACGAATTCCACCTCTCGAAAGATCCGATAAGAAGCCCGATTATGACGGATGAACGTGAAGAACGTCGTCAGGATGCGATCCAGTTGCGTGCGAAGATCGCCTTCGGAGCGCAAGGCAAAGGTGAGTTCCATTTGCAAGGTCATGCTGGCCCGCGCGACCAGCTCCGAGAAAATCGCCTCCTTATCGGCGAAGTATTGATAGAACGTCCCCAACGCGACGCCCGCGCGGCGACAGATGGTGGAGACGGAGGCCTCATGATAGCTCCCTTCGGCGAAGATCTCTTGGGCCGCGGCCAGAAGGCGCTCCCTCGTTGCCAACCCTCGCGCGGTCGAAGGAGCTCGCGTCTTTTTGGCCGCACGCGTCATCGTCTCCATCGAGGGGAAAGCGTAGCAGAGGCCGAGGAGATGTCAAGGTGGGTGAAGCGAGGGGCCATCGCGATCGCCCTACCCCCTCTCGGACTCATGAGGTCCTCGGGGCGAGGACGACAGCTTCACCGCGCACGACCTCCTCCCCGTTTTGGTTCGTGCACCGCGCGATCAAGGTCACCACGGGCTTATCTTCGCGAACGTGAATCACCTCGACCGTAGCGGTGATCGTATCGCCCGGATAAACCGGCCGAAGGAACTCAAGGCTCTGGCTGAGGTAGATCGTTCCTGGCCCGGGGAGTTGCTGACCTAAGACCGCTGAGATCAAGCTGGCCACCAGCATTCCGTGAACGATGGGTCGTCCAAAGCGCGTGTTTCGGGCAAAGGCCTCGTCCAAGTGCAGAGGATTCTCATCCCCGCTCAGTGCGGCGAAGGCCCGGACATCCGCACTCGTGATCGTCTTCGACCATGAAGCGGTTGCGCCAACGTACAGGTCACTCATGTGAACCTCCCCATTGGATCACTGTAGCCCCCCATGAGTATCCAGTCCCGGCACTCACCAGGACCACGACGTCGCCGTCTCGCAATCGCTGCTCTTGTCGGGCGAGATAAAGCCCCAGCAAGGGATCGACGGCCGAGAGATGGCCATAGTCCGAGAGGTAGATCGCTTGGGCGTCCGTCAGTCCGAGAGCTGACAGCAGCGCCTCAAACAGCGACCGTTTCGTGTGCAATGGGATGAGGAAATCGAGGTGATGGCACCCGCTGCGGGCCATGGCCTCGCGGATCACCCGCACGAAATGGTCCAAAGTGATGGGATCGAGCATCTTTTTCATCCGGATCGGATCCGTGACGTTGAAATAGTGCCATCGGCGCTCGAGGGTTTCAGGACTGGGCGGGAGCACAGAGCCTCCGGCCGGGACGCGAACGAAGTCGGCGAAACGACCGTCCGTAAGGAGCGCGGACTCCAAGACGATATGGCGCCGAGACCCTCGCCGAAGCACACATGCCGCCGCTCCATCGCCGAAGTTGAATATGAAGCGCGAGCGGTGATTGGTGTAGTCCAAAAGCATGGACTCTGTGGAAG
>Ga0101942_100584_pt1 | contig 12092 bp, 17 predicted proteins | sample DewCreD2012metaG_4_FD_75243 | JGI IMG/M metagenome (GOLD analysis project Ga0101942, IMG submission 75243) | Hot spring sediment bacterial and archeal communities from British Columbia, Canada, to study Microbial Dark Matter (Phase II) - Dewar... ...
CGCCATCCGCGTCCGGGGCGGCGTGGGAGTATACGTCGGGAGGGGTGTGGCGGTGGGAACGAGGGCCTCCTCCGGCGACGGAGAAGGGCGAAGGGGGACGGTGGCCGCTGGAAGGATCGGCGTGGCGATCGGGGCAGCAGGAACGGTAGGGGCACGGTATGCCGTGCCCATACGTCGGGCGAGCTCAGGGACGGCCAGCGCCCCGAGGGCGAACCCGATCCCGCACCCCGCGCCGGCGATCGCGATCAGAATCGCTGCCCACGCCCATCGAGACATCACGCCTCCATCCGGTCCCAGGAATCCAGGCCCATGCGTCGACTGCCGGGCCGAAAATCTCCTCCATTGTTCTGCAACGCCTCGCTCTTCCTTTCACGGCGATGGGCGAACGAAAGGGCGGATGGCTTCCGGACCCCTCGGCCGATGGTCCATGGACCTTCCTTTCATTGCTCCGCCGTCCATGGAGCGCCGCTTCCGAGCCGGGTTCATCCTCCGCCCATGCCCGCCGTGGGCTTGGGGAGCCTTCCACGAACTCCCTCACCACCTCGAGTTCTCCAGGACGAGCTCCAGGGTCTTCCAGTCGGCCTCCATGGCTGTCACCACCCAGGTCACATCCTCGAAGTGGAGGATGACGGACCGGAAGTCGCGGTGGACTCCCATATACGCGCCGCTCCCCTGGAAACGGACGGCCAGCAGCGCCGCACGGCCCCGGGAAGGGCGGTGATCGAAAAGCTCCGGCGGCTCAATCCGGACATCCGTCCATCCGGCGTTCTCCATGAAGGAGCGCATGGGCTCCACCAGCATCTCCGAAACGCTCTTCCAGTTCTGCTGGATCAGGTCCGCCTGCTCCCGGGTCATCGCTCCGCTCTGGCGCACCACCACGATCAGCGAGCTGGGAGACTTCGGATCATAGGCGATCGCCTGGGCTCCCTGCCGGACGATTTCCACGTAGGGCCGGACTTCCGGCGGGACGCTCTCGGGAGACATCAGGCGCTGGATCTCCTCGGGGGTCAGGACCTTCCATCCCGGCGGGAAAGCGAAGGGGGTGACGGCCGTCGGCGCCGGGGTCGGCGTGGGCGTCGATACGGCCCGGCGGGTCGCCGTCGGTGCGGGGAGAGCTCGTGCGGCCTCCTCTCGCTCGGGAGCGAACCGGGAGGATTCCAGCAGGAGACGGAACCCCTTTTCATCCCCCACGCTCAGCACGCTGTAGATGCGCCGGGGGAAATAGACAATGGCCATCCACCCATCCTGGGTCTTCTGGCCCTGATGGTAGGAGAACCGGATCTCCAGCATGCCCAGGGTGCCCTTCCGTTCTGACCATGTCATCCCATTCAGGACGACCTCGGCGTCCGGAACCGACGAGCGGATCGCATCGGCGGTGAACGCGAAGGCCTGGCGGTAGAGTTGCTCCTGATCGGCCCTCCACGCCTCTCGCTCCGATTCCGGGATCTCCTCCAGAAGCGCATCCTGCCCGGCGACCAGGAGCATCCGGTCGCCCCGGCGGGCGGCAAAGATGGCCCGATCGGAGAAGCTGCGGAGCAGGGATCGCGCCGGCTCCTGGAAGGATCTCTCCGCGCGCTGCATCAGAGCAGCGGGATCCCGGATATCCAGGGTTTCATAGCCGGACGGGCAGACGATCTCCGAGCCGTCCGCGGCCCGAACTTTCTGCGTTCCGGTCACCCCCGAGGCGATCTCGCCTGGACGGCGGAGGAGGAAATAGAGGGCGAGGCCTCCGCCGGCACAGAGGCCCAGCAGCACGAGGGCCCCGACCGCCATCACCAGCACGAGCTTGCGCATCGGACACCTCCGGGAGGGATTGGGTTCCAGAAGGAGGGGAATCGGTCCAGCGCTCCTCTTACAATCTTACAATGTGATAGCGAAAAGGGGGCAGCCTTTCCCGTTTCCGCGATCGCTCAGAGGATTATGGCTCCCGATGGATCGAGCGGACCAGCACGGCGCCCAGATAGCCGCCGGCGGCGGAGAGCGCCATCGTGGACAGAGCGACCAGACAGAGGACGAGGAGAACACCGATGATCGCGCCGGCCTGGGCCTGCGATTCGGGGACGTTCTGACCCAGCTGGCGCAACAGCTCCCGCTGGGTGGCCTGGATGGCCCCGGTAGCCAGCCCCAGCCCGGCCGCCAGAGCCGATCCGATAAAGGCCCCAGCCCCGAAGGATAGCCCGCCCAGCAACCCCACCCGAGAAGACTCCGGTCGGGATGGACGGGGTGGGACCAGACAGGCGGCCGCCCCTCCCGCCAGCCCGCCCAGGGGGCCACAGCAGAAGCAGGTCAGCAGGGGCGTGAGCAGGCTGGCCAGAAAGCCGCCCGCCAGCCCGGCGATCGCCGACAGACCATATAGGAGCATCCTCCACATATCCATGCCTCTGGATGAGGGTCTCCGCCATACACAACGGACGGGATGGGGGATCCATTCCCATCCCGTCCCAGATCATCGTTCCATGAATTCATCGCCATCATCCTGATCCGGACCGCATCACCACCCAGGTGCGCACCAGCTTATCGTGCCACCCCTGATGTTCCCGATCGATCAGCACCCACAGGTAGCCCAGATAAAAGACCAGGGCCGAAAGGGGCTTGCCGATGATCTCCCGCACCAGCATCGTCCAGAAGCCGGCGGGGCGCCCATCCTCATGCACCACCTGCATGCCCAGCAACCACTTCCCCAGGCTCATGCCCTGGGTCCAGAGATAGAGCGTGATCGCCAGGTAGGCCAGACTCAGGCCACAGATCAGGAGGAACCCAATTCCGCCGATCGCGGCTCCAGCCGTTTGAGAAGCGGAGGAACGCCGATTATCCAGCAGCGCGCCGATCACCCCCAGGGGAGTCAGCACGGCAAACAGGTCGATATAGAAGACCAGGGATTCCACCACGCCAGCCATCAGCCGCCGAAACGGGGAAGCCAGATGCAAGCCCCTCGTCTCCATGGCTCACCTCCGGAGAACAGATTTGCCGCAGGACACCATGGGAATCGGTCCATGCGCCCGTCGGGCGATGCTGGAAGGGATCTGCGATCTGCGGAGAGGATAGGGGATCATCTGCATCGCCTTCACCGTACCAGACGGATCCTCCACGTGAAGCGAAACCAGTAGTAAACCATGGGGGTTTCCGGATTCGGGCTGCAATCCCAGGCATTGAATTCATACCGGCTCAGATAGACCTCGGCCGTCGCCTCCGCCCCCATCTCCCCCTGACGCCCCCCCACCACCGGTCCCGCCAGCCCGTAGCGGCGCTTCACGGCGCTATCGACCAGGATCTGCCGCAGCAGGTATCCCTGCACGTTCCAGGTTTCGGCCCCCCAGCGCACCCGGTAGCGGGTGAGGCGGCTTCCGTTGGCGGCCGCATAAGCGGAAGCCTGGGCGAATCCCATCTGGGACCACACCGCCGCCTGAGGGCGGGCCATGTCGTATTCCCTCACGATCTCCGCGGGTGGCGTCCCGGCAGGGGCGCACAGCTCCCACGTGGTGCTCAGATATCGGGCGATCTCCTCTGCGCCGGCCAGGGCGGCGGCATCGGCCCCCGTCACCGCCCGGTGCCGGACGTAGCCGAGGATGGCGAAGTTGAAGAGCACGGCCGCCCCGAGCACCAGCAGGAAGCCCAGGATGATCATCAGCAGCGTCGAGGCCCCCGTTCTTCCCGCCACCACGCCCTCACCATCCGAACCTCCTCTCCCAGCACATCCAGGCCGTGACCACCACGGGCGGCAACTGGATGCGCTCATGGAGCCGGAAGGGCAACGGCACCTGGGGCGGTCGCAGCGTCACCTGACATCCCCGGGCATCCCCGGGCATCCCCGCCCCCGAGGGGTTGCACTTGGGCCCCCGGCGCCCAGGCTCCGATCACCCGTTGGGCCGCGGCGATGCCGCTGGCGCCCACCGCCTCCCGTCGGGCGCACTCCCGGGCGGCGGCCGAGGCCACCATCGCCGTGTAGCCCACCGCGAGCAACTGCCACCCCACCAGCACAAACAGAAACAGGAGCGGAAGCCCGGCGATGAGCTCCACCGTCTCCGCGCCGCGCTCATCCCAAAGGCCACGCATGGCGTCGTCCCCTCCTTCCAATCGACGATCCCTCGACCCTTGTATGATCATCAGAAGGTGGGCAACAGCCCGATTTCCCCTCCCCGAAACGGGGAGGGGAGGACCCCTCCCCCGGCCCCTCCCCGAAACGGGAAGGGGGATTTTCAGGCTCCCCCTTCCCTACGAGGGAAGGGGGCCGGGGGGTTAGGTCCAGGAGCCCCTCCCCGATTCGGGGAGGGGTGGCGTGGAGGCCCCCTTCCTTCACCAGCCCGAGATAGGTCATCAGGCTGACGAAAAGGCCAATCGCCACCCCACTGAGGATCACATCCACCAGCGTCCGCCGGCCTTTCTCCCATCCCTCCTCCGGAATGAACATCATCGCGCCGGAAAGAATCACCAGGATAAAGAACCCCAGAACAACAAGCTTGTCCTCCAGCCACGTGATCTCCCCTCGAGCCAGACGAGGCTTGGCCCAGACAAACGCATAATAATCGAAGGCAATCATACTCAAAATAAGCAATACGGTCCCAATTGTTGATTCGGCCTTTTTCATTTTATACTTCACAAATCTCTGGGCCCATGGAACGTCCCGGAAAACCCGGGAACGGGACGGCTCATCGCCGGGCGATCAGGGCATAAAGGGCACCAACGATCGCCCCCGAGATCACCGCCTCCAATCCCGACCGGGCCGCCTGCTTCCAGCTCCAGCGGTATTCCGGCAGGTTCTGGATCACGTAGCCCATGTAGCCGATCACCCAGAACCCCATGAGGATCAGCTTATCCAGGATCTCATCCCACCACGTCCACGCCCCCGCCGCTTTCAGCGCAATCGCTCGGGGTTTTTGAATCTCCATCGCCCAGTAAGCAGCAGCAATGAGATCCACCACCATGATCAGAAAACCCACGATGAACAGCGGATGAAGCCGGCCACCGGATGACCTACTCGGCATCTCTAACTCCCGGTTGCCATTGGGATAATGTTCTACCGTCGGGATATCATGGCATAAAGGGCGCCAACAATTGCCCCCGAGATGACCGCTTCCAAACCGGACCGGGCCGCACGTTTCCAGTCCCACTTGTTGTCCGGCAATGCCCCAACCGTGTAGCCCATATAGGCAATCACCCAGAACCCGATGATTATCAATTTTTCGATGACCTCATCCCATAGCGTCCACTGCCCCGCCGCCATCTTGGCGATTGCCCGGGGCTTCTCGATGGCCAGCGCCCAGTAGCCCACGGCAATGAGATCGGCCACCATGATCAAAAAGCCCACAATGTTCAATGGATGAATCTTGGGTTTGTTAGACATGGCCTCACCTCCCAGTTACATACCAAATAGCTTGCTTTTTATGATATCCCATGAAACCCGATTCAGAACGCGCATCATAAAATTCGGAGGAGATATAGAGATCCCTTTCCCCCGCAACCATCCAATCCCCTTTCCGACAACCCGACCAAAGCCCCTGTTATACGCTTTGCCCCCATGCTCATCCAGTAAGAGCGATTGACCAAAGCTCCGAATTGGGGTTGCCAAGGAAAGTTCCTTCCGACGGGCGGCTTCTATCGTTCCCAGGATAGCAGCCAGCGCGGCTTTCGCCGATGGCACCGTCGGCATTTCCGTCAAGACCCCCGCCCCAAATGCTATGGCCAGTCCCTGAATGGACCACTCATTGGGTGGGGTGAGTATTATGTAACTGAGTGCAGATGAAACCCCACCAATAATTCCCTTGCTCACGAAAAGCCTCAGAATTCCGGACAACCCTGATGCTGCCATCGCGCTTATGCCTTGAGCAAGCAGAGGGACTGCGATTGCTCCCATCCCTGCTAGTCCGAAGGCCTCCAGCCACCCCTGCAGGCCGGCTTTGGGACTCGATAGCTGATACAACCCGCCGAACGGCACGGCCCCGCCTGCTGCCAGCCATATCGGCAAAGCCACGCCACCCGTCAACGGGATGGATCCAAGGATCAGCAAGCCAGCAACCACAACCCCCGCCACGATTCCCTTATGCTCATCCAGCCACTTCCATACCCCCTCCGCCGTGGATTTCAGGCCCTCCCACGCCTGTCCGACCCCTCGTTTCACATCCTCCCACTTGTCCGCTGCCCACTTCCCGAAATTCGAGAGACAATCCCCCGGATGGGTCACGCACCACACCGGATCCGGCGGCTTCCCCCCCGGGGGATTCACCCCGGGGGGGTTCCCTCCCGGTGGATTCGCCCCCGGCGGGTTCCCCCCTGGCGGCCGAACCCCCGGCGGGTTCGCCCCAAAGGCGTTCCCTCCCCCTGCCCCCGGGCAGCCTCCAGCGCCCTCCAGACACCACGCATACCGTTGCAGCGCCTGCTGGATCGGCGCTGCCACCTGGACGCCCCCCGGCCCGTTCATCCAGGCCGTCACCGCCCCAATCAGCGCCAGCACCACCAGCGCCAGCGCCACCCACTCCAGCGTCTGCACTCCCCTCGATCCCCGCATCCACCTCCGCACCATCGTTCACCTCCTCCCGCCCACGGATTCCGATCGGGCACCGGGAAGATGCCACCGGGCTACGACCCTGTCCGAACCGGCTCGTTCCAGATCCAAGCAACCGCCCCGAACGATGAAACCTCCTGTCCCCATCTTAATCCGACCCCCTTTCCCCTGCGTTAACCCAACGTTACAACATCGATTTGATCGTTACAACTCCGACCGACCCGAGGGGGAAGACCGGGTCTGGAGAGGCGCCCGAATCCCGATCATCCCCGCTCGCCGAGCCGCTGCAGGGCCTCTTCCACACCCGGGCGAGCAGCGCCTCCCGCCCCTCCTCCTCCAGTTCCCTCCGCCGCCGCCATGCCTCCCGGAGATCCCGCCGGGCCCCCTCCAGATCCCCCAGGCGCTCCCGCAAAAGGATGCCCCCGCTCGATCGCCCGCTCGATGTCCTGCAAAGCCCGCGCGGAATCCCCCCGCTCCGCCTCCACGATCGCCCGCATGTTCCAGGCCTCCGCGTCCTCCGGGTCCAGATCGGCCAGCGCCCGCTCCAGATCCCGCAGATCCAGCCAGGCCATCGCCCGGTTGTAATACGTATCCGGATCCTCCTTCCGCCGCAGGCTCTCCGTGAAATCCCGGATCGCCGCTTCCGGCCGCCCGCTCTCCAGATACGCCATCCCCCGATGAAACCACGCCTGCGCATTCCCGGGATCCCGCTCCAGAACCCGGGTGAACCGCTCCATGGCCTCTTCATGTTCCCCCTGCAGCAGCCTCTGCATGCCCTCCCCCATGTCATCCTTCCCGAACAGCGCCTCCAGGATCCCCATCGCTGGCCTCCTTTCCCGGATGGAATAGAAACGGGCTCACCGGCGGGATCGGCGGGCCTGCCCCCGGCGCCGCAGCCAGCGGCTCAACCCATCCCGATCCACGCCCCAAGGATCCCCACCGCGATCATCCAGATCCATCCCTCCATCTCCGCACCTCCCGGTGTTCAGATGCCCTTCCAGATCCCTCGAAACGCTGGCCGCATCCGCCTTTCTTCCGTCGTCTCCATGATCCCCGCCCCTCGGGAGGATCTTCGGGCGCCTTTCCCTGGAAAGCTTCCATCCCTCGACCACCCCAGGAAACGCGCCGATCCGGTCGCTCACCGGCCTTCGCCGACGGCCTCGGATTCCGGAATCTTCCAGAGCAGGCCGCCCAGCAGGGGGATCAGAAAGGCAGGACCAAAGAAGAGATAGGCGGCCCCAGCGATCGGATCCACCGCGCCCAGCGCCACGCCCGCCGCGCCCGCCAGGGCGCCCAGCAGAATGGCCCCCCAGGGAGGAACGGAGCAGGCCCTCAGGTCCACACCCGCGTCGGCCTCCAGGATCCGGCTCATCGCCTGGGAAACGCAAAGAAAGCTCAGGAACATCCACCCGGCCAGCGCGCCGATCGCCCCGATAGGGAGAGCGACGATGAGGAAGTCGCCGAGCCGATCCGGCCCCACCGTTAGGGCAGCCCACAGGGAGAGAAGGAGCTCCAAGACAACCCCGAAGGCCATCCGCCGGGCGCTCGCCACCCCGATCGGGTTCTGCCGAAACCGATATGCCTCCAGGAATTCCGGAAACCACATCGGGGCGGATTTCTGGAATTCCTCCCAGGCCTTGTCCTCCCCGCCCATCTCCTCCATCGGAAGGCCGGTCAACTGTCCCAGCTGTTCCGCGAAGGAGCGGGCATCCCGAGCGCTCCGTTCCCCCCGGGCGGAGAGGAAGAGGAGGCTTGTCGAGTTCTCCTCCCCCCACACAACGGCCAGCCCCGGATACCGGGCCTTCTCCTCGATGCCCGTATAGCCGCCCGGATCAAGAACCGATGGGTCTGTCATCACCCCGATCCGCCCAATGGCCTTCCATCCGTCCAGGAAATCCCCTTCCTCCCGCATCTCCGCCGCCTTCCCCAAGCGATCCAGAACCTGCTCCACGGGAAGGGGGATCTGGAACCGGACCACAGGGGCCAGGGACGGAAGGCGAGGCCGTCTGGCTCCTATCAGGAGCGCGAAGACCACCAACAGCAGAAATCCAGCGGCCACACACGAGCCGATCAGGATGTTTCCCATGGCTGTCCCCTTCTCCCGCCCGGGACCATTCATCCGATCGCCGGCTCATCGTGGGACGAAGGATGGGGAAGACCTCCACGGAAGCGCAGACCCAGCGGACGCAAATGCCCGTTCGGGGCGATCCCCGCGAAAAACAGCCAGTATCCGATTGCGGTCATCCCCAAGATCACCAAGATGTCCACCAGCCCATACCCCCCGACCGGGAGGCCTGCATCCCCAGATGCGCCCCCAGCGGACCCGCCGCGCTCCCGCCGCTGAACAGAGCCACCACCCAGAGCATCCGCTCCAGGCGATCCGTCAGCGCATCCCACCCGCGCCGCCACCCATAGGCCAGGCCGATGACCAGCCCCAACCCATAGGTGACGACGGGAACCCACCCCTTCGGCAGAAGCCGCGGCCATTAAACCACCGGATAGGAGAGGACCCACAGGCTCAGGATCCCCATCCCCAGGGTTCGGGAAAGCCAGGGGATCCACCCCGGCCGTTCCCCGACGAGAAACGCGATAAGAGCCAGCGGGCTGATGAGGAAGGCCGGGAAGATCTCCACCCACGAGGGAAAGCGCGCGACCTCCCGCAGCCGCACCGAATTCATCATCCAGGCCAGGAAGGGAAAAAAAAAATAATCAGAAAATATAAGAACCCGGCGATCCCCCACAGGATCTTCGAGCGCCGCTTTCGGGAAAGTTTCCGCCATCGGACCATCTCACCGCCCCCCAGCCGGGAGCTGTCCCGAGGTCATTCGGGCGCGCGCCCCATTCACCTTCGCCATCCAGCTTGAAACCAGACACGGGCCAGGATGGGACTGATGACAAGGTGGGGCAAGGCCAGCAAACTCCCCACTCCCGCAGAATATATTGTAGCGTGAAATCCGATCCCTGTTATCAAAATAAACAGAATAAGAGAAGGGTCGATGGGAAGGTGGGGCAAGACGCCAGGCCGGATCCCCATGATCCGATCAAAGGGCGAGGCGGCGGTCCAGAGAAGAAGGAGATCCGTCATTGGCTCCCGGAGCCCCGGATCCGGAACCCTTCCCAACGGATCCTCATTTCGCGGAGCGCCCCCCCTGACAGGGGAGACCGAAACACCCATATCAGAACGAGAACGAAGGGGATCCATCCGGATCGCAGGGGAGCACGATCTTCCCTCCAGATCCTATGGAGCAGTCAACGCGATGACACGGCACAGCAGGAACAGGAAAATCGGCAGCAGCCAGAGCATCCCCCGGAGAACCCGAACGTGCCGGGGCTCTCCCGCCGGTCCGTTCTCCCAGAGGACCCCCATCCCGGCCACCAGCGTCAGGGCCGCGATGACGGCCATGGCATAGCGGCCAGAGGGATCGCGATCCACACCGGCCGCCAGGCCGACGATCAGCGCCCCCAGAAGGCCCAGCGTCACCCCCATCCAGTATCCCATTGGGCGTTCTCCTCCCAACCGTATCGCCTCATCCGGGAAGCCTGCCTCAGCGCCCGATCGAGCGAAGAGCGGACATGATCCCCCGGGCCAGCAGGATCGCCAGCCCGATCCAGATCACCGTCACCACCAGTCCCCCCACCCCCATCTCCCGGGCCACACGGCGCGTATAGAGAAGAACCGCTGTCCCACCCAGCAGGGCAAAAATCAAGAAAACAGCCCACCCCATCCAGACCCTCATCGTGGGAGGCAACCCCAAACGTATAGACAGCCATAGCAAAGGGGGGCTTATCACAAAAAACCATACAAATGCTAGGATGATCAACGTTATCTCCCTTCGATTTGGAGAGATCATCACCTCCTCCTTCCACGTTCGAAGTCAAAAACCATGGGATCGGTTCTAAACAGGCGGATCGTGCAACAGGGAGAAGTGGTGACTAGAGATCCCGACTTCCTGCCGGCGCCGGCTTTGCAGCCATCCAGCACCTCCCGGCCCTGCGAGATCCACTGAAGGATCGCCTCCGGCAGGCAGGATCGGCGCCGCATCCTTGCACCCCCGGGAAGCCAGTCTCAGCGCCCCACCGAGCGAAAAGCCGTCAGAAGCTCCCGGGCCAGCAGGATCGCCAGCCCGATCCAGATCACCGTCACCACCAGACCTCCCATTCCCATCTCCTGGGTCACCCGGAGCGCGTAAAGCGAGAGCCCTACCCCCGCCAGCAAAATCCAAATCAGAACATAGATGAATGCGATCCAAAACGACAGCTTCGGCCATAAGCCCAACTGCATCAATAGCCCGATCAAGAGAGGGCCCACCAGGACAAACCACACCAGGCCCAGGGCAAACCACATCACCTCGGTCCGATTGGGGGAGATCATGGGCACCTCCTTACAGGCTCGAAGCCAAAAATTCGCAGAGGGTGATTACTTCTTGCCTATCATTGATTTTATGGTATCTGACGTCCATTTCTGAGAAATTTGCTGAATAAATTCTGAAATATATTCATTTAATCCAAGGGCTTTTCCAATCTCGAAACCAATAACTAGAAAACCAACAAATATAGTATTAGAAATATACTCTTCTATCCCTATACTTTGACCAGTTAAAGCTCCGGTCAAGTATAAACAAGAATTACTGACAGAAACAACAGCCACAATATTCGCAAAAGTAGCCTTTGGGGAAAGCAACAGCCATCGATAGCGCCGAATCAACTCGCCGGCCGTATAGGGTGTCCCTGCTCGCCAGGCTGGAATCAAATTCTGCATCAGCCCCCATGTGGCAAGGGATGTTAAATAAGTCATCCCGGCATTCATCAATCTTGCACCAAACCATGCCAAAACGCCTTGCAAGTTGCCAGAAGATAAATCTAATATCAGCTGATTAATATTCATATATGCATCCAAAATCGCACTCACGATGGTTGGTATCCCACCACTTGCAAGCCACTTGACCACCAACCCCTTTGCGATGGCCGTCCCGGCGCTGATCACCAGACCCGCTACGGTAGTGCCCACGGCCAAGGCATTGCGGAAATAAGCCCAGAAGCTCCCGGAGGGATTCAAAAGCTGGGACATGATACCAGCGATGATCGCAACGGCAGCCCCCACGATCGCGGCCGCGATGGCCACCCACCCTCCAATGAGGCCCAGGCTGACCAGCACGATAATCCCCACGATGATCAGAACGGCGGCCAGCAACCCGGCCACGGCCCCTTTCAGCCATGTATTCCATTGCTGGACTATCCACGCCCACGCCCGCCGTCCGGCCTCCGCGATCTGGCGGCCCACCCACTTCACGCCTTCCCAGAACGCCTTGGCCCCCCGTTGAATCCCCGGCCACACCACCTCCCGCCAGCAATCCAGGGGATGCCTCACACACCACCCCAGATCGCGTCGCGTCTCCCCCACCGTCCGCCCGGTCGACTCCGAAGCTCGATAAGTGATCCAGAAGGCCACTGCCCCCATCAGGGCCAGGATCGCCAGCCCGATCGCCACCCACTCCAGCGTCTGCAGCCCCTTCTCGTCCAGCCACCAGCGTTTCCCTTCCCCTGCCTTCATCGCTCACCTTCCCGCTGAAAGCTCAACGGGATGCCCTTGCCC
>Ga0101942_100587_pt1 | contig 12072 bp, 15 predicted proteins | sample DewCreD2012metaG_4_FD_75243 | JGI IMG/M metagenome (GOLD analysis project Ga0101942, IMG submission 75243) | Hot spring sediment bacterial and archeal communities from British Columbia, Canada, to study Microbial Dark Matter (Phase II) - Dewar... ...
TCTTGAGCTATATCTTAAGCAATCTATTTATTTTTCAAAAATATCTTTCTCAAATTTTTATAGGTTAAGATTTCAAGGAAATTCAATATGAAAATTATTGCAGCAAAAACGATCAAGATATCAATGTAAAAAGAATAGCTAAGTATAATGCTCCAATTGCTTCCCATGATATAACCGATGTAAGTCAAAGCGAAGTTCCAAGGAAAACTTCCTACAACAGTTAATATTGTAAACGCAACGGGGTTTAACTTGAAAATGCCTGCTGGAAGACTTATAACTGTCCTTATTGCAGGCATCATCCTACCTAGAAAAACTGCTAAATATCCATTCCTTTTAAACCATTCTTCAGCTTTATCTAGATGGCTTTTTTTAATTAAAAAGTATTTGAGATATTTTTCAAGTATTTCTTTCCTAACCAAAAGCCCTATTGTATAAGCTATCCATGATCCGATCAAATTTCCTAAGACTCCAGCTAAAGTGTATAGTAAAACTCCCTCTATTCCTTGATTTTTTATGTTAGCAACGAAGCCACTAAATGGCATTATGATTTCGCTTGGGAAAGGCAAAAGAGCACTTTCTAAAATCATTAATAGGATAACTCCAACTAAGCCATAATTCGAAATAAAATTTATTATCAAATCACTTATAAAGGAAAACAGGCTCATTCAGTTTATAAAAAATTATTCTTTAAAAATTTAATCTATCTTTATTTTTGTAAACCCTTTTTTCCTAGCTATTATTTCTAATAAACCGTTTTCGTATTTTGCTTTTACATCTTCAATTTTCGATTCTAAATTAATTCTAAGCTTGTATTCTTTTTGGAAACCTACGATGCGCTTTGCGCTTAAATAAATTGAATTTTCTGAGCTATAAAGCTCAATGTCTTCCTTTTTCACACCAGGAAGCTCAACGATTATTTCATAAAAATCAGCTTTTTCGTTTATAACATATCTAGGCTCAGTATCTTCTTTATCAATTCGAGTTATGAATGATATTGTTGGAATACGCATACTACGTTAATCTTGAACATTCACATGAAAATTATTTTTTCGAATATATAAAGTTTGTCATCGTATAGCTTGAATATTTAGTCGATCATTCAATTTCAATCTTCTTCCATTTCTTTAGTTTTTCTTCGACTTTTTTCAATTCTTCTTCGAGATATTTTTTATAACTCAACAAGGTATTAGGATCTTCAGGAATGACTTCTAAGTCTTTATAAAGGCTTAGTATGTTTGAAATGAAGTAAAACATGGGCATCATTGAATTCTTTATTAAATGAGGAATTTCATCTATTAATTGTGCTCCTTTTTCTGTTATCTTGTAGCTATCGTCAAATCTTTCTATATAACCGTCTCTTTCTAAATCAGATAGTGCTGAATAAAATGAGCTCCTAGACCTAAGGCCAAATCTTCTAAGTGATTCAAAAAGTTCTGAAGTACTCATTGGTTTTTTGGATAACAAAGAAACAATAGCAATCTGAACAGGTCCAATTCTATCTTTTACCACAATTATTAGTTAATTTTTAAACTATTTCAGTATCTTTATCCCCTTCAAGATATCTAAGATACTTCAATATTAATCTTCTCGTATAGCTTTCTAGTTTTAAGTTTAAAGCATCTTTAGGATCCACCCAAATATAATCTACAAGTTCAACGTTATCTAACTTCACTTCTTCATTAATTGCTTCACAAAGGAAATCGAAGAAAATAAAGTGTTTTTCTTTTTCATAAAATTCTTCTGGGTTTATAACTTGCTGAATTAAAAGCAACTTAATCGGTAATACATCTAAACCTGTTTCTTCTTTTACTTCTCTTTTAACAGCATCTTCTAATTTTTCATAAATTTCAACATGCCCTCCTGGAACGCTATATCTTTTTTCAAGCCATTTAGGAGATTGGACGAGTAAAATTTTTCCTTTTTTATTCCTAATCAGAGCTCCTACTGCAACTATAGGACTACTATTCATAAAAAATTTTAAAGTTTTCTTATAACAGGCGTTATTCTCGCTTCAACTTTTTGCATAATATCTTCATGCGGATATACAAATCTTCCATCTTGATATAGCTCCCATGGTATAGTATAGGACATTGAGTATTTCGGATCTAACGTATTCAATTCGAAGTTTTCGAGAATATTTTCTTCTACATATTCCCAAAGTAACCTTTGCAAGGGAACAATTCCATTATAAGGTAAGTTTAGCATAATTGAAGTAGAATTATCAGATAACTTTTTAATTGAATAAACTAATAGCTTATTTTTAATTCCTTCAATGAATGCTTTCTGCCAGTTTTCATCTTTAAATTTAACGTTCAAGTTTACATAAACACTGTCTTTGTATAGTATTTCAGGATTTAAGTTAACGAAATACTTATATATTAAATTCTTAGGTTCGATGTGTTCATCGATGTGATATTTCAATAAAGCAGGTGCTGTATTCATTTGCTTAGCCATCTCAGTTAAAGAAGTCATTGCGTTTATCTCTAAGCTTTTCAAAATCCAAATATCCCACTTATCTAGAAACTCAACGCTAATCTTTTCTTCTTTCTTTTCGTTGCTTTCATTTGCTCTCTCAACTTCCTCTACTAGTCTTGGAATTTCTTTTTTAAAATCTTCAAATCTGCAAATTAAATCTCCTCTATTGAAATCATACCATTCTAGAACAATGCTAGGATAGATGTTTTCTTCAACTATTTGACTATCGACTTCTGCTAAGCCTGAATTTCGAATGAAATCTATAAAGGCTCTGAATTCTAAATAACTATCGTTTGGAACATAGAATAAACTAAATAAATTACTTCCTGTATAGCTTCTTGCATAATATGCAAGAGTTGGATTCAAGTGTAAAAGCTCAATCAAGAAATTCATTCTTTTAATAGGAATGTTGAATTTCACTTGAACCACCATGAGATCGAGTTTTCTTATATCTAGGATTGTTTTAACTAGGAATAGTCTGTTTTTAACCAATCTTGAAATTCTATAAACAAGCTTTCCATAGCTTCCGTTGAATCCTTCTTCATTTAATTTTTGCTTTAACTTAATAAATCCTTCACGAGGTCCATACTTTTCAATCGCTCTTAATATTATTAAATCATCTCGTTTAAGCTTTACTTTATTTGTTTCAGTTTTATCACTAGCCATAAAAAAATTGAAACATACTTCTATAAAAGCTTATCTAAACTGGAGCATATGGCCAATCAGGTATTGGGTCGCCTAGCATGTACTAAAAATCGCATACATCTATTTATCTTTTACTCTTTTCAAATTTAAAAGAACTTTTTTGAAATTTTTTAAAAAATCACTTGAGAATTTTTTAAGATATCCTCAAGGATCCGAATTCAAGAAATATAAATAGGTTACGAAATAGATACGTTGATGCATAATTCACTCGCATTAAGAATTGCTGGTGCAGCAGGAGATGGTATTGAATCTGCAGGAGAAATGGTAATAAAGCTTTGTTCAAGAAATGGTTTGCATGTATTTGCATTTAGAGGATATCAATCTGTGATTAGAGGAGGACATGTTTGGTATCAAATTCGAATTTCGAATGAGAAATTGTTGCATTTTGGAGACATGTTCGATATTCTAATAACTTTAAATAAAGATGCAATAAAAGAAGATATTCCTTGGCTTAAAGAAGGAGGAATCGTTATTTATGATCCTAATAAATTCCAAATTAGAGAAGAAGAAAAAGTTAAAAAATTTTTAGAATACAAAATACCTTTGCAAGATATAGCTAGGAAATTCTCAACTTTGAGCGTAATTCAAAATGTTGTAGCAATCGGAGCTTTCACTTACTTAATTAATTTGCCAATTGAAGCTTTGGATGAACAAATTAAAGAAACTTTCAGCGATAAATCTAAGGAAATAATAGATATGAATCTAAATGCAGCTAGAGCGGGTTATGAATATGCTAAAAATAACTTTGCTAGATTAGCCATGAGCTTCGATTATTCTAAAAAGAAAAGATTAACGATGAGCGGAAATCATGCTTTAGCTTTCGGCGCATATAGAGCAGGATGCAAGTTCTATGCCGCTTATCCCATGACTCCAGCTTCAAGCATTTTGCATTGGTTTGCTGAGCATGCACCTAAAGGTAAAATGATCGTTATCCAGCCAGAAGATGAAATAGCTGTAATTAATATGACTATTGGCGCAGCTTTAGCTGGTGTTAGAGCTATGTGCGGAACTTCAGGTGGAGGATTTGCATTGATGAGCGAAGCTGTTGGATTAGCTGCGATGACTGAAACGCCTGTAGTTATCGTTGAATCCCAAAGAGGAGGGCCTTCAACTGGTTTACCTACTAAAACAGAGCAAGCAGATGTTTTCCAAGTTTTAGGAGCAGGTCAAGGAGATTTTCCAAAAGTAATCATTGCACCGAATAGCGTTAAAGATTGTTATTATACTGCGATTGAAGCATTCAACATTGCAGAAAGATATCAATTGCCAGTTATAATATTGCTAGATTTATACTTGTCTGAAAGAATAGAAACCTTAGATATTGAAGAAATAGAACTGGATGTGAAAATAGATAGAGGATGGATTGTTAAAGAAGGAGAAATTAAGGATTACAAGAGATATTTAATAACAGAAAGCGGTGTTTCTCCAAGAGCATTACCTGGAACTCCTGGATATATGCATGTCGTAGCAAGCGATGAACATGATGAAAAAGGAAATTTAGTTAGCGATGTCCTTGCAGGATTACCTTCAATGTTGAAGATAAGGAATGCGATGATGGAAAAGAGGATGAGGAAACTTGAATATGTATTGAAAGATCTTCCTCCTCCTAAGTTATATGGACCTGAACAGGCTGAAATAACCATAGTTAGTTGGGGTTCAACACTTTATACAGTTAGGGAAGCAATTGAAATGCTTAAACAAGAAGGAATAGTTGCGAATGCTCTTGAGCTTAAATATCTTTATCCAATGCATGCAAAAGAAATTTATGAAATTTTAAGCAAAGCGAAGCGAACAATGATAGTTGAAAGCAATTATACTTCGCAAGTAGGAAGATTAATTAGAATGTTTACTGGTATAAATATCGATAATAAAATGCTAAGATATGATGGTGAGCCAATTACGCCGCTTCAAGTATTTGAAAAAGCTATAGAAGTTGTTAAGAAATGACCGTAACAATAGCTGAATTAAGAAAGTATATCGGTGAAGTAAGACCTGATTGGTGTCCAGGTTGTGGAGACTTTGGAGTATTGAATGCATTACAAAGAGCATTAGCAGAATTGAAACTTGAACCAAAAGATGTTTTAATAGTTTCAGGAATAGGTTGCTCATCTAACTTACCTGGTTTCACCACAACTTATGGTTTTCATGGCATTCATGGAAGAGCTTTACCTGTTGCAACTGCTGCTAAATTAGCTAACCATAAGTTAGAAGTAATCGTAACCGTAGGAGATGGAGACGGATATGGAATTGGAATGGGTCATTTCATACATGTAATGAGAAGGAATCCAGATATAACAATGATCGTAATGAATAATCAAATATATGGCTTAACAACAGGTCAAGCTTCACCCACTAGCTTAAAAGGTCATAAAACCAAATCTACGCCTTATGGCGTTATAGATGAGCCTGTTAATCCAATTGTTTTAGCAATAGCTGGAGGAGCAACTTATGTAGCAAGAGGATTTTCAGGAGATCCTGCACATTTAGCTATGCTGATAAAAAATGGGATCCTTCATAAAGGATTTGCATTGATAGATGTTTTCAGCCCTTGTGTTACTTTCAATAAGCTAAATACATATGACTGGTTCAGGCAAAGAATTTACAAGCTTGAAGAAACAGGTCATGATCCAAGAGATATAGATGCTGCATTCAAAAAGGCAAGAGAATTCGGTCCAAAAATACCTATAGGTTTATTCTATGTTACAGAGAAGCCTACTTATCATGAACTTTTCGAAGTAATCAAAGAAATCCCCTTAGTAGCTCAACCTTTCCCAACAGTAGAGGAAGCTAGGAAGATATTAGAAGAATTTTTATAATTTTCAAGTTTTTAAAATAATATCGATATTATCAGGATCTTTAATTTTAATTTTTTCTCCTTCAATAGCGTAAGCTATTCCAAGTTCTCCCAAGTTTTTCATGATACCTTCGAAATCTTCTTCTGAAGGAAGCTTTATTGTGAAATAAGATAATCCTCTCATGTTCTCCTTTCTAGGAGGAGCTCCTAGGCTTTGCCAAACATTTGCTCCGACATGATGATGATATCCTCCGCTTGAAAGGAAAATTGCACCGTAATATCTAAATGTCAAGTCTAAACCCAATGCTTTTATGTAAAAATTCTCAGTTCTAGATAAACTAGAAACCTTCAAATGTATATGTCCTATTCTTGTTTCATCACTCATTCCTTTAAATTCTTCATTTGCTAACTTAAGTAAGCCTTCTATATCTAAGGGTTCAGTGCTCATCGCGATTTTATTACCGATTCTAATCCATTCATTTCTTGGTTTATCGCAATAAATTTCTATCCCATTTCCTTCTATATCATGCAAATAAATTGCTTCGCTTACCAAATGATCTGCAAAACCTTCAATAGTTGCTTCTTTCTCTAATAAATGCTTAAGCATTATTGCCAAATCCTTTCTAGTAGGCAATAAGTATGCTACATGATATAAGCCTACAGAATTAAATTCTTCTTTAATTGATTTCTCATCTCTTAATAATTTCAAGAAAGGATTTTTGTTCGATCCTAATATGGCATATTCATCACTTTCTTTAACGACTTTAAATCCTAAAATTTGCTCGTAAAATTCTATCATTCCTTCAAGATTCAATACTTTGAGTTCGATTTCCTCGATTTTAATTTCTTCCTTAATCTTATGCACGAATTGTTTCTATTCTAAGAATAATAAATTGTTATTGTTAAGAAAATCGTAAGATAAAATTCAATAATTCTTTATAGATCCATGATTTTTGAGATTAATCATAAAAACTCATGAATTCTCAATCATCTTTTTCTTCAAATAATTTTCTAGTAAGTTCGTAAACTTTGATACACATCCTAAGTGCATTTTCTCCATCAATCCTTGAATATATTAATTCAGGAGGCATTCCTGTTTCATAGTCACCATACATTGCAGTTTCACTTTCTTTTCTTAGTGTTCTAGATATGCTAGCTAGTTCATCGATTTCATTCTTGAACCAATCCGGAAATCTCTCTTTCTTTTTTAATATTGTTCCTACATCATGCCATTTTAGAGGCTCAACTCCTACTAGCCTCAAGCTTGCTTTTAATAACAATTCCACTGCTTCTTGACATTGTCTCACTACGTATGGATAATTTCCTTCTTGAAAAGCTTCCTTTGAATGTTTCATCCTTTCTTCAGCTTGTTTTAAATGAGATTTCGCTAAGGATTTATTATCCATCGAAATTGATCACTTCTCCAAATTTATACTCTCTCTTCCTCCAATACCATTTTTTACTTAACCAAACCCTTTCAAATCCCAATTCATTAAGCTTACTTTTAACTCTAGCTAGTACATTTGAGAAAAAGTTATCTTTATCATAAATTATTATTGCATCTTCTGTCATATCCATGTATATTGGAGAAAATCGCTTTGCTTCTTCAGGGTCTTCATTATAGGTGAGAAAATATATAATATCCTTTAGAATATAACTCGATCCTTTAGAATATAACTCGTTAATATTTTCTCAATAAGATTTCTATTGAATCGAAGATTTTGATTCTTTCAGTGATGCTTGAAGGAAGAAAATTAAATAAAATTAAGATATCTAGATAATTAAGGCGAAGAGTAATACTAAAAAAATACTTAATAGTTAGTAATGTTTAAAGTTCAACATGGAAATAAGGAAAATCGCTGTTATAGGAGCTGGAACGATGGGTCATGGTATTGCAGAAATTTGTGCAATTGCAGGCTTTTATGTTTCTCTCAATGATGTTTCGGAAGATATTTTGAAGAATGCGTTATCTAGAATATCTTGGAGCTTAGAGAAATTATATGAGAAAAAACAAATCAAAGAAGAACCTAATCAAGTTCTATCAAGAATTAAGACAACTGTTAACATCAAAGAAACTCTTGAAAATGCTGATTTCATGATAGAAGCTGTTGTTGAAGATTTAGATGTGAAGAAAGATGTATTTAGCAAAGCTGATTCGATAATGCCAAAACATGCAATACTTGCAAGCAATACTAGTAGCCTTCCAATTTCAGAAATAGCCGAAGCTACTCAAAGGAAAGATAAAGTAATAGGAACGCATTTCTTCAATCCACCTGTCTTGATGAAATTGGTTGAGATAATAAAAGGAAAAGATACAAGCGAAGATACATTAAAAGAAACTTTAGCACTTTGCAAAAAATTGGACAAGGAAATCGTAATCGTGAATAAGGATATTCCTGGTTTCATAGTCAATAGGATTTTAGCAAGAGTTGTGAACACTGCTTGTATGCTAGTTTATAAAGGCATAGCTACGGTTGAAGATATCGATGCAGTATTAAGATATAGACTTAATTTTCCAATGGGCGTTTTCGAAGTTTCAGATTATAGCGGCTTAGATGTCTTTTATTTCATTCATGGAATAATGACGAAGAGAGGATTTAAAGCAAGGCTATGCCCAATATTAGAAGAGAAATTCAAGAATAAAGAATTTGGAGTTAAAACAGGTAAAGGTTTTTACACATATCCTGCAGCTGGAAAATACCAAAAGCCAGAAATACCTAAAGAAAAGGCTACAAAATTAGATCCTGCGATTATCCTAGCTCTAGCTATAAACGAAGCCGCATATTTGTTAAGAGAAGGAATTGCTACGAAATCAGACATTGATAAAGCAGTAATGCTAGGTTTAGGATATCCTAAAGGAATATTCAGATTTGCTGATGAATTCGGAATCGATAGAGTTGTAGCTGCTATTGAGAGATTAAAGGAAATAACTGAAGAAGGAATAGATCCTGATCCTCTTTTGATAAAAATGATGGAACAAAATAAATTAGGAATCAAAACTAATGAAGGCTTTTACAAGTATTAGAAATATTTTTAACTACTTAGCTTATGCTTTAATTCTTTCAGGTATTTCACTTTCTTCATATTTGACTTATTTAACGATAACCACAACAACATGTCCAATATCAGGAGGCTGCGACTTAGTCATTGCAAGCCCTTATTCAAGAATTTTAGGAATCCCTGTTGCCACATTAGGTATCATAGGCTTCATTTTAATTCTTTTGTTCTTAAGAATTAAGAGCTATGTTGGAATTTTGTTTTTAGGTATTGCAGGAATTCTTTTCATAGCTTATCTACAATATCTACAAATTAATGTAATTGGTCAAATTTGTTCATTCTGTACTTCAGCTCATTTTCTCTACATTCTTTCGTTTATTTTTTCTTTGTTATCTATGAAATATAGCAGTTAGTACATTATCTTTCTGTTGTGCTTCAATAACAAAAAATATACATTAGTAATCATCATATCAAATTTTATAGTTATTCAAGATTTTCTATTATAAATACATAAAACTTTACTTCCTCAGTTTATTTTACAATTTTTTAATTAATTAAAGCTTTCCACCTATATTTATTTAATATTTAAATTAAATTAATTTTAAGAAAGCTAATATAGATAAAAATAAAAATTAATATAATTAATTATGTTCTTAAAAATAATTAAAGAAGAATCCTAGTTGTCAACATGCAAGATTAGGAATTAAAAAATACCCATAACTACATGTAACTTGTATCCAATGGGTTGTAACTTTTCGTCATAGTGAGCGACTCTACTTTGTATTATCCCATCTGTTTGATTAAATTTTAATGCAGATTTTTCTTTTTAGTAGTTTTGCCCATAAAGAAATTTATAGCTGTAGATGATTTTGGTTTTAGCAAAGAAAGTGACTAAATTAAGACTTCCTAACGTTGAAAATATAATTGATGAAGCAATCAATAGTGTGTTGAAAAAGTATCAGAAATGCAGCCTTAAAGAACTTATTATATTAAAAATTTTCTTATTTGGTTAATGAAATAGAGGAAGAAGCAAAAAAGATTTATAGAAATTATGAGATAAAAGCAATCGAGGAATATTTAAAAAATAAAAGTTTTCTTACAAAAGGGTTTATTAATGCCATACGTGCGATTGTAGATAACAGCTTGATTACGAGTATAGCGAATACTCGAAAAGCTAGGGCTGGTTCATCTGCTCAACTCATATTAATTAAAACACTTAGAGAACTAGGTATTAAATGTGAAATTGCAAGGTTTGAAGTTGAAGGTTATAGACCTGATATCGTTGTTCCATCAAATGACACTTTCAGAAAAGATCCCAACAATGTTTTCGTTATAGCCGTAAAGAGAACATTGAGAGAAAGATGGGCTGAAGATATTGATGTGTTTAAGTTTCCGAATAGCGCATTTGTGTTAATTAAACCTGATACCGATTTCACAGAAGATAAAGCCAAGGATATGGTTAGAAGAGGAATGAAAAAAAGTTATATACCGGACAAACTTTACGATAAATTTAAGGATTATTTAAATCAGCTTGAAAGAAAATATAACGTAACATTCAGACAGTTATCTTTGCTACCTGATGATCTAAATACCTTTTTAAGACGAATTTCTCTATAATAAAAAAATTTCGATAAACCTTATCTGTTAATATTTCCAAATGATTATGAATTCTGCTCCTATTGTTTCACCTTTAAAACCAGGAACATTTTCAGGAGCGTTCTTCCAAGGTAATCTCTTGCTAGGAATTCTTCTATAAATTGTTTTTTCGTATTGAAGACTGTGCTTCTCCGCCATTTCTATTAGAATTTTGTCTGTTGGAATCTTAATTCGTCTCATTGTCCTACTTCCTATTACGAAGATCGCATGACTTCGTCCTTTTTTTAATGCTTTAACCATTTTCTGCATGCAAACATCCATATCATAAAAGTAACTGTAAAGATCCCATCCTCTCGCCGGATCTTTTTCATATACTTTTTTAAACACCTCTTCTAGCGTCTTAGATTCCAGCTTTTCGACTTTGCCCATTCTTCTCATACCTCCTAAGGATTTAGTTTCCATATTTAGAATTTCTTTAAGGCCTAACCAAAGAGCAGGATATCTTGAGAACTGCTCATATGCTACTGTGGTCCTGCTATCCCCGTATGGTGGAGATGTTAGAACCAAAGTAGCTTCTTCTTCAAGATCGTTTATTCTGAAATCCCTAAGGTATATAGTTGCTTTTGCTTTCTTTCCCTCCATGACTCTATAAAACTCCTCCATTCTTTTCATATTATCAAAAAGAATTTCTTCAAAAGTAGATAAAACGTCAGGATTCCATTTAGCAAGTTCTTTTTCATCCATTCTATATAACTTGTATTCGCTTTTTCTAGTATTGCTAACTTTCCAAACAGTATATGAAAATGCAACAGCAAAAAAATTGTACATATGTTCATCATCTATCTTCTTTATATGATGGAGTATTTTAGCCAATTGACTTATAACCTTTGGCTTGAACCAGAAATGTAAGTTAGGTATGCCTTTAGGTTCTGGATAGTCGGATTTATCTCGCAAAATATCTCTAATGACCTCGTTTATTTTTTCGTTAAGCCTTTTGGGTTCTATAGGAGTTGTCTTAGCTTTTGCAATAAGAACCGCGTGCGGATTAATATCAAATCCGATACTGTCTTTGTTATGAATTATAGCTTCTACCAGGACTGTGCCGGATCCGCAGAATGGATCCAGTATGACATCATCTTCTTTAACAGCATAGGTTTCAATAATCTTTTTCGCTATTAGAGGCATCATCCTTGCAGGATATGGATGAAAACCATGTGTAAGGTATTTTGTATCTTGACCAGCAAAATTCCAGTCTTCTTCTACATGGACTACTGATTCGTCGATACCCATAAATTCAGTTAATCTCTTCAATTCTCCTTTCACCTTTTCCAATAATTATTTTATCATTCTCTATGACCTGATTCATGTAACAGCTTGTTTTAAGTTCCAATATTTCTGTTACAATCTTCAGCATAATAACTACAAATTTATTTATAATTTTTGGTGAAGCGATGTGTTTCATCTTAGACTATGGCTCTCTATCAGCATAATAAATTGTTAAGATA
>Ga0101942_100591_pt1 | contig 12010 bp, 5 predicted proteins | sample DewCreD2012metaG_4_FD_75243 | JGI IMG/M metagenome (GOLD analysis project Ga0101942, IMG submission 75243) | Hot spring sediment bacterial and archeal communities from British Columbia, Canada, to study Microbial Dark Matter (Phase II) - Dewar... ...
GTCGCCCTCTACGTGGTGATCGGCGGATTGCTGCCGCGCAGCGGGGTGATCGCCAGTTACAACGATCCCTATTCCCAGTTGACGATCTTTCAGGAGGTCCTCGCGCGCATCATCAACGATTACGTGGACGAACCCGATCTGGAGAAGGTGCGCGTGGGCGCCTTGCGAGGATTAGCCGAGGGCTTGGATCCCTACAGCGCCTATTTGACGCCGGAGCAGGTCCGACGTTTGAACGGGGGGCGCGCGGAAGCGGGACTCGAGAGCGGCATCGTCCTCTCGAAGGTCGCCGGATACGCCTATGTGGTCTCCGTCCTGAAAGGGTCTCCCGCCGAAATCGCTGGCCTTCGTCCCGGCGACATCATCGAGTACATCGGGACGCGCGCGACGCGCGATATGAGCCTTTACGAAGCCCGCGAGTTGCTCGTCGGGCCGTCGGGGAAGGAGATCGAGCTCAAGGTCTTCCGGGAAGGGCGATCGGAGACCTTCAAGTTCAAACTCCAGCCCTTCCCACGCCCCAAGCCCGAGGCGAAGGTCTTGGAGCGAGGGTTGGGCTATTTGAAGCTCGCGACGCTCGAAGAGGGGGAGTCGGTTCGCATTCGTGAGGAATTGGAACGTCTGATCGCCCAAGGGGTGAATCGGTTGATCGTGGACGTGCGCGGTGTCGCGACGGGGACGCTGGCCGAGGCGGTCACCGTCGCGAACTATTTCATCGGCTCGGGCACGCTGGCGAAGACGGTCGGGCGAGAGGGGCGAGTTCTGCAGACCTTCACGGCGGATCCCCAGCGGCAGCTCTATCGCGGCGAATTAGTCGTGCTGATTGATCGGAGCACGGCCGGAGCGGCCGAGATCATCGCTGCCGCCATCTTGGAGAACAAACGCGGCGAATTGGTGGGCGAGCGGACCTTCGGAGCCGGGGGAGAGCAGAAGCTCTTCCCGCTGCGAGATGGCGGCGGGCTCTATATCACCGTTGTGAAGTACGCGACGCCTTCGGGCAGGCCGATTATGGGCAGCACCTCGGCGACCAGCGGCATCGTCCCAACGGTGGAAGTGCCGCGGCCGGATCGCGGACCAACACCGGAAGAGCTCGAAGAGCGAGAGGAGCTGCCTCCGGAAGAGCCCTTGATCCAGCCGTCCACTCCGGCTCCTTCCGAGGATCTCCCCCTGAAGAAAGCCATCGAGATCCTGCGGAAGAAGTGAGCGGCCATTACGCCTGAGCCCGCAGGTGCCGAAGGAGAAACGTTCGAAAGGCTTCGGCATCTTCCAAACGGGCTTCGATCCGAGCGATATAAAGCGGAGGAGTTTTCGGGAGCGGGAGAGATTCCAGACGAACCCAATCTTTCTCGGTGGTCACAAGAAATTCAGCCCCGGCGGCCTCCGCTTCCCGGAACAAGCGCGTCATATCCCGCAGCGTGTACCAGTGGTGGTCTCGGAAGGATCGGAAGAAGACGATCCGAGCGCGATAGTGGGCGAGATCGCTCTCGAAGAGCTGCGGATTCCCCACAGCGCAAAAAGCGCCGATCGCCCGCCCGTAGAGTTTCTGAGGGGAGAGCGCGTGTCCGACACCAGGGGAGAAGAGTTCGACGATCTCATGATAGCTGTAGAAGATCGGGATCGGACCGGCCAGCTCGCGCAACTGCGCTTCGAGCCGGAGCTGATCGAACGGATGATCGGCTCGTGTGATGATGATGGCCGAAGCCCGCGCGATCTCGCTCAACGGTTCGCGCAATCGTCCTAAGGGGAGGAGCGCTTCATCGCCGAAGGGGTCCAAGGCGTCAATGAGCAGCAGGTTGAGATCGCGCTCGAGAGCGAGATGTTGAAACGCGTCATCGAGCACGTGGACGTCCGGCCGGAAGCGCTCTTCGAGGTGATGAGCGACCGCATAGCGGTGGGCGCCGACGGCGACGATGGCACCGGGAAGGTGGCGGGCCAGAAGGATCGGTTCATCGCCGGCGTCATGAGCCGTCGCGTGCAGTTGAAGGCCATCGGAGACGAGCACGAAAGGGGCGCGCGAGCGCCGGCCATATCCGCGACTGATAACGGATGGACGGTAGCCCTCGGCCAGAAGCAAGCGCGCGATGTATTCGACAAGCGGGGTCTTGCCCGTCCCCCCAACGGTGAGGTTCCCCACGCTGATGGTGAAGGCGCGCGCGCGCTTGGGCTTCACATAGCCCGCCTTGTACAGCGCGAGTCGAAAAGCGACGCCAAGCTTGAACAGCATCGCCAATCCTTTTCGGATCGGTCGTGGGAGTTGCAGGAGTCGCTCGATCATCTCTTCTCCATCGCCTCGGCGAGGATCGGTTCCAGGTGGGCGAGGATGCGCTCTGTCGTTCCGCGATGCTGCGCGAGGAAACGGCACGCGGCCTCGTGCAAACGCGCTCGCAAGTCTTCCTCCAGAAGGAGTCGGCCGAGTGCATGAGCGAGCGCGCGAGCGAGCGCTTCCGAGGACGCCTGGGCGGGAAGGCGCCACACGCAGGCCTCATAGGCCGGGAAATTCGGATCGCTATATCGGGGGCCGACGATGACGCAGGCGCCGCGCACAAGCGGCTCGATCACATTGTGGGCGAGGGCGGCGTAGAAGCTTCCGCCGATCACGGCCACATGAGCCAACCGATAGACCGCGGCCAGTTCCCCAATGGTGTCCAGGAGGATGACCTCGGCTCGTTCGACCCTCTCTCGATCGGTCGCGCGCGTGCGGCGGACAAACGGCACCGTTGAGGCCCGCAGCAGGTCTTCCACCTCATCGAACCGTTCCGGGCGTCGGGGAGCGATGAGCAAGCGCGCCGGACGAAGGCACGCGTATTCGGCCTTGAGGATTTCGAACGCGCGCAGGATCAGCGCTTCTTCGCCCGGCGCCGTGCTCCCGGCGACGATGAGCGGGCGTTCGGCGGAGAGTCCAAGGCTTCGCGCCAATTCTTCGGCTCTCGCCGCCTCATCGGCCGGAGGACGCGCATCCCACTTCACATTGCCGACGACGTGCACGCGTTCCCGAGGGGCGCCCAATTCGCGCATCCGGCGGGCGTCCTCTTCGCTTTGCATGAGCAGGAGGCGAAAGTTTTCGAGGACGCGTCGCATGAACGGACGAATCCATCGGTATCGGCGAAACGAGCGATCCGAGAGGCGACCGCTCACCAGCAGGACGGGGATGTTTCGCCGGGCGCATTGGCGCAGGAAATTTGGCCAGATCTCCGTCTCCAGGATGAGGACGAGGCTCGGATGAAGTCGGTTCAGAGCGCGCGCGACGGAGAAGGGCCAATCGAACGGAAAATAGACGATCCGCGCCTTGGTCTCGTAACGGCGGCGGGCGATCTGCTGTCCCGTCTCCGTCACGGTCGAGAGCACGAGCTGGAACGCTTCTGCCGATGCGAGGAGGGCTTCGATCAAGGGTTCGGCGGCGAGGATCTCGCCGACCGAGACGCCGTGAATCCAAAGGACCGGCTTCTCTCGCGGAAGTGGCGGCGGGGAACCGAGACGCTCGCGCCATCCCCGGCGTCCTCCTCTGGCGATGGCCGCGATCAGATACGGGAGCAGGAACACGGTCGCCAGAAGCAGCAACACGTTGTAGAGCGCATATCCCATGCGCGGCGATGGGGGAGAGGGGGCCTCCTGCGCGAGAGCGCAGGAGGCCGTTTGGCACGTCATTCTAGGACGGCAGCGAGTTCGGTGACGGCCGCTTGCGCGGCGGCCAAAATGGCGATGGGCACGCGGTATGGCGAGCAGCTGACGTAGTCCAGGCCGATGCGGTGGCAGAACTCGACGGAACTCGGCTCGCCCCCATGCTCGCCGCAGATGCCCGTCTTCAAATTCGCGCGCGCGGCGCGCCCGCGTTCGACGCCTATCTTCATGAGTTCGCCCACGCCCGCGCGATCGAGGATGAGGAAGGGATCGGTCTCCAGGATCCCTTGACTCATGTACGCCTCGATGACGGCCACCGTATCATCGCGGGAGAAGCCGAAGGTCGTTTGCGTGAGATCGTTCGTGCCGAAGCTGAAGAATTCGGCCGAGCGGGCGATCTCGCCGGCCGTGAGCGCGGCGCGCGGGAGCTCGATCATCGTCCCGACGAGGTACGAGATCCGGATGCCCGTTTCGCTCATGACCTCGTTCGCCACACGATCGATGATCTCGCGTTGCACCTCGAATTCCCGCGCGATGCCGACAAGCGGCACCATGATCTCGGGCAACACGCGAACGCCCTCTCGGGCGACTTGGCACGCGGCCTCGAAGATCGCGCGCGCCTGCATCTCGGTGATCTCCGGGTAGAGGATCCCGAGTCGGCAGCCGCGCAGTCCGAGCATGGGATTGAATTCATGCAATTCCTCGACGCGCGCCAACAATCGCTCCTTCTCCTCTATGCCTTCGGTCTCTCCCTTCGCTCGCATGACGGCGATCTCCACCATGAGTTGCTCGCGCTTGGGGAGGAATTCATGCAGCGGCGGATCGAGCAACCGGATCGTGACAGGGCATCCATCCATGACGCGGAAGATCGCCGCGAAGTCCTCGCGCTGCATGGGCAGCAGGCGCGCGAGCGCCTCGCGCCGTTCCGCTTCCGTGCTGGCGAGGATCATCGCCTGCATATGGGGAAGACGATCCGGGGCGAAGAACATGTGCTCAGTGCGCGCCAGGCCGATCCCCTCAGCCCCGAAAGCGCGCGCCAGGCGAGCGTCTTCCGGCGTATCGGCGTTGGCGCGGACGCCGAGCCGTTTGACCTCGCGGGCCGTATCCATCACCCGCTTGAAGTACTGATAGATCTTCGACTGCTCCGGCTCCAGCTCTCCGTCCAGGACGCGCAAGATCTCCGACTTGACCCGGGGCACGTCGCCCAGCAGGATCTCGCCCGTCGTCCCATCAATGGAGATGTAGTCGCCCTCGCGCAGCAGCACATCGCCCAAGCGCGCCGTGCCCGCCTCTTCGTCAATGGTGAGCGCGCTGCAGCCGACGACGGCCGGCTTGCCCATCTGGCGCCCGACGACGGCCGCGTGTGAAGTCGCGCCGCCGCGAGCCGTCAGGAACCCCTCCGAGGCTTGCATGCCGGCGATGTCATCGGGCGAGGTCTCCATTCGCACGAGCACGACCCGTTCTCCCTGTCGCCGCATCTCGACCGCACGACGCGCCGTGAAGGCGATGCGTCCGGCCGCCGCGCCCGGAGAGGACGCCAATCCCCGACCGATGACGCGAAACTCCTTCCGCTTCGCGGGGTCGAACATGGGGTGAAGGAGCTGATTCAACGTCGGCGCTTCGATGAGTCGCAGCGATTCCTCCGGCGTCACCAGTCCTTCATCCACCATGTCGCAGGCGATGCGAATGGCCGCCAAACCCGTGCGCTTGGCGCTTCGCGTCTGCAACATGAAGAGCTGCCCCTCTTGAACGGTGAACTCGAAATCCTGCACATCGCGATAATGGCGTTCGAGACGTTCGGCGATCTCCTCCAGTTGCCGGTAGACGTTCGGGAGGATCTCGCGAAGCTTCTGCAAGGGGAGCGGCGTCCGAATCCCCGCGACGACGTCCTCACCCTGCGCATTGGGCAGGAATTCCCCGAACAACTCCTTCTCCCCGGTCGCCGGATTGCGCGTGAAGCCGACCCCGGAGCCGCTGGTCTCGCCCATATTGCCGAAGACCATCGCCTGAACGTTCACGGCCGTTCCCAAATCGTGCGGGATGTTGTGAATCTGCCGATACGTGATCGCCCGCTCATTGTTCCACGAGCGAAAGACGGCATCGCGCGCCTGCCGCAGTTGCTCGTGCGGGTCTTCGGGAAAATCTCGCCCCGTCTCCTCCGCGATGAGGCGTTTGAACTCCTGCACCAACTCCTTGAGATCCTCGGCCGTCAACTCCGTATCGTGCTGCACGCCCCGCGCCCGCTTCTTCGCTTCGAGCACGTCCTCGAACTTTCTCTTCTCGACGCCGAGGACGACGTTGCCGAACATCTGGACGAATCGGCGATAGCAATCGTAGGCGAAGCGGGGATTCTGCGTGCGACGGGCCAAGGCTTGGACGGTCACATCGTTCAAGCCGAGATTCAAGATCGTATCCATCATTCCCGGCATACTGAACTTCGCGCCGGAGCGCACCGAGACCAACAGCGGTCGCTCCGGATCGCCCAATCGCTCTCCGCGCACTTCCTCCAGCCGCCGAAGCGCGCTCTGAATCTCCTCCTCGATCTCCACGGGCAAGCGGCCTTCGTTCTCATAAAAGATGCGGCACGCTTCGGTCGTGATCGTGAATCCCGGCGGGACCGGCAGTCCCGCATTGGTCATCTCCGCGAGTCCCGCGCCTTTCCCCCCAAGGAGGTCCTTCAAACGCGCCGAACCTTCCGCCTGGCCATTCCCGAAGAAATAGACGTACTTTTTCCCCATATCCCCTCCCTCTCCGCAAAGATCCTTCTTCGGATTTCGAGGGCATGCCCATCTCCTCCCGCGCCCTCGAAATTCAAACATCCAATGATAGCTCGGTCTTCAACTCGCGTTCAAGAATGTCGCGAAGGAGTCGCGTGAGCAGACGGTGAAGCTGAATCGCTTCTTTCGGCGTCGGCAAGGAGGTCCATTCGCCCGGGGGGAGCTTGAGCATCTCCGCGAAAAGGCGACGGAGCGCTGCCGGGACCATATGCCCACCTGAGGCCGGGCCGCATCGCTCGCACTGAGGGACTCCGCCCCGAGTGATCCATATGGGCGCTTCAGAGCGGAACGTTCTCCCACAGGCCGCGCACGCTTCCAAGGGGGCGAAGAAGCCCCCGAGCTTCAGCATCCACATCTCGAAATAAGCGGCCAGCGCTGGAAGTGATACGCCTTGCAAGAATGCGTCGCGCGTCGCTCGAATCAACCGATAGACGGGCGGATGGGGCTCCGCCGGAGGTTGCAAAGCATCCACCAGTTCGGCCACATGGTGAAGAAAGGCTTCACCTTCCGGCGTCGCCGCACGCTCGAAAGGAGAGCAGAGGAGTTCGCACCGCCTCAGAGTGACAAGCTCTCGCGATTCTCTCTCGTAAAAGGAGACGAAGATCTCCGAAAGCGGTTCCAAGCAAGCGCCGAACCGGCTCTTCGGCCGACGCGCTCCTCGGGCGACGGCGCGGATCTTCCCGTAGAGGTGAGTGAAGAGGACGACGATCTTATCCGCCTCCGCGAGCGGATAGGTCATCAGGACGAACGCCTCGCTCTCTTTCGTCGCCATCGCCGTCAATCATCGGCCCGCGCGCTCCATCGCGGACGCATCGCAAAGGCCCTCGCGTCGCCAAGCTGACGATACGACCCAACGGCGCGCCTTCGCTCCTATTTTCGCTTCGTCGAGGGGATGGCGAAGCTCCGTGGGGTATTCCTCATCTCCTCGCTTCGTCGAGTTGACAGCCAAGCCCTCCTCTCAGTAAGCTATAGTTCGCGTATGTGGCCAGGTAGCTCAGTCGGTAGAGCAGGGGACTGAAAATCCCTGTGTCGGCGGTTCGATTCCGTCCCTGGCCACCACACGGTCTTCTTGCTCCGTCTCCCTTCTCTCGCCACATGGCGTCGGGGAAAGTGTGATGACTCCAGACGGGTCTTCACCCTCCCTCGGACCGTGCGACTCACGGGCCGAGGTATTCGGGGAGGACGCTCTGCCAGATGGCTTCGAGTTCGCGGACCGGGGCATTGATGGCCATCTTCCCATCGATCGTCACTCTGAAGTGAGATCCCCCAACGCGCCCGAGGACGGCATAAGGGATGCGGAATTCCCGGGCGATGCGCTCCAGCGTCGCCAGGTGCTCGGGTTCGATCGTCACGAGGATGCGCGAGGGGGTCTCGCTGAACAGGAGCGAGATCGGCGAGCGGACGCCTTCGGTCGTCAGGACGAGATCGGCGCCGATGGCCTCTCGCCGATGACTGGAGAAGCAGCATTCCAGGAGCGCGATGGCCAGGCCTCCATCCGAACAATCGTGCGCGGACTTGATGATCCCCTCGGCGATGGCCGCCAAGCACGCGCGCTGAACCGCGCGCTCCAGATGAAGATCGAGCATCGGCACGTCTCCTCCGACGAGTCCGTGCATCCAGGCCAGGTATTCGCTGCCACCCAAGTCATCACCCGTGCGACCGAGCAAGACGATGAGATCGCCTTCGGTCTTGAACCACGGTGTGATCGGCAACGGGTGACGATTCCGCCGCTCAGAGGCCCCGAGCGGCCCTTGGGAGCCCCGTTCGGCGTTCCCGTGATTGACCGGGAAGTAGTTCAGCCCCTCGATCACGCCGAGCATGCCGATGACGGGCGTTGGGTAGACGCCGCGCCCTTCGGTCTCGTTATAGAAGCTCACGTTCCCTCCGGTCACCGGCGTCTCCAAGACCGCGCACGCTTCGGCCATCCCGTCAATGACCTCGCTGAACGCCCACATGACTTCAGGACGCTCCGGGGAGGCGAAGTTCAAACAATTGGTGCACGCGATGGGGAGGGCGCCCGTCACGACGAGATTGCGGCAGGCTTCGGCGACGGCCAATCGAGCGCCGGCGCGCGGGTTCAGATAGCAATAGCGTCCGTTGCCATCGAGCGTCAGAGCGATCGCCTTGCGCGTCTCCTTGATCCGCAGGACGGCGGCGTCGGCCCCGGGCAAGAGAATCGTGTTCGTCCGCACCATGTGATCATACTGGCGATAGACCCACTGTTTCGAGGCGAGGTTCGGGGAGCGCAACATCTGGCGGAGCACTTCCTCAAGCGGCGCCGGCTCGGCGTGAACGCGGTCCCAATCCACATCGTCTCCTGTCTCCGCTCGCTTCATCGGTCGGTGATAGACGGGAGCCTCTTCGGCCAGAAGTCGAGCGGGGAGATCGGCGACAAGGTGCCCTCGATGGAACACGCGCAATCGGCCATCGTCGGTCACGCGGCCGATCTCGACGGCGTCCAACCCCCATTTCGCGAAGATCTCCTTCACCTCCCGCTCATGGCCGGCGCGAACGATGAGCAGCATGCGCTCCTGCGATTCCGAGAGGAGGATCTCGTAGGCGGACATGCCGACTTCGCGCTGCGGCACGCGATCGAGATCGAGCTCGATGCCCGTGTGAGCGCGCGCGCTCATCTCGCAACTGGCGCAGGTGAGGCCCGCAGCGCCCATATCTTGGAGGCCCACGATGGCGTTGGTGCGCAGCGCTTCCAGACACGCCTCCAGAAGCAGTTTCTCCAAGAACGGATCGCCCACTTGAACGGCCGGGCGCTGCTCCAAGGCCGATTGCGTGAACTCGGCCGAGGCCATACGGGCTCCGTGAATGCCGTCCCGCCCGGTCTTGGCGCCGACATAGAGGACCGTGTTGCCAGGGCCGCTGGCGCGCGCGTAGAAGATCTGCTCGTGTCTGGCCAGGCCAACGGCCATGGCGTTCACCAAAGGGTTACGCGTGTAGCACTCGGCGAAGAAGACCTCGCCGCCGACGGTAGGGACACCAAAGCAGTTCCCATAATCGGCGATGCCGCGCACTACGCCGTCCATGATCGCGCGGTTGCGGGGGTCCGTGAGCGGACCGAACCGCAGCGAATCCAGAACGGCGATGGGACGCGCACCCATTGTGAAGATGTCGCGCAAGATTCCGCCGACGCCCGTCGCCGCCCCTTGATACGGTTCGATGAAGCTCGGGTGATTGTGCGACTCGATCTTGAAGACGATACACCAGCCGTCGCCGATATCCACGACTCCGGCGTTCTCGCCCGGCCCTTGAAGGACGCGAGGTCCCGACGTCGGCAAGCGTCGCAGGTGCACCTTCGAGGATTTGTACGAACAATGCTCCGACCACATGGCCGCGAGCATCCCCACCTCCACGGGATTCGGCTCCCGGCCCAATCGCTCGATGATTCGTGCGTACTCCTCTGGCGTGAGATCGCTCATATCCTCCGCGCCATTGGTGATGATCGCTCCAAAGGCGAGATTATAGCGGAAATCTTGACCAGGCCAAAGTCGTGCGCTAATTTTGATCTCCTCGAAAAGGTTCACGATTCCGGAGGACAGGCGATGATACAAGCGACGCGCATTCGACGCGGGATGATCATCATTCATGAGGGCGATCCGTGTCTGGTCCTCGACTTTCGGCATGTGACGCCGGGGAACTGGCGCGCGATGGTGCAGACGAAGCTGCGAAATCTGCGGACGGGGATCTCGTTCGAGCACCGCTTCCGCTCGACCGATACGGTGGAGAAGGCCGTGCTGGAGGAACAAGAATTCGAGTATCTCTACCATGATGGGACGAGCTACCACTTCATGAACACGGAGACTTTCGAGCAGATCGCGTTGGATGAGGAGGTCCTGGGCGATGCCGTGAAGTTCCTCATCCCGAATCTGCGTCTCAAGGTCGTCTTCTACCAGGGGAAGCCGATGGGCGTCGAATTGCCCCCGACCGTAGATCTCCGCGTCGTCGAGACGGAGCCCACGGTGAAGGGGGCGACCGTGACGGCCGTCAACAAACCGGCGACGTTGGAGACGGGATTGGTCATCCAAGTCCCCCCCTTTGTCGAGCCGGGCGACCTCGTCCGCGTGGACACGGCTGAAGGGACCTATCTCGAACGCGTGAAGTGATCCTCACGTCCGAACGCGAAAGAGGAGGTAGAGGCCGAGGGCCAATAATAATCCGTTCGGACTCCACGCGGCCACCTGGGGAGAGAAATACTCGTACCGCCCTAATTGTTCGAAGAGACCCAGGGCGAGCCAGTAGAGCAAACCGATCGCGATCCCGAGGCCGATCGCATGGCGGGCGCCTTTGCGACCGAAGGTCACGCCGAAGGGGATGCCGAAGAGCGCCATGATGAGGACGGCGGCGGCATTGGCTGATCGTCGTTCCACGGCGATGCGCAGATCCGTGGGATCGAGCCCGCGTTCGGCGAGGGCGCGAATCTGCGCGCGCAATTGTCGGGATGTCATGGCCTCCGGTTTTCGGGGCGGCGGCACAAGGAGCGCCGATCCGCTCGCATCTCTGAGCCAGAGGTGGTCGAAATGTCGTTCGGAACGAAGGTGAGCGCCCTCGAATTCCCAAACGGAGGCGCGCCGAAGATGCCACGCCGCGCGCCCTTCATCCCACTGGGCGGACTCGGCCTCCAGACGACGGCGCACGAGGAAGCGATCGGGGGAGAAGTCCAGCAGCAGGGGAGCATCGAGGCGTCGCGCCGTGCGATCGAGGGAAGCGAAATGCAGGATGCGCTGAGGGATGCGGACGCGACGTCGAGGGACGGAGCTGGCCATTCCCGCCTCGGGCGGAAGCCCGGCGATCGCCTCATCCGACCAGGAGACCATCCAATTCGCCACCGAAGAGGTGGGAGAGAGTTCGACGGCCGAAGGGAAGCGCCCCTTTTTGATGTAAAAGCGCAGGAGCTCCTGCCGCGCATTTGCCTCCGGCACGACACGCTCTTGCCAGACGGCGACGACGCCCGCCAGAAGGGTGCTCGCGATGAGAATGGGCGCCGCAGCGCGAGGGATCGAGACCCCGGCGGCTCGCAGAGCCGTGAGTTCCCCCGATTGGCTCAAGATGCTCATGCTCACCAACGCCGCCATCAACGCCGTGGGGGGAGCGAGGTAACTGAGCACCGAGGGCGTGAGGCAGACGAGATATTCGGCCACGAAGCGAGCCGGGATTTGATTCATGAGGATGTCCGACGACAGCTCGAAGATCGTGAAGATGATGAAGAGCGTCCAGAGGCCGACGAGGGTCGTCAGGTAGAGGCTGAGGAATCGGAGGGCGATATACCGATCGCTGATCGAGAAGCGAGGGAGGAATTCGGTCACCGATCCGAGGCCGCCGAGAGCGAGGGAAGCCGACTTCGCGCGCGGGCGGAAGAAGCGATACAAGCGGTGAAGCATCTGTTGCTCGAGTTGCTGCGCGCGGGTTCGCAGGGCGTCCCAAGCGAGAGCGAGCTGAGTGCGGAGTGGGGGAGCCGTCGTCGAGGTCAACCGGAGTCGCTCAGCCACTCGCTCGATCGTTCGAGCCAAAGAGAAGCGCTCCGATAATCGGAGGGCGCTGTAACTCGCCATGACGGCGTTCCCCAGCCACAGGGCTATGGAGGGCGGGAGGCGTCCAGCGCGGGCCAGATT
>Ga0101942_100593_pt1 | contig 11988 bp, 8 predicted proteins | sample DewCreD2012metaG_4_FD_75243 | JGI IMG/M metagenome (GOLD analysis project Ga0101942, IMG submission 75243) | Hot spring sediment bacterial and archeal communities from British Columbia, Canada, to study Microbial Dark Matter (Phase II) - Dewar... ...
TCCCCCGCGCCCGCTCCTCCGGCGCATTGTCAATCGACCAAAAATCCCGATACACCACCCGCGGATTCCGACTGTGCAACACCCGCGTGATCGCACTCGTCAACGTCGTCTTCCCATGATCGATATGCCCGATCGTCCCCACATTCACATGCGGCTTCGTCCGCTCAAACCGCTCCTTGGCCATATCTCTTGCTCCTTTCCCTCAAGATGCGCGATCCTCGCGCATGACGGCCTCTATGGGACCCCGCTCAGGATCGCCTCGCTGACGACCTTCGGCACTTGCTCGTAGTGCGAGAAGTGCATCGTATAGGTCGCTCGCCCCTGCGTCATCGAGCGGAGATCGGTCGCATATCCGAACATCTCGGCCAGCGGGACGTAAGCCGTGATGATGACCGTCCCGGGCCGATGCTCGATCTGCTCGACGCGTCCCCGGCGCGCCGTGAGATCCCCGGTGATCGCCCCCAAGTAATCCTCGGGCGTGACGATCTCCACCTTCATGATCGGCTCCAACAAGATCGGATCGGCCTTGCGCGCCGCTTCTTGGAAGGCGAGCGATCCGGCGATCTTGAAGGCCAGCTCGCTGGAATCCACCTCATGGTAACTCCCATCGAAGAGGCGCACGCGCAGGTCCACCATCTCGTATCCGGCGAGCACGCCGCGTTCCATCGCCTCGCGCACGCCCTCTTCGACGGCCGGAATGAATTCCTTCGGGACGACCCCCCCGAAGATATCATCCACGAACTCGAATCCGGAGCCGGGCGGCAGCGGCTCGATCTCGATCTTCACGTGCCCATATTGGCCGCGCCCGCCCGTTTGACGGATGAACTTCCCCTCGCCGATGGCTTTCTTGGTGATCGTCTCGCGGTAGTTGACCATCGGTCGGCTCACGTTCGCCTCGACGCCGAACTCGCGCTTGAGCCGATCCACGATGATCTCCAGGTGCAGCTCGCCCATTCCGGAGATGAGCGTCTGCCCGGATTCGGGATCGCTCATGACCTTGAAGGAGGGATCCTCCTGCGCCAGACGCCCGAGCGCGAGGCTCAACTTGTCCTGATCCTGCCGCGTCTTCGGTTCGATGGCGACGGAGATCACCGGGCGCGGGACCTCGATGGTTTCCAGCACAATAGGATGCGCCTCATCGCAGAGCGTATCGCCCGTGGTGACCGTCCGCAGCCCTGACGCGGCGACGATCTCCCCCGCATAGGCTTCTTCGATGTCCTCGCGCTTGTTGGCATGCATCTTCATCAAGCGCCCGATCCGATCCCGCTTCCCCTTGGTGGCGTTGTAGACGCTGCTGCCGGCCGTGAGCGTGCCCGAATAGATGCGGATGTATGTGAGCTGGCCGATATGCCGGTCGGCCATGATCTTGAAGACCAATCCGGCCAGCGGCTCCTCATCACTGGCGCGGCGCGCGATCGTCTCTCCGGTCCTCGGATCCACCCCCTGCACCGGCGGAATATCCACCGGCGAGGGCAGATAGTAGATGACGGCATCCAGCAGCGGTTGAATCCCCTTGTTCCGAAAGGCCGCGCCGCAGAGAACCGGAACCAGGCGCAGCTCGATGGTTCCTCGACGCAGGGCCGCGCGAATCTCCTCCTCCGAAATCGGCTCCCCTTCCAGGTACTTCTCAGCGAGCGCATCATCGTAATCGGCGAGCGCTTCGAGCATTCGCTCGCGCGCCTGTTGCGCCGCTTCGCACAACGCCGCGGGCACCTCCTCCACGGTGAACTCGGCCCCCAGCGTCTCCTCGATCCACGTGATGGCCTTCATCTGGATGAGGTCCACGACGCCCTGGAACGGCTCGTCCCCTCCCCCGATGGGGATCTGCACGGGGACGGGATGGGCGCCAAGTCGCCGACGCATGTGCTCGATGACCATCCAGAAGTCGGCCCCCTGCCGATCCATCTTATTCACGAAGGCGATGCGCGGGACCCGATACTTCTCCGCCTGCCGCCACACGGTCTCCGACTGCGGCTCCACACCATTGACGGCGTCAAAGAGCGCGATCATCCCATCCAAGACCCGAAGACTCCGCTCGACCTCGATGGTGAAGTCCACATGCCCCGGCGTGTCAATGATGTTGATGCGATAGGGCTCGCCCGTCTTCGCTCCGCCGATCCGCCAGAAGCAGGTCGTCGCCGCCGAGGTGATCGTGATCCCGCGCTCCTGCTCCTGCACCATCCAATCCATCGTCGCCGTGCCTTCGTCCACCTCGCCGATCTTGTAGTTCACCCCCGTGTAGTACAAAATGCGCTCGGTCGTCGTCGTCTTGCCGGCATCAATGTGCGCGGCAATGCCGATGTTCCGAACGCGCTCTAATGGAATCTGCCGTGGCATGTCCGCCCTCACCACCGATAATGCGCGAACGCGCGGTTGGCTTCGGCCATCCGATGCACGTCCTCGCGCTTTTTGATCGCCCCGCCCTTGTTCTGCGACGCCTCGATCAGTTCGTTAGCCAACCGCTCGATCATCCGCTTCTCCCCCCGCTCCCGCGCCGCATTCACCAACCACCGAATCGCCAGCGAGAGCTGTCGGTGCGGGTTCACCTCGACGGGCACCTGATAGGTCGCCCCACCGACGCGCCGCGACCGGACCTCGACCTTCGGCTTCGCGTTCTCAATCGCTTGCTTGAAGATCTTCAACGGGTCCTCCTTGGTCCGCTGCCGAATCCGCTCCATCGCGGCATAGAAGATCTTCTCGGCTACGCTCTTCTTCCCATCCCACATCATGCAGTTGATGAACTTGGTGACCAACGGGCTGTTATAGATCGGATCCGGCGGTACCTCGCGTCGCTCGACGATTCGTCGTCTCGGCATAGCCGTCCCCTTTGCTCACTTCTTCGGCTGCGCGGCCTCGCGCGGCCGCTTGGCGCCGTATTTCGACCGACCTTGCTTGCGATTGGCCACGCCCGCCGCATCGAGGGTGCCCCGAATGATATGATAGCGCACGCCCGGCAGGTCCTTGACGCGCCCACCGCGAATGAGCACGATCGAGTGCTCCTGCAAGTTATGCCCGATCCCCGGAATGTAGGCCGTCACCTCAATGCCATTGGTCAGGCGCACGCGCGCGATCTTGCGCAAGGCCGAGTTCGGCTTCTTCGGCGTCATCGTCTTGACCTGTACGCAGACGCCCCGCTTCTGCGGACAGCCCTGCAAGGCCGGGCTCTTCGACTTGACCCTGACCTTCTCCCGTCCGTATCGAACGAGTTGTGCTAACGTCGGCACGGCGCTCAGCTCCTTCCCATATCCTCTGGAGACCCTCGGAAACGCCCGACGGCCTCCGAAAAAGTCACTCCTCCAGCAGCTTTTGAGGGGCCTACCGGAAGGATCTCGCGATCTGCGAATCGGTCACCTCATCCCGGAGCCGCCTTCATGGGGGCCCCTCAACTCCCCCGAGCTTTTCTGTGGCGTTCCCAAGACCGGAGACCAACTCCACGCGGTCATCGAAGCGGATCGCCCACTCCGATGCTCAATCCGACGCCACAATAAGCGCTCGCATCACCAGCGGCTCCATCCCCCAACACGCACACCAACTTGATCTCCAAAAGGCCAAACTATAGTCGCAACCTCCTCTATTGTCAAGGCCCACCTCCTTCTGACCTTCAGATACGAGTTTCGGACATCCCCGAAGACCAAGCGTCCTCCAGACCCGCGGTTTCTGTTTGACTTTTTGGGGACATGATCATAGACTTTGTTTGTGAAAACCGCAAAGCGAAACATTCCCAGAACACCAGCAGTCATGCTGGCGTCCCACCGTCCCGACGCCGCCAGTCATGCCGGCGTCGATCTCAGGAACCGGGAGTCATCGCCGGTGTCCACCTCAGTGTCAGAGGTGGGGAGATGCAAGACGGAATTCCCAGGAATCGGAAGGCTAGGCCTATGCCTCCAGAAAATATCGCACATCGGATTTGCATTTTGTCCCCACATTCTGTACCCCTAGTGAGTTTGAGTTTATGAGTCAAGACCAATCCGAATCTATCCTGGCAAGCAGTCTCTCGGAAGCCATCCTCCGGAAAGTCTTTGAACATGCCCCCATCGCCATCGCCCTGGCCGACCGCACAGGCCGGCTGATTCTGGCCAATCAAGCTCTCTGCAACGGGCTGGGCTATACAGCCGACGAGCTCCAGCAGATGTGCTTCACCGAATTCACCCACCTGGAGGACGTGCAGGCCGAGTGGGAGCTTTTTCAGGAGCTTCTGAAGGGCCAGCGCAGCAGCTACACCCTTCGGAAGCGTTGCATCCGAAAGGACGGGCAGGTCCTCACGACGCTCCTTAGTGTCGGCCTCGTTCGGGATGAGCGGAATCGCCCCCAAGTCATCATCGGCATGGCCCGGGACATCACCGCCCAGGTCGCTGCCGAAGAGCGAGCCAGGGAGTATCTGAAGCGTCTGGAACTGCTTCAGACGGCCTTGGAGCATGCCGGTGAGGCCGTCTTCATCACGGACGTGAACGGGACGATTCAGTGGGTGAACCCGGCCTTTACGGCCATTACGGGTTACTCGGTCGAGGAAGCCGTCGGGCAGAATCCGCGCATCCTCAAGTCGGACGCGCATCCTCGGGAGTTTTATGAGCGATTTTGGTCCCACATCCTTTCCGGTCGGGTCTGGCGGGGGATCTTCATCAACCAACGGAAGGACGGGACGCTGTACCACGAGGAGGAGACGGTCGCCCCGGTCTTCGACGCCGAGGGCCGCATCACCCACTTCGTCTCCATCGGCGAAGATGTCACCGAACGCGTTCGGACTCAGGAGGCCCTGGGGCGGCACGAGCGCTACTTGGCCGCCCGGAATCGGATTCTGTTGGCCATTCTGCAGGCGTTCGACCTGGACGAGCGGCTGAACCACGTTCTGGATGCCGTTCTAGAGGCGACGGGCGTCGAGATGGGGGGGATTTATCTTGTCGAAGGCAGCCGGGTTGTCCTATGGGTGTGGCGGGGGGTATCGGATGAGTTCCGGGCCCACGTCCAGGCCTTTCCGGTCTCGGAGGCGCCCGCGGCGATCTGGGAGGCCCAGGTCATACGGGAGCGGTTGAGCGAGACGGGTCGGTTTGCCGACTTTGCCAAGCGGGAGGGGATTCAGGTGGTGGCGTCCGTGCCCCTGGTGCTTCCGACGGGCGAGTGGCTGGGGACCCTCATGGTGGGGAGCCGTCAGTATGAGGCCCTGGCGGAGGAGGACGTCCGGATGCTTTGGGACATCAGCCGTCAGGTGGCCCTGGCCATCTGGCATGCCCAGCTCCTGCGGGCGGCCGAGGAGCGGCTCCGGCGGCTGATCACCCTGCGGGAGATAGACCGGGCCATCATCCAGAAGCAAAGCCTGCTGGAGATCCTGCGGACGGTTCTTGAGGGCGCGCCTGCCGAGATGGGCGCCGACGCCGTCGCCGTGAGCCTTTTCGACGAGACCCGGACTCGCCTTCAGGTCTTTTGCATGCGGTTTCCCAACGGGCGGGTCATCGAGGAGCCGGCCTTTGAGATGGCCGAGAGTTTGCTCCAGTGGTTCGTGGGCCGCCAAGAGCCGGTCATCATCTACGAGGTCGGTCAAGACCCCCGTTTGCAGATGCATTGGGAGGCGATTCGGAATTGGCGGCTCTTTTCCTACCTGGGCGTTCCCATGATCGTGCAGGGTGAGACCGTCGGGATCCTGCATCTTTTCACGACGACGCCCCGGGTCTTCAGCGACGAGGACGTGGCCTTCTTCCAGACCCTGGCCGGTCAGGCAGCCATCGCCATCCAGAATGTCGCCCTGATTGATAAGCTCAGACTAGCATATGAGGATCTAAAGCGGGCGCAAGAGGCTTTAGTGCAACAGGAGCGGCTTCTGGCCTTGGGTCAGATGGCCAGCGGCATTGCCCATGACGTCAACAATGCCTTGGTACCCATTCTGGGGTATGCGGAGCTACTGGGGCGCCATGGGGACGAGCAAGTGCAGGTCCAGGCCCAACGGATTGCGGAGGCAGCCGCCGACATCACCCGCGTCGTCGAGCGTCTGCGGGCCTTTTACTCCCCTCGGGCGCCGGAAGAAACCCTGGAGATGGTGGATCTGAACAAGGCTGTGCTGCAGGTGGTCGCTCTGACCCGACCCCGGTGGTATGACATGCCCCAGCGGGAAGGGGTGACCATCGAGTGCGAGACGGACTTGGCCGAGGACCTGCCGCCGACAGCGGGCGTGGGGGCCGAGGTCCGGGAGGCCCTGATCAATCTGGTCTTCAACGCCGTGGATGCCATCTTGGCCAAGGGTGAGGCGAGAGGGCGTATTGTCGTGCGGACTCGGTGGCAGGGCGAGTGGGCCGTCGTCGAGGTCACCGACACGGGTGTTGGGATGGATGAGGAGACGCGGCGACGGGCCGTTGAGCCGTTCTTCACGACGAAGGGAGAGCGGGGGAGCGGTTTGGGGTTGGCGATGGTCTACGGGACGATGCGGCGGCACGATGGGGAGCTTGAGCTGGAGAGCCAGTTGGGGCAGGGCACGACCGCCCGCTTGATCTTCCCGATTCGGTCTGTCAAACCGAGGATTGAGGTGGTGGAGGATGCACCACTGACGTCGGCGCGGATTCTGCTGATTGACGACGATCCGCGGGTTCGGCAGATTTTGAGGTCGATGTTGCAGGAGATGGGCCATCAGGTGACGGAGGCCGAGGGTGGGGCGCAGGGCCTGGCCCTGTTCGAGGAAGCCCTCCGGCGGGACGAGGCCTACGATCTGGTCCTGACGGACTTGGGGATGCCGAGCGTGACGGGGGCCGAGGTCGTCTGGCGGGTGAAGGCGATCTCGCCTTCGACGCCCGTCATTGTCCTGACGGGGTGGGGGCAAGAGTCCAAGCCGCCGAAGGCCGATGCCGCTTTGGGAAAGCCTGTGACCTGGCGGGAATTGAAGGCCATTCTGGCCCGGTTCCTTTCCTGACCGAAGCGGAACTGAAATCCATACAGGTGGACACCTGGATAGCTCCTTGGGATGACACCGGCATGACTGCCGGTGTGAGGATAGATCCTACCTCCCTATCTCCCTACCTGCCCATCTGCCGGATGCTTGAAAGATCGTGATCCCGGAAGGGTCTCTTTCCCGCCTCTCATCTTACTTTTCACTTCCCGACCAGCTCTATTATGCCCTTGGGCTTTTGGTAGGGGAGGAGTTGCGAGACCTCGTGTAGGGTCCGGTCTTCAGGGACGGGGGATCCGCCCGTCCCGAGGCGAGGACCGGCCTCAGGGAGCATCCCACCGCTTGGAGGGGAAGAGGTGGAGTCTCTACTCCGGCTTGTTCGTGTTGCTCAAGCCGAAGATTCGGGTGAGCGGCCCGTACTGCCGCCAGCTGATCCACCGGGTCCTGGGGTTCTTCCGACTATTTATTGGTCTTTGGGGATGTCTGAACTCATAAGGTCAGACATTCCTGCTTGACTTTCTGGGGACATATTCAACAGAATGCGGTTGCCTTTTTGGGTTGCAGACGTTCAGCGTGGCGGGTGTGGTGAGGGAGCGCATGGAGACTCTGACGGTCCAACGGGTGGTCTCACAGGGATCGCTTCCGAGACGCGCGTCGCAGCCTGCAGCAAGCCCGGTTTCATCCACGAGTGTGCTGCCGTCCAAGCTCCTGGATCAAGTGCGTCAGGCGATCCGCGCTCACTATTACAGTCGCCGGACCGAAGAGGCCTACGTGGGTTGGATTAGACGATTCATCGTCTTTCACGGCAAACGCCATCCGGCGGAGATGGGCGAATCCGAAAGCAACGCGTTTCTGACTCCTCTGAAGGAACGGGTCAGCGCCTCGACACAAAACCAAGCTCCCTCGGCCTTGCTGTTCCTCTACCGCTATGTAATTGGCCGCGAGGTTGGCGCTCTCGGCCAGGTGATTCGCGCCCGGCGGCCGACCCGGTTGCCCGTCGTCCTGACCCGCGAGGAGGTCAAGGCTGTGCTGAGCCATCTTCAAGGAGACAGGTGGCTGATGGCATCGCTGATCAGAAGTGGCAGGCTAACCAGTGCTTGCAGCCGACCGCTTCGCTCGCTACGCCGCTCGCGGCGGGTGAGCCCTACCATCGGTAGGCGGCATCATGGCCCTACGGAGATGCGAGCAGACTTCCATGCAGGCATTAAAAGTCCCTGAGTTCGGTGAGTCAGGATGATGTCGTTAGGGGCACCAGATGAGTTGCGTTCGTTTTGGAGCATGCCGACTGCGGACGTGCTATCCGCACTGCAATCGTCGGCCAGTGGTCTCGCGGCGGACACCGCGGCCGAGCGTCTCGCCCGCACCGGGCCGAACGTGCTCGGTGAGCGCAAACGTTCCGATACACCGACGTTGCTCCTTCGGCAGGTCACGAGTCCTCTCGTCCTGCTGCTGATCGCCGCAGCGGTGCTGTCCTTCGCGCTGCACGACTCCACCGACGGGATCATCATCCTGGGCATTGTGGGAGTGAGTGCGCTTCTCGGCTTCTGGCAGGAACGGGGCGCTGCCAAAGCGGTCGAGAAGTTGTTGGCGACCGTCGCGGTAAAGGCCTCTGTTCTGCGCGATGGGCGCCCGACCGAGGTTGCTGTTGAAGAATTGGTACCGGGCGACGTGGTGCTGCTCTCTGCGGGCTCGATTATTCCGGCGGACTGCCTGCTGCTCGAAGCGCAGGACCTGTTTGTGGACGAGGCATCGCTCACCGGAGAGAGCTTCCCGGTGGCCAAGACTCCCGGCACGGTGCCTGCAGACGCACCGCTCGCTCGGCGCCATAACGTCCTCTTCATGGGAACCCACGTGGTCAGCGGCAGCGGACGGGCTCTGGTCGTGCATACCGGGAAGTTGACCGAATTTGCCGCGATCGCCGCGCGGCTGCGTCTGCGCCCACCCGAAACGGAGTTCGAGCACGGTGTGCGCCGCTTCGGCTACATGTTGATAGAGACCACGCTGGTGCTAGTGATCCTCATTTTCGCCTTCAACGTCTACCTCCATCGGTCCGTCCTCGACTCCTTCCTCTTCGCGCTGGCGCTCGCGGTGGGACTCACGCCGCAGTTGTTGCCTGCCATCATCAGCGTGAATCTGGCAAGTGGCGCCCGCCGGATGGCGAAACAGCGCGTCATCGTCAAGCGGCTGGCCGCGATCGAGAACTTCGGCAGCATGGACGTCCTCTGTTCCGACAAGACGGGCACGCTTACTGAGGGCCGGGTACGCGTCCACGCCGCGCTCGATGCGATGGGCAACGAGAGCGAGCGCGTGCTGCTATACGCCTTCGTGAACGCCTCCTATCAAACGGGATTCAGCAATCCAATCGATTCGGCAATCCGCGCTCATCGGGCCTTCTCGCTCGACGGCTGGCGCAAGCTCGACGAAATACCCTACGACTTCCAACGCAAGCGCCTGAGCGTGCTCGCTGAGCATGATGGGCGCGTTGTCCTGATTACAAAGGGCGCGTTGACGAACGTGCTTGATGTCTGCACCTTAGCCGAGCGGGGAGACGGCACGACCGTCTCGATCGCCAAAGCGCGGCCGGAGATTGAACGTCGTTTTGTAGCCCTCAGCGCCGAAGGATACCGTACGCTCGGCGTCGCGCTGCGCGAGATCGGATCGGCGGAAACGATCGACCGTGATTCCGAGCACGATATGACCTTCCTGGGCTTTCTCGTGCTCGAGGATCCGCCAAAGCGCGGCATCGAGGCCACGCTGGCGGCGCTGGCTCGGCTGGGCGTGCGGCTGAAGGTGATCACCGGGGACAACGCACTCGTCGCTGCCCGCGTGGGCGCGCAGGTCGGGCTGCCCAATCCCCAGGTCCTGACCGGCTCTGAGGTACGCGCACTGAGCGACGAGGCATTGCTGGTCGCCGCGGCGAAGACGGATATCTTTGCCGAGGTGGAGCCCAATCAGAAAGAGCGGATCATCCGTGCACTGCGCAAGGCCGGACACGTGGTGGGCTATATGGGCGACGGGATCAATGACGCCCCAGCGCTGCACGCGGCGGACGTCTCCATCTCGGTGCAGGAGGCGGTGGACGTGGCGAAGGAGGCGGCCGATATCGTCCTCCTTGAGCCGGACCTCGCGGTGCTGGAGGCCGGGGTGCGCGAGGGACGTCGTACGTTCGCCAACACCCTCAAGTACGTGTTCATGGCGACCAGCGCCAACTTCGGCAACATGTTCAGTATGGCCGGCGCCTCGCTCCTGCTCCCGTTTCTGCCGCTGCTGCCAAAGCAGATCTTGCTGACCAATCTCCTGACGGATGTCCCAGAACTGACGATCTCGTCCGACCGGGTGGATGCTGACTGGATTGAGCGGCCACGCCGCTGGGACATCGGCTTCATTCGCAGGTTCATGTTCGTGTTCGGGCTCGTCAGCTCCGTGTTCGACTACCTGACGTTCGGTGTGTTGCTCTGGCTGCTGCATGCGGGGCCGGCGGAGTTTCGGACTGGATGGTTCGTTGAGTCTGTGGTGTCGGCGACGCTGATCGTGCTCGTGGTGCGCACACGCGGGAATTTCCTTCGCAGTCGGCCGGGGCGCGCACTGCTGAGCGCGACGCTCGCGGTGGCAGCCGCGACGCTGGCGATCCCCTACACCCCGCTCGGTGCGGCCTTTGGCTTCGTCCCGTTGCCACCGCTCTTTCTCGGGCTGATGGGATTGATCGTGCTGGGTTACATTGCGAGCGCGGAGTTGGCGAAACGTTGGTTTTATAAGGGTGGGCATCGTTGATCGGGTTGCTGTATTCCATCAGCCTGTGCGCAGTGACACCGAGATCCAGAGGTCCTCGCCCCATTATGCCGCCCAACAACAGCATGCAGCGGATGGCCCGCTGTGCGGCCCGCCGCTGATGCCGAGATCGTTAAGCGGCTTATGACCATTCAACAAATGTCCACCAAGAGGCGAGTTGGTTGCCTTGCCTATCTGAGGAGGAAGGCAGATGTCAGGGGTTCCATCGCGCAGGATACACATCTGCTACGATGACTACGGCCCTATATGCTGAAGCGCGTCCTGCATGACTGGAACGACGAGGAGTGCATCCGGATTCTCTCCAACGCTCACGAGGCCGCACCCCGAGACGGGAGGGTCTTTATCATGGAAGCCGTGGTCCCCGGCCCGGACACCCCTCATCTGTCCAAGCTTTTCGATATCCACATGCTCGTCATGCTGACCGGACGGGAGAGGACCACCGAGGAGTATGCTGGACTGCTGGAAGCAGCGGGGTGGACGTACCGGCAGACGTGGTACCCTGTGTCCAAGATGCTGGGGGTGGTGGAGGGCGTGAAGGCATAGAAATCGAGTCAGCGCGCCAGAGGTGGTTGGTGGGGAAGCTTCGCCTTACTCGAAGGCCTCAAGGCAGCGCTGCAACTCCCAATTGTAGGCAAACCGGGCTGCCCCACGGCCTTGGCTAGCGCCACCAGAGCGACGCAGCTCGGATCGAGTTCGTACCGGTAGGCCAGATCACCTTTCACGCTCGATAGCTTCCAGAGCCTTCTTCGCCTTGTTCCGGGTCAAGCGGCAGCTATCGAGGCGAGCACAGAACGACGTGAGCACGTTCGATCCTGTCTTGAACGAGGCGCCTGCTGGATGCCTTCGCCGATAATCCGTATTTGATCCTTCGGGTGAAAGCCTACGTCTACGATCACTGCTACGAAACCGCCTATCAAACCGACGTCACGTTGCAGGCGAAGGCGGAATTTCTGCGACGGGGGATGCTCAAGCCGTGGGCCCATTACGATCTCGCACTCCCGGCGAGTTCTCTCAAAGTGGAGAAAGATGCGTAGGATTCCTGACCCTTAGAAAGCTCCTCCGATTCCCAGGGCTGAGGGTCCTCTCATTACCTTGTAGACGGCCCACACCGTGATGACCGCCGGATTGGCGAACCCGGCGAACGCTTCTTCCGGCGAGACCAAGCCCGTCAGCGTCACCGTCAGCAACACCATCAGCGCGACAAGGTCCACGCGCAGCTTCTCGGTGGCAAACACCACCACCGCCACCCCAATGATCGTTAGCGTAAGAGCGATCTGCGGCGTCATAGCCACCTTCGCGCACTCAAGGCCGGGGCTTTCTCACTCTTGAGG
>Ga0101942_100592_pt1 | contig 11977 bp, 13 predicted proteins | sample DewCreD2012metaG_4_FD_75243 | JGI IMG/M metagenome (GOLD analysis project Ga0101942, IMG submission 75243) | Hot spring sediment bacterial and archeal communities from British Columbia, Canada, to study Microbial Dark Matter (Phase II) - Dewar... ...
ATGTTAATCTTGAGGAAGCGGAATTGGTTTTAATTGTTTTAAGAAAACCAATAATTGAAGATGAATTTATAAACTTTATAAAACTTTCAAAAAATAAAGAAAAGGTTGTTTTTATTCCAGTTTAATTTGACAATTTGAAACATTTTTAAATTTGTGCTTTAAAATTTTGACACTTACTAACTGGCTATATACATCTCGGTAGCATACCCCAAAGATTTATAAATTTTTTTTATGGAGGGTTTGATCCTGGCTCAGGGTTAACGCTAGCAGCGTGCCTTAGCCATGCAAGTCGTGCGGGCTGGGGGCAACCCCAGTCAGCGGCGGACGGCGGAGTAACACGTGACTAACCTGCCCCTAGGAGGGGGATAACCCACCGAAAGGTGGGCTAATACCCCGTACTGTGGATGGGTGAAATTCCCATCCATGAAAGGGGGCCTTTTTGGCTCCCGCCTAGGGAGGGGGTCGCGGCCCATCAGCTAGTTGGTGGGGTAAAAGCCCACCAAGGCTATGACGGGTAGCCGGCGTGAGAGCGCGGCCGGCCCGAGGGGCACTGAGACACGGGCCCCACCCCTACGGGGGGCAGCAGGCTGGAAATTTGGGCAATGGGGGAAACCCTGACCCAGCGACGCTGCGTGCGGGATGAAGCCCTTCGGGGTGTAAACCGCTGTCGGGGAGGACGAAGGTACAAGTGGCTAATATCCACTTGTACTGACGGTACTTCCAGAGGAAGCCCTGGCTAACCTCGTGCCAGCAGCCGCGGTAATACGGGGAGGGCAAGCGTTACCCGGAATTACTGGGCTTAAAGGGGAGGTAGGCGGTTAGGAAAGTCCAGTGTGTAATCCTGCGGCTCAACCGCAGGGCTGCACTGGATACTACCTAACTAGAGGGCGCCAGAGGAGAGCGGAACTCCCGGTGTAGCGGTGAAATGCGTAGATATCGGGGGGAACACCAGTGGCGAAAGCGGCTCTCTGGGGCGTCCCTGACGCTGAACTCCGAAGGCTGGGGGAGCAAAGGGGATTAGATACCCCTGTAGTCCCAGCTGTAAACGATGTGGGCTAGACATTGGTCCCTTTTGGGATCAGTGTCGCAGGGAAACCGTTAAGCCCACCGCCTGGGGACTACGCCCGCAAGGGTGAAACTCAAAGGAATTGGCGGGGGCCCGCACAAGTGGCGGAGCGCGTGGTTTAATTCGATGCTGACCGAAGAACCTCACCTGGGCTTGACATGCTGGTGGTACCTCGGTGGAAACACTGGGGGACCCCTTCGGGGGAGCCAGCACAGGTGCTGCACGGCTGTCGTCAGCTCGTGCCGTGAGGTGTTGGGTTAAGTCCCGCAACGAGCGCAACCCCTGCCCTTAGTTGCCAGCAGCACTCACGTGGTGGCTGGGCACTCTAAGGGGACTGCCCTCGATGAGAGGGAGGAAGGAGGGGATGACGTCAAGTCCGTGTGGCCCTTATGCCCAGGGCTACACACGCGCTACAATGGCGGCTACAGTGGGATGCAAGCCCGCGAGGGTGAGCAAATCCCTAAAAGCCGCCTCAGTTCGGATTGCAGGCTGCAACTCGCCTGCATGAAGACGGAGTCACTAGTAATCGCCTATCAGCTATGGGGCGGTGAATACGTTCTCGGGCCTTGCACACACCGCCCGTCACGCCACGGGAGTCGGGGGTACCCAGAGTCCCACTCTAATAAGTGGGATGAGGGTAAACCCGGCGACTGGGGCGAAGTCGTAACAAGGTAGCCGTACGGGAACGTGCGGCTGGATCACCTCCTTTTATAAGGAAAATTTAAAGGGTATGCTACCGAGTTTGTATATAGCCTAGTCTTAATTTTTTCATCTTAATTTTATAGTAGGGGCGGTAGCTCAGAGGGAGAGCGTCCGTTTCGCAAGCGGAAGGTCGCCGGTTCAAGTCCGGTCCGCTCCAAAAATTGACCCAAAATCACCTATAATGATTTCTCCATTAAAATTCTTTATATGAACATTTGAACCAATAACCGAATTTTCAATAACTGAATTTTCTATTATTGTATTTTCCATAATTATTGAATTTTTTATATTGGAATTTATAATTTTACAATTTTCAGAAATATCAACAAATTGACCTATAATTGAATTTTCAATAATACAATTTTCACCTATGAATACAGGCTCAAAAATTTTTGTCTCTTTTATATTTGAAAGAATTTTTGAAGAATTTTTACTTAAAATATATTTCATACTTTCAAGATAAGTTTCAACTTTTCCACAATCTTGCCATTCATCAATTTTCAATGCTTTAATTTTATAGTTTTCTATTAAAATTTTTAAGGCATCTGTTAATTGATATTCACCTTTTGTTTTAATATCTCTTCTATATAAGGTTTCAATAGCTTCTTTAAGTTTATTGCTATCTTCTATATAGTAAATTCCGCAAATAACTAAGTTGGTCTTGGGATTGTCAGGTTTTTCCTCAAGATCAACAATGTAACCGTTTTTAATTGAAACAACTCCAAACCTTCTTGGATCATCTACTTGTTTAACAGCAATAAAACTTTCATCAAATGTAAATTCTCCATCATAAAAAGCATCAGGTAGTACAATTAAAACATCTTCATTTACTTTTTTTAATCCTTTATAAACAGCATCTGCTAACCCTAATGCTTTTTCTTGAATTTCATAAGTTGTGTTATGAAATAAATTTTTTAAAAATTCATATGTTTTATAGCCAAATTCATCATTTGAAATAACTAAAATAATTTCTTCAAAATTTGCCCATTTTTTCATTCTTTCAAACAGATGTTCAATAATAGTTTTTGAGTAAATTCTTAAAAGTGATTTTGGTCTATATAAACTAAAAGGCCTTAATCTTGTTCCTTTTCCCGCTGATGGTAAAATTAGTTTCATTTTGTATTGCTTCCTATTATGATACCTAGGACAGCTCCTGAAAGGACATCTGAAAACCAATGCTGATCTTTATATATTCTTGCCAGTCCTGTTCCAAAAGCAATAGAATAACTTAAAATTCCCAAAAATTTATTATATTTATAAATATGACTTGATGTATTAAAAGCAACTATTGTATGACCTGATGGTAAAGATTGATAATCATTATTTAAGCTAAATGGACTAAAATAAACAGGACCATTATTCATGTAAGGCCGTGATCTGCCAATAATGAATTTTAATCCTAAAACTGTTATTCCGCTCATTAAAAAGCTCTTAATTCCAGTTCTTGCAAACTCCACAATTTTCTTATCATTCTTGATTTTTGAATAAAGATAGATTAATCCGTAGCCTATTAAGTGATATTGACCTTCACCAAATTCATTAAAAAAATTAAATGTTTTGTCTAAAAATTCGTTTCTATTTTTTAAAAAATAATTTCTAAAATTTTCATCTATATAATAAAAACTAAAAGGAGTTAAAAAATAACTTATAGAAATTAAGCTCATTTGATAATCATTAATGGAGATTAGGAATATCATATTTTACTTCCTAATCTTATTATTGCCTTCTTAGCGCGGATATTATTTTGATCTAACTTCAAAATTTCTGACCATAAATTTAATGCTTCCTTATATCTTCCTTCTTTTTCAAGTTGGATTGCTTGAACTTCTTTTTTAGCAATTTGAAGATAAAATTCAGCACTTGTATTTTTGGGATCTTCTTTTAAAATATCCATAGCTAGTTTGATTGTTCCTTCCAAATCTCCTTTATCTTCATATAATTCTTTTAGTTTTAACGCATAGTTCAGAGACACCCCTTCTAATGTTTTTTCTTGTTTCTGAGTTGTAATATCAACTTTACCGATTTCAGGAACATCAATTTTAATATCTGAACTAATTGTAGGTTCTTTTGTTTTAGGAACTTTTAGTTGTGGTTGTTCTTCAATTTTATTTTCTAGATTTATATTGGTTGTTTCTATTTTACTTTGAACTATTTCAATTAGTTTTTTTGCTTCTTCTTCCTTGCCTCGTTCTTTTAATGTTTTAGCAGTTGAAATATATTCACTTAAAAGTCTTGCTTTTAAAATTTTAGCATAAATTTCTTGAAATAATTTATCATCTGATAAGATTTTTTCTAAATTCTTTAATTCTTCTTGCAAGGAAGCTAAATTTAATTTATTTAATTCATTTTTAATTTTTAAAACTTTTTCCCAAGCTTTCAATTTATTATTTGCTAAATTTCCTATTATTTCTAAATCAGGCGAATTTTTAATTTTTTTAGCATTTTCAATTTCATAAATAGCATATTTTAATAAGCTTATTTTTTCGTCTATGCGGTTTGTTTCAAAGGATTGATTAATCGCTTCTTTTGCATTATTATAGTGATAATAGAAAGCATTTATCCTGTTTGATGTCCAAGTGTATGTAATTAGAATTGTTAAGAGAATTATTATTGTAATTAAAATAATAAAAATAGCTCTTTTTGATGGTTTTTTGTAAATTTCATACTCGGGTTTTTCCTTTGGATTTACAAATAGTAATCTTGTTTTTCCTATAACGATTTCATCACCACTTTTTAATTCTTTCTTCTTATATATTTTTCCATTTATTATCGTTGGATTTTTTGCTTGTAAATCTTCCCATATAATTTTACCATCTAAAATTTCTATTTTCGCGTGCTTTCTTGAAACATATTCATCTTCAATAATGTAATCAGCATTTACTTCTCTTCCAATAATACCAGATTTTTCAATCTTTATCATACTTCCGACATGAGAACCAACAATAATTCTAAAATATGGATTTTCTATTTTTTTCAAGCTAATTTTTATTTTAAAATCACCAATTTCAATAGTGTCATTATCTTTTAAGTCAAATTTTCCTACTATTGGAACTCCATTTAATTTAATTTCTGACAAACTATTACCTATCCATTTTCCTTCTATATATGAAAAACTTAAATGCCTTGGAGCAAATTTTGGATTTACATAATCACAATTTTTATCACTTCCCATGGTAAAATTTGTTTTATTTACCTTAATTTCACTATCACCTATTATTAAATTTAGTTCATCCATTTTAAAAAACATCAAAATTTTAAAGTATATAAAATTTACTCTGAAATGGGTTTTAAAATTTAAACTTTTATGATAAATCCAATTGAGATAGTCAAACATTATTTTAAATTAGCAGAAAAATTAAACCTAAAATATCCTAATGCTGCTGTTCTTTGTACAAGTAGAAATGATGAACCTGATGGTAGGTTTATTTTGATAAAAGAAATAAAGGATAATGGTTTTGTTTTTTATACAAATTACAATTCAAAAAAAGGTAAAGATTTAGAATTAAATCCAAAAGCATGTATTGTCATATATTGGGAGGGACTTGGCGTTCAAATTAGGATTAGAGGTAAAGTAGAAAAGATAAGTGAAGAAGATTCGGTAAAATACTTTAAAACAAGGCCAAAATTAGCTCAGATATCTGCTTATATTTCAAGGCAGTCAGAAGAACTTCAAAGCTATGAAGAACTATTAAAGCTATTTGAAGAATATAAGAAAATTTTTGAGAATAGAGAAGTTGAAAAACCTAAACACTGGGGTGGATATATCTTAATTCCAAAAGAAGTTGAGATATGGAAGGAAGGAGATTATCGATTACATCAAAGGACGCTTTATTATTTATCTAATGGAGAATGGAAATGGATAAATCTTTACCCATAATATTTTCTTTTAGTGGTGGAAAGGATAGTTGTCTTAGCATTTATAGACTAAAAAAACAAAAGTTTAAAATTGTTTCACTTATAACGACAATAACAGAAAGTTATAATAGAGTTTCTATTCATGGAATTAGAGAAGAGTTAATTATGGAACAAGCAAATGCTCTTTCTATTCCTTTACATTTAATTTACATTCCAAAGGATTGTATAAATGAAACTTATGAAAAATTGATGGAAGAGAATATGCTATTTTATAAAAATTTAGGAATTGAGTATGTTGGATTTGGAGATATCTTTTTAGAAGATATAAGAAATTATAGAGAGAAAAATTTAAGTAAAATTGGGATGAATTGTTATTTTCCATTATGGAAAGAAAAAAGTGAAAATTTAATAAATGAATTTATAGAACTTGGATTTAAAGCAATTATTGTTTGTGTTGATTTAAAAGTTTTAGATATTTCGTTTTTATCAAGAGAAATTGATAAAAATTTTATAAAAGATCTTCCTAAAAATGTTGATATTTGTGGAGAGAATGGTGAGTTTCATACATTTGTTTATGATGGTCCAATTTTTAATTACAAAGTAAATTTTAAAAAGGGTGATGTCGTAATTAATGGAAATTATGGATACCTTGATTTATATCCCATTTAGTTTATGGGGTTTAGATCCTTTTATTTCAAAAAATTTAAATTATGTATTTCAAAGGCCTATTATTAAAGATATTGAAATTATTAAAAGTTATGATTATGGACTTATTTTAAGAAAAGAAGTATTGAAAACAGATAGTCTTCCAATTTCAACAGTATATTCAATTCAATATCCAAAAAGCAGTTATTCTCAATATGGAATAGGTTTTACAAGATTTATTAAAAAACTTCTAATATCTTCAAATTACGATTACAACGATAACTTTAAACAGGCAAGTTTGAGTTTTGATTATAAAAACATTGATTTAAGTTATTTTGAAACATTTAAACTTGATGAACATTTACAATTTTTATATTTTGGGATTTCAAATTTTTTAAAAATTAATTATCAATTCTTTAATGACACAAATTTATATTATTTTCAAATTTTTTATTCAAAGTTTATTTACTCTGATTTTCAAAAAGAAAATTATTTTAATTTGGGGTTTAGTAAAAATTTACTAAAAATAAATGGTGGAATTTATTATAATTTCAAGAAAAATTACTATAAACCAAATTATGAATTTATTTTGAATTTAAATTTTATTAAAATTAGCTCAAAGTACTATCCATTTGAATTCAGAGATACGATTTATAATTCTCAAAAGCATTTTATTGAAATTTCTTATAATTTTTTCAAAATTTCTTATATATATCATAAAAATTTAGTTCCATTTGATACATTTAAATTTTTGTTTTCAAAGGTTCAAACAATAAATGCCAATTTAAATTTTAAGTTCTTTAATTTTTCTATTTTTAGAAACTTTGGCTCGCCAATTGAATGGATTTTATACTTAAAGACATTTTATGAATTTTATCCAAGAAAGGATATTCTTGTTAAACCTTATTTAAACGCTATTTATATTGAGAATCAATTTCAAAATCCTCTTGAAGATATTTTTAATTTGAAACTTGGTATAAGTTTTAATTTGTTTGGTGGATTATATGTTGATTTTCATTTTAATTCAAATTTATTTATTGAAAGTCTTTGGAAAGAAAATACCTATGGTTTAATTTTAAGAATTAGTCTTGAAGATTAACCCTATATTTATTAAAAATTTTTCCCAGTCTTTCTTAGTCCATTTAAGATTATTGATACAAACCAAGTACCTTTCTTCTCTTACTTCGCCTAAATAGGGTAAATTTTCTCCCTTTTTCTTGAGAAACTTTTCTTTTGATTTCTCCACATTTATAGTTTTCTATTCTTTTCCTAATTCGATATTATCTTTCTGAGATATTATTTTATTTTCCGCAAAATCAATTAGTTTTGAGAAACTACGCTGATAGTGAAGATGAGGATTTTATACTAATCTATGTTGTTGAATTTTTTGAGATATTTCCCAATCCAACATTACATTTAAATGTTCTTCTCCTTTCTCTAAAACCTTTTTGGTTCACAGTTGTTCTCGTGTCACCTTCGAACATTTGATAGGTTATTTCAAGAGAAAACACCAATAATTTTACTATGTCTTCATTGTCTAAATTTACAATTATAGTGTTTGGTATCAATTTTTCACTTATCCATTTTTGAACTTGTGATTTATTCAAGAACATTCTATTTTCTTCTTTGAGAATTACATTAAAGTCATTACTGCGACAAACAGAAAGCAATAAATCACCTATTTCCTCCTTATCAAATTCCACGCAATAATTCTTGAAAATCTCATTTTCTCTTCAAAACTACTAAATGTTCTGTTTTTATCCTACTATCTTGATTAATTTTTGTTTGAAACATGAATCTTGAAACTATTTTATCAATAAAAGTTATTTCATGTATCCAATCAAATGTTCTTAAATGTTCAATAATTATATCGTCTATTGGAATAGGAACACCTCTTATTTTAGCCTGACCAACAAATATAAACATGTAATCTTTAACTTTTTCACTAAAATTAGAAAAGACTTGTAAAAGTGCATTAAAATATCTGTCGTATAAGTCTTTAAGATGTTTCTCATTTATTTTATCTCTAAATTCATAGTACTTTTCAAATTCCTTATATAACTCTCTTCATAACCTAGCCAAAACAGCTCCAATTTCGTCGATCTGATGTATTCTTGAGCTTGTAAATAAGGGGTGATGTGATAGGGATATTAACTTCGGAATCTAATTTTTCTTCAATTGTGTCTATTCCCGATTTTATTTTATAATTGACTTCCTTAGGTTTAAGAAGATTATAATAAAATTGGTTTTCCCAATCTTCTTTTAAAAGTTTTTCTATCTTTCTTTTTGAATATTTTGACTTATACAGTTTGTGTAACTTCTCATCACAATAAGAAAGGGTATTAGAAAAATATATTTTATTTCATCATCTGAAAGAACTGAAATAAATTCCTTTGGAAACCAATAGTTTAAATTAGACCAATTGGGAATAAATTCATAACTTGACTTCCTTAATTCCTTTAACAAATTAAATATTATTGGATTTAATTCCCACAATTCGTATTCAAAACCATGAGGGTATTTCTGGTATAGAATTTCTAAAAGAGATTTGAATTTTGTTTCCTATCATAACAGTGTAAATTTTAAAGTTAAATTTTGTATGTGAGATGCCTTGTCTAATAATTCTAAAATTACGATTATTTCTTATTTTCCCCACCCAACCTATATTCAAGCCTTCGGCTTATAAATGCTCATTTTTCGGCATTGGGGGGCTTTGCCCCCCATTAAAACCCCCATAAAATAAATAAATTTAAAAAATTTTTATAACTTATTGAATATCAATGACTTAACACTATTTATTGGACAAAGCATATGTGAGATTTCAACACTTAATTTATATTATATGCCTTATATTCCTTTTAAATCTTTTATAGTTTGCTCTTTTTATTGGCATTCCTTTGAATAATTCATTATATTCATTTTCATTTAAATTTAATAGTTCTTCTAATGAATAATTCAAAACATTTTTAATTTTAAATTCTTCCCAATCTGTTTCAATTGCTTTATTATTCCAAGGACAAACAATTTGACAAATATCACAACCAAAAATCCAATCCTTAAATTTTATTTTTATTTCATCACCTTTATATTCAATTGTCCAATATGAAATACATTTATTAGCATCAATTATTCTATTATTTAAAATGGCATTTGTAGGACAGGCATTTATACATTTATTACATTTCCCACAAAAATCATAAATAAAGGGTTTATCAGGTTCCAAATAAATATCCAATAAAATAACACCTAAAAATATATAAGAGCCAAGTTTTGGATTTATTAAAATTGAGTTCTTACCCTGCCAGCCAAGTCCTGCTTTTTGGGCAAAAACCTTTTCTAAAATCGGTCCTGTATCAACGTATATTTTAAAATTAAATTTAAATTCTTTTGAAAGTTCTTTAAAAATTTTTAGCAATTTTTTTTTAATCACTTTGTGATAATCTTTTGATAGTGCATAGATTGAAATCTTGTAATTTTTATATTGAACACGTTTATAATAATTTTTTCCTACTACAATAACACTTTTTGCATCTTTCCAAACTTTATTAATATCTAAACGCTTATCCATTGTTTGTTTCATATAATTCATATCTCCAAAGTAATTATTTTCAATCCAATAAATATATGTTTTCTTTATGTGTTCAGGGATTTGTGTATCTGTAAATCCTATTAAATCAAAACCAAATTCAAGAATTCTTTTTTTAATTTCTTCTTTAATTGATGCTTTCATAAAATTCAAGAAATTTAATTCTATAAACTTCTAAGTTTAGATTGATGCTTTTTTTAAATTCATTTTTTAGAAACTGAAAGAATTCATAACCAACATATTGTCCTCTCCTTGAAATTAAAAACCAATCTGAAAATTGACCAAATGATTCATCATTTAATTCAATTAAAAATCTAAACGAATAATATTTTAAATGTTTTTTTAAATCAAGGAACCAAATTTTGTAAATTGACCTTTGACTTAACCAAATTGAAATTATTGGATTTTCATTTAAGCATATATTAACAATAAAATTGCCAAAACCATACAAAATCAAATTTCTTAAATTATTATAAAAACTTGTATTTAGTAAGTTTTTGTTTGAACTTAAAATATAACTAATAGCATAATTCTTATAGATAATAGCAATAAGAGATTTTATGGAATTTATGTTTTCAAGTGGTAAAAAATTATAAATTTTGTTATTGTAAATTTCAGTCCATTCATTACAATAACCTAATCCTACAAAAGGTAAAACTTGAAATTCAAAAATATCCAAATTTGTTTTTTCATAAAAAATTTTTACTAAATTATAAAAGTTAATTTTTAAAAACTCATAATTTCTTCTTATTTTCATTAAGAAATTCTTATCTTCCCATTTTGTTAATGTTTGTCTATCTAAACTAACTTTAAATCTTTCCTTGTACATATTTAAAATTTTTGAAAATTTAAAAATATATTCGTTTCTGCTATTTAAAAATGTTTCAATTGCTTCAAAATTTAACATTTTTTAGAAATTCTAAAATTTTTTTAGATGAGAAATTATATTTTTCGCTTATTCTTTCAGGATGCCATTGGATACCGAAAATTAGTGACTTTTTATGAAAAATTCCTTCAATTACATTATCTTCTGATGTAGCAAATATGTAAAATTCACTTGAAATATCCTTTACTGCTTGATGGTGCCTGCTATTTACAAAAAATTCCATTGTTTCAAATATCGGATTTTGTGAGATGATTTTTACTTTATGATAAGTATCTTTATTTAAGACTTCCAATCCATTTGGTGTTTTATCAGGATAAAATTTATGGATATATGTTCCAAGTTGAGATGGTAAATCTTGATATAATGAACCTCCAAAAAAAACATTTATAACTTGAATTCCTCTACAAATTCCAAAAATTAATTTTTCTTCATTTAAAAACTCATTTATCATTTCAAATTCGAACAAATCTCTATCATTATTTATTTCATTTAAATCCTTAAATAAATTTTCTTCATTATAAAACTTAGGATTAACATCTTCTCCTCCAATTAAAATTAATCCCCTGTAATTTTTGTGATTTATTTTTTCTCCAATAAATTTAACTTCTATCAGATCTCCAAAAAAATTTAAATAATTTTCAATTGGATAATTTTTTGGAGCTATTAGTAGGTATTTAGTTTTCATTTTACTTTACTTCCTTCTTCAACATCTTTCTCTGTTGTTAATATCACTGGTTTTTCACCTGCTGCTAATAACATTCCTTGACTTTCAATACCCATAATTTTCTTTGGTTCTAAATTTGAAACAATAATTACATTTTTATTTATTAAGTCTTCTGGATTATATTCGTTTCCAATACCTGCAACAATTTGTCGTTTTTCATTTCCCAGTGAAACGATAAGTTTTAATAATTTTTTTGATTTTTCAATTCTTTCAGCAGATATAACTTTACCAACTCTCAAATCAATTTTTGAAAATTCTTCATAAGTTATATAGTCTTTAACAACTCTGCTATTTAAAGTTTTTAAAATTTCTTCAATTTCATTATTTTCAATTTTCCTGTAAATGTTTCCTATATCCGAAATTTTATAGTTTCTTATTGAATCTAAAATGATTTTAGCAGTCTCCCAATTATAATTTTTAATTCCTATGGAATTTAAAATTTTTTTAGAAGAAAATGGAATAAATGGCTCAAATGCAATTGTTATTGATTTTATAAATTGAATGATTAAATAT
>Ga0101942_100595_pt1 | contig 11913 bp, 14 predicted proteins | sample DewCreD2012metaG_4_FD_75243 | JGI IMG/M metagenome (GOLD analysis project Ga0101942, IMG submission 75243) | Hot spring sediment bacterial and archeal communities from British Columbia, Canada, to study Microbial Dark Matter (Phase II) - Dewar... ...
GTCATGGTAAGGATTTTCCATCTTCCTTAAAAAGAGACTGAAGAATTTATCAGCCATGAGAGAGCTTAAGAAAAAGAAAAGAACCACAAAAACAAGCCCACCAGAAGAGTGAAAGAAGATGACCACTGAGAAAAGCACAAAGAAGAAAAAGACAGGGTATTCATGCATTAGCTCTCTCCTATTCTGCAGAGATTTTGATTTCCTGACTTTTTACAAAGCTCCTCTAAGTGATACTTCAAAGACCAATCCCCACAAGAAATAAAATACTGCCCTTTTGTCTTTATGTTTTCTTCAAGCCCTGCGGATAAAGTATTGTCCATCAGCTCCTGCCCCCTTACATATACCACGCATGGAACTCTCTGTATGTTAAACCTTCTGAAAAGCAAAGGGTCTATCCATACCTCTGCCTTTATCCCCTGCCTGTCTCTGTCTATCTCCAGAACCTTTGAGATAAACTCAAGGGTAGGCTTTATGTACCTGCATCCACCTATACAGCCTCTCAAAACAAGACTGCTTTTATCCGTTAGCCCAAAGTCTTCTATGTTCTTCGCATAGGTTTTCCACACAGATATTGGCACGGAAGAGGACATGAAGATGTAGATAAACTCTCCCTGTGAAAGATTTGTCTTCTTCTCTTTATTCCTTTCCTGCTTTACGATAACCCTTCCGTCCTTATACTCAAGCCTTTCCTGCCACTCTTTACTCCTTGCCTTTAAATCCTCTACCTGTTGTCTTAACTTCTCTTTCTTTTCAGGAGATAGCTCATTTACCTGAGGAGCTTTCATCTTCTTTTGAAGTTCTTCTACCTGCTTTTGAAGTCTTTCCACATCTTCATTTACCCCCCCAAAGGCAAGACTGAAAATCAAAAAGAAGAGAAAACCTCTACCTTTCTGCATGGCTGTAGCTCTTTTATAAGCTTTCCAGATACCCTTACTTTACCCTCAAGCTCTTTCTTTATCCTGCACTCCTCTTCTCCCTTAGAGGAAATGCCCTCTACCTTCAGGTTAAGACTATTGAGATACTTTTCTACAGATTTTGCCCTCCTTTGTGAAAGCCTGAGATTATAGCCTTCCTTTCCTATCCAGTCCGCATGACCTACAAGGAAGTAAGTTTTTTCTCTGTCAAGCTTTAAGAGCTTTTCCTTTTCTTTCTGACTTAGCCTGTAGCTGTCAAAACCAAAATACACCTCTAAAACCTTTTCCCTTTTTTCTTTCTTTTTCTCTTCTTTCCGCACAAGAGAGACTACCTCTTCTTCTTTCTCCTGCTGAGGGTTTAAAGTCCTGTATCTTCCCTCCGCCAGCACATGCACCAGCGCAGGCACATAAGCTATTGCATGGTCTTTATACTGATAATCCCCCACATACCAGTAATCTAAAGCTATCATTTCATTTTCTCCTCTAAAGCCTTCATGTTAGCTCCCTGAATAATAGTGCCGTCCGAAAAAACAAAAAGAGGAGTTCCACTTACATAAGGCTTTAGAGTATCTACGCTTTCCGAAACCTTCTTTATCCCCTCTTCACACTTGGAAGTGCCATAAAGACCTTTAAGATAGTCTTCCCATGTTCTCTTTTCACACACAAAGGATACCGCCTTGTCATAAGCCTGTGGGTGTATGGGAAGAGGGAACCACACAAGCCTTAAAGTCCAGTTATTTTTCTTTGCCAGCTCTACCACCTTGTTTTTTGCCCCCTCACAGAAAGGACAGTCAGGGTCAGAAATCATATACATAACCTTGTCTTGACTTCCCTTTATTTCAGCCACATGGAGAGCAGAAAGCTTCCCAAGAAGGTTTTTCATTCTTTCCTTTTGGACTTCCTCTACACTTTCCCTGCTTACTGGCTGTCCTTTGGAGAACATGGCACCCGCAAGGGCAAAATCCTCACTGGCATAGAGAGTAAAAACACTCCCCCTGTCTTCCACCACATACTCACATATTCCAAAAACCTCACGGGCTTTAGCAATCTTGACATCCTGAGGCATAAAGGGCAGGTGCTTTCTAAGGAGTGCTTCATTGCATTCTAAAGCAAAGCTTGCATTGACTAAAAGTCCTAAAATTAGAAGTTTTTCCCTCATGATTGACAATTATAGCAGGAAGAAGTAAAATTTCAAAGCATGACTGGGTGGAGGAAATTTTTAGGAATTTTTTCTGCTCTTATTATAGGTTTTGGCACCACCATGCCTTCCTATGCTGGAATAACTGACAGTGCTATTTTAGAGGTATCTCCGCCTACAACGGTCAAAGGAAAGGAAATGACTACCATATATGGTGGTGGTATCAGGTGGAGGATAAAGGATGAGACTTTTAGACCCTTCAATGTAGTGCCACCTTCTATAAGGTCTGGCTGTGGTGGTATAGATGCTACCTTTGGAGCTTTTTCCTACTTCAACATGGAATACTTAGGACAGTTTCTTCAAAATGTTTTGAGTGCCGCACCTGTCATAGCCTTTGACCTTGCACTGCATACTCTATGCCCTCAGTGCGAGCAACTTCTTAAAAACTTAGCCGCATTAGCTAATCAGATAAATCAGATATCACATAGCAAGTGTGCCTCAGTAGCTTTTGCCACAAAGGTAGGTGAGATGATTGTAGATGAGTTAGGACGGACAGATTCAAGCGGTGGTTCTCAGCAACAATCTGACGCCTTTAAGACCTTTAATGATTTCATAACCAACTTATCAGGATTAGTAAATCAGACAAGGCAAACTATAGCTCAGTGGTGTCCAGGGGGTAATTGTCTTGCTGGACTTCTTCTAAACAAGGGAGAGCCATTTAGTTTTGTGGATATGAGTGTTAAAGAAATGCCTCCTACTATGGCAAGCCTTCTTGGGGTTTCTCAAGACCAGCTGGCTCTTTTGATAAGGGCTTATGTGGGTGATGTGGGAGTAAAGCCTCCATCTGGGGAACAAAACCAAGATGGGAGTTTTGTTCCTATAGAACCTGTGACGCATGTGGAAAATTTTGTTAAGGATGTAATAGGGCTGACAAGTCAGAATGGACAGCCTGCCTGCGGGTCTTTTGATGGAACAGCTCCTGGAACAGCTCCTGCGGTTGCTGAGGTTCCACTGCTAAGCTGGAATTTTAATACAAGTAGTGGGCAGTGGGAGTCAGCACAAAGCACTATTCAAATTACTCCTCTTTGCTACTGGGTTTCACAATATACTCAGAGCATAAAGCAGAAAATTCTAACCAGACAGCCCTTATCAAATGAAGAATACCTGCTTTTAGCCAGTATGCCAGCTCCGGTGATTACCTTAGTGAATGTAGCTTCTGTAGACCCGGGGCTTTTGGATGTGATATTTAACAAGATGAACATTTACATGTCGGCGGAGCTTGCCAATGCTTATATAAGGGCTTTGATGAAGGGGGTGCAGAAGTGGGGTTCTGCCTGTATGAGTGAGCCGTATGTAAAGAAGAAGCCTGAGAATGCGAAAGTATGTGAGATGTTCCTTAGTAATGTAGGTCGTGTAGCCAGAGATACTTTTGATGTTTCTGTTAAGTATCAGAAGGAGCTTGCGGAAGCTATTCAGACTGCCAATGTAGCTTACAATCTTTACTCAAGGCTACTGGCTCAGATGTCAAACAACAATCTCTATGGCAATCTTATGTATTCAAAGATGCTTGGGGTAGTTAGATGACGGTTTATGCGTGGGGCTATGGAGATGTTTTAGAGAATATACTGCGGGGCATAGCGTGGCTTTTTGACCCCAGCGGTGGTCTTATGGTAATGTTGGGGAAAATAACAATTCTTATAGGCTTTATAGCTGTATTACTTTCATACTTTGGGGATTATGGACAGAGAGACCCTTTGAGGATTTTGAAGTTTTATGTGCTTGCCATAGGTGTCTGGACGCTTTTTATGCCTTTATATTCCTCATTGTCCAAATCCTACTGTCTTCATAGATGAATTTGAGAAAGCCCTTAGCACCTTTATATTCCTCATTGTCCAAATCCTACAGGGCTTTATCAGCATAGTCTTTGCCACAAGTGCCTTAGGAGTGGGGGTCAATCTTCCCTTTCAGTGGGTTTTGTTTGCTACCTTGAAAGTGCCGACTGGCAGAGGAGAGCAGGATTGGCTTTCCAAGATAGACTTTGTCCAGCTTGCAGGAAGGGCTGGAAGGAAAGGGTTCTTTGATGAGGGGTATGTAGGTTTTCTAAAGCATGACTATGTGCCTTATGAGAACTTTTGTGAAAGCCATGACCACTACAGAACTCTTCTTGTAAAGCCCTTAGAAGAGCCTGTTATAAAGCTCACACTCGATTTAGAGGCTGTAGTGAAAGGACACAAAGACTTTGATGAGGAGATAGAGTATGTGTCAAAGTATTCAGAGCCACCGCTGACAGAGGAAGAGGTCAAAAGGCTAAGGCAGTGGGCGGAAAGTGTAAAGAAGACGCTCTCAGGACTTTCAGAGCTTGAAAGAACCGCTCTTTCTAAGTTTTATCTTCCTGAGCTTGAGCTTGAGGAAAATATAAGACTTGCCAAGCTTATAGTCAGCAGGCAGGCAAAGCTTTATGAAAACAAGCAATACAGGGTCTTTTATTCTTCTGACCTTGAGAGCTTTATAGCAAGAGATGACGATGTAAAAGAACTGCTTGTCATAAGAAAGATAATGAGGACTTTGCAAGGTAAGAAGTTTGAAGACACTTATCTGTATTTTGAAGGGCTTGAAGAAGTAGAAAAGAGGATAAAAGAGCTTGACCCATTACTTCTGGAGGTAGGCTGATGGTAGGAGTGCTTATGCTTTATAATGGCGAAAGGTCAAGAGGAGAGCTACACTTAGCAAGCGGATACTTTTATGATGGCTTTGTGGCTATTAAGGAAAACTCAAGGCAGGAGCCATTGCCAAAAGGCTACTACATTGTGAAGTTTATAGAAGAGCGTCAGGGCAAACACGGAAAGTATCCTTATGTATCAATGCTGAAAAAGTTGCCTCTTGACCTTGCTTTTCTTGAGACTGTGCTGTGCCTTTCTGAGCTTTCTCTTCACACACAGAGAGACCTCTTAAGTCTTCTTGACCACATATTCACAAGCCCTAAGGAAAAAGAAAGAGCTGTCAATCTTCTTAACTGCATAGCTATAGCGGACAGAAAAGAACTTCTGATAGAAAGAGAGCCTTTAGATGACAGTCTTTTGAAAGAGCTTGATATAAACTATGAGGAGGTGGTAAAAAGCTATGAAGAGATACTTAGAGATAGACAAAGCAGGCAGAGTGAGGACTTTCAAGGGGGACTTTCCGACATTAGAGAGCCAGCTCAGAGAAAAAAGAGAAGAAAGGATAAGTCAAATAGTGCCTCAAGGCAAAGTCAGAAGAGCTTTCTGGATAGTTCTAAGAAAGGCTTTTGAGCTTGTAAGGTTTGAGAAGGGCGTGGAGTGGCTGAGAAGCTGGAAAACAAGCTGGGTTGTGGTGGTGGATGGAAAGGAGATAGCTCATTTCAAAGACAGAAAGAAAGCTCTTGAGTTTGAAAAAGAGTTTTTCATCAAGAGGGGGCTATGAGGAGCATTTTTCCTTATACCAGTCTTTCACTCCCTCTGGGTTAAAGCCATAGTATCTTGAAATGACCGCATTGCCTTTGATAAGCACTAAGGTAGGAGAACCCCACACCCCATACATCCTTGCAAGCTCCCTGTTTTCTTCTATAGACACTACCCTGTAAGGCATGGACATTCTTTCAAGGTAATGCTTTGCCACATTGCAGGAGCTACATCCTGTCTGGGTAAAAAGCAATATAAGACACTCCGCAAGCATAGAGAATAATATAGCATTTCAGTTTTTCTGGGGAATTCCACAGAAAAATCTCGTGAAAGCCTCAAAAATCAATACTTTCCTCAATTTCCTCTTCTGGGCTTTCTGAATAAGCTGAATAAGAGGCAGGAAAGGGATAAAAGCCTGTGGTGTTTTTATCAAATCTGAGCTTTACCGTTCCGCATGCCCCCTGCCTGTTTTTAGCCACTATCACCTCTACAAGCCCTGCCTCTTCTTGAGAGGGATTTTTCTTGTAGTATTCAGGTCTATAGAGGAACATGACAATATCCGCATCTTGCTCTATTTGGCCCGACTCACGAATATCTGCAAGCGTAGGTCTTTTGTCTGAGCGGTGTTCTGTCTGACGGGAAAGCTGGACAAGAGCTACCACAGGAATGTTTAAGTCTTTGGCAATTAGCTTCAGGCTTCTTGAAATTGCTGCTACCTCTTCCTGCCTTGAAGAATACTGCTTTGGTGGAGTTATAAGCTGAAGATAGTCTATGAAAATAATGTCTGCCTGCTTTAGCTGGGCTATGCTCCTTATTTCTAAGGTGGTTCTGGCAGGAGAAAAATCAAACACAACAGGCAGTCTTCTTAGCTCCAGCCCCGCCTCTACTATCTTAGGGAAATCCTCCTTTGTAATCATGCCCATGCGAATGTTTTTAAGAGGCACGCCACTGCTAAGAGAAAAAATCCTGTGAAGAATCTGCTTCTTTGACATCTCCAAAGAAAATACCACCACCCTCTTGCCCTTTCTTGCCATGTTTAGAGCTATAGAAAGCATGAAAGAGCTTTTACCCATGCCCGGTCTTGCCCCTATAAGGATTAAATTCCCTGGCTCAAAACCAGAAGTAAGCGTGTCAAGCTCAAAAAAGCCTGTCTCCAGTCCCAGAATGAGCTTTTCACTTTCCATCATCAACTTCAGCTCTTCTATACCCTCACTTACAATTCTCCCAAAAGGTTCTATCTCAAGCACCTCTTCCTTGAAGGCAATCAGCTCCTCTCTTGCTACCTGAGCCTCTTCTATGCTTTTTGCTTTCAAAAGCTTTATAGCCTGCTCTTTTAGCCTGTTTAATGTGCTATGCTCCTTAACAATCCTTAAGGCACTCTCAAATAAAACCTCTGAAGTAGCCCCCTCTTCTGCAAGCACCCAGAGGAAATTCCTCTCTAAAGGAATGTCCTCTTTCCGTGCAAGCTCTAAAGCCACCACATCGTCCCAGTTTTCCCCATATTCCTGATACAGAACCTTCAAAAGTGCATAAACCTGCCTGTGCTTTTCAAAATAAAAGTCCTCTTCCTTCAAACCCCTTGAGAGTGCCACAGAAATAAGCCGTGGCTCTACTATCATACCCCCCAGTAAGGCTCTCTCTGCCAGCTCATCAAAAGAAGGTTCAAAAAGCTCCTGCATTCTTCACCCCCTTTTTCTTTTCTTCAAAGGTGTATCTCAAAAGCTTGTATCTTCCTGTCCCTTCTTCCTCTTCAGCTTCTTCTACGGGTTTTAGCCTCAAGATTACCACAAACCTGTGGTCCTCGTCCTCAAGGTCTATCCTGTAGATAAGCTTTTCTATGGGCTTTATCTGTTTTATCTCATAGTCAATCTCTTCAGGCATTATTTCCTTGAGTGCCTTTAAGATTTCTTTCTTCCACCACATTTCCTGCCCCCAGGGCTTTTGGCTTATCACCTCCTAAAGCCTTTACTCTCAGAACCTTTGCATCGTCAAAAGTGAATTCTGTTGTGAAAACTTCCTCATGCCTGTCTTCTTCTATGGACGGGTAAAGTTTAAAAAACCAGTAACGAAGCTCTCTCTCTGGCATATCGCATACTTCCAGCCAGCCCCCCATAAGTCTTACAAATGCCTGAAGCTTTTTGTCTTCAAAAACCACAGCACCATACTTACCTGCTTTTTCCATAGCTCTCTGGAGCATTTCAAAGGCAAGGAGAGTTTTCTTCTCTTCAAGCTTTTTAGAAAGCTCTTCCACAGGTGGCAGGTATGAGTATTTTGAAAGAACCGAAAGAACAAGCTCAGGTGGATAATTCCTGATAGTTTGCATATAGGCTTTTATAACCTCTTCATTGAGTTTGTCTCCGTCCGTGCTTGCCTTTGCTAAGGATAAAAGCAAAACCTTTACCTTATCCATTGCTGACCCTCCTCTCTAAGAACTTTTTCTAAAACCTTGAGGTTGTGCATAAGCACCTCCTCTTTTGAAGGCTTTCTCATAAGCTCAAACTTAAAGGGGTCTGCAATAAAATCTCTGAGCGAAACCTGAGCCTTGTATCGCCCCTCTCTCTTTTCATTTTCCCTCACATACTCAAAAAAGCCCTCCACAGCTTTTAAAAACTTCTCCTTGATAAGCTCCTTGTCTGGATTTTTGCCTGCTATCTCTAACACCCTCTTAACAAGTGCGGTCTTATCCTGCACTGCAAGCCCCGTGCCTTTCTCCTCCTGCCACAGCTCCGAAAACCTCATTAAAACCACTTTAGCAATAGCCTTATCTTCCTGCGTGTATCTTTCCTTTCTTCTGAAGACCACCTCTATCTTCTCAAGGGTTTCTTCACACTCCTTGAGGGCTTTCTCAAGCGTCTTCCTGCCCTTTGCGGAAAGCATTTCACTCTTTAGCTCTCCCAAAAGCTTTAAAATCTTCTCTAACTTTTTCTTCACACCCCTTAGCGTTATACCCCTTTCTTTTTCAAGCTCTTCCTCTTCAAGCCCTAAAAGCTCAAAAAGCTCATCATCCAGCTCTTCCTCTTCAAGCACCTGCCCCTCTACAACCTCACCGTTGAAAGACTGAGGGGGGACAGCCCCCTCAGGAGAGCTAAAGGAGGTAGATGAAGGGAGCAGGGGCTTCAAGGCTTCTTCTTTTTTCCTTAGCTCCTCTTCTTTTTTCCTGAGGAGTTCTTCTTTTGCCTTAAGCACAGGTCTTGTATCAGGCACATATCCCTTAGCCCTTAGCTCCTCTTTAGCCTCTTCCTCTGTTAAGCCCTTAAGCATTGCCTTTGCAAGCTCCTCTATAAGTTCCTTTGGTGCTTTCGGCAGACTATCAAAAACTCTTTTTAGCTCCGCCATATACTTTAGAGCCACCGCCCTGTCCTCATCTGAGAGGCTCATAAGAAAGCTCTCTAAGCTATCAGGAAGAGAAGTTCTCAGGCTTGATATAATTTCACTTAGCTGTGCCTTCTCATGCTCTTCCCTCTTCTTTCTTTCCTCTTCCTGCCTTGCCCTTTCCTCTTCAAGCCTTCTTCTTTCCTCTTCCAGCCTTTTCTTTCTGACTTCTAACTTTAGCCACTCTATAAGGTCTCTGGGTATTCTGTAGTCTGGATACTGAGCCTTTAGCTCCTGCTCCAGCTCTTCTTCCGCAAGCTCATAGAAAGCCTCAAGGCTTATCTCTTCTTTAGAAAGCACAGGATACTTAGAAAGAGCCTTCTTTATCTCATCTTTGCATACGCTCATAAATAGCTCTCTGTATTTTGTCAGCAATGCCTCATGGTGAAAAGCCTCGTGGAGTATCTCCTCTTCAGACAGGTCAAGATTTTCTGCAAGGCTTTCTATCTTCTTTATAAGCTCTTCACAGGTTTTTCTAATAAGAGCTTTGTGTTTTGAAAAGCTCTCCACAAGAGCCTTTACAGCCTTTGTGCCAAAACCTATAGCCTTCAACCTTTCCCTTAAGAGCTTTTCATACGCCTCCTGAGTGTCCTTGAGCATCTCTATAGCAGTCCTGCTTGTCAGTTCAGACAGAAAAGACTTAAGCTTTTTAAGCTCCTCCGAGTCAAGCTCTATGCCCTTTGACTTAGCCCACTCCTCAAGCTTTTGACCCTCTTCACGCTCTTCATAATACCTTTCCATGAGGTCGGAAAAGTCTTTCGTGATTGTGAGGTGAGATTGAGTGTCAGTATTTACCGATTTTTGACATGTGTCAAAAATCGGTAAAATGCGATAAGTTTTCACTTGATAATTATTTGCTTTTAGCCAGTCAGAGATAGTTTGCTGGGGAACGCCAAGCTCTTTGGCTATTTCCTCTTGTGTTTTACCTTCTCTCCATAGCTTTACTGCTTTTTCTTTCAGCTCTCTGTCTTCTTCTTCTATTACCTCATCAAGCCATCTGTAGATATGTCTTTCAGACTTTTTGAATATCAGTGCCAACTTCTGGATTATTTCTGTCCTTCTCTTAGCTCCCACCTGCCTCATGGTTTTGTATGCCCTTATAGCCATCACCTTGAGGTCTTGTTTTGAGACGGGCAAATTCTCAATGGGGTTTAGCTCAAGCTGAAGTCTTATAGCATCTTCATAAGAGAACTCTCCTTCCACTTCAAAGACTTTGACAGGTCTCTGAAGTAGCTCATGAGCTTTAGCAGTATGATTGCCATTGACAATCCGCCAGTCCTCAAGCTCTTTCACATAAACCATAATGACAGGCGGTAGCTCTTCACCCTCAAGGATTGCCTGCTTTAGCTTTTCTACATGCCTGAGGTCAAGGGCTTTTCTGATGTAGAAGTCTTCTCTGGCAACAGGCAAAGCTTGCGGGTCTTTTTCTACCAGATTTCCTCTTAAGCCTGCATAGTTCATTGCTGAACCTCCTGCAAGAGTTTTTTGTTAAGAAGCTCTAAATGCAATCTTGCCTGCTCAAGACGATAACATGCCCTGTAAAGACGAATAAGTTCATAAATCTGTCCCCTTTCCTCAGGAGAGACTTTTTGCAGGATGTGTTTTCTCTTTTTTTCCAGTTCCCCCACCAGATACTCATAAGTGTAAGTCTTCCCCCCTACCCTCTTTTCCTGCGTCGTCAGATACACGCTTATATACCTGAGAGAGCTTAAATCCATTCCCACAAGAGCTAAGGACTTTTTTGATAACTCCCTCAGGAGATACTCCAAATCCTCCATAAAGGTATATTATACCGCATAAAAGCCTATATGTCAAGTTTTTCTGTGGAATTCCTCAGAAAAACAATTTTTCACAGAAAAAAGCCCGTAGTTTGCTAAAATATACAGGGAACATGAAGAGGTTTTACAGCTTTTTAGAGAAGCTCCAGTTTGAGGTGCGCTGGCAGTCTTATACCATAATGGGGCTTCTGGTGGTGGTGCTTATAGAGGGGATTTTTCTTTTTAGGCTTGCTACTCATAAGACAATAATTGTTTTGCCACCGAGGATAGATAAAGAGTTCTGGGTATCTGGAGAGGAGCTAAGCTATTCGTATCTTGAGCAGATAGGCAAGTATTTAGCGGACAGGATACTTAATGTGTCTCCTGCCATTGTAGATAAGTCTTTAGCAAGTGTTTATCCCTTTTTAACTACCAATCCAGAGGAGCTAAAGGCGATAAAAGAGGTTTTTGCGAGCTATACAAACTCCATTAAAAACAATGACTGGTGGCAGAGCTTTTATCCCATGAAAGTGATTGTAGATCCTCAAAATCAGACCTTAGCTGTAGAGGGCATACTCAAGAAATTTACTGGCAACACATACATAGGAGAGGAAAGAAGGACGATAGTTTTTAAATTCACCGTTCAGCAGGGCAGGTTTATAGTCAGGGAGGTAAAGTTATGAAAAAGCTTTTAAGTCTTCTGTTTTTCTTGTCTGTTGTTTTAGCTCAAGAGAAGCCGTCTCCTGTTGTGGTTATAGAAGATAGCGGTGGCTGGCATTATGTTAATGTATCTTTGACTGATATAAACAGGATTGTGTGTCCTCAGGCTATTAAAAGTGTAGTCTATTCAAAGGAGAAGGAGATATCTGTAGAGGTGCAGGAAAGAAATGCTTATGTTAAGTTTCTTCCAAAGGTTTTACCTGATGGAAAGGTGGAGCCGTCTGATATTCCAAGAGAGCTATATGTAGATTGTGGGGAGAAGGTCTTTCAGCTAATTCTTGTGCCAAAAAGAATTCCTGCTGTTGTGGTGGCTTTAAGGGTGCCTCATGAGGATAAAGAAAAGGCAAGGCAGTTAGAGAGGTCAGGGGATTACGATAGTGTCCTGCTAGGTCTTGTGAAGAGCGTGTATGTGGAAGAAGTGCCCGAAGGCTATGAAGTAAAGCTTATCAACAAGCCATACAGGTCTTTTGAGGAGCTTGACATGATACTCTACAGGGTTTATGAGGGCAGTATGTATTCTGTGGAGGAGTATGTATTGCAGGCAAAGACAGATTTAGAGCTTTGGGAAGGTCAGTTTATTCCATACCTTAAGC